>Ga0302259_1000011_pt1 | contig 88577 bp, 64 predicted proteins | sample I_Fen_N3_4_FD_194562 | JGI IMG/M metagenome (GOLD analysis project Ga0302259, IMG submission 194562) | Peat permafrost microbial communities from Stordalen Mire near Abisko, Sweden - I_Fen_N3_4 | ecosystem: Environmental > Terrestrial > Soil > Wetlands > Permafrost | place: Sweden: Abisko... | reverse complement strand
CACCACGCTCAACACCATCACCAGCGGTGGCGGCATCAAGTACTTCCACAGTAACTCGGCCCTGGCCGACAGCACCGCCACCGGCACCAACAGCGTGGCGGTCGGCCCAGCCGCCAGGGCTACGGCGGCCAACGCCATGGCACTGGGTAATGGCGCTACCTCGGCATTTGCCAACTCGGTGGCCCTGGGCAGTAACGCCGTCACCGCTGCGGCCAGCGCCACGGCCAGCGGCGTGATCAATGGCACCACCTATACCTATGCAGGAACGGCACCCGTGGGTGTCTTGAGTCTGGGCGGCGTGGGGAGCGAGCGGCAAATCAGCAACGTGGCCGCAGGGCGCGTGACCGCCACCAGCACCGACGCCGTCAACGGCAGCCAACTGTTCGCTACTAACGCCGCCGTCAACGGCATCGGCACCCTCCTCAACAACATCAATAGCGGCGACGGCATCAAGTACTTTCGCAGTAACTCGATTCTGGCCGACAGCTCGGCTACCGGTACCAACAGCGTTGCAGCTGGACCTAACGCAATAGCCAGCGGTAGCGGTACGGTGGCCATTGGCAACGGTGCGACGGCCGGGTCTACCGGCTCGAGTGTCGCCATTGGTCAGAACGCCGTAGCCAATGCGGCGACCGCCAGCGGCGGCGCCGTGGCAATCGGCGTCGGTAACCAGGCAACCGGCGATGGCGCCGTGGCAATTGGCGACCCGAACATCGTCAGTGGCACAGGCGCGGTGGGACTGGGCTTCGACAACACGGTGGCTGGCGACGGTGCCGTCGGCCTCGGCAACCAGAACACCGCGAGTGGCACAGGTGCAGTGGCCGTCGGTAATCAGAACAGCGCCACCGGCAACGGCGCACTGGCGATCGGTACCAACAACATTGCATCCGGCGATGGTTCGATGGCGTTGGGCAGTAACGTCACGACCTCGGCCGACGACACGCTGGCCATCGGTACCAATACCTCGGCAACCCAACTCGGGGCCGCTGCAGTCGGCAACAATGCCACGAGCCTGGGCGTAGCTTCCACCGCGCTGGGCAACGACAGTTCGGCCTCGGCCGACGACGCCACAGCAGTGGGTCATGCCGCGCTGGCTTCCGGGGTGCAAAGTTCCGCGATCGGGGCCAATTCAGCGGCATCAGGGCAGCAGAGCATCGCGATCGGCTTCAACTCTGGTGCTAGCGCGAACAACGCCATCGCACTGGGCAACGGGGCAACCTCAGGAATCGCCAACTCAGTGGCCCTGGGCAGCGGCGCCACCGCCGCCGCCGCTAACGCTACCGCCAGCGGCGTGATCAACGGCACCACCTACACCTATGCGGGAGCCGCGCCGGTTGGCGTTCTCAGCCTCGGCACGGCAGGTAATGAACGGCAAATCACCAACGTCGCAGCCGGTCAGGTGACGGCCAGCAGTACTGATGCCATCAACGGCAGCCAGCTGTTCGCTACTAACACCGCCGTCGATGGCATGGGTACCACCCTCAACAACATCACCAACGGCGCCGGCATCAAGTATTTCCATGCCAACTCGACCCAGGCTGATTCAATCGCGACAGGCGCCGATAGCGTGGCTATCGGCCCTGCGGCCAGTGCCATCGCCACTAACGCCATCGCGCTGGGTAATGGTGCCACCTCGACCATCGCTGACTCTGTAGCTTTGGGCAGTGAGTCCATAACCGCTGCGGCTAACGCCACGGCCAGCAGCACGATCAACGGCACCACCTACAACTATGCAGGCGCAACACCCTCCAGCGTGGTCAGCGTCGGTGCGGTCGGCGCCGAGCGCCAAATCACCAACGTCGCAGCCGGCCAGATAACCGCCACCAGTACCGACGCCATCAACGGCAGTCAGCTATTCGCGACCAACACCGCCGTAGACGGTATCGGTACCACCCTCAGCAACATCACCAGCGGTGGCGGAATTAAGTATTTCCACGCCAACTCGACCTTGGCTGATTCAATCGCGACAGGCGCCGACAGCGTCGCTGTCGGTCCAGCCGCCAGTGCCACCGCCACCAACGCCATCGCGCTGGGTAATGGCGCCACCTCGTCATTTGCCAATTCGGTGGCCCTGGGCAGCGGCGCCATCACCGCTGCGGCTAATGCCACGGCCAGCGGTTTGGTCAACGGCGCCACTTACACCTATGCAGGCGCAACGCCCTCCAGCGTGGTCAGCGTCGGTGCGATCGGTGCCGAACGGCAAATCACCAACGTCGCAGCCGGCCAGGTAACGGCCAGCAGTACTGATGCCATCAACGGCAGTCAGCTATTCGCGACCAACACCGCCGTAGACGGTATCGGTACCACCCTCAGCAACATCACCAGCGGTGGCGGAATTAAGTACTTCCACGCCAACTCGACCTTGGCCGACAGCGTCGCCACGGGCATCGACAGCGTAGCCATTGGCCCTCAGGCGCAGTCGAGCGGTGCCCAGTCACTGGCGGTGGGGGCAGGAGCCGTGGCCAGTCAAGCCGCGAGTATCGCCCTGGGCTCCGACTCGATTGCCTCGATTGGCGCCCAGGTCGGCTACAGCGCTTATGGCCTCACGGCCGCGCAAACCTCGGTCGGGGAATTGGGCATCGGCACCGCACTGGGTCATCGCAAGATCACCGGCGTGGCGGCCGGCTCGGCGCCGACCGATGCCGTTAACGTGGCGCAACTGACAGCCGTCGGCGACCAAGTGGCGCTGAACACCAGCAACATCACCAGCCTGGACGGGCGGGTCACCACGATCGAAAGCAATATCAACAACATCGCCAACGGTGGCGGCGTGAAGTATTTCCACGCCAACTCCACCCAGGCAGACTCGGTAGCAAGCGGTACCGATTCGGTCGCGATCGGGCCCAATGCCCAAGCCTCCGGCACTTCTGCGGTGGCGTCGGGCAACGCCTCAGTGGCCTCCGGCGCAGGTTCCGTGGCGCTGGGTGACGGTGCCGTCGCCAGCGCCAATGGCAACGTGGCGCTTGGCCAGGGTGCCAACGACGGCGGCCGTGGTTCGGGGAACTACACCGGCCTGTACTCCAACGCCAACAACAATAATGTGGGCACGGTTTCGGTGGGCAATGCCAGCACGGGCGAAACCCGCACCATCAGCAACGTTTCCGATGCCCAGCAGGACAACGACGCGGTCAACCTGAGACAACTCCAGGGGGCCCTCAACGGCGTCACCAAGGTCGAGAGCGACTTGACCAGTCTCCAGAACGGTACCGACGGCATGTTCCAGGTGAACAACACCGCCGGCGCCGCCAAACCTTCCGCCACCGGCGCCAACTCGATGGCGGGCGGTGCGGGTGCGGTGTCTTCCGGCGCCAACAGTGCTGCCGTGGGCACCCAGGCCAGGGCCTCGGGCACCAATGCGGTGGCGTTGGGGAACGGTGCCAGCGCCACGGGGGAAAACAGCACGGCGCTGGGTACCAACTCGGTGGCCAGTCGCGATAACAGCGTTTCGGTCGGCTCGGCCGGCAACGAGCGGCAGATCACCAACCTGGCAGCCGGGACCCAAGGCACCGACGCGGTGAATTTAAACCAGCTCAACCAGAGCGTGAGCAGCATCACCAGCAACGCCAATGCCTACACCGACCAGCGTTACGCCGAACTCAAGCGCGACCTGCAGAAACAGGACGACGTCTTGAGCGCGGGCATCGCCGGGGCCATGGCCATGGCCAGCCTGCCGCAACCCTACTCGCCGGGCGCGAGCATGACCGCAATCGCTGCGGGCACTTATCGCGGGCAATCGGCGCTGTCGTTTGGCGTATCGAGGGTCTCCAACAACGGCCGTTGGGTCGGCAAGCTACAGGCCACCACCAATACCCAAGGCGATGCCGGCGCCGCCGTGGGCGTTGGCTATCAGTGGTGAATCACTGCACCCCCCGCATGCCTGCGGGCACGGCTTAAACCTGGTAACCAGGCTGCGCCCCCGCAGCCTGGTGTTAACTTCAAGACCACAAGGCGAATACCATGTCACTGCTGAAAAAACTGGGTTGGTGCTTACCTCTGATACTTTTGACCGGTTGCAATGACGCATCCAAAGTCCTTTCCACATTCCAGAATCAACCCCGCCCCCCAGCAACTATCACGAAGACCAATGGCGTCGCATTGCCGGCGCTGCCCATCATTCAAGCGGCAGTGACCGGCCTGGTGCCCACCGTTGATGGTCAACGCAGCGATCAGATGATGCTGCAAGTCTGTGCCCTGGCCCGTGGCGAAAGCACTCAGCAGCAAGTCAACCAGACACTGCACCAACAAGGCATAGACCTCCGCCAAGTCCCGCAGCAGGGCCACCCACTGTCTCTGCTGGTGAACACGGATATGTCACGGCGCGTGACCGCATGCGCTGCCTACATCGCCACCTCGGTCATGATGCTGCCCAAGACCAGTGAATTCATGATTGAAACCAAGGCCGAACAGCCGACAAACAGCCCGAAAACCTTCAGCGTCGACCCGCAGAAGCTCCAACGCTTCCTCGGCGTACAACTGGCGGTGGCCAAAGCCGATGCCGACCTGTTCGCCCTCATTGCCACTGAGCTTGAGAAAACGCCTGGCCTGACACTGGACCAATACAACCTGCGCGCAAAAAGTCTGTTTTCCACCATCGCGGCGGCGTACCTGCAACGGGTCAAGGAGCTGTACGCCGGCGCCCAGAACGTCGAGTACACACTGCTGGAATACTCCGATAGCGACTTCAAATTCCGCAGCAGCAACGGCCATCTGTTCGAGTACGGGTATGACGGATTGAGCCTGACGTTCAACCGCACGCCCTGGTATGGCGCAGGCAAACTGCTGGGCAAGAGCTACCTGCTGGACGTGGCGTATTTTGATCCGGCGCTGATTAAAATCATCGAACAGACTGACACCAAGACAACACCTTCTCCTCTGGCGGCCAACTGAATACAAAGCCGGTGAAGGCACTCGGGCATTGCTTGAGGCCATGTTTGAGCGCTGCCGGCCACTGCCCTCACCTGCCCGACAAAATCATCCTGATGTAGCCACGGGGCCAGGCGCCCCATGAAAAACCTGAACTGACGGGCGCGCGATCAGTCGCATATGTAACTGGCACTGATCAAAAGGAGTGAGCGTGAGCAGTCATCCCCCCGGGCGCCCTGTCGAATCCGCCCCCCAGGCCCAGGCCCCCGCGATCCACCGGTTGCGGATTCTGACGGTCAACACCCATAAAGGCTTCACCGCCTTCAACCGCCGCTTCATCCTGCCCGAACTGCGCGAGGCGGTGCGCAGTACCGCTGCCGACCTGGTGTTTCTGCAAGAAGTGCTGGGCGAACATGACCGGCATGCGTCGCGCCATGAAAACTGGCCGCCGCAATCGCAGTATGAGTTTCTCGCCGACAGCATGTGGAGCGATTTCGCCTATGGGCGCAACGCGGTCTACCCCGACGGTCATCACGGCAATGCGTTGCTGTCCAAGTACCCGATCCGCCAGTTCCGCAACCTCGATGTGTCGATCACCGGCCCCGAGCGCCGTGGCTTGCTGCACTGTGTACTGGAGGTGCCGGGGCACGCCGAAGTGCATGCCATCTGCGTGCACCTGAGCCTGCTGGAAAGCCACAGGCAACTGCAACTGGCCCTGCTCTGCCAATTGCTCGAATCCCTGCCGGAGGAGGCGCCGGTGATTATCGCCGGCGACTTCAACGACTGGCAGTTACACGGCAACGCGACCCTGGCCAAGCGCGCCGACCTGCACGAAGCCTTCGAACGCCACAACGGCCGCCCGGCCAAGACCTACCCGGCGCGCTTTCCCCTGCTGCGCCTGGACCGGGTCTACCTGCGCAACGCCAGCAGCCACGAACCGAAAATCCTCGGCAATCGGCCGTGGACCCACCTCTCGGACCACCTGCCCCTATCGGTCGAAATCCACCTCTAACGCCATGGTGCCCAGCGTAGCCTGTAGCCGCTGACGAGTTCCGCGAGGCTGCCCTGGCCCTTATGGACGCCAAGGCAGGCCCAGCCTATCTCCGTGTTCATGACGGCCAGCGCAGCCTGCGGCAGGGGCTATAGCTGCGCGTGGCTGCGGCGCCAGTCAGGCTTCGGGGCGCAGGATCAGGACGGCCAACGGCGGCAGGTTGAGTACCAGGGACAGCGCCTGGCCGTGACTGGCGACGTCTTCACTGAAGGCGCCACCAGCGTTGCCGTAGTTGGAGCCGGCGTAGGTCTCGGCATCGCTGTTGAGCACCTCGCTCCAACGCCCGGCAAATGGCACGCCAATGCGGTAGGCCTGGCGCGGCACCGGGGTGAAGTTGGCCACCACCAGCAACGGCTTGCCGTCCTTGCTCCAGCGCAACCAGGCATACACGCTGTTGATCGCATCATCGCCAATCAACCACTGGAAGCCCTGGGGCGCATCGTCCTGGTCGTGCAACGCCGGCTCCTGGCAGTACAGGCGATTGAGGTCGCCCACCAACTTTTGCACCCCACGGTGCTCGGGGTATTGCAGCAAGTACCAGTCCAGTTGCTGATCGTGGTTCCACTCGCGCCACTGGCCGAACTCGCAGCCCATGAACAACAGTTTCTTGCCCGGATGGGCCCACATGAAACTCAGGTAGGCCCGCAGGTTGGCGAATTTCTGCCAGCGGTCGCCCGGCATCTTGTCGATCAGCGAGTGCTTGCCGTGCACCACTTCATCGTGGGAGATCGGCAGGATAAAGCGCTCGGACCAGGCATACACCAGACCGAAGCTCAGCTCGTTGTGGTGGTGGCCGCGGTACACCGGGTCCTGCTGGATGTAGTGCAGGGAATCGTGCATCCAGCCCATGTTCCACTTGTAGGCGAACCCCAGGCCGCCCTGCTGGGTGCTCTGACTGACCCCGGGCCAGGCGGTGGATTCTTCGGCAATCACCAGGGCGCCCGGTGCCTCCAAGGCCACCACATCATTGAGGTGGCGCAGGAAGTCGATCGCTTCAAGGTTCTCCCGGCCGCCGTGTCGGTTCGGCACCCACTCGCCGGCCTTGCGCGAATAGTCGCGGTAGAGCATCGAGGCCACGGCATCGACCCGCAGGCCGTCGACGTGGAAGTGCTTGAGCCAGTGCAACGCCGAAGCCAGCATGAAGCCGTGGACTTCGGTACGCCCCAAGTTGTAGATCAGGGTGTCCCAGTCCTGGTGAAAGCCTTCCAGGGGGTTGCCGTATTCGTACAGCGCGGTGCCGTCGAATTGCGCCAGGCCATGGGCATCGGTCGGAAAATGCGCCGGCACCCAGTCGAGGATCACCCCGATATTGGCCTGGTGGCAGGCGTTGACGAAGGCGGCGAAATCATCCGGCGAACCGTAGCGCGCGCTGGGGGCAAACTGCGACAGCGGCTGATAGCCCCAGGAACCCCCAAAGGGGTGCTCCATGATCGGCATCAGCTCGATATGGGTGAAGCCCAGGTCCTGCACATAGGGGATCACCCGTTCAGCCAGCTCATGCCAGTTGTATTGGCGTGCCACTTCACTCAGGTCATTGACCTCGCATTGCCAGGAGCCGATGTGCAGCTCATAGATCGACAAGGGCGCGTCAGGCCGCTGGCGTTCGCCACGGGCCTGCATCCATTCGCCGTCCTGCCAATCGATGCGCAGCGGCGCGGCGACCCTGGACGCGGTGTCTGGTGGCAACTGGGTGGCCAGGGCCATGGGGTCGGCCTTGAGCGGCAAAATCGCGTCGGCACCGAGAATCTCGTACTTGTAGGCCTCCCCCGGTTGCAGGCGCGGGATAAACAACTCCCAGACCCCGGACGGATGGCGCAGGCGCATGGGATGCCGGCGCCCGTCCCAGATATTGAAATCGCCCACCACCGACACCCGTCGCGCATTCGGCGCCCACACCGAGAAGCGCACGCCTTCCACGCCGTCCACGGTTTTCAACTGAGCGCCCAGGCACGAACTGAGGTCGCGGTGGTTACCTTCGGCGAACAGGTACAGGTCCATCTCCCCCAATAGCGGACCGAAGCTGTAGGGGTCTTCGCTGACCTGCTCGCCGCCGGCCCACTGGATACGCAACAGGTAGTCCCGGGCCTGGGCGAAGTGCCCGACAAACAGCCCCGGCACCGGGCCGGTCTCCAGGCTGCCAAGCACTTCACCGCCGTCCCGGGCCAGCACTTGCACACTCAGGGCATCGGGCAGGAAGGCCCGGATAAACTGCCCACCGGCCCCATCCTCGTGGGGGCCGAGAATGGAAAATGGATCACGGTGTTCGGCGCGCACCAGCGCTTCAATGTCTTTCGTACTGGGGAGCAACACCGCTTCGGTCCGACCCTGTTCCTTGTTCGAGAAACTCATGACTGCTCTCCACCACTCGCTGTATCGGAAAAGGGTTGCACTGCACTCAACAGCCCGACCAGGCCGCGTAACGGCACGGCCAACCAGCCGGGGCGATTCTCGGCCTCATAGGCCACTTCATAGGCGGCTTTCTCCAGCCCGAACAACAACAGCGAGGCCTCTTCACCGGCGCTGTCCTGCCAGGCATGAGCAAGATTAGACGTTGCCAGCCGATAGGCCTCGACAAACGCCTCGCGCGCCAGGGCCAGGTAGCGTTCGGTCACCCTCTGCCGGCTGGCCAGGGCTTGCTCCGAGCTATCCACCCCTTGCACATTCAGCGCCATCGCCGCCGCGTAATCGAACGAACGCAGGACGCCACTCACATCCTTGTACGGGCTGTGCTTGCCACGGCGTTCTTCCAGCGCACGCGCCGGTTCGCCTTCGAAGTCGATCAGGTAGGCATCACCCTTGATCACCAGCACCTGTCCCAGGTGCAGGTCGCCATGGACCCGGATGCGCAAACCGCCGATGGCCTGTTTGGCCAGGGTTTGCACATACCCCAGGATCGCCTTCTTGGCGTGCAGCAATTGACTGACCCGCTGCTGATCGGCAGGTTCCAGGCGATTTTCATGCTGCTTGAGCAATTGCAGGGCCCGCTCGAGCTGGGCGCTGATCTGCTTACCCCAGGCCTGAGCGTCCTTGGCCGTGCTCTTTTGTGGGGCAAAGTCCGGGTTGTCGCTGGGCGCCGCGAGCACCTGGTGCATTTCCCCCAGGCGCTGGCCGAGCATGCCGGCGAAATCCCGCAGCTCACCCAAGGCGTTGTAGTGCTGTTGCTGCTCGGAAATCACCTCGGCCATCTCGTCGCGGATTGCCCGCTCCAGGTTGTTCTGGGTCCACTCCCAGGCATCGCCCTGATTGCTCAGGTAGCCCTGGGCGATCATCAGCAGATTGTCTTGGCCCTGCTCGTCCCGACGGATCACCGAGCCCAGCAAGGGTGAAATATGGGCGAAGCCGGCGGCCGTCAGGTAGGCCCCCATTTCCAGTTCCGGGTGCACCCCGGTGGCGACCTTGCGGATCAGTTTGAGCACCAGACTGCCTCCGACCGCGACCGAACTGTTGGACTGCTCCGCCGACAGGTAACGCACCTCGGACTCGGCATTCAGCCCCAGGCCCGCCAACAGCTCAGTGGCCTCGAAGCGAATCTCGCCCTGGGGCGAACTCAGCACCGTATTGGCCTGCAGCGCCAGCAGCACGTTGCGCACAAAACTGTCGAGGGCAAAGGCATCGGTGATCAGGCCGACCTGACGCCCCCTGCGCACGCGGGCCAGGGCCAGTTGCTGGGGCAAGGCCGCGCCGAACTGGTCTTCGCCGAGCAAGCCGAACGGCAGCAGATAACGCCCGACCTGGCCGCCACTGGTGACCTCCAGCTCGCTGAGCAACACCGGGTGCTGCGGATCACCAAAGCGCACGCCATAGGCGATACGCACCCCTTCGATCGCACTGTCCTTACCGGCGAACCAGCGCCGCTTGGGCAGCCAGGTCGGCAACGCGGTGTGCTCCAGGGTGGTGCGCGCCGGCTCTTCGAGCAATTCTTCGAGGCGTTTTTTCAGCACCAGGGTGTTGAAGTCCGGCAGGCTTTGCGCCGGCTCCACGTGCCAGCTCGGCATCTGGTTTTCCGCCGCCAGCACGAACCAGTAGAAACCGTACGGCGGCAGGGTCAGCAGGAAATTCAACTGGCCGATGGGCGGGAAGGCATTGCCCCCCAGCATCTCCACCGGAACCATGCCGGCGAACGCCGAGAGGTCAAGCTCCGCGGCCTGGGCACTGCGCGAGACGTTGGCCACGCAGAGGATGATTTCGTGCTTGCCGTCGACCCCGGTGTATTCACGGGTGTAGGCCAGAATTCGCCGGTTGCTCGGCGACAGCATCTTCAAGCTGCCCCGGCCAAAGGCCTTGGACTGCTTGCGCACCGCCAACATGCGCCGCGTCCAGTTGAGCAGCGAGTGCGGGTCGCCGGCCTGGGTCTCGACGTTCACCGACTGGTAGCCGTACAGCGGGTCCTGGATCGGCGGCAGCACCAGGCTGGCCGGGTCGGCGCGGGAGAAGCCGCCGTTGCGGTCGATGGACCACTGCATCGGCGTGCGCACGCCATCGCGGTCGCCAAGGTAGATGTTGTCGCCCATGCCGATTTCATCGCCGTAGTACAGGGTCGGCGTTCCCGGCATCGACAGCAGGAGGCTGTTGAGCAGTTCGATACGCCGACGATCGCGCTCCATCAGGGGCGCCAGGCGCCGACGGATACCCAGGTTGATCCGCGCACGCCGGTCGGCGGCGTAGTAGTTCCACAGGTAGTCGCGTTCCTTGTCGGTGACCATCTCCAGGGTCAGCTCATCGTGGTTGCGCAGGAAGATCGCCCACTGGCAGTTGGCGGGAATCTCCGGGGTCTGGCGCAGGATGTCGGTGATCGGGAAGCGATCTTCCTGGGCCAGGGCCATGTACATGCGCGGCATCAGCGGGAAGTGAAACGCCATGTGGCATTCATCGCCGTTGTCGCCGTGCACATCACCGAAATACAGCTGGGTGTCTTCCGGCCATTGGTTGGCTTCGGCCAGGAGCATGCGGTCCGGGTAATTAGCGTCGATCTCGGCACGGATCTGCTTGAGGACCACGTGGGTCTCCGGCAGGTTTTCGTTATTGGTGCCGTCGCGCTCGATCAGGTACGGGATGGCGTCCAGCCGCAGGCCGTCGATACCCATGTCCAGCCAGTAGCGCATCACCGACAGCACCGCCTTCATCACCTGCGGGTTGTCGAAGTTGAGGTCCGGCTGGTGGGAATAGAAGCGGTGCCAGAAGTACTGGCCGGCGACCGGGTCCCAGGTCCAGTTGGATTTTTCGGTGTCGAGGAAGATGATCCGCGTGCCGTCGTACTTCTGATCGTCATCGGACCAGACGTAGAAGTCCCGCGCCTTGGAGCCCTTCTTGGCCTTGCGCGCACGCTGGAACCAGGGGTGCTGGTCCGAGGTGTGGTTGATCACCAGCTCGGTAATCACCCGCAGCCCGCGCTTGTGGGCCTCGGCGATAAAACGCTTGGCGTCGGCCATGGTCCCGTAGTCGGCGCTGACCCCACGGTATTCGGCAATGTCATAACCATCGTCGCGGCGTGGCGAGGGGTAGAACGGCAGCAGCCAGATGGTGTTGACCCCCAGCTCCTTAATGTAGTCGAGCTTGGCGATCAGGCCGGGAAAGTCACCGACGCCGTCGTTGTTGGAGTCGAAATAGGACTTCACGTGCACTTGGTAAATCACCGCGTCCTTGTACCACAGCGGGTCATTGATAAAGGTGGCTGGTCTGGGCTTCTTCGCCATTGGAAACTCCTGAAAATGTGATGGATCCGGATACTGCGCGAAGGTCTGCAACCTCCCCCTGGCACGGTGCCCGACGCGAACGTCGGGCGGGCCGGCTCAAGGGCTGCTGATGCGCCAGATACCGAACGGCTGGTGCGGTTCGATGCGCATCCATTGGGTCTTGCCGTACCAGGTCCAGCGGTGGCCGTTCATCAGGTCCTCACCCTGGGTCTGGGCGTCGTCGGGTAGCCCCAACTCCCACAGTGGCAATTCGAAATGGGCTTCCTGGGCGTTGAATGGATCGAGGCTGACCGCCACCAGGATGAAGTTGCTGCCGTCGGCGCTGCGCTTGCCGAAGTAGAGGATGTTGTCGTTCCAGGCGTTGTAGACCGTCAGCCCGAGGTGGCTGTGCAACGCCGGGTTCTGGCGGCGGATGCGGTTGAGCTGGGCGATCTCGGCAATGATGTTGCCCGGCGCGCTGAAGTCCCGGGGGCGGATCTCGTATTTCTCCGAATCCAGGTACTCCTCCTTGCCCGGCACCGGCGCCGCTTCGCACAACTCGAACCCCGAATACATGCCCCACAGGCCCGAGCCCATGGTCGCCAGCACCGCGCGGATCAAGAACCCCGAACGCCCCGATTCATGGAGGAAGGCCGGGTTGATGTCCGGGGTATTGACGAAGAAATTGGGCCGGAAGCACTCACGCCACGGCGCCTGGTTGAGTTCGGTGAAATAGGTCGCCAGCTCGCTCTTGGTGTTGCGCCAGGTGAAATAGGTGTAGCTCTGGGAGTAACCAACCTTGCCCAGGCGCGCCATCATCGCCGGGGTGGTGAAGGCTTCCGCGAGGAACATCACCTCCGGGTGCTGCGCCCGCACGTCGGCGATCAACCATTGCCAGAATGGCAGCGGCTTGGTGTGCGGGTTGTCGACGCGGAAGATCTTCACCCCCTCCTCGACCCAGCCGACCACGATATCCCGCAGCTCCAGCCACAGGCTGGGGATCGCCTCGGCGGCATAGAAGTCGACGTTGACGATGTCCTGGTATTTCTTCGGCGGGTTTTCGGCGTATTTGATGGTGCCGTCCGGACGCCAGTTGAACCAGCCCGGATGCTGCTTGAGCCAAGGGTGGTCCTGGGAACACTGGATGGCGAAATCCAAAGCGATTTCCAGGCCGTGCTCGGCGGCGGCCGTTACCAGGCGCCGGAAGTCCTCGCGCGTACCGAGCTGGGAGTGGATGGCGTCATGCCCGCCCTCCTCGCTGCCAATCGCATAGGGGCTGCCCGGATCGTCGGGGCCGGCACTCAGGGCATTGTTGCGGCCCTTGCGGAAACTGCGGCCGATGGGGTGGATCGGCGGAAAGTACAGCACGTCGAAGCCCATGTCATGGATCATCGATAAGCGCGAGTGCACGTCGTTAAAGGTGCCATGGCGGCGGGCATCGTCGGTGATCGAGCGGGGAAACAGCTCATACCAACTGGCGAACTGCGCCAGCGAGCGCTCGACGTCCAGCGGGTATTCCGGGCTAAGGCTGAGGTACGGTCGATGGTCGGCCTCGGCCATCAGCGCGGCGCTATCCGCTGCCAGGAACAATTGCACCTGCTCGGTTTCCAGCAGCCCACAAAGCCGTTGATGCAACGCGATCAACTGCTCGCGCACGTCGCCTTCGCTGCGCTCGAACGCCAGTTGCACCTGGTTGCGGCCTTCCTGCAGCTCAAGGCTTACGGGAACCCCGGCGAGGAACTTTTTCTCCAGCTCATAGGTGAAGCTGGCAAATTGATCGACCCAGGCTTCAATGCAGAATCGATACAGACCCTGGGTCGGCACGCTGAACTGGCCGCCCCAGCCGTTATTGCCCAGGTCGTCCAGGGCCCGGCTGTTCCAGACCTCGTCGCCTTCGGCACGCCAGCGCACGCGCACCGCCAGTTTGTCGTGACCGTCCGCGAATACGTTGCTGCGCACATTGATGGCTTCACCCTCCACCGCCTTGACCGCAAACTGCCCGCCATCGATCACCGGCTGGGTGTTTTCGATGGCAATACGTGGCAGCAACAAGGCCTGCGACAGCGGTAAATGCGGGTTGTAGTGCAACTCAGTCGGTTTATCAGCAGTCATCGAGCATCACCCCTTAACGCCCCGTGGACGCTCCTGTATCTGATGTATTCACACGTGGCCCAGACGGGCGCACTTAAATTCAGAGACTTAAGTTCCGAACCGAGCAGCGCGATAAAAGTTCAGCCGGATGTGGCATCGCCGGATGAACTTGAGCGGACGGACGCCGACAACGGCAGGGAATCAATTCGCCCCGAAGAGGGTCCACCCCATGAGCCCGTGCAAAGCCAAGCACAAAGGAGGCCAGTGCGATGACTATTCCGATTCCGGCGCAAACCCCTGATCCCAACATCGACCAACCGACCCTGCCCCCCAGCGAACCGCAACCGGTACCGGAGCAGGAACCGCCCGAAAGCACCCCACCGCCCAAAGGCGACCCACCCAGCACCATGCCGCCGGTGATTGTCGAGCCCAGGGGGTGAAGCTTAGACAAGTGGGGTGAGGATGCTGGGATCGGGTAAATCCGCAGCCTCAACGGTTGGGACTGGGCCCAGCGCCGCCTCGTCCCTCGGCTACGGGCTTATGGATTGTCCAGCAGGCGCACGGTGATTTGCGGCTGTGTATTTTTTGAAACCCCCCATGCCTATGCCAGGGAAAGGCGACATAGACGAGGTCTCAATTCAGAGATCGTTAAGTGTGTGATTTTTCGTTCAGTCTGAAAACGACTCCATCGACGTCCAGCTCAGCGTTGTACTTAAACGACCAGCCCTGTTCCTGATGAAGGTTATGCAAGTCGGTGCGTGCCGTTTCGATCTGCTCGTCGGCAAAGCCTGCTTCAAGCAAACAAGGCTTGACAGCATCCAGATTAGTTTCTACGGCTGCGCGTAGGTCTGCGGCATCGAGCATGTCCCGATTGCTGTAGATGCGGTAGTCGTCGCGTAACAACTCATCCAACCCTGCAAGACTTGACCGATGACTCTCCAGAGCCTTACGGACCATAGCTTCAGCAGAGTAAGACGGTTCAGCATGGCGGGCTCTTGGATCAGAGCTTTTTATTAAGCGCATACGTTCCCTCGGCGTTTTGATCAGCCAAGTATCTTGTTGCATCAATCTGAATGTTCCCTATCAGGGATGTCTGAAAAGTCATGGGGTAGCCCCCGTAATCATTGGGGTAACCCTGACGTCCTTGCAGTTATGAACAGCGGCGCTGGGCAAAAGTGCGGTGCAGTTGCAGCGCCAGCCGCCCCCACCATGACCATTAATCGGTTGCACGAAACCATGCCCGGCTGCCGCGCCCTAACCTGTATCACCCCTAGAAAAGGACACGCGCCATGAGCCTGCGCATTGAAAACCAGACCTGTTACATCGACACCGAGGAAGTCCGCGGCCAATGGCCGGCCAACGAAGTGACCATCATCACCGACAGTGAAAAATCCATGTCCGCCGTGGAACTGCAAGGGCAGCGCGTGTACATCACCGAAGCAGAAGCCGACGCATTGACCGTAGCAGGCGCCACCGACGGCCGTAAGCACCTGAAGGCCACCGACAGTGAGTCGGTGATTTGACTGACCTGGATCACAGACAAGCGCCGACGCCTGCGTTAGGGCCCGGCGCCACGCGCCAGCGGGAGTTTTCCAGGGTGCAGCAAGTTGTCGCAGGCAGCCCCCGGCGGCGCATCTGATCCGCTTTTTAATGCAATAGCTGAGTCTGTTATGCAAACAGATCGATGGTCATAGTGCACCGGCCTGATGGAGGCTGATGAGCGAAAGACCATGAGCGATAGAATCCCCGTCCGATTAGTAGAAACATTCGAGCCTTCACGCCCAAAGATGAAGGCCAAATCCAGCGACAACCAGATCCACACCCGCAGCTTCAGCGGCTTGTTCCGTACCTTGCGCGTAACCGGCGCCGGCTTTTTGTTCCTGGCGTTTTTCGGCACGGTCTGGCTCAACTGGGGCGGCCGCCAAGCGGTGCTCTGGGACCTCTCCGAAAGCAAGTTCCACATCTTCGGCGCGACCTTCTGGCCCCAGGATTTCATCCTGTTGTCGGCGTTGCTGATCATCTGTGCCTTCGGCCTGTTCGCGATCACCGTGTTCGCCGGGCGAGTCTGGTGCGGCTACACCTGCCCGCAAAGCTCCTTCACCTGGCTGTTCATGTGGTGCGAGAAAGTCACCGAAGGTGAGCGTAACCAGCGGATCAAGCTGCAAGCGGCGCCCTGGGGGCCGAACAAACTGGCGCGGCGCGCGGCCAAGCACACGCTGTGGCTGGCGATCAGCGTGATGACCGGGCTGACCTTCGTCGGCTACTTCACCCCGATCCGGCCCCTGGCCCAAGAGCTGCTGACCTTGCAGATCGGCGGCGTCAGCCTGTTCTGGGTGCTGTTCTTCACCGGCGCCACCTACATCAACGCCGGCTGGCTGCGTGAAGCGGTGTGCATGCACATGTGCCCCTATGCGCGCTTCCAGAGCGTGATGTTCGACAAGGACACCCTGACCATTTCCTACGATGTGGCCCGTGGCGAAAACCGTGGTCCGCGCAAGCGTGAGGTCAAGCCGGCGGACGTTGGCCTCGGCGACTGCATCGACTGCCAGTTGTGCGTGCAGGTCTGCCCGACCGGCATCGACATCCGCGACGGCCTGCAAATGGAATGCATCGGCTGCGCGGCCTGTATCGACGCCTGCGACTCGATCATGGACAAGATGAATTACCCCCGCGGCCTGATCAAATACACCTCGGAGCATCAGTTGCAGGGCGGCAAGACCCACCTGCTGCGACCGCGCCTGATCGGCTACTGTGCGGTGCTGCTGATCATGATTGGCGCCCTGGCCCTGGCCCTGGTCGAGCGACCGATGGTGTCCCTGGACGTGAGCAAGGACCGTGGCCTGTTCCGCGAGAACAGCGAAGGCCAGATCGAGAACATCTACAGCCTCAAAGTCATCAACAAGACCCAGCAGCGCCAGGACTACCGCGTCGAACTGGTGGACGGCGACGGCTTCACGCTGCAAGGCAAGACCGAGTTCAGCCTGGCCCCCGGGGAAATCACCGACTTCCCGGTGTCCGTGGCCATGATCAATGACAAGCCGCAAAGCAGCTCGCAGAGCATCGGTTTCAAAGTCACCGACACGGACCAGCCCGAGGTCTACAGTGTGGCCAAAAGCCGTTTTGTGGCGCCTTTGAATCGGTGAGCCTTTAAGATGCTGTGCTGTTGTTGAGCATGCGATCCTCTGTGGCGAGGGCCTCTGCGCCCTTGCCACACCAGCAATCCGAATTCAGTCCATCGCGGGATACCGATGAAACGCTACGAAAAATTTGCCGAGGACATCGCCGAACTGATCCGTTCCGGAGTCCTGGGCCCCGGCCAGCGCGTGCCGTCGGTGCGCTACGCCAGCCAGACCTACGGGGTCAGCCCGTCCACGGTATTCCAGGCCTATTACCTGCTCGAACGCCGTGGTCTGATTCGCGCCCGGCCGCGTTCCGGCTACTTCGTCAACACCCATGCGCCGAGCCCGTTCTCGGAGCCGGTGATCAGCAGCCAGGTCAGCGAGTCGACTGAAGTCGACGTCAGTGAACTGGTGTTCTCGGTGCTGGACTCGATCAAGGACCCGACCACCGTGCCCTTCGGCTCGGCCTTCCCCAGCCCGACCCTGTTTCCCCTGCAACGCCTGGCCCGCTCCATGGCCAGCGCCAGCCGCGAAATGGACCCGCGCATGGTGGTCACCGACATGTCCCCGGGCAACCCGCAATTGCGCCGCCAGATCGCCCTGCGCTACATGGTCGGCGGGCTGATGCTGCCCATGGAAGAACTGCTGATCACCAACGGCGCCCTGGAGGCCCTGAACCTGTGCCTGCAGGCCGTGACCGAACCCGGCGACCTGGTGGCGATCGAGGCCCCGGCCTTCTATGCCAGCCTGCAGGTGCTGGAGCGGCTCAAGCTCAAGGCCGTGGAAATTCCCGTGCACCCCCGGGACGGAATCGACCTCGGGGTGCTGGCCCAGACCCTGGAGCGCCATCCGATCAAGGCCTGCTGGTGCATGACCAGTTTCCAGAACCCCATGGGCGCGACCATGCCCGAGGCCAAGAAACAGGAACTGGTGGAGTTGTTGCGCGTACATCAGGTGCCGCTGATCGAGGACGATGTCTACGCCGAGCTGTATTACGGCCAGCAGGCGCCGAAACCGGCCAAGGCCTTCGACACCGAAGGCCTGGTGATGCACTGCGGTTCCTTCGCCAAAAGCCTGGCACCCGGCTACCGCATCGGCTGGGTCGCCGCCGGGCGCTACGCACAGAAGATCGAACGCCTGAAACTCATGACCTCGCTGTGTGCCTCGATGCCGGCCCAGGCCGCCATCGCCGACTACCTGCAACACGGCGGTTATGACCGGCACCTGCGCAAACTGCGCTACGCCCTGGAAGAACAGCAAAGCGCCATGCTCGCGGCCATTGCCCGCTACTTCCCGGCGCAGACCCGGGTCAGTCAGCCGGCCGGAGGTTACTTCCTGTGGCTGGAGCTGCCACCGCAAATGGACTCGCTGAAACTGTTCCAGATGGCCCTGGCCCAAGGCATCAGCATCGCTCCTGGGCCGATCTTTTCGCCGACCCAGCGCTTCAGGAACTGCATCCGCCTGAACTATGGCAGCCCGTGGGACGAAGCCATGGAACGGGCCATGGAAACCCTGGGGCGGATTGTCCGTTCGTTCTAAAGCGGGTCGTGTTCACGACTTGGGCCTCGCGCTGATCCAGTGCGCCATCAACCGTGCCCTGGTTGAACAGTCCGCCGCCGGAGCCCCGGCCGAAACCGGGGCCAGCCACCAATCACCGCCCGCCAGACAGATCAATGATGCTGCCGGTGGAGTACGAGGCCTTGTCCGACAGCAGCCAGATAATCGCCTCGGCCACTTCATCGGGGCGTCCGCCACGGCCCATGGGGATCGCGCTTTCAAGCTTGCTGACCCGGTCGGCGTCGCCGCTCAAGGCGTGGAAGTCGGTGAAGATGTAACCCGGACGCACGGCGTTGACCCGAATTCCTTCCCCGGCCACTTCCTTGGACAGGCCCAGGGTGAAGGTGTCCAGGGCGCCCTTGGACGCGGCGTAGTCGATGTATTCGTTGGGCGCACCCAGGCGTGCCGCGGCCGAGGACACATTGACGATACTGCCGCCCTGCCCGCCATGGCGCGGCGACATGCGCAACACCGCCTGCTTGGCGCACAGCATCGGCGCCAGGACATTGGTCTTGAGGACTTTGAGAATACGGAACTCGGACATCTCGTCGAGACGGGATTTGTGCCCCACGGTCCCGGCATTGTTGACCAGGGCGGTCACCCGTCCCAGTTCGACGTCAACCCGATGAAACAGGCTGATCACTTCGTCCTCGATGCTCACATCGGCGCGGACCGCGATGGCCTGGGCTCCCAAGTCGCGCACCTGCTGCAACACCGCGAGCGCCGACTGTTCGTCGGCCTGATAATTGATGCAGATCCGATACCCCTGCTGCGCGGCGAGCAGCGCCGTGGCAGCGCCAATTCCCCGTCCGCCGCCCGTGATGACGATGACTTTATCCATATGGCCAATCCCCTTGCTGATCCTTTGAACCCGCGCAATTAAACACCCTGCGCACAACGATGAAAACTGCTTTGCCGACTCGGTGCCAGCCCCCTCTCCAACACTGCAATCCTCCCGGACATGCCCCGACGCCCGACCTGTAGCCGCTGCCGCAGGCCATGCGCTACAGCGCACAGCTTCCAGACATACCCCGCCCCGCACAGACTCGTACCTCGGCAGCGGCTACGGGTTCTGTGCCCGCTCAGCGAGCTGGATGTCTTGCATAAAGCGTTCGGCGGGCAGTGGATGGCCAAGGTAATAGCCTTGCAGCGAATCGCAGCCCAACTGAGTCAGAAAATTTTGCTGGACGCCGGTTTCCACGCCCTCGGCGACGATGCGCAAACCCAGGGCCTGGCCCAGGGCGACGATGGCCGAGACAATCGCCGCGTCATCGCTGTCGTGCTCCAGGTCGCGAACAAAACCCCGGTCGATTTTAAGCTCGTTGGCCGGCAAGCGCTTGAGGTACATCAAGCTGGAATAGCCGGTGCCGAAATCGTCGATGGACAGGTCCACCCCCATGTCCGAGAGTTGCTGCAGCACGGTCATGCTCGCGTCGGCGTCGCTCATGGCCGTGGTTTCGGTGATTTCCAGGGTCAGGCTGTTGGCCGGCAGCTCAAAACGTGCCAAGGCACCGGCGACACTCTTGACCAGCCCCGCATGACAAAACTGCAACGCCGACAGGTTCACCGCGATGCGCCAGCCGGTGTAGCCCTGCACATACCATTCGCGCATCTGCCGGCACGCTTCGTTGAGCACCCACTCGCCGATCGGAATGATCAGCCCGGTCTTTTCTGCCAGTTCGATGAACTTGTCCGGCAACAGCAGCCCTTGTTGCGGGTGGTTCCAGCGCAGCAGCGCCTCGGCACCGACCGGCAAGCCGTTGATGGCGTCGAATTTGGGCTGGTAGTGCAGGCTGAACTGCTGCTGCTCCAGGGCGTTGCGCAAGTCCTGCAGCAATTGCAGTTGTCGGCGCGCGTTAGTGTTCATCGAGGCATCGAAGAAGCTGTAGCCATTTTTACCGGCGCCTTTGGCGTGGTACATCGCGGCATCGGCGTTCATCAGCAGTTCCTGAGCGTTCTGGCCGTTGCCCGGGTAAACCGCAATGCCGATGCTGGCGGAAATCTGCAGGTCATGGTCGGCCACCCGGAACGCCCGGGAAATCAGCCCAACCTGGCGTGCGGCCACGCGCATGGCGTCATCGGGCTCGGACATTTGCACCAGCAGCACAAACTCGTCGCCTCCGATCCGCGCCAGGGTGTCTTCGTTGCGCAGATCCTCGCGCAGACGCAGGGCCACCTCCCGCAGCAACTGGTCGCCCATATGGTGGCCAAAGGCATCGTTGACCGGCTTGAAACCGTCCAGGTCGATAAACATCAGGGCGAAGCAACCGCCCTGGCGCGTCACCCGGTGCATGGCCTGGTCGATACGGTCGGCCAGCAGGATGCGGTTCGGCAGGCTGGTCAGGGTGTCGTGCAAGGCCAGTTGGGTCAGCTCGCGGTTGGCCTCAGTCAGCGACTCGGCCAGGATCGCCGTGCGCGCTTCCAGGCGCGCATCGAGCACCGAGGTCAGTAAGGCAATGATCAGCACCGACAAGGTGGTGATCAGCACCAGGTTGTCCAGGCCCTTGCCGTTCAGTCCACTGCCCACAGCGCCGCAGAAACTGCCATCGGCAAACCGCGCGGCGGCCATGCCGGTGTAGTGCATGCCGACAATCGCGATGCCCATGATCACCGCCGCGCCGGCCCGGACCAGGCGTACGTGAGGGGTATTGCGGCGCAGGCGGAAGGCGATCCACAAGGCCGCGGCCGAGGCGCCCACAGCAATCAGCAACGAGCTGCCGAACAGCGTCGGATCGTAGTCGATGCCCGGCTGCATGCGCATCGCCGCCATCCCGGTGTAATGCATGCCGCTGATCCCGGCTCCCATCACCAGAGCGCCAACCCCCAACTGCCACAACGGCAAGCGCGCCTGGCTCACCAGCCACAGGGCAAAACCACAGGACAGAATGGAAATCAGCAGCGACAAGGCGGTGATCGACAGGTCATAGCCCAGCTCGATCGGCAACTCAAAGGCCAACATGCCGATAAAGTGCATCGACCACACGCCCACGCCCATTGCCAGCGCACCGCCGACCGTCCACAACTGCGCCGCCAGGCCACGGGTGGTGGCAATACGCCCTGTCAAATCCAGGGCGGTATAGGACGCAAGAATCGCCACAAACAGCGAAATGACGACCAGCGCGGGGGAGTAGGAACCAATGAGCATCAAGGGTCTCGTAGCCGTTAAGCCCTGGGGCCAGACTCGGTGGGCAAAGCGGCAGATTGTACTGATTGCACGACAGAACGCACTCACAAAGTGAGCAGAACGCCATTAGTCAGACGGAAGACTTTATTCAGGCCCGACATGCCCTTACGAGCCCTGTGGGCAAACCTAGAAATCACCCGCTCCACCCCAAAAAACCACCGAGCCCAGCTGTAGCCGCTGCCGCCAGGCTCGGGCCCCGTTCGGACGCTGGACCAAAGAGGCGCCGCGGGGGTGTCAGGTGCAGGGTTGTTGGGTTTTAGGGCCAGCGTAGCCTGCGGCAGCGGCTACAGAGTGGTCGCCTTGGGGCAAACCTGTAGCCGCTTGCCGCCAGGCTCGGGCCGCGTTCAGACGCTGGCCCGAACAGACGCCGCGGGGGTGTCAGGTGCAGGGTTGTCGGTTTCAGGGGTTGGTTTTTTGCTCGCTGGCTTGCAATTGCCCGTCCCAGCCGCCGCCCAGGGCGGCGATCAGTTGGACGCTGGCCACCAGGCGGCTTTGCAGCAGGTTCAGCACGCTGCGCTCGTTGCTCAGGGCCGTGGCCTGGACCGAGACCACGTCGAGGTAGGCGATCAGACCGGCCTTATATTGGTTCTCGGTCAGGCGCTGGGATTCCCGGGCCGCGTCGAGGGCTTGCTGGCGCACGGCGCTCTCGTCCTCCAGGACCTTGAGCTGCACCAGGTAGTTTTCCACCTCGCGGAAGCCGTCGAGCACGGTTTGCCGATACTTGGCCACCGTCTGGTCGTACACCGCCTCGGTACGGTCGACTTCCGCCGAGCGCTGGCCACCGTCGAACAAGGTCATCGCCAGCTTGGGCCCCACCGACCAGAAGCGATTGGGCAGGCTGATCCAGTTGGCGTAGGTACTGCTGCTGTAGCCGCCCGCCAGGCTCAGGGTCAGGTCCGGGTAGTAGGCGGCCTTGGCCACGCCGATATTGGCATTGGCCGACATAACCGAGCGCTCGGCCGAGGCGATGTCCGGGCGCCGTTCCAGCAACTGCGACGGCAGGCTCAGGGGCACCTGGGGCAAGGCCGGAATGCTCTGGGTCTCGGCCAGACTGAACCCGGCCGGAGCTTGGCCGATCAGCACCGCAATCGCGTTTTCCAGCTGGGCGCGCTGCCAGATCAGGTCGATCAGGTCGGCCTGGGTGCTCTTGAGCTGGGTCTGGGCCTGGGCTACCGCGTCCTTGCCGGACACCCCGGCGCGGTACTGGTTTTCGGTCATGGTCAGGGAACGCTGATACGCCGCCACCGTGGCGTCGAGCAAACGCTTCTGCTCGTCGATCACCCGCAGTTGCAGGTAGTTCTGCACCAGTTCCGACTGCTGGCTCAGGCGCATGGCCGCCAGATCGGCAAAGCTGGCCTCGGCGCTGGCTTCGTTGGCTTCCAGGCCACGGCGCAGCTTGCCCCACACGTCCGCCTCCCAACTCACGCCCAACTGGCTGCTGTAGGTATCGCGGATACCACTGGAGGAACTGCTCAACCCCGAACTGCTGCTGCCGGTGCCCTGGCTGGCGCGGGTCTTGCCCGCACTGAGGTCAACCGACGGGAACAACGAACCCCGGGCGCTGCGTACCAGAGCCTGGGCTTGGCGGTACTGGGCTTCGGACTGGGCCACGGTCTGGTTGGCGCTGTTCAGCGTCTCGACCAGCCCATTGAGTTGCGCATCGCCATACAGCTCCCACCAGGCGCCACGGGCCAAGGCGTCACTCGGGTTGGCCTGGCGCCAGCCCTCGGCCTGTTTGTACTGCGCCGGCTCAGCCACTTGCGGCCGCTGATAATCCGGACCGATGGCGCAGGCACTGAGCATTGCCAGACTCAAACTCAGGCTCAACAACCGCGAGCCACGGGCCAGGGCCAGGCGCTGGGCAGAGCGCACAAGAGAGTTGCGAGGCGAACAGTCAGTCATAGCGGCGTTTCCAGAGCGGCATCGGTACGTATCCCACGCCAGTGGTTGAACTTATGGCGCAGTTTATCGAGATACAGGTAAACCACCGGGGTGGTGTAAAGGGTCAGCACCTGGCTGAAAATCAGCCCGCCAATAATGGTCAGGCCCAGGGGTTGGCGCATTTCCGCGCCTTCGGCGGTGCTCAGCAGCAACGGCACGGCGCCAAGGATCGCGGCCAGGGTGGTCATCAGAATCGGCCGCAGGCGCAGCAGGCAGGCACTGCGGATCGACTCCAGCGGCGCCATCCCCTGGTGGCGCTCCAGTTGCAGCGCCAGGTCGATCATCAGGATCGCGTTCTTTTTCACCACGCCAATCAACAGGAACAGGCCCAGCAGCGAGATCAGGCTGAACTCGCCCCCCAGCAGGTAGATCGAGAGCAAAGCCCCGACCCCGGCCGAAGGCAAGGTCGAGAGGATCGTCAGCGGGTGGATGTAGCTTTCGTACAGCACGCCCAACACCAGGTACACCGCCAGCAGCGCGCCGAGGATCATGAACGGCTGGCTCTTCTGGGTCGCGGCGAAGGCGTCGGCGGTGCCGGCCATCTTGACGATCACGTCTTCCGGCATGCCGAGCTTGGCGATGGCCCGTTCAATGGCCGCCGTGCCCTGCTCCACCGTCACCCCTTCGGCCATGTCGAAGGCGATGCTTTCCGAGGCGAACTGGCCCTCGTGGCTGACGCGGTCGTCTTCCAGGCTGTTTTCGTAGTGGGCGATGGTCGACAGCGGAATCCGCGCACCGGCGCTGGTGATGACCTGCACCTGGTTCAGGGTGATCGGGTCCTGGGCGTATTTGGGGTTGACCTCCATCACCACCTGATACTGGTTCAGGCTGTCATAGATGGTGGAAATCTGTCGCTGGCTGTAAGCGTTGTTCAGCACCGCGGTGACCATGTTCATGTCCACCCCCAGGCGCTTGGCCTGGTCGCGGTCGACCACCAGGGTCACCTGTTGCGCGCCACGGCCTTCGCGGGCATCGATGGCGGTCAGCTCCGGCAGGGGCTTGAGCGCGGCCACCACCTTCGGGTACCACTCGCGCAGGGATCCCAGGTCGCCGCTTTGCAGGATGTAGGAGTACTGCGAGGTGGTCTGCTCGCGGCCGCCGCCGAACTGCAGGTCCTGGTCGGCCATCAGCATCAGTTGTGCGCCGGCGACCTTGGGCATTTCCTTGCGCATGCGCTCGATGACCTTCTGCGCGGAAATATTGCGTTCCTTGATCGGTTTCAGGCGCACCAGCATAAAGGCGTTGTTGGTGCCGTTGCTGCCGCCGATAAAGCCGGCCACGCTTTCCACCGCCGGATCCTTGAGCACGGCGCGGCGGAAGGTTTCCATCTTCGGCTGCATCACGCTGAACGACAGGCCGTCGTCGCCGCGCACGAAACCGATCAGTTGCCCGGTGTCCTGCTGCGGCAGGAAGGTCTTGGGCACCACCACATACAGCGCCACATTGACGCCGATGGTCAGCAGCAGGCTGAGCAAGGTCAGGCGCCGATGGCGCAGCACCCAGTCCAGGCTGGTGGCGTACTTCTCGGTCATCCACTCGTTGCTGCGCTGGCTCCAGCGTTGCAGGCGGTTTTCCTGGCCTGGGACGTGGGGCTTGAGCCAGCGCGCGCAAAGCATCGGAGTCAGGGTCAGGGACACCACCAGCGAGACCACGATGGACGCCGCCAGGGTGATGGAAAATTCGCGGAACAGACTCTCGATGATCCCGCCCATAAACAGGATCGAAAGGAACACCGCCACCAGCGACACGTTCATCGAGAGCAAGGTGAAACCCACCTCCTTGGCCCCCAGGTACGCCGCCTTCATGGGCGCGATGCCCTCGTCGATATGCCGGGAAATGTTCTCCAGGACCACGATGGCATCGTCCACCACCAGCCCGGTGGCGAGGATCAGCGCCATCAGCGACAGGTTGTTCAGGGAGAACCCGTACAGGTACATGATGGCGAACGTGCCCACCAGCGACACCGGCACCGCCAGGGTCGGGATCAGCGAGGCGCGGAAGTTGCCGAGGAACAGGAACACCACCAGGATCACCAGAGCCACGGCGATCAGCAGGGTCATCTCGGCCTCGTGCAAGGTCGCCTTGATTACCGGCGAACGGTCCATGGCCAGGTTGAGCTTGACGCTGGCCGGCAGCACCGCCTGCAACGCCGGCAACTGGGCCTTGATGTCGTTGACCGTCTCGATGATGTTGGCCCCGGCCTGGCGGTTGATCACCAGCAGGACCGCCGCATCGTCATTGAAGAAGCCGCTGTTGTAGCGGTCCTCGACACTGTCGCTGACCTTGGCCACGTCCTTGAGGCGCAGGGCCGCGCCGTCCTTGTAGTGGATGATCAGCGGCTCGTAGTCCTTGGCCTTTTCCAACTGGTCATTGGCCTGGATCTGCCACAGCCGCTGATCGTCTTCCACCGAGCCCTTGGGTCGGCGCTGGTTGGCATTGGCAATGGCGTTGCGGACATCGTCCAGGGCCACGCCGTACTGGTTGAGCAATTGCGGCTCGAGTTCGATTCGCACGGCCGGCAGCGAGCTGCCGCCGATCTGTACTTCACCCACGCCCGGCACCTGGGACAGGCTTTGCGAGAGGATGGTCGAGGCCAGGTCGTAGAGCTGGCCCTTCTGCAACACATCGGAGGTCAGCGACAGCACCATGATCGGCGCCTGGGACGGGTTGACCTTCTTGTAGGTGGGCATGCTGCGCATGCCGCTGGGCAGCAGGTTGCGCGAGGCGTTGATCGCCGCCTGCACTTCCCGCGCAGCCCCGTTGATGTCGCGGTCCATGTCGAACTGCAGGATCACCCGGGTCGAGCCCTGGCTCGAACGGCTGCTCATGGTATTGACCCCGGCAATCGCCCCGAACGAGCGCTCCAGGGGCGTGGCCACGGTAGACGCCATCACCTCGGGGCTGGCCCCGGGCAAACTGGCCTGGACCACAATCACCGGAAAATCCATCTGCGGCAGCGGTGCAACCGGCAGCAGGCCGAAAGAAACGCCGCCCAGCAACATGATCGCCAAACTCAGGAGCATGGTTGCCACGGGACGTTTGATGAACGGTCCGGAGAGGTTCATGGGCGGCAGCTCCGAGCGTCAAGCCTCAAGCTGCAAGAGAAAAGCGGGATCGGCGCACGCTTTTGCTGCTGCTTTTGATTCAGCTTGCAGCTTGCGGCTTGCAACTGGCCGCTGCGCCGCTTCATACGCCCTGCTCCTGGACGACTTCGCGCTTGCCGAAGCGGCGCCCCAACCGATCGAAGTACAGGTAGATAACCGGCGTCGTAAACAGCGTGAGAACCTGGCTCACCAGCAGGCCGCCGACCATCACCAGGCCCAGGGGCTGGCGCAACTCCGCGCCGGAACCGCTGGCCAGCATCAGGGGCACGGCGCCGAACAGTGCCGCCAGGGTCGTCATCAGGATCGGCCGGAAACGCAGCAGCGCCGCCTGGTAGATGGCTTTCTCCGGCGCTATGCCCTGGTTGCGTTCGGCGTCGAGGGCAAAGTCGATCATCATGATCGCGTTTTTCTTGACGATGCCGATCAGCAGGATGATGCCGATGATGGCGATCATCCCCAGGTCGTTGCCGCTGAGGATCAACGCGAGCAAGGCGCCAACCGCCGCCGAAGGCAGGGTCGAGAGAATGGTGATCGGGTGGATGTAGCTCTCGTAGAGCACGCCGAGCACGATGTACATGGTCACCACCGCCGCCAGGATCAGCAGCAAGGTGCTCGACAGCGAGGCCTGGAACGCTTCGGCCGCGCCCTGGAACTGGGTCTGCACACCTATCGGCATGCCGATGTCCTTCTGGACCTGCTCAATGATGTCGACCGCCTGCCCCAGGGCCACGCCCGGTGCCAGGTTGAACGACATCATCACCGCCGGGAACTGGCCGATATGGGCAATCGCCAATTGCGCCTGGCGCTCTTCGACGTGGGCCAGGCTCGACAGCCGGACCTGGCCACCGTCGGTGGTCTTGACGTGGATCTGCTCCAGGGCCTGGGGCCCTAGGCTTTCCCCCGCCTGTGCCTGGAGCACCACGCGGTACTGGCTGGCCTGGGTGTAGATGGTGGAGATCTGGCGTTGGCCGAACGCGTCATACAGTGCATCGGTGATGTTCGACACCGAGACCCCGACCCGCGAGGCGGCGTCGCGATCGATCACCAGAAACACCTGCAAGCCCTTGTCCTGCAGGTCGCTGGCGACGTCGGTGAGTTCCGGGCGCTGGGCCAGGGCCTCCACCAGGCGCTGGCTCCAGAGGCTGAGCAGCTCAGAGTCCGGCGACGACATGCTGAATTGGTACTGGGTGCGGCTGACCCGGTCTTCGATGGTCAGGTCCTGCACCGGCTGCATAAACAGGCGGATGCCGATCAGTTTGTCGACCTCGGGCTGGATCCGCGCAATCACTTGACTGGCGCTCAGGTCGCGCTCGCTGTGGGGCTTGAGGTTGATCAGCAGGCGGCCGCTGTTGAGGGTGGCATTGTCGCCATCGACCCCGATGTAGGACGACAGGCTCTGCACCGCCGGGTCTTGGAGGATGATCTTGGCCAATTCCTGTTGGCGCTGGCTCATGGCCGCGAAGGACACCGACTGCGGCGCCTCGGAAATACCCTGGATAACCCCGGTGTCCTGCACCGGGAAGAAGCCCTTGGGCACCACCAGGTACAACAGCACCGTCAGGCCCAGGGTGCCGATGGCCACCAGCAGGGTCAGGAGCTGATGCCTGAGCACCCATTGCAATTTGCGGCCGTAGCCTTCGATCAGCCAGTCGATCCAGGCGCCGCTAGCGCGGTAGAAACGGCCCTGTTCTTCAGGCTTGGGTTCGCGCTTGAGCAGGCGCGCGCACATCATCGGGGTCAGGGTCAGGGACACCACCAGGGAAATCAGGATCGCCACCGCCAGGGTGATGGCGAACTCGCGGAACAGGCGCCCCACCACATCGGCCATGAACAACAGCGGAATCAACACCGCGATCAGCGACAGGGTCAGGGAAATCAGGGTGAAGCCGATCTGCTTGGCGCCCTTGAGCGCCGCCTGCATCGGGCTGTCGCCTTCCTCGATATAGCGCGAGATGTTTTCCAGCATCACGATCGCATCGTCCACCACAAAACCGGTGGCGATGGTCAGGGCCATCAGGGTCAGGTTATTGACCGAAAACCCGGCCAGGTACATCACGCCGAAGGTACCGACCAGCGACAGCGGCACGGCAATCGACGGAATGATGGTGGCACTGGCGCGACGCAGAAAGAGGAAGGTGACCATCACCACCAGGGCCACGGCGATCAGCAACTCGTGCATCACGTCGGTGACGGAGGCGCGGATGGTCTGGGTGCGGTCGGTCAGCACCACAACGTCCAGGCCGGCCGGCAGGTTATCGGTGATGCTCGGTAGCAAGGCCTTGATCCGGTCCACCACCTCGATCACGTTGGCCCCGGGCTGGCGCTGGATATTCAGCAGTACGGCCTGATTCTCATTGGCCCAGGCCGCCAGGCGCTCGTTTTCCGCGCCGTCGACGATCTGCGCCACATCCTTGAGCCGCAGCGGCGCGCCATTGTTGTAGGCCAGGATCAGTTCGGCGTAGTCCTTGGGCGAGGTCAACTGGTCGTTGGCGTCGAGCATCGAGACCCGGGTCGGGCCGTCGAAGTTGCCCTTGGGCTGGTTGACGTTGGACGCGGCGATCAGGGTGCGCACGTCCGACAGGTTCAGGCCGTTGGCCGCCAGGGCCTCGGGGTTGACCTTGATCCGCACCGCCTGACGCTGGCCGCCGGCGATGCTGACCATGCCTACGCCGCTGATCTGGGCGATTTTCTGCGCCATGCGCGTGTCGACCAGGTCATTGAGCTTGGGCAGCAGCATGGTCTTGGAGGTGATGGCCAGGGTCAGCACCGGGGTGTCCGCCGGGTTGACCTTGTTGTACACCGGCGGCGCCGGCAAGTCCTTGGGCAGCAGGTTGGTGGCGGCGTTGATCGCGGCCTGCACCTGTTGCTCGGCGACATCCATATTGATGTCGAGGTTGAAGCGCAGGGTCAGCACCGAGGCGCCGCCGGAGCTGGTCGACGCCATCTGGGTCAGGCCGGGCATCTGCCCGAACTGGCGCTCCAGGGGCGCAGTGACTGCGCTGGTCATCACGTCCGGACTGGCCCCGGGGTACAGGGTCATGACACGGATGGTCGGGTAATCGACCTGGGGCAAGGCCGACACCGGCAACAGCCGATAGGCGATCAGGCCGGCCAGGACAATGGCCAGCATGCTCAGGGTGGTGGCTACCGGACGGAGGATGAACAGCCGCGAAAGATTCATGCGCCGCCCTTTTGCGCCTGGGTTCCGGCTTCCGGGGTTGTGGTGGAGGTGGTCGGCTTGCCTTGCAGGTGTTCAGTCGGGGTGGTGGGTACATCGGCACTGTCGTTGACCACTTCCACTGCGCTGCCGTCCTTCAGCCGGTCGGTGCCTTCGAGCACGACCCGGTCACCGGCGGCCAGGCCTTCCTTGATCACCGTCGATTCGCCGTTGCTGTCGCCCACCTTAAGCGGGCGGATCTGTACCTTGTTGTCGCCATCCAGGGCGTAGACGAAGGTGCCGTTGGTGCCGAACTGGATCGCCGCCGACGGGGCCAGGACCACCTTTTTCAAGGTGTCGGCCAGCAGCCGCACATTGACGAACTGGTTGGGGAACAGGCTTTGGTCGCGGTTATCGAAACGCGCCTTGAACTTCAGGGTGCCGGTGGTGGTGTCGATCTGGTTATCCAGGCTTTGCAGCACGCCGGTGGCCTGCAGCTGGGTGTCGCCGCGATTCCAGGCTTCGACCGGCAGCTTGGCGCCGCTGTGGTAACGGCCGAGCACGGTGTCGAGGCTGTTTTCCGGCAAGGTGAAGGCGACGCTGATGGGCTGGGTCTGGGTGATGATCACCAGCGCCGTGGTGTCATTGGCCGCCACCAGGTTGCCGACGTCGAGCTGGCGCAGGCCGAGGCGGCCGGCAATGGGTGCGCGAATCTTGGTGAATTCCAGGTTGAGCTTGGCGTCATTGACCGCCGCCTGGTTGGTCTTGACCGTGCCCTGGTACTGCCCCACCAGCGCAGCGGCAGTGTCCAGGGTCTGTTTGGCGATGCTGTCCTGGGCATACAGGCCGCGGTAGCGCTCCAGATCGACCTGGGCGTTCTTCAACTGGGCCTGGTTCTGCAACAGCGTGCCTTCGGCCTGGAGCAAGGCGTTCTGGTAAGGCCGCGGGTCGATTTCCGCCAGCAGGTCGCCGGCCTTGACCATCTGCCCTTCCTCGAATGCCACCTTGACCAGCTCACCGGCGACCCGGCTGCGCACATTAATGGTGTTCAACGCGGTGACGGTGCCCAGCGCCTTGTAATACAACGGGAAGTCGCCCTCGGTCGCCGGCGCCACGCGCACCGGGATCGGCCCGGTCGCCCCGCCGAACCCCGGACGCACCGACCCGCTTCTGCCTGCATGCCCGACGGCAGCCTTGGGTGCTGCGGCATCCTTCGAGGTGCTCGAAGCGGGCCAGAATTTCCAGCACAGCACGGCAATGACCAGCAGGACGAGCAGGCCGAACAGCCAGCGACGGGAGTTGCGGGAAGCGGAGGATTGCATGGAATGATCAACCATTGGGCGCGAGGAGGTCTTCTTGAGAAGGCTGAAAGATAAGCACTGGCGGGGGATTAGCAAAGCGCCTTTACCGGCAATTTACCTTTGGCTTACGTTTTACAACGTCCGCTAAGCCACTGAAGCACAAATAAAAACGGCCTGGACAGGGCCAGGCCGTTAATAATTGTAAAACCTGTCAGAGCGTGTTCACGACCTCGCGCCGCTCAGGCAAGGCAAAAATGGCTGAAAAAGCGCTGTTTAAGCAGCTAAACAAGCGTTGCGACGCCATTTTTTTGCGCCGCCTGAGCCAAGCGCAGCAAACCGTGAACAGGTGCTTACTTGAGAACGGCCAACGCAGCGTCGTAGTTCGGCTCTTCGGCGATTTCCTTGACCAGCTCGCTGTGCAGCACGTTGTCGTTCTCGTCCAGCACCACGACCGCGCGTGCAGTCAGGCCGGCCAGGGGGCCGTCTGCAATCGCCACACCGTAGTTTTCGATGAACTCACGACCACGCAGGGTGGACAGGTTTTGCACGTTTTCCAGGCCTTCGGCGCCGCAGAAACGGGCCTGGGCGAACGGCAGGTCAGCCGAGATGCACAGCACCACGGTGTTGGCCAGTTCGTTGGCCTGGGCGTTGAACTTGCGCACCGAGGTGGCGCAGGTCGGGGTGTCGACGCTTGGGAAAATATTCAGCACTTTGCGCTTGCCGGCAAAGCTGCTCAGGGTGACGTCGGCCAGGCCTGCGCCCACCAGGGAAAACGCAGGAGCCTTGGAACCGGCTTGCGGCAGTTGGCCGTTGACTTGGACCGGGTTGCCTTTAAGAGTGACTTGAGCCATGAACGGAGTCCTTTTGCACGAAGGTGATTGAACAGCGGTAACGCATTTTCGAAAGGCCGAAGTTAACCACGAAACACGCCGACGACCTATGCCCACTCGACAATTTATCCCCCACATCCCGCCACATTCCCTGCGCCCCCTGTAGCCGTTGCCGAGGCACGAGGCTGCGCTGGCCCTCAAGACCGCCGCACCTGTTCCAGATAATCCTGCAGCGTCAGTCAGGGCCAGCGTCCGAACGCGGCCCGAGCCTGCGGCAGCGGCTACAGGGTTTTGGGGTCAGGCCAGCAGCTTGAGCATGTTGCGATGCCGGGCCTGGAAAATGCGCCGCATATAGGCATTGACCAGCAGCCACTCCAGCGGTGCACCGCCCAGCGCCTTATAGGTCACGCGATCGGTGTAGAGGGTCCCGCCTTCGGCCGCCTCCACCCGGTGTTCATGACGGAAGGCGCGCATCGGCCCCTTGAGCATCTCGTCGACAAAATGGCTGTGCCCCACCTCGCGTATCACCACCTTCCAATTCGCCGGGATCACACCGAACATCCAGTGGCGAAACCTAAACTCGCGCCCCTCGGCGATCCGCAGGTCATTGATATCGATCTCCCCCAGGGGCGTCACCCGCTCCGGAAAAATCTTCGGAAAGTTGCTGCCCTCCAGGCAGAAGTCGAGGACGTGCGCCGGGCTGCGCCCGGGAATGAAGGTGCTGCGTAACAAGACCGCCATCAATGAACAACCTCCCTGTGTTGAGAAAAAACCGCCACCACCGACCAAGAAAGAGCCTCGGCCAAGTATTAACGAGTTGATTTGACAACCTTCAGGTCATTCTTTCAGTTCCGTGACGCGGTATACACAACCGCCAGAGGCAGCACAGCCTCTCTACCGCCGCCAGATCAGCGCCCCTTGAGTTTGAGGTAGGACTGGTACAGGTCCGACGCCCAGCCATCAATCACGCCTTTTACGTCGCCCGGTTGCATCACCTGGGTCTCGTTTTCCAGAGGTTTTCCGGTGCCCTTGCGGACCACTTGGGCCAAGACCGCGTCGTTCCTGCCATCAAGGAATACCGCTTCGGTGGCGAGGGTGGTTTCCTGATCGCGGATGCCGCTGGCGGTGCTCACTGCCGCAGCCACCAAGGCGACCGGGATGATTTCATAAGGCTTAAGGCCCTCAGTCTTGCTGCTGACCGCGGTGATCGCCGCGCGCACCACCAGCACACCTGGGCCGGGGCCGTTGGCCAGCGGCATGGACTTGCTCAACTCACGCTGCAACGCCTGATCGTAATAACGGGTCAGGCCGGACAAGGTGCTCTGGGGGATTTTCGCGGTGGGCTGCGGCTGAGGGTAGAACTGGGTCGGCTCGATATACACGCTGCGGTAGTTCTTCACATCGAGCTTGGGATCGATCCAGCGCATCACCTCCACCCCCGAGGGCGACTTGGCTTCCTTGAGCCGACTGTAGTCCTTGAGAAAGCCGGAATACTCGTCGGGCTGGGTGAGCTTGCTGGAACAGCCAGTGACCCCGAGCGAGGCGATGCAAAGCATGCTTATGATCAGTGCACGTTTCATGGGCAACTCCTATCAGTGGCCAAGCGATGCTGGCTTGGAGGAATTATAGGTATAGCCAAATCACGGCACTTTGCTGGCACTGCGGAGCTTTTTTACCCGCAGTTGCCAGCCATTTCACACGCCCCCCATTTGACCAAAGCCGGCCCCGAACGCTGCGGACGCGCCGAGCCTAACGCCGTCGAAACAGCGGCCGGGGCTCGATCACCGAGCGTCCATATTGCACGCTCATGCCGATCAGGCCCTTGAGGGCATCGGTGGCAGATTTGTCTTCGCGCACGGCAAAGCTGTCGAAGCCGCACTGGCGCATATGGCTGAGCTGATCGCGCAGCACATCGCCGATGGCCCGCAACTCGCCGAGCCAGCCCAGGCGGGTGCGCAGCAGGTAGGCCTGGCTGTAGGCGCGGCCGTCGCGAAAGCTCGGGAAGTCCAGGGCAATCATCGGCAGCAGCTTGAGCCAGGGTTTGAGGCTTTCCACCTCGTCGTCCGGGCCCAGCCACACCGCATCCCGCGCCGGGTGGTGTTCGATGCGCCGGATCAACCAGTGCGCCAGGGGCAATATCAGGGGGCCGTCAGGCAACGATGCGTCGACCTCACGGACCAGGGTCCAGGCATCGTCCGCCACCAGCCGCGCTTCGCCGTCCTGCAGTTGCAACAGGTTATTCATGCCAGTGCCTCCTGGGCCTTGGGGTAGACCCGCTCCTTGAACGGCTCCAGGCCGATGCGGTTGAGGGTGTCGATAAACAGCTCTTCGCTTTCGCGGTAGCGCACGAAGGTGGCGATGATCCACTCGATCACCTGGGGGATTTCGGCGGCGCTGAACGACGGCCCGATCACCTTGCCCAGGGTACTGTCGCGGCCCTGGGCGCCGCCGAGGGTGACCTGGTACCACTCGCTGCCGTTTTTATCGACGCCGAGAATGCCGATATTGCCGATGTGGTGGTGGCCGCAGGCGTTGATACAGCCGGAAATATTGAGGCTGATATCCCCCAGGTCGTACAGGTAATCCAGGTCTTCGAAACGCTGCTGGATGCCCTGGGCAATGGGGATCGACTTGGCGTTGGCCAGGGCGCAGAAATCGCCGCCGGGGCAGGCAATGATGTCGGTCAGTAGGCCCACGTTGGCGCAGCCCAGGCCTTGCTCACTGGCTTGCTGCCAGAGGGCGAACAGCATGGACTTGGGCACATCCGGCAGGACGATGTTCTGCTCGTGGGCCATGCGGATTTCGCCAAAGCCGAACTGCTCGGACCAGTCGGCCACCGCACTCATCTGCTCGGCGCGGACATCCCCCGGCGGCGACGCCATGCCCGGTTTGGTCGACAGCACCACGCAGCTGTAGCCCGGCACTTTGTGCGGCTGCACGTTGCGCGCGACCCACCGTGCAAACCCCGGGTTCTCGGCCAGGCGTGCACCGTGGTCGAGATCAATCTCGCTGCGCGGCGGGTAATCGGGGGCGACAAAGGCACTGGCGACCCGCTGGTACTCGGCTTCAGTCAACTGCGCCGGGCCGTCCTTGAGGTGCTGCCACTCCTCCTCCACTTCCTTGGCGAAGGCTTCGATGCCCAAGGCCTTGACCAGGATCTTGATCCGCGCCTTGTACTTGTTGTCGCGCCGGCCATGGCGGTTGTAGACCCGCAGCACAGCCTCGACGTAGGACAGCAGGTGCTGCCAGGGCAGGCCTTCGCGAATCTGCAAACCGAGGATCGGCGTGCGCCCCAGGCCACCACCGACAATCACCCGCAGCAGCATTTCCCCGGACCGGGTGCGGTACAGGTAGAGGCCGATGTCATGCATCATGATCGCCGCCCGGTCTTCGTGGGCCGAACAGATGGCGATCTTGAACTTGCGCGGCAGGTAGAGGAACTCAGGGTTGATGGTCGACCACTGACGCAGGATTTCGGCCAGGGGTCGCGGGTCGAGGATCTCGTCGGCGGCCACCCCGGCAAAGGCCTCGGTGGTGATATTGCGCACACAGTTGCCGGAGGTCTGGATCGCATGCATCTCGACCTCGGCCAGGCGTTCGAGGATGTCCGGGACCTCGGCCAGCTCGATCCAGTTGAACTGCATGTTCTGCCGAGTGGTGATGTGACCGTAGCCACGGTCGTAGTCGCGGGCGATGCTGGCCAGGGTGCGCATCTGCCGCGCACTGAGGGTGCCGTAGGGAATCGCCACCCGCAGCATATAGGCATGCTTTTGCATGTACAGGCCGTTCTGCAGGCGCAGCGGCAGGAACTCTTCCTCGCTCAGTTCGCCGGCCAGGAACCGCTCGACCTGATCGCGAAACTGCGCCACCCGTTCAAAGACCAGGGCCCGGTCGTAATCGTCATACAGATACATGTCATTGCCTCATCAGTACTGCGCCGCTTCCCTCCCGTCCCCGCCTCGCCTGTCGCCGCTGCCGCAGGCTCGGCCCTCGTTCGGACGCTGGCCTGCCCCGACAATCGGGGAGTGTCGCGCAGCAATGGGCCAGCGCAGCCTCGTGCCTCGGCAGCGGCTACAGGGTCGGGGTTTGCACCTTGGGGGGCGGACAGGGTTCTTGTGTGATGAAGACTATGGCGCAACAGCTCAGCGCGTTACAGATTCAGGTAAATACTAAAAAACCATATCAGGGCGCGGCCGATGGCCGCAGGCAGGCGATAAATCTGATCCGTAGTAATGCAGTTTTTCTGAGCCTGTTTTGTTTCGCCCATGCTTTCTACAGTTTGCGGTATGCCAGACCGGGTGGCCTGGCAAGACTTTGCAACCGTGGAAGAATTGACCATGAGCACAGCAACAATCGAACCGGCCTACAACTACAAGGTCGTTCGCCAATTCGTCGTGGCGACCGTGGTATGGGGCGTCATCGGCATGGCCATGGGGGTGTGGATCGCCTCGCAACTGGTGTGGCCGGAAATGAACCTCGACCTGCCCTGGACCACCTTCGGCCGCCTGCGTCCGCTGCACACCAGCCTGGTGATTTTCGGCTTTGCCGGCAGTGCTCAGTTCGCCGCCAGCTACTACGCGGTACAGCGCACCTGCCAGGTACGGCTGTACTCCGACACCCTGGCCGCGTTCACCTTCTGGGGCTGGCAATCGGTGATCGTGATCATGCTGATCAGCCTGCCCCTGGGCTACACCACCACCAAGGAATACGCCGAGATCGAATTCAGCGGCGCGGTGTGGATGACGGTGGTCTGGGTCGCCTACGCCATCGTGTTCTTCACCACCGTGGTGCAGCGCAAGACCAAGCATATCTACGTCGGCAACTGGTTCTTCGGCGCCTTTATCCTGGTGATCGCCATGCTCCACGTGGTCAACCACCTGTCGATCCCGGTGGACTGGTTCAAGTCCTACCCAGTGTATTCCGGGGCCACCGACGCCATGGTCCAGTGGTGGTACGGGCACAACGCGGTGGGGTTTTTCCTGACTACGGGCTTCCTGGGGATGATGTATTACTTCGTGCCCAAGCAGGTCGGGCGGCCGGTGTATTCCTATCGCCTGTCGATCGTGCACTTCTGGGCCCTGATCACCCTCTACATCTGGGCCGGCCCGCACCACCTGCACTACACCGCCCTGCCGGACTGGGCGCAGTCCCTGGGCATGGCCATGTCTTTGATCCTCCTGGCCCCGAGCTGGGGCGGCATGATCAACGGCATGATGACCCTGTCCGGCGCCTGGCATAAATTGCGCACCGACCCGATCCTGCGCTTTCTGGTGCTGTCCCTGGCGTTCTACGGCATGTCGACCTTCGAGGGGCCGATGATGGCGATCAAGACGGTCAATGCCCTGTCCCACTACACCGACTGGACCATCGGCCACGTGCACGCCGGGGCCCTGGGCTGGGTGGCGATGATCACCTTCGGCTCGCTGTACCACATGATCCCGAAAGTCTTCGGCCGCGAGCAGATGTACAGCACACCGCTGATCAACCTGCACTTCTGGCTGGCGACCATCGGCACCGTGCTCTACATCGCCTCGATGTGGGTCAACGGCATCACCCAGGGCCTGATGTGGCGCGCGATCAACGACGACGGCACCCTCACCTACTCCTTTGTCGAAGCCTTGCAGGCCAGCCATCCGGGGTTCGTGGTGCGCTTTGTCGGCGGCGTGTTCTTCCTCAGCGGCATGCTGCTGATGGCCTACAACACTTGGCGCACCGTGCGTGTGGCCGACCTTGGCCTGGCCGAGCGCGAAGCGCAGATTGCCTGACCACCCCGGGCGCCCTCTCGCGGGGGCGCCCGCCTAGCCCGGGAGCATTCACCCATGGAAATTCTCTTCAACCTGCTGGGCGTGGCCGGACTGTACCTGTGCATCGAGTACTGCCTGCGCCACCACAACAGCCAAAGCCTGGACGACGCCAGCCTGATTCCCTTTGCCGACGACCCGGAAGTGGCACGCCGGGTCGAGCTGGCCACCGGCAAGAAAGTCAAGGCCGTGGCCCCCGAAGAGGCCAGGCCAGGATGGGGCAATATCGATATTTGAGGCCTGGGCCACGGTCCGGCGCCCGCCCTTTGGTTTAAGCTGCGCGCCTGCTTTCACAACGAGGTCTGCCATGGACACTGACCACGACACACCCGGCAAGGCCGGCCGGCACACCCTGAAAACCCTGGCGCTGCTCGGCCTGACCCTGACACTGGGGGGCTGCGAATCACTGTTCATGCTTGGCTGCATGGGCCGCGCGCCGTTGCAGATCGACCCCGCACAACTGCCCAGCGCTATCGCCGGCCAGCCCTACCAGGTCAGGCTGACGGTGCCGGGGTCCCATACGCCCTTGAGCGGGTTCTACCTGGACCCCGCCACACGCTTGCCCGAGGGCATCGAGCTGCGGCAACTGGCCAACAGCGACTATGCGGAACTGTCCGGCACCGCGCGCACCCCGGGGGTCTACCCGGTACTGGTGTACACCGCCAGCTACGGCACCCAATGCGCCGGGCAAAGCGCGCAGCGCAGCTATCAGCTGCAGGTCGTGGCGCCCTAGGCATGGCGCCGGAGCCGGGCTCAACCGCGTTCGCGGGGAATCAGGCTTTGCAATTGCGCGGCGAGGAAGTTGCCGTCAAAGGCGAAGGTGTCCGGGTCTTTCAGGCCGTTGGTCTTGCGCCATTGCCACTGGCCCGATGGCAGCCCAACCAGGGATACGCTGCCATATCGCGCCGCGGTCAGGCCCATCACCGCCAGTGAAATCAGGCCGCCGGCGCCCATCACATCCGGCACGAACTCCACCGGTTTGCCGGCGATCACGATGGTCAGTTTCTCGGTCTTGAAGGTTGAGGTGTCCAGCGCCACGCTGGGGCTGAACGCCACATAGGGTTCGCGCGCGACTTCCAGCAGGTTGGGGGTCTTGACCGGAGCCAGCCATTGCTCGATCTGGTCGAACAGCTCACCGATACGGGTGGCCCAGACCGCCGACTGGCTTTCGAACAGCTGTTTCTTGTGCGCTTCGCTCTGGGCGAATTGCTTGAGCATCTCGCCCAGTTGCTGTACGTCGTCCATTGTCTTGATCCTTGAGTAAACCGGTGTTGCGGGCTTGGATCATGGCAGATGCCAGGCACGGCTGTGTGACTAAAGTGCTCGTCGGCGCGCCCGGTACTGGCTGGGGGTCAGCCCCAGGACTTTGCGGAACGCACTGCCCATATGCGACTGGTGAGCAAAACCGGCGTCCAGGGCGATGCTCACCAGCGGCAAGTCGCTGCTGTCGATGGCGCGGCGCGCGGCCTGGACCCGGGTCTCGATAAGCCAGGCGTGGGGCGTCATGCCGACGGCACGGGTGAAGTCCCGCAGAAAGCGCAGCTCATGCTGGCCGCAGCTCGCGGCCAGTTGTGCCAGGGACAACGGCTGCCCGTATTGCTCGGCCACCTGCTCCAGCACCCGGGCGAACTGCGCTGGACGCGGACGCGAGCACCCCGGGTCGGTCACCGCCTGCAAGGCCAGCAATTGCAGCGCGCAATGCTCCAGGGCCAGCACATCCGGGGTAGGCTCCAGCAGCAGGCGTCGTGCCTGCTGCGCCAATGCCAGGGCCCGGCCGTGGCCCTGGCGTTGCACGCGACCCGAGGTCTTGGGCAATACGCTTTGCAGGGCCTCATCGTGCCAGCGCAGCAGCAGGTATTCGCCGCCAGCGTCCGACTCGGAAAACACCTCGACCCCGGCCGGGGTCAGCGCCAGGGTGCCGGGCCAGGTGTCGAAGTCCTGGCGGCGGTCGCTGTCGATGGCATGCACCCCCTGCTGGCGCTCCAGGGTCACGCCCAGGGTTGGCCACTGCACCGGGTCGCGCGCGCTGTAGGCCGAACGCGGCAACAGTTGCAGGCACAGTCGGTCATCGAGCAACGGCTGGCTCAGCATGTGAAATTTCCTGATAGAACGACGGGTCGTGTCGACACACACTTTAGAGCATCTCAGGTAGTCATCAACAGGAGCTTTGTATGCGTACCATCGGCCTTATCGGCGGCATGAGCTGGGAGTCCAGCGCCGAGTATTACCGGCTTATCAACCAGCAGGTGCGCGAACAGCTCGGGCCCTTGCGTTCAGCGAAATTGCTCATGTACAGCGTCGACTTCGGGCCTGTCGAGCAGGCGCAACATGCCGGGCGCTGGGAGGATGCGGCACTGATTCTGGTGGACGCGGCGCAGCGCCTGCAAGCCGGCGGCGCCGAGTGCATCGTGCTCTGCACCAACACCATGCACCGGGTCGCCGAGCAGATTCAGCGCTCGGTCGAGGTACCCTTTCTGCACATCGCCGACCCCGTGGCCCAGGCCGCACGGCAAGCCGGAACACTCAAGGTCGGGCTGCTGGGCACCGCCTTCACCATGGAACAGCCCTTCCTCAAGGATCGCCTCGGCGCCCAGGGTCTGGAGGTGCTGGTGCCGGACGCCGAGGAGCGCCAGGCGCTGCACCGGATCATCTACGAGGAGTTGTGCGTGGGCATCATCAGCGCCCAATCGCGCCAGGTGTATCAGCGGGTCATCGCTTCATTGATGGCACGCGGCGCCCAGGCGGTGGTTCTGGGCTGCACGGAAATCAGCCTGCTGATCAAACCCGAACACAGCCCCCTGCCCCTGCTCGACACCACCGAGCTGCATGCGCGGGCAGCAGTGGCCTTTGCCCTGCAACAATTCTGAACCCGTCAGGCTTGGGCGCGAAATTGGCGGTTGGCCGAGGTTGTTTCAGCTAGGACTAGGGCGCTGGTGAGGGACAGCGCAGCCTTCGGCAGCGGCTACAGGGTCGCCGCCGACGGTGGATCAGGCCATGGGGGCAGGCCGCAGGCGCGCCATGCTCAGGGTGTCGACGTAACGCCCGTCCCGCACAGCGTAATCACGCAGCAGGCCTTCGCTGTCGAAACCGAATTTGTGGTACAGGGCGATGGCGGCTTCGTTGTCGGCGAACACCGTCAATTCCACGCGGCGCAGGTTCATCCAGTTGTCGGCCACGTCCAGCACCGCCGCCAGCAGGCAAGTACCGATGCCCTTGCCCTGCCAGGGCACCGCGACGCCCATGCCGATGCCACCGCAGTGGGCGCGGCGGATCCGCGAATACTGCTCGATGCTGCAACTGCCGATCACCGAGCCTTGATGCAGGGCCACCAGCGCCACGCGGCGTTCGTTGTCCGGGTCCAGGCGCTTGCGCCAAACCTCGCGCGACTGATGCGGCATCTGCAACAGCTGGCGCGCCACGGCCGGGTCGTTGTAGAGGGCGGTGATGCCGTCGACGTGCGCCTCGCTGAAGCGTTCGATGACGATGGTTGGGTCACGGTGAGACATGACAGGCTCGTCCTTGAGTTCGGTGTGGCCACCGAGTGTAAGCGGCTCGCGTGCGACTTGGCGAGGGCTGCGCCCCGCCTGCCGTCCCTCGTTACTCGAACCAGTCGCGCCGCTCGTTGAAGGTGTTGAGGATCAGCTCCACCATCAGCTCCACCGCCTGCGGGTGCTCGACCTGGGCATTGACCGCCATCCACGCCTGGCGCTGCATGCCCTCGGCGAACAGCCCGGGCAAGGCCGTCAGCCCGCGATCGAAGCAACTCATGTAGCGCGGCAGCAGCCCGATGCAGGCGCTGCAGCGGATCATCTCCAGCATCAGTTCGTAGGCATGTACCTGCACCACCCCGGCCAGGCGCTGCTCCACCAGGCTGTTCCAGGGGCGCAGGGCCTCGATCTGGCGGTCATGCTGCCACTGCACCAGCATATAGTCGGCCAGGTCATCCAGGCTGTCGGGGCGCGCCGCCACCCGCGAATAGCGCTTGGCGATATGCGGCAGGTAGTCCAGGCGCGCCAGGGGCCGTGGCGTATCGGTGGCGAAGCTCGGCCCGGGCGCTGGCGAGTCCACCCCGGCCAGCCACAGCACCACATCGGCACTCAGGGCTTGCAGCGACAGCTCGCTGTCGATCGAGATGATTTCCAGGCGCACGCTGGCGTTGCGCCGCAGCAGGGCAATCAGGTCGCGGCCGAGGATGTCGTGCAGGATCGACTCGGCCACCGCCAGGCGGATCAACGGCTGCTCGATCACCGGCAACCGCCGTTCATGGGCCAGGGCAATCAACTGCGCCTGTAACTGATGGCCTTCGCGACTCAAGGTCAAGGCACTCCCGTGGTAGCTGAACAGTGAGCGATGCACCTGTTCTTCAAGCAAGGCCAGCTGCTTGCGCAACAGCGTGGCCTTGATATTGAGGCTGCGCGCCGCCTGCATGAAACAGCCACAGCGGGCGCTGGCCAGAAAGTAGCGGGCGACCTCGGGGTCGATGGTGGCCGCCAGGGCCAGCCAGGTTTCCCGAGGTTCGCCGGACGAGCGATAAGGCGCGATGCCCTGGGGCGCTGCGGGTTCTAAAAAGGCCATTGTTGACTCCCTGTCTTATGGTTATTGCATCCATTGCCGGTGGTTAAAGCGGCTCCTCCAGCACTTTGTTCAGTTGCGCGCCATCGATGCTCAGGGTCGCAGTGTTGAGCATGCCTTCGAGGTAGGCCTTGGCGATCTGCTCCTGGCGTTGCGCACGCAGGGCCTGGGTCAGGCGCTCACGCAGCTCATGGAGGCTGGCCAGACGCGCCGGCTGTTGCTCGACGAGCTTGAGCACATGGAACCCGGCCGCGCTCTGCACCGCGTCCGACACCGCCCCGGGCTTGAGCCGCGCCACCACGCCACGCACCTCCGGCACCAGTTGCTGCAAGGGTTGCAGGCCACTGTCGCCACCGCGCCGGGCACTCTCGCGGTCCTGGGAATACTGCGCGGCCAGGGCGCCGAACTCGGCCGGCGCGGCCTGGGCCCGGCGACTCAACTCCTGGGCCTGACGCCGCACCGAATCCAGGCTTTGCGGGTCCTCGAACGCCAGGAAGATCTGGCTGACCCGGTACAGCGCCGGGGTCATCCACCCCGCCTTGCCGCTGTCGTAGGCCTGTTGCAGTTCCGTCTCGCTGGGGTAGCCCGGCGGCACCTGGCTGACCGAGAGCATGTAGTCGCGAAACACAATCTGCTCGGTGGCGGCGCGCATCTGCTGCTCGACCTCCGGGCGCTGGCGCCAGCCCTGGGCATCGGCCTGCTCCAGCACGGCCTTTTGCGCCAGGCGCGAACGGATCCAGGTTTCCAGGGCCGGACGATTGCCCCGCAGTTGCTGCCGCGACTCTTCGGGCAGCGCCGCCAGCAACGCCGTGAGCTCCGGCAGCGCCACCTGCTGATTGCCCAGGCGCGCCACCGCGGGCCCGCTTGGTTCAAGGCTGACGGCGGGCGCCGCCTGCTGCGCGGCCACCGGGTCGGCGCCCGGACGCAAGGCCAGGCCCACGCCCACCACCAGCAGCGCCAGGGCCCCGGCGCCGATCACCAGGCTTGGCTTTTTCACAGGGCGTGCGCCTCTTCAGCCGGGGCCGGCGCGGGTGTCGCGGCGGCAGATTCCTGGGCCTGGATTTGGGCCGCGTGCTGGCTGTATTCGCGCAGGTAGACGATGAATTCCTGCAGCAGGCGGTCCCAGAGTTCCAGCTGGCTGCGCAGGTGGCTTTCGCCAACGCCGGCCACCACCACGTCCATTTCCATCACCAGGAACTCACCCTGCAACGCCAGGCGGGCAAAGCGTCGCGAGGCATTCCACAGCTGCGCCAGGCCATCCGGCAAATCGCCCTGGACCCGCAGCGCGCAACTGTAGGTGAAATCCACGTAGTGGCCCGACTCTGCCGCCGGATTGCCGAAGCGCACCGCAAAGCCGATGCCCTGGCTGGCGCTGAGCAGTTGCACGATGGCGTTCTGTTCGCTCTGGTTGACCCGGTAGCCGGCCTCTTGCAGCAGCTCGGTAAGGCTTGGCACGGTGACGCTGGTAATCAATTGTGGGCTGTTCATGCAGGTTCTTCCTTGTCAGTCAGTGGTTGATCGCAGCCTGGGGGGCATCGAAGCGGTTCTGATACAGCCCGTCGCCAAAGCCCTGGGCCAGTTCCTCGAACTTGACCCGGGCGCCGCTGGCAAACGGTTGGCGGATTTTCATCACGTCGGCCACGTCGATTTTTTCGTAGGCCGCCAGTACCTCTTTGGCGACCTCGTACATCTGCTGATTCTTGACCGAACATTGCTGCACTTGTGTGTCACGTTCGGCCAACTGCCCTTGCAGCCGCGCACGCTCGGTCTCTTTGCCCCGGGCTATGACCAGCAGCTCGTCATAGGCCTTCTTGAACTTGCCGGCCTGCTCGCTGCTGGCCGCCACCTGGGCCTGGGCCTGGCTGTGCAGGCTTTGCTGCTGGCCGACCAGTTGTTCAGCCAGGGCCCGGGTCTTGTCCAGCTCGGCGGTCAGTTGCCTGATTTGCGCCTGGGCCTGCTTTGTCTGGTTTTCCGCGGCGCTGCGCGCAGCACTGGCCTGGGCCTGCTCGCTTTGCAAGGCTTGCAATTGCGCGGTGGTGCTGCGCAGCTGGGTGCGCAGGCGCTCTTCCATGCCTTCGGCCGAGGCACCGCTGGCGGCCAGGCCGCCCAGGGCCAGTAACAGGCAGCAAGCGCCTGCCCGGGTTCGCGTGTTCATGTGGCGTCTCCCTGCGCGTCAGAAGCGCGTGTTGATTTCCAGCTGCATGACGTCGACTTCAAACGGCGCGCCATACACCTCTGAAGCGCTCAGCCAACGGGCGCTGGCGTAGATGTTCTTGTCGATGCCGTAGTTGCCGCCGATGAAATAGCCCTTGGCGTTGGTGCCGCCCAGGTGAAACGACGAGTCGTTGAAGCCGTCCGGCAAGGCGTCGGGCTGGATGTACTTGTAGCCCGCCAGCAGGTTCCAATCGCCGGCCTTTTTCATCTCCAGCGCGCTGCCCAGGGTGAACTGCACCATCAGCGCGTTGGCGCCGCTTTCAAACTGGCCATTGCGGTTGATGTTGTTGACGATCTCGCCCTCGCTGCGCTTGAGCATCTCGCCCTTGTCGTAGGCCAGGTTGTGAATGAAGTTGGTCTGGCTGCGCAGCTTGAGGTCGTCCGGCAACTCGGCCTCCCACACCAGGTTCAGGTCGAGCACGTCAAACTTGGACGCCAGGCCGACGTACTGCGGCTGCGGGGTCAGGCCGGGCGTGGCCGGGTTGGGGCTGATGTCACGCAGCAGGAACACGCTGTTACCCTTCTGCATGAAGGCCACCCGCGAGCCGTCGCTGTCACACGCCGGCTGGCCGGCCCAGGGCGCGCAGGGGCTGGAGCGCTGGCCTTCGATATCGTCTAAGCGGTAATAGGCCAATGCGCCTTTCAGGGTGTTGCCACTGTTGATCCGCCAGTTGGCGCCGATCTGCCCGCCGAACAGCCACTTGTTGTCGCTGTTTTCCTTGTCCAGGCCGTTGCTGCTGGCGGTGTCGGAGCTGTACTCCACCGGGAACGCGCCCAGGGTGCCGAACAGCCCCCAATCGCTGTTGAGCGTGTGATTGAAAATCGCCGCCACGCCGTCGAAGTTGAGGTCGTTGGAATACATCATGTCGGTGGAGAAAAACGGGTTGGCGATCCGCCCGCCGGTCAGGGTCAGGTCCTGGGTGGCCTTCCAGGTCAGGTAGCCCTGGTCGAGCCAGATGTCCTTCTTGCCAAAGCCGCCGCCCAGGGTTTGGGTGGTGGACACCGGGTTGTTGTCGGAGCCGGTGCCGATCCGCACGCCGGCGGTCCACTCCGGCGAAATCAGCGCTTTCATGCCCAACCGTGCACGCAGGCGGAACAGGTTTTCCCGATCTTCGCGGGTGTTGAGCAAGGGTGGCAGCTTGGTGTTGGTGTCTTTGTTGACGTCGTAGGGGCCCGTGTCGTTGAGCTTGGCGTAGTCGACGATTTCATTGCTGTTGTTGCCCGAGTAGTAGCGCGACTCGTCCCGCAGGCGGATGTCGCCGTCGAAGCTGATGCGCGACACCCAGTCGGGGAAGGTGTTGGGCTGGGCCCAGTTTTCCTGCTTGGCGGTGGCCATGACCTCGGCCTTGACCTGATCGCGGATCTGGTCGCGCACCGCCGTCGGTACGTACTGCACCCGCACATCCCCCAGTGCGGTGGCGGGGCCGGCCGCCACCGCCGTCGCGTTGTTGGCCTGACGGGCCTGGCGGGCTTCGCTTTCAGCCTGGGCAATCAGCCCGTCGGCCTGCTCCTGCTTGAGCACACCCTGCTGCACCAGCAGGCGGATCAGGTTGATCGTGGCGTTTTCCGAAGGCGCGGCCGGGGCAGCCGTCGCCTGGCCGACCAGGGTCACAATGACCATGCCGACCGCCAGGGTCAATCGATTCACGTGGGAAATCATCTGCACACAACTCCTGTAGAAAACTGCAAATAGGGTTCGATCAATCCGGACGCCGGCCCTTGAGGGACAGGCGCACCGGCAGGGTCAGCGAGGCCGGCGTGCGTTCCTTGAGGCGCGGTGTGGCGCGTAACGCCGCCAGCACCTGGGCATCGGTCTGCGGGTCGCCACTGGACTGCACCAGCTCGGCCCGGGTGACCTGGCCATCGGCGCTCAACCACAGGTCCGCCTGTACCGCGTAGGCCTTCTTGCGCAGCTCCGGGTCTTCGCGCAGCAGGCGCTGGAAGGTCGCCGCCAGGTACTGCTTGAACGTCCCGGTGCCCAGGCCGCCGCCACCGGAACCGGCCATGCCGCCACCCTTGCCGGCGCCGATGTTGAAACCGTCGTTGCCGGACTGGGCATCGCCGTCGATCTGCATCGGGTTGGCCAGGTCCTGGGCCGGGTTGGGCGGTGCCTCTTCCTCGGGCTTGACCTGTTCCGGCTCCGGCGTCGGCTCGGGTTCAGGGACCTTTTCCTCGACCTGGGGCTCGGGTTCCTTGGGCTTTTCCGGGGGCGGTGGGGGTGGCGGCGGCAAGGGAATGATGGTCGGCACCTTGGGCGCTTCACGGCGCACGCCGCTCATGTCATTGGCCCATTGCCAGAGCAGCCAGGCCGCCACCGCGCCCAGCAGCAGGCCGGCGCCCCACTTCAACAGGCGCGCGGCGCGCGGCGTGTGCCGCACCGGTGGCAGCTGGATAGGTTGTTGTGCGGTCATGGCTCAGCCCTGGCTCGGTTTGCCGGTGACCAGCCCGACCTGGGACAGCTCCAGGCGCCGCAGCAGGTCGAGCACCTCGATCACCTTCTGGTACTGCACCGTGGCATCGCCGCGGACAATCACCGGAAAGTCCGGGCTCTGGGCCTTCTCGATACGCAGGCGCTCTTCCAGCTCGGCCAGGGTCACCGGGTAGGCGTCGAGGAACACCTGGCCGCCGTCATTCACCGAAATTGCCTTGGTCTTGGCCTCGGACAACGACACCGAGGCGCTGGCCTTGGGCAGGTGGATCTGGATCCCCGAGACCTGGGCGGTGGCGGTGAGGATAAACATCACCAGCACCACCATCAGCACGTCCACCAGGGGCGTGATGTTGATGCTGTCGACGGCGGCGTCTTCTTCGTCGTCATGGGAGGCGTTCACGGAAGCCATGGCGGTTCTCCTCAGGCCGGTACGGAAGCGTTGGGATGGCTGACCCGCCAATGGGCGTTTTCACTGTGCTGGCTCTCGCCGTGCATCTCCGCCAGGCGGGTGATGAACTCGTCGACGAACACCCGCATGTCGGCGCTGACCTCGCGGTTGCGGGTAATCAGCCGGTTGTAGCCAAACAGCGCCGGGATCGCGACGAACAGGCCCATGGCGGTGGCCAGCAGGGCCGCGGCCATGCCCGGGGCGATGGCGTTGATGTTGACGTCACCGGCCATGGCCGTGCCGAGGAACACCACCATGATCCCCAGCACCGTGCCCAACAGGCCGATATAGGGCCCGCCGGCGATGGCGTTGGACAGGGTCGACAGCTTGGCGCCGAGCTGCTGGTTTTCCCGGGTGCGCACCCCGTCCATGGAGCAGCGGATGGCTTCGATGGTGGCCGCCGAGACCGACGACGTGTCGGCGCCCTGGGCCCGCCGGGTGCGGATCTCCTTGACCGCCACCAGGTACAGGCGCCACAGCGAGGAATGGGTCAGGCGTTCAGCCAGTTGCGGGTCGTCGGCGAACATTTCCAGGCGCGTGCCGATCTGCGCGAACTGCTCGCGAAAGACTTCATTGGCACTGCTGACCCGGCTGACCATGCGGTTCTTGCGCAGCATGATCACCCAGGACTGGATCATCATCCCCACCAGCACCAGGATGATCACCCAGGCGTCCACCGGCACCGCGTTGAGCAGAAAGCCCAGGCTGCCGAAACCGAAACCCGACTGTTCTTCATCGACACCATAGGCCACCAGCTTCGACTCGGCGCCCTGGGCGCTGGCGTCGGCCAGGAGCAAGGCGGCCGGGCGCGAGACCTTGGACAGGCGCAGCTCGTCCAGGGCCCCGGTGAATGGCAGGTGGGTGCTGGCGGCGTCCGGCAGGTCGGCACCGATGGCCAGGGGCGAATTGAACGCCGGCAGCGCCAGGGCCAGGCTCGCGGTTTCGCGGCCGTTGAGGTAAAGCGCGACCCGCTCGCCCTGGGCGGTAAAGGCCAGATGCTGCCATTGACCGGGGTTCAGCGGCTGGGTCGAAACCGCGCGCTGGCCGTCGATCTCCACAAACGGCGTGCCCTGGTTCAAGCCCAGCAACAGGCTGTGGGCGCCGTCGCGGCGGGCCAGCAGCACTTGCTCGCCGCTGGCCTGGTCCTGGCGCAGCCAGGTGCTGAAGGTAAAGGCGCCACCGACGCCGTGTTGCAGCGACGGGCTGGCCGGCAACAGCAGCGGCTGGCCGCTGAACTGCAAGGCGCGGCCGATCACCCCGTCGATGCTGGCGCCCGTGACGTTCTGCGCGGTGTTGCCGTAGGCGCTGGTGTCCTTGGCCGGCGTGCCGTTGGCGCCGTCGAAGTGGTAGATGGCGCTGTAGTTCGGATCGAAGGTCAGTTGGCCATTGGCGGTGGCCGGGGCCTTCTGGTTGCCGTAGTACATCCAGATGTCCTGACGCTGGCCGCCTTCGACCTTGGGCACATCGACCCAGATCAGGGCCATGCCCATCAGCGGGTCGAAGCTCTCGATCTGGTGGTTGAGCACGGTCTTGTCATCGGCCGCGACAAAACGCAGGTCGGCGCCGTCTTCCTTGACCCCGTCAAAGGTGAAGTTGCCGGTGTGCAGGCGTACCAGCAGCGCGGTCCGGCCCAGGGCCTCGTTGATCGCCGCACCCTGGGGCGTGGTGTCGACCGAAATCTGCTTGCGGTAATGCCAGTCGTCCTGCCACCAGGCATGGGCCGTGGCCGGGAGCACGAAGCCCAGGCAGATCAACAGGCTCAGGAATAAGCGTTGCATGTGATGGGTTCTCCGTAAAAGTCAGAACGTCGCCTGCACACTGAAGTGCAGGCGCGGGTCGTATTTCTGGGTGTTGGGGCCGTCTTTGAGGGGGTAGCCCCAGTCCAGGCTGCCGGACAGCCATTTGCTCAAACTGGCGCGGGTGCCGAGGCCGACACTGGCCAGGCTGTGCGCGTCTTCCTGCTCGGGCAGCGGGTCATGCAGGGAGAGGTGCGCGCCTTCGGCGAAGGCGTAGAAGCGCCATTCCTGCACATAGCTGCCGAGGAATCGGGCCAGGGACGGCGTACGCAGCTCCTGGGACAACAGGTAGCCCTCATCCCCCGTGCGCTCGGCGGCCAGGTAGCCGCGCACCGAGGTGGCGCCACCGGCGGAATACTGCTCGTTGGACACCAGCGGCCCGGAAGCCAGCTGGAAGCCGGCCTTGGACGCCGACTGCCAGTCGCTGGCGAAGGTGTAGGTGAAGTTCAGGTCGCCCTTGAGCACGGCAAAGCTCGGGCTCGCGGCGTCGCGCTTGTACTGGAACGCCTCGGCGTCGCTGCCGTAGCCAAAAAAGCTGCGGGTGCCGACGATCAAGTTCAGGCCCAGCCCCAGTTGCGAGGTTTCGCTGTAGCGGTAGCCGTTGTAGCCAAAGGTCAGCGGCGCGTACTTGAGGGGGATCTGGTCGCTGCTGGAGCCGAAGCGCATCTGCTCGTCGAAGTCCTTGAAATCCACCCCCACGGACAGCGAGTTGGCCCAGTTGCCGGCGGCCGGCAGGCTGTAGATCGCCGACACGCCGTAGGAATGGCCCTTGCCCAGCACGTTGCTGCCGCCGATGGTGGCGATGTTGCTGTCGGACTGATAGCCCGAGAACTGCAGGCTCCAGCGCTCGCTCAAAGGCGCGCTGTAGGAGCCCGACCAGACCTTGGCGTTGGCGCTGTCCTGGGGTGCGGTGAAGTAGGTCAGGGAAATGCTGTGCCCCAGTTGCCAGAGGTTGTCGTAGCCCAGGGTAGCGACGCTGCGCAGCTTCTCGGTGTCGGCGCTGTAGTCGTTGTTCAGGCCAAGGCTGGCGTGCCACGGATTCTGGTCCTCCACCTGCAGGTCGACGTCCATGGTTCCCGGGCGCTGGCCTTCGCGCACCAGCGGCGTGACCTGGCGCCCGGCGCTGCGGTTGAGGCCGGCGAGCTGGGTCTGCACCCGGGCGAAATCCGGCACCTGGCCTTCCTGCAGCGCCGGCACCTCGTCGCGGATCTCCACCGGCGAATAGTGCTTGGCGCCGACCACGCGCACCCGGCCGACCTTGGTCTCGCTGACGTGCAGGTAGACGATGCCGTCATCGACCTTCTGCTCCGGCAGCTCAACAAACACCGACTGATAACCCTGGGCCTGGTAGACCTTCTGCAAGGCATCGCGCGCGCCTTCGATATCGCTCAAGGCCTTTTGCGGGCCGAGAAACGGGTACACCGCCTCCTCGATGGCCCGGGCGTCGAGCACAGTGTTGCCGCGCACAAAGTACTCGTTGACGTCCACCCGCCGTGGCACCGGCTCCGCGCCCTGCCCCGCAGGCGCCTCGTCGGCCTGGGCCGCCGGCACCAGCGCCGCCAGCGCCAGCCAGCCGCACAGCGCCAGGCTGCGGCCGTCCGCCAGCGACCGCTTTGACTTGAACAGATGCTCCACACCGCCCCCTAGATTGCCGAAATTGCCCGGTCGCCCGGAACCGGCCGTCGCTGTCTGCACAACGTTTGGCCCCTTCAATTGTTCGATGTCGATGTGTGGGCGTGGCGCGACAGCCAGGTGTGCAGCAAAGCGAAATTCAGGGAGAACTCCGGCATTTGCAGCAAGGCGCCGCAGAACACTTCACCGATGATTTTCTGGATCAGTTGCACCGCTCGCGGATTGTTGAGCAAGGTGGCGATGTCGCGACTGAGGGCGTTGAAACTCCAGACCTTCTGATTCAGGTCCAGGCCGACAAACCAGCGGAACAGCAGGTTGTAATTGAGTTGCTCGTACAACTGCTGCTCGCTGGGCACCGAATACAGCAGTTGCAGCAACAGGATCTGCAACACCGTCTGCGGTGCGATCCGCATGCCCGGCTCGGCGTTCAGGCCTTGCAGCAGGTCACGGTGCTCGGCCAGCAAGTCATCGATCTGCGGGCGCAGCAGCACCAGCGAATGCCCCGGCGGGATGTAACTGGACACCTCCTTCAAGGCGCCCTGCCAGTCATCCTGGGACACAATCCAGACCCACGGCGCGCCGTAGCGATACACCGACACCGGCTTCTTGCGCGCGGCCTCGACAATCTTCGACAGCCGCTGATCCAGCTCCTGCATGCCCACTTTCGAGTAACGTTCCATAGTCCCCATCGCCTCACTCCTGGCATCCCGCCTCGCCCCGAATAAAGCCCTGTGGGCCCCCTCAAGCGCGTTACATAGCCAAGACCTGTGCGACCCGGTGCTACCGAACTTTTGTCACAAAAGCTTCATTCACAAAAAAGCGCCGCCCAACCGCCCACGGCAAAAGCCTGGGCAGGCGCTGAAAAAGAAGGGAAAAAAAGAAATGGCAACCTGTGGCCGTTGCCGGACCGAGTTGCCAAGCCCCAGGACCACGCACGGATTAACGAGAATGCTCACCCGCAAGGGTTTCAACAGACAGATCGTCCAGTAACAGGATCTCAATCCGCTCCTTGCCCCGGCCGGTATTCTTGCGCTTGAGTTTCACCTGGCCAATCTCGCGGGTTGAGTGTGGGTGGGTGCCGCCACAGGCCATCCGGGCAAACCCCTCCACCTGCCAATACCTGCGCTGGGCCTGGACATCGCTGAAGGCGGTGACGATGGGCAGGTCACGGGCGATCAGCTCGTTCGCCGCCTGTTCGATCTCGGGGAACCAGCCGGCAAGGCTGACATCGCTGGCGAAATCGATACGGGCCTTGTCCTGGGCGATATGCGCGCCGATCCGCTCAATGCCCGGGCGCAGTTGATAGACCAGTTGCAGGACCATTTCCGCGGCGAAGTGCAGGCGCATCAGCCGATAGCGCCTGGCCCAGTCAATGCGCCATGCGACCGGGTCTCCGACCTTGAGCAAATGGTCGTGCGCCAGGGTGTAGACGATCTCCAGGCCGAGCTTTTCGGCCTTGATCACCGGGTAGCCGGCCAGTGAACCGTGATCGCTTTCCTGGCCGCCGGAGAAGGCGAAAAATATCGTCGCCTCGACCTGCACCTGCTCGCCGTTGACTTGGCTGACGACGGTATCCAGCGTCGTCCGATAAGGCTCGTCCCAAAATATTTTGCGCGTCATGTTCCTGATCGTCCTTTTTTGAACATGAACAGACAGTAGTTAATCCGCACCGGGATGGCTTGTACGATCTTGCTCTATGCGTGCCCGGCTGCTGGCGCCCTCACCCGTGAGATCAGGCCTGGGCAAACACCGCCTGGATATCCCGCAACAGCCGGAAGTGGTCGCTGACCGCGAACAGGCCGACCGAGGGTTGCAAATGATCGGTGCCGGGCGCCGCGACGCCGCTGGCGATGATCTGGAACTGGTTCGCGCGGTCGGGCAGATCCCGCAGGCCGTAGGCCGCATAGCGCGAGATACGCTGCTGGCCATCGTTGTAACGCTGGCCCCTGGCCCGGCACTGCAGGAGGTCCGCCGGGTCAGGGCGCTGGCGCGAGGCGAAATCATAAATCTCGACAATGGGCGCTTCGTGATTGCCGAGGATCTCCAGGACGTAAATCCCGTAGAACCACTCGCCGATCTGCACCGACGCGGCATCACCGGCCCTCCAGAACGTCTGGTCCTTGCTCCTTGCCGGGCGCCGGCTCAGCGCTGTCGGCGGCGAAACGAGCAAGGCCTTGATCGCCTCGCGCTGGCGATAAAAGGCGTCGCTCAACACCACCTGGTCGTTGAGCCGGTCGACCGCGCGCAATGCCGCGTGGGTCAAGCCGTCGTCCTTGAACCCATGACGGTGCAGCACCACCGCCAGGGCCAGGCACACCAGGTCCTTGTAATGATCGCTGGCAACCTCCCCAGAGGCGTTCAACACACAATTCCAACGCAACAACAGCGGCCCGATCACCCGCGCCGCGAGCACCTCATGCGGGTCTTTTTCCGGGCCCAGCATCTCCCACGCCGTGAGTCGCGAAACGTCATGCACGATGGGATCGACCAGATCACGGGGAAGATAAGCCAGCAGTTGTTTGTGATTCAAAATCGAGCGCCTGGGATGTGAGAGGGGGTGCGATCCTTGCCCAGACCCAGGCGCCGGGTCAAACAAGCATTTGCCCGTGTAGCCGCTGCCGAGGCACAAGGCCGCGCTGGCCCTCGTAGACGCCGAAAGTACACCTGGAACAATTGCAGCGTTTTTATGAGCAGCGCAGCCTTCGGCAGTGGCTACTCCACCGCCGCTAAAATCCGCTCCAACTCCGGCCGCGTGTATTTCTCCCAGGGGCACACCTCCCGGGGATCGCCATGGTGGCAATATTCCCCGGCATCAAAGGCCTGATAGATGGAAAACGCCGGCTCAGGCATATGCCCGCGCAAGGACAGGTCGACAATCGCGCCAATCAACCCGTTCATCACGTCATCGCAGAACTCGAAATCCCGGCTGTTGGAGGTAAACCTCAGGGCCACAGCCAGCGCGACCTGGTTCAACAGGTCGCGCCGATCGACCTGCAGGCGCTGAACAATAGGGTTCAGGTCGATGCCGGAGCCTTCTTCGATGGCGGCGCGCATCACGTCATCAAGGTCGGCGTCGCTCAGGGTGATGCTCATCGATTCAAGGGTCCGGCATTACAAAAGGCCGGAGTATGCAACGCCGACGCAGGATCCGCCCAGCCCGCAGCTATGCCACGCCATCCATTCCTTTCCTCCCCTTCTTCCAACCTTTATCCTGCCGCTCCTTGCTCGCTGGCTTTTGGGGTTTTCATGTACGTCGATGTTCCGCGCCGCCTGGTGTTTTTTGACAAGAGCGACACCGCCAAGGTCCCGTGCCTGACCCAATACCATCCAGACACGGGGGCGCTGACCCAACCGCTGGGTGCCCAGCCGGATGACATGGTCTGGGATGTGGCGCGCAATGGTCGGCGCATGGCCCTGCAAGGGGCTGACTGGCAGGTGGTGCGGGGCGCCAGTCGCTCTCGCCTGAGTTTTCTGGAGAACGGTGCGGCGCTGCATGAGACCCAACAGTTCCTGTCGTTCTGGTGCCGGTTCGACCCCAGTGGCCGCTACGCACTGACCAGTACCTTCAATGGCAAGAAACGCCCGGTGGTGATCGACCTCGACAGCGGAACCTGCAGTGAGCCTATCGCCCGAGATGTAGACGCGCGCTACGGCTGCATCGACCCCTTGCACGGCCGGCTGTGGGTGCCCGACGAACGTACGCGCAACAGCCTGCTGACGGTGGATTGTGCCAGTGGTGAAATCGACAAGCTGGCACTGGCGCTGGAGGCCAAGAGCAAGAGCCTGCGGTTTTCCCGGGACGGCCAATACCTGTTTGTCACGACCGACAGCAATCGACTGTTCTGCTGCGACCGCGCGGGCGTCACGCGGTGGTCCAGGGACCTGGGGGAATACGGCCACCTGGGCTCGGGGACCCTCCTGTTCAATGAATCCGGCAGCCATTTATGCGTGCCGATCTCGTCAACCCCACAATCACGCTGGGGCGAAGACATCATCATCGCGGCCGACAGCGGCCGGATCGAAAACACCGTCGTGCGCCAGAAAGGCCCACCCGCGCGACTCGCCGCCGACTGGTTTGGCGATCATCTGTTGACCCACCTGGCCGAGGTCGTGGATTTTTTCACTGGGGAAGTGGTCGAGCAGTTGGACCTGGCGACGGTGCGGCCTGCTTAAGGGCTAGCGGCTGCGGCTAGCCCTGCGCCTCACGCACCAGCTGATCAAACTCCCCGGTCAATTTCTCGAAGCGTTTGCGGTCGCAGTCAGGACACAGAAACGGCATTCGCCGCCCGCTGAACATCGAGGTCGGTGCTGCACATTTCTTGCAGGGAACGCGGGTCTCGACACAGGCCGTCAGCGGCTGCGCCAATTGCGCATTCAGCCGGCTGGCAATAAAGGCCACCTGGGCCCGCTCGAACGGGTTCGACAGCTTGAGCCGGCGCAGGCCGGTGCAGCGTGCCAGCACGCGGATGTCATCGTCATCGATCCTGACGTTGGACAACGAGAGTTCGGTGAGGCCGGGCAACTCCACAAGGGGTTCCAGGGAGGCCAGGGTCAGGTGGTAGAGCCGCAGCTTTTGCGCGCGGCAGTGCGCCAGCACCTGGGGCCAGACCTTGGGCCCGATATTACGCAGGTCGAGCTCGGCACTTTGCGCCAGCGAGGTCTCTGGAAATGGCCTGTCGAGTAACACGATCATCGGCAACGCCTGCGCCTGAAAAAGAGTCCGCCCTTGAGCGCGGCGGCGCAGTATAGCCCCGACAGCTCAGGGCGGGCGACGAGCATGGCCTCGGCCACAGCCCCTTGCTAAGATCCGCCGCCCCCACGCGTTTGGTGCTGCGGGCACAGGCCACTGAAATCGAGCTGGCCGGCTGACGTTCGAAAAAGCCGCAACAAGGACCACCCCATGAAGACCTACCTGCCTATGTTCTGGGCCACCGACCTGGGCATCGACTACGGCGCACCGACCCTGTACCTGCACGACCTGCTGCCGACTGTGGGCCAACGCACCCTGGCGTTCTTCGATCGGCAGGACCACCTGACCATCGGTGAAACCCTGCAACTGATCTGGTGCCCGCCAATCTCCGACCTCAATGGCTGGAGCGAACAACCGTCGGAAATCGCCCTGAGCCACCTGCTGCGGGCCAGGGTTATCCGCGCGCTGCCCGTCGCGGCAAACGCCCACGGCCTGCTGCATGGCACGTACCGCTATGAACTTGAAGTGTTGGCCTGCGAGGCCCTTTTGCCCACCCTGCGTGCACTGCCGCCCGCCCCGGACGCCTGGTACCTGCCGCAAGTCGACACCGCGCGCGGCACCCGGGTGAGTTGGGACGAGATCCGCGAGTGCGGTCGCGCCGAGGTTGCAGGGCTGACCTACCTGTCGGCCAGCGCCCCCCATGAAACCTACATGGAGTTGCTCCTGGAAGAGGATGGCGAGCAGCTGACCGGGCTGTTTTCGCTGCATATGGACCCGGGCTCCAGCACCTGTGACCTGGGCCGCAAGCGCCTGGCGGGCGATGAACTGCGGGCCATCCGCCATGCGCTGGACATTGCCCGGCCCCTGAAGGACACCCAGGCCGCCTATATAGCCGAGGGCCCAGCGCCTGAGTAAGCCGCTGTTTTAAAAACTCTTTTTTCAACTTTCGCTTCCCATACGCGATAAATATTGATAAATTTCCGCGCGTTCTTGCACAGGGGCCTCCACGGCCTGCGGTGACAGCAAGCAACGTCGCAACAGCTACAGGGGCGTCGCCAAGCGGTAAGGCAGCAGGTTTTGATCCTGCCATGCGTTGGTTCAAATCCAGCCGCCCCTGCCATTTTCTTCAAGGGTTATCCACCCGTTATCCCGCAGCCGATACTCGGCTTGAGCCGCGCTCCGATGCCGGCCCACACAACGACCTCCTCCATCAGTCACCTCGCCTCGCCTGCCCCGCCTAACCTGCGTCTGTGCCCTGGAAATTGGCTCGAAAAAATCCGATAGTAGCGCCCCACGACGCCACCCCATGGAGCTTTCTGATGTCGAATTCCCAACCCGCCACGGCGACCTTCGGCCCTATCCCAGGTGACCTGCTGGCCACGATGCACGGCTTGCGCGCCCAGCTCGGCGAACGGATTTCCCGGCAGTTCCCAGGCGCCTCCCTGAGCGGCACCGGCGCCGATTTCGCCCTGTTGCAGCAGATGGTCGCCAGCCAGACCCTGGAAGATTCCGACGTCCAGGCCTGGGAGGCCATGGGCATCGCGCTGGGCGACGCACTGCTGGTGGAAGTCCCCGGCCTGGCCTGGGCCCTGGTCAGCGATGAATACGGCGTCGATCCGGTCCTGCGCTACCGGCAGACCACCCTGCAGATCGGCGTGACCGGCCTGCTGCTGAAACGCGTCAGGCAGGGCGAGCCCATCGACGTCGAACACATCGCCCACTGGCTCAAGGAATTCATTGAAACCCAGAGCCATGAATACCAGTGAGTCGCCATCCGCGCTGACCAGCCGAACTGCCGTCGCGTACGCGACACTGCTGCGTTCTCTGCACGGCCAACCCTAGCGATACATCCGCCGCTCAGCCAGCCGCTTTGTCACGTGCCCTGCTCGCCCCGGCTGGGCGGCAGGCAAAAAAAAGGGGCGATCAGCGATCGCCCCCGAACGTGCTACGAGGAGAACCCTATAACGTCAGTTGCCCACGCTCCTCATCGGTCAGGCGCGCCCGGGCCTGGTCGCTCAAGGGCCCGGCGCCCAGCACTTGCACCGGGCTGTCGGGGTTGTAGCCCGGGGCGCGGCTGGCGTCTTCGCGGCCGCGTTGCAGCGGTTCGGAGCCAAAGCCCAGGACCTCGACGGTAACGATTGACGCCCGCCCCTGTTTCGCCGCCGCCTGCTGGTTGCGCGCGGCATCTTCGGCGGCCTGGGAAGCCGCCGCACCCGCCGAACTGGCCGAGCTCATGGCCCCGGTATTGACCGCCGCCGACACCGGCACCCCGGACGACTTGCCCTGGGTCTGGATGTTGGCCGCGTTGACCACCCGCAGCGCGGCGATGTTGATATTGCCCGACACCCGGATCCCCGCCTCGCCGGCATCGATGGTGCCCAGGGGCGCGATCAGGTCGATGTCGCCGGCCGCGACTTCCGGGATCGGGTTGAGGGTGGCGATCCCGGCCCCGGTGCTCGGCACCGATGGCGACAGGCCGACGTTGCCCCAGGTGTCGTACACCCGCTTGGGCGGCGTATAGACCACGGTGGTCTTGGAACCGCGCCCGGCGTTGATGTCGCCGGCCGCCGACCAGCCCATGATCGAGCCGCCAAAGGTGGTCATGATCCGGCTCTGGCCGAGCAGGATGCTGCCCAGGGAATACAGCTGGATATCCCCCGCGCCCTGGGTGATGACCCCGGCCGAGGCCGGTGGCGCCGCGCCTTCGATGCCGAAGGTCTGGTTGCCGCCGGGGGTCAGCATCTGGATCGAGCCACCAAAATCGGTGTGCACCCCGGCGCCGCCGAACAGAGTGATGTCGCCCTGGTAGCGGATGGAGTTGCCGGCCACATCGGTCTGTGGAAACAACGCCGCAATCGCCGTGCGCCCACGGGCATAGCTGCCCTGGCGCAGGCCGCCTTCCTGGGTGTATTCGCGCCCGCCGGCCTTGAGTTCTGCGAAATACACCTCGCGGGCAAACACCCGCTGCTGCTCCGCCGGCAGGGCCGCGTAATAGGCCCGGGCCTGGGTGCTGTCGCCGACAAAACCGAAGCGCCCGGCCAGCCAGGCCTGCAACTCGCCCTCATAGGTCTTGGCCACCTTGCCGGCGCCCAGGCTTTCCCCGGGCTGGGCCAGGTTGGCCGGGTCGAGGTAGGCCTGCACGAAGCGCTGGTAGTCCGGGCCATTGGGACCGACGCCGGCCTGCATCACGATGCTCGACCCGGGGCGGCTGTCACCGGGCGCCACGCCGCCGAGGCTGATGACGCTGACCTTGTCCTCCATCAAAATAGTGCGCCCCGCCGTCAGCTCCAGGGTGCCGGGGCCGGCGACCCTGAAGTTGCTGTAGAGGAGGTCGCGCCCGGCGCTGGCAATGGAGATATCGGTCGGGTCGTTATGGATAAACAGGTTGCCCACCAGGGTATAGGCACCGAAGTTGAAGTCGCCACCAGTGCTGCCGTTCATGGGCGTGCCGCTGCTGACGATATCGCGCCCGGCCAGCATCCGTACCGGCCCACCGCCCTCGTAGAAGGTTTGCCCGAAGCGCGAGTCGGTGGTGGTGGTCATGGTGATTGCCCGGCCGCTGCTGACCCCCATCAAGTCGCCATTGATGGCATAGAAGCGTGCCGGTTCGGCGGCGCTGCCCCACTCGGTGGAAGCACTGTTGGGACCAAAGGCGAACAACGGAAAGGTCCCGCCACGGGCCCGGTTGCCGTCACTGGGCAGATTGCCGCTGCCGACGATGGGCGTGCCCGTGAGGTTGTCGGCGGTCACGATATAGGCCGGGTGCTGCGGGGTCGCCAGGACCCGCGCCGCGGCGCTGGAGCGGCTCACCGTCAGGTCCCCGCCGTAGATCGAGTCGCCGGCCAGCAACTGCAACTGGCCATTGAGCGACGGCGCCAGTACCAGGGCCGCCGGGACGTTATTCGAACCTGCCGAAAACTGCCTGGAATGCCCGTAATACAGGCTGCCGCTGGCAGCGACCGCCCGCAGGGTGGCCGGGTACACCGTCGCCATATCCGTGGGGCTGCCGTCGTTCATGGGCGTGAGGTTGCCCCCGGCGGAAAACAGATCGACCGCCGTGCGCTCGGTCCACAGGGTGAACCAGCTCTGGCCGACGCCCCAGGTGCCAGCGGGGCTCTGATAACTCCAGCCATTGACCAGGGTCGCCCGACCCGGGTCGGCCACGGTCTGCAGCACCAGGTCGCCACGGGTCGACAGGTTGAACGTGGCGTCCCCCGGCACCAGGGTCAGGCCTCCCGAGGCGGCCGCCAGGGTCGCGCGCTGGAAGTCAAAGGCGCGGATTTCGCTGGAGCTCTGGTCCACCACCCGGGTGCCGTAATGCAGATCCAGGCTGCCCAGGGCACTGCCGCTCACTTGCACATGGCCGCGCAAGTCCACCAGCGCGCCGTTGAACGCACCGGCCCCGTTTTGCCGATAAGGGTTCAGGGCACCGCCCACCCGCAGGCTCAGGTCACCGCCGCCGGTCAGCTGTCGGCTGCCATCGGCCGCCAGGCGCCCGGTGCTGCCCACGGCCAGGATCAGGCCCTGGCTGCGGCGGTTGACGTAGCCGGCGAAACTCGACGCTGCCAGCGGTGCAAGCACCCCGGCATCGCCTCCGACCTCGACCTCCAGGTTGCCACCGCCCAGGGTGCCGAAGCCGGTAAAGCCCACCATCTGATCGGCACCAGACACGCTGTTGGCGGTGTAGGTACCGAAGTTGATCCACCAGGCCGTGTCCCGCGCCTGGCCGGCACCGGCGTCGTTGCCCTGGCGCCAGAGCCAGTTGCCGACATTGCTCGAGTCATGGCCCATGTCCGAGCCCACCGGTCGGCCGTTGGGGGTTTGGTCCGGGAGGTCGACGATATTGCCGCTCAGGTCGCCGCCGGCCTTGATCCGCAGGTTGCCGCCGCCTTCCGGGTACCAGGCGCGGTACAGGCTCTGGGTCCCACCGTCGACCAGGGCTTCATAGCCGCCGGCGAGGTTCTTCAGGACTTTGCCGTCGCTGCCCGAGCGCGCCAGGTTATAGGGATCGCTGGCAGAGGTCGGGGTCGAGGAAGTGCCGGCGGTGTAGACGCCGAACAGCGAGTCCATGCTCAGGTTGCCCGCCGCCAGCAGCTCCAGGTCGGCGGCACCGGTACGCACCACGCTGGGACGGGTGCTGCTGGCGATCAGGCTATAGCCACTGCCGACCTGGCAATAACTGGGCATATCGTCGCAAAGCCCCAGGTATTGCAGCTCAACGAAATCGATCGGCAGCCCCACCATGCTGTCGTCGCCAAAGAAGTCCAGCGAGCCCTCCTCGGTCCAGACAAACTCCGGCTGGCCGTACATCCCGTAGTGACTGTCCGCCAGATGCAGATCGCCGGCCCGGGCCTGGGTTTGCACCAGACGGCTGTCGGCGGCCTGGGTATCGGCCCCCGCCACCAGGCGCAGCGACCAGGACTGGGAACCCTCGGCCAGCATCGGCGCGATGGCCCACAGCTTGCCCTGGCGCCCTGCCACCTCAGGCCGCAACTGCACCGATTCGACCCCGGCCGGCAACTTGATGTCGGTGCCGGACGGGATCAGCGCCCCGCGCGGCAGCAGCCGGCTGCCAGCGAGGGTGACCACTGCACGGCTCCCGGCCTGGCCTGGCAAAGGCACGCCCTTGGGCCAGGTCAGGGCACCGACCTGGGTGTTGCCCACCAGCAAAGTGCCGGCGTCCAGCACACTGCCCACGGCCAGGGTCTGGTCGTGGCTGAGCAAGGCGCCGGCGGCGAACAGCACGTTGCCGCCGGCATCGCGCACCGCCGCCGCCAGCACCGTACCCGCCGGCAGGAACAGCTCCTGGGCCAGGGTCGCAGCCACCGGCAGGCGGCTGCCGGCCGCCAGCATCAGGCCATGGATCGGCAGGTCGTAGTTCAGGGTGCTGCCGCCGGGGAACAGCGTGCCGTCGGCCAGGGTCACGCCTGTGCCCGGCACCACAATGTCGCCGCCGGTAAAGTCGAGACCGGCCCGCAGCATCCAGCCCGTGTCATCGTCGGTGGGCGGTGGTGGCGCAAAGCCGTCGTTGATGCTGCCGTAGATATTCAGGTCACCACCGGCGCGCAAGGTCAGGCTGCCCACCTCGCCGGAGCCGTACACCAGGGTCTGCTCGGTGTGCGGGTTGACGCTGGCGTAGCGGAACTGCGACAGGTCGATATCGCCCTGCACCACCAGGTCGCCGTCGGCGGTCTTGCTGACGATCTCCACCCCCGGGCGCAAATGGAAGGCATCGGCGTAGGTGGCATTGTTCAGGCCGGCGAGCTTGTGCTGCATCAGGTCGCTGTTGTTCTTCGCCGCATCGATAAACAGCACACTCAGCGCGTGCTTCTGTTTCAGGTAATCCTCGTCGATCACCTGGTACGGACGGCCACTGGCGCTGGTATCGGTGCCTTCCCGGGCGTCGTCGTAGCTGATCATGCCGTTGAGCGCAATCGAGCGTGCACCCTGGATATCCAGCTGGCCATGGGCGTCGATGGCGATGTCGTCGCTGCTCTGGTCGGGCTTGATCAGCCGTGGCGCATTCAGCTCCAGGGTGCCGCGGCTGCGACCGTCGTTGGCGCCGGGGCCCGTGCCGAGCGCAACCTCGGTGCCATGGCGCAGGTCGATGCGCACGCCGTCGGCCAGGGTCAATTGGCCCTGGCCGGAGCTGAGCACCACCGTGGCGCGGTTGGGCGAGTCGATGATCTTGCCGTAGCTGTCGACCCGCAGCCGGCTGCCGTGGGCGTCGAGCACCGCGCTGGCGTCCAGGGTCAGGCCGTTTCTGGCCGCCAGGTTGATGCTGCCGACCCGTTCGCCGCTGGCGTCCACCAGGCCGTTGACCCGCAGGCTGCCGTTGTCCAGGGAGACGCTGATGCTACCGGCCTTGAGGCCATTGCCGAGGGTCAGGTCGCCCTGCTTGAGTTGGAAACTGCGGGCGCCAAACACCTGGCCTGCGTTCAGCCGCTGGTTGAGCGCGGCGAACGGCTGATCGAGGCTGGCGCCGGCCCCCAGGTGCTGGGCCTGGATCTCTATGCCGCCCGCCGCGTACGGCATCAGGCTGCCACCGGCATCGTAATAGCCGCTGCTGCTGGCGAGGATCCGCCCTTGCAGGTCGACACCACCCGCGCCAGGGTCCAGGGCGATGGCTTGCAGCTTGCCGGCCTGGTTGTTCCGGGCCGATAGGTCAATGGTCGAACCCGCCGCCTGCAGCACGTTGCCGGCGCGGCTCTGCAGTAATACGTCGCCGCCCCAGCCGTATTTGCTCAGGTCGTTGAAGGCGATGGCGCGCCCGGCCACATCGATCAGCGCGGCGTCGGTCAGGAGCACATCGCCCCGCGCGCCCAGGGTGACCTTGCCGCTGGGCAGCACCACGGCGCTGGCCAGGCGGATGCTGTCGCCCTGCAACGTCAGCTCGGCGCCCTGGCCGTCAGCCGTGCCCGGGGTAACGCCCGTTGCCGCCACATCAATCGCGCCCCCGGCGGTGATGCGATTCACCGAACCGGCGGCACCGGTCAGCAACGGCGTGAGGATATTCAGGTTGCCGCCGCTGTACTGGAAGCCCTTGCCGGTTTCATAGGCACCCTGGCTTTGATAGACCGCCAGGCTGCCCTTGTGGTTGGCAGTGATGCGTTCACTGGCACTCAGGTTGACGCTGCCAAAACCCAGGGCCAGGCGATCGAAGCTCTTGATCGTGCTGGGCTGGGCGAAGGCGCCATAACCGAACTCGATGCGCTCGGCCTGGATATCCAGGCGCCCGCTGCCGGTGCCGGCGCCACCGGCCACCACCGCGCCGGCAGGCGTATCCGTGCCCTGCCAGATCAGGTTGGCGGTGTGAATGCTCGCCACGTCGCTGGCGCTGCCCGAGCCGTAGATGGCCGGGCTCGACAGCAACAGGTTGCTCAACAATGACTTGCCGGTCAGCGGGTCATAGGTGTCCAGGGCCGTGCTGCCGTAGAAGTTGAAGCTGTCCCGGGCCGAGAGTTGCAGGGTCTCCAGGGCCGGCGCGCCGAACTGGGTGTCGCCGCGCAGCAAGCGGTCCAGCAGTTGCTGGTTGAGGGTCATGCCGGTCGGCAGGCGGCCACTGGCCGCGGCCGCCGCCAGGGCCTCGGGGCTGCCGACGTTGACGCTGCTAAGGCCCAGGTTGAGGTGGCGGGTGCCGTAGCGCACCTGGTCTCCAAGCTCGAAGGTGTTGTCGGTCAGGGCGACGATACTGCCCTCGGAATACAGTGCGGTCTGCCCGCTGCACGGCGCGTTGGCGCAGGCGCCGACCTGGATGCCGCCGCTGACCTGGCCGCCGGCCTGGATCTGGCCGACCACGTTGAGCAGGCCGTTGGACACCGCCAGCAGGTTGCTCATCTGGTAGATAAACCCATCCCGGGCGTCGTAGCTGGCCCGGCCGCGGCCGATGCTGTTGATCGACGCGCCCTGTTCGAGGACGATCTGGCCGTTGCCCGTCACCAGGAACACCTCGGGCGCGGCCAGGCTCGCGCCCTGGCGCAAGGTGATCGAGCCCGACATGGCGTTGCTGCCTCCAGCCAGGGTGATGTAGTTGCCGCCCTGGCCGTACTTGACCAGGGTCAGGCCGCCGAGCATCAGGCGCGCCGCGCCCAATGCGTTCAGGCTCAGGTCATCCAGGGTCACGCCGCCGAATCCGCCGCTGGCGGCGTTGCCGGCTTTCACCACTTCAATACCGCCCAAACTCGCGTTCAGCACCGCCACCGTGCCACCGTAGCCACCGGCAGCCGCCTCGAAGCGACCAATGCCCTCGAAGGAAAACGCCTCGGCCCCGGCGCCCGCGTACAGGGCCAGCTTCAGGGTCTTGGCATCCACCGGCAACAGCGGCCGCGGTACCCCGAGCTTGGCCGCGTCGGCCAGGGCGAACTGCGCATAACCGGTTTCGTTGTACTGGGAGTAACGCCGCACAGTCTCGGCCGGGGTCAGGATCACCTGGCTGGCCACACTGTTGCCAATCCCGGTATGGGCCACGGACAGGCGCCCGGCGGTCGACCAGGAACCATTGCGCAGCTGCTGCGCCGTGCCTTCGCTGCCGAGCCCGGCCAGGCCGTTGATCTCGACCCGGAACGCCCCCGGCATCAGGGCGTAGGTCGACGGCATCAAGGTGTAGGTGCCTGCCGCCAGGCCCGGTACTCCGGCGCCGATGCTGATCTGCTGGCCGATCATCGGGTCCACCGCCCCGCCTTCCGCGGCCACCGGCGCATAGCCCGGCTGCACCCCGGGCACGATCGCGTAAATCGGGTTGGTGCCCAGGCCCGGCAGGACAAACCCACCATTAGCGCCGATCTGCACCAACGGGCTGTAGCGGGCATCGGTGGAACCGCCCCGCCCGGAGATAAACCCGGCCCCCAGCAACTCACCGCCACCGGACAGATCCACCGTGGCCTCGGGCAGCACCTTCACCGACCGGCCCCCGAGGATCACCCCCACGCTCAGGTCGCTGTTTTCATTCACCAGCGCTCCCTGGCCCAGGAAGGTCACATTCTTGCCGTTGTACGTGTAGAGCTGGCCGTCGACCGTGCCGCCATAGGGCAGCACCAGGCCCTTGCCGCTGACCGAGGTCACGCTGCCGGGCAGCAACTCGACCCGGGTCGCCCCCAGGTTGCCGATTTCAATCAGGCCCAGGGGCGCGCGCAGCACCCCGCCCTGCTTGATGTTCGCTGCTCCCAATTGCAGGCGGCCGAAGGCCGAATAAGGCACGGCCAGCTCGGCATTGCCGTTGCGGCCGATGGTCAGGGTTCGCGCGGGGTCGAAGTTCAGCAGCAGGCCATTGCCGGCCCCCAGGTAACCGGCCAGCACCCGGGCCCCGACTTCGGTGGCCGGGTACAGCTGCGCCGCCCGCAGGGTCATGTCGCCCTGGGTCAGCAACTGGGTGCTGATGCCCTTGGCGATCACATCGGCGCCGGCACCGGCGAGAAAGCGCAGGTCGCCCTGGCTGGTCAGTTGCACATCATCGAAGCCACGGCGCTCGACGAGCTGCTGGCTGCCATTGGCCTGGCGCAAGCTGCCCTGGCTACCGAACACTACACTGCCGCGCACGTCGATCAGGTTGCCACTGGCGTTGAACAGCGCCTGGGTCGGCCGTTGTGACGGCGTTCCGCCGAGCACCGGATGCTCATACTGGTCCTTGGCTTCCAGTGGCGCGAGGATCCCGGCCAGCAACAGATAGGGCGCCGCCAGTTCGACCCGCGAGTGGGCCGCAGCGTTTTCACTGAGGTTCAGGGCGCTGCTGTAAAGACGCAGGCTCTGGCCCATGTGCAGCGAGACATCGCCATCGAAACTGAGCAGACCGTTGCTCAGCAGCGCCAGATTGTCGAACCCGCCGGCGCTGACCTGGTCCACGCCGAGGCGGCCATGGCCGTATTCCAGGCTGGCGGCCGCGTCTTCGGCGGTCGCCGGCAGCGTGCTCGGTTGGTGCACTTGGCCGAGCACCAGTTCCCGGGGCTTGAGCACCCGGTCGGTGAGCGCATTCTTGATGTAGTACGGGCTTTCCAGGGCCAGGGACAGGCTGCCGCCCGCCGCGCCGGCGCCCCCGGCCCGGGCCGCAAAGCTGCCGTCCAGGTACAGACCGTTGCTGGACGCGAAGCTGATGCTGCCCCCATTGCTGGCCACCTGCACTCGGCCCTGCCCCGGAATATCCAGGGCCGCCTGGGCGCCGGACGCCTCCAGCCGGGCGCCCTCGCGCACCACCACAAACAGATCGCTGGCCTTGGCGATGCCGGTGGCCAGGTCAATTTCGCCGCCGATGGCAATCGTGCCGCCATTGCGCACCTGCCCGTAGCTGCGGCCGCGGTTGTCCACCGCGCTCACCGCCCGGGCCGCAACATCGATCAGCGCCTGCTCGCCGACCCAGATCGAACGCCCGTGGCCGGTGGCGTTGGCCGCCTCGCCACTGGCCGTGGTCAGGCCGCCAAGGCTGACGCGGCCGCCCCAGGCATTGAGGGTGCCATTGACGGTCAACTGGCCGACGCTGCGCAGGTTGATCGCCTGCCCCGGGTCGACTGTGATCACCGCGCCCTGGCCGACGCTCAGGGCAGTGGTCGGCAACTGGGCAGCGGTGGCGTATTGCGTGCCGGCGCTCAGGGTCAGGCTGGCGCCACGGCGCTGAGTCAGCACACCTTTGGCCGGGTCCTGCTGGTACAGCTCCGGCAGCCAGGTTTGCAGCACGCTGGCAGGCGCACTGCCGGTGGGGCGGGTACTGGCCTCGCTGCCCAGGCGGTACAGCGGCTGGCTGACGTCGACCCGGGCGCCGTCGGCGACGATCAGGCCTTCGTTGCCGGTGATGTCGTAGGCGGAAAAACCCTTGTCGAAGAAGTCCCCGGCCAGTTGCAGGGTGCCGGCCACAGGCGCGGCGCCTGCGTCGCCGATCACCACCTTGTGCGCCTGCAGCGCCAGGGTGCCGCCACCGTTGACCCCGTAGCCGAGCAGCTCGCTGCCCAGGTCCAGCGCGCCATCGGCCGCCAGGGTCAGATCACCGCCCTTGCCGCCACTGGCCTTGCCGTCATAACCGATGCTCTCACCGGAGGTCACATCCAGCCGGGTGCCGCTGGCCAGGTTCAGGTCGCCGCTGCTGCGCAGCGACAGCTTGCCGCCGTTAATAAAGGCCAGCCCTTCGCTGGCCTGCGGATCGAGGGCAAGGTTGGTCCAGCGCCCGGAGGCATCGAGCGTGACCCCGGTCGCCACATCGACCCGGGGCTGGGTAGCGTCGGTGGGTGCGAGAATCACGTCACCGACCACGAAACCGCGGTTCACATCCACCTGGTTCAAGACGTTGCCGGCATTGATCCGGCCGCCATGGGCGGTGAGGTCGGCGTTGATTTTGACCTGGGGTCCGAACAGGGTGATATCGCCGCCGTCGGCCACCTTCAGCCCACTGTTGACCTGGATCTGCTGCCGCGCACCGACCTTGATCGCCCCCAGCTGGAAGCCGTTGAGCAGGTCGCTGTCCAGCACCAGTTGCCCTTGGCGATCGGTCGGCAAGGCGCTGCCGAGGTCCAGACCATCGGCGATTTTCTGCGCGTTGGCCTCGATCAGCACCTGGTCCATGCTCGGGCTCAGGGCGTAGCGCAGGGTGCCGCTGGCCTTGTTGTAGATCGGCGTGTAGTTGCCAATGATCAGTTGCGCCCGCTGGGCGGCGGCCTTGTGGGATTGCTGGTAGCCGTCGAGGTTGACGTTGGGCGCCTGGGTCTGGCGTTCGCCCTTGAACACGTCGCTGATCAACTGGCCTTCGAGCACGGCGTTGCGGGTGCCGATCACCAGCTTGCCGGCGTCGCGGCCGAGGGTGTAGCCGGCCTCGTAGCGCCGTTGCTGGGCGATCAGCGGGTTGTAGTAGTAGTCGTTGCGGTTCCAGCGCGTGCTGATGTCTTCATAACCCTTGTAGAGCCCGGTGTAGAGAATGTCCCCCGGTGCCCGCGACAGCTCATACAGCTGGCCGTTGGGGCCCTTGAGCCAGCTTTGCTGGATATACCCGCCCTGCACGTCGACAGTGCCGCCGGAGAGGTTCAACTGGGCGCCGGACTGGGTCACCACGTCCTTGCCGGTAAAGGTCAGGGTGCCGCCCTGGGCCATCCATTCGCCGACCGTGTGGCCCTGGGTGCCGAGGTAGCCGCCCACCTCCAGCAGGCCGCCGGCGGTGTACCAGCGGTCGGTGGCGTAGCCATTGGTGCCGGCCGGGACGAACACCAGCTCCCGCAGGTCGACCCAGACATCGTTGTTGATCAACTGGCCGTTATCGCGGTTGCCCGCCGAGTCGCGTTGCTCGTTGCCCTGGACGTTGATCTTGATGGCGTTGGACTCCATCGCCACCTTGACCCCGACGGCGCCGGACACATCAATGGTCGCACCATCGCGCACCAGGCTGCGCTGGCCCGCCGTCACCGCCACCTGGCCGCCGGTGGCCAGGGTGATGGAGCCGCTCTGGAAGTCCACACTGCCACCGCTGACGATCTCGATCCGCGACTGATCGGTGCGGTCGCTGACGCTGCTGAGGTTGTTGAACTGGCCGGTGATCAGGTTGGTCGGGGTGCCGTCGAGGTTGATCAGGCCATTGTTGCGCTGGCTGTCCAGGGCAGTGCTGCCACTGCTGTCGAGCAGGATCGCGGTGGTGCTGCCCTGCCCCAGGGTCACGCTGCCCGTGCTGTCGCTGGCCGAATTGAGCAAGTGAATCGTGCCGCGGGTGTCCACCGAGGTGCTGGCCAGGGCCACGCCGTTTTGCTGCACCTGGTGCCCGGTCAGGGTGATATCGCCGGTGGACGCCATGATCAGGCCGGTGTTGCTGACCTTGCCGGCACTGCTGCCGAGGTTGAGGCGGGTCGCCACTTCGTTGCCCCGGGTGGTGGAGTGCGGGTTGCCGCTGGTGCCCACCCCACGCCGGATGTAAAAACTGTCACCGGCCGCGAGGGTGGTCTGGCCCTTGGCGGTGATCAGGGTGCCGGCGTTCTCCACTTCCGAACCCAGCAGCAAGGCGTAGCCACCGGCGTCGGTGGACGTCGCCGGGCTGTGGGTCTGGATCAGCGCCCCGCGCTGCACCTCGACCTTGCCCGCAGCATCGGTAAAGGTCGGCAGGGTGCCGTTGGTGTCCACGTACAGCCCGCGCTGGGTGAACTGGTCATCGCTGATGCTGGCGGCCGCGGCCACCAGATTGCGCACGTTGACCTGGCTGCTGCCGCTGAAGATCACCCCGTTGCGGTTCATGATCATCACCGTGCCCGTGCCCTTGATCTGGCCCTGGATCTCGCTGGGCCGTGCATTGGGGTCGTTGACCCGGTTGAGCACGGCCCAGCTCGACTGCTGCTGGAAATCGACCGTGGTGTTGCGCCCGACGTTGAAGGTCTCCCAGTTGAGGATCGCCTTGTCGGCCGTCTGCTCGATGGTCACCGTGGTCTGGCCGCCGGCCTGGGTCTGCACCGGGCCTTTGGCGTTGGTCCAGCCCTGGGTCAGGCTGTTGTCGACCTTGAGCCCGCCTTCGCCGAGGCCGTCGGGCACCGTGGTCACCCGGCCGAACGCGGCCTGGCGCCCGGCCGCCTGGGCCGCTTGCTGGGCGGCAATGGCAGCGACGCTGGTGTTGAGGTTGCTCAGGGAACGCTGCAACTGCTGGTTGGCCCGGGTCTGCTGGGACAACGGCGGCGGCATGCCCGGCACCTGGCCCCCGGTGCGCGCGGCCGTGGCCGCCTGGGACGCGCCCTTGGCGGCAAACCAACCGGAACTGAACGCCGTGGCGCCATGGGCACTGCCGGCCATCAGCAGCAAGGCGATGGCATGGGCCAGGGGCTTGAGCCGCAGGATCGCCTGGCCATCGTGGCCTTGGGCTTGGGGTTTGACCGGTGGTTTGCAGCGAACCATTACGACTCATCCTTTGTTATGACGCCCACGGGAGCACGACGCTTCAGGCAATAGGCCGTTGGCGCGGGCTGCGACCGAACGCTTGTCATGGAAAATTCATCTTTGAGGCCTCAGGACGCCCCAAGCAAAAAATCAGCAACGGCCTGGGCCGTTGCTGATCGGGTATTGCGCGACAGTGAAACGAGGGTTACAGCGGACGACCGATACCGTTGCAGATGTTGCTTTTGCCGATGCTCTGGTCGCTGCTGGCGGTCAGGAAGCTGCTGCGTACAGCGGCTTTCCAGGCAGTTGGCAGCGGTACGAAACGGTTGGCGGTGATGGCGGCGTCGTTGTTGGTGGCCGCTGCGGCACCGTAGTGGCGAGTGAAGAAATCACGCACCTGGTTGCTTTGATCCTGGTTGAAGTAGCACTGGCTGAAGATCAGGTTGGTGAAGCCCAGGATCGGGTAGCCGGTGGTTGGGTAGAGCTTGAGGCTCGGGTCGGTTGGGTTGAGGTCGATCTGAGCCTGGGAAGTGAAGACCGGAACCCAGGCGTTCGGGTTGGCACGATCAGTAGTGGCCGGTACGGCTACGGCGTTGATTGCGGCCGAGACGTTGGCCGGTGCAGGCGACAGGCCGACGATGTTTTTTGCCACATCTTTGCCCACGCGGGCCACTTTGGTGGCGTCGTCCAGACCGGCCAGGGTGGTGGCGGCGAAATCCGGGCTCATGTAAGTGATACGACCCTCATCGACTTTGGGGTCGTTCAGCGCAGTCATCACGCCCTGGCTACCGGCAGCGGCCACAGCACCGGCTGGCAGGCCGCCCGAGTAACTGTTGGCGAAGGTCGTGGTGACGGCGAAGGCGCCGGTTTCAGCGCACTTGGCGTTGAGGAAACGGGTGAACAGTTCGGTGGTGCCGCTGCTCTCGCTGCGGTAAACCACAGTGATCGGGCCAGTACGACCGGAGCCGGTGATCTGATCCCACTGGTTCACACGACCGGAGAACACACCGCACAGTTCGTTGACGCTCAGGTCAACGGCGTTGGCGCCGCTTTTGCGGAAAGGAATGGCAACCGAAGTGGCCACCGAAGGCACCTGGATCAACGGACCCCAGGCAGTGTTGTGAGCCGTCACGTAGCCGCTCAGTTCAGCCACGGAGAGCTTGGAATCGCTGCCCGCCCAGTGCACGTTCTTGCCAGTGGTGCCGGCCACGAACTTGGTGTAGTCGTTGTTCAGGAAGGCCGATTTGCCGTTGCCGCTGCCAACGCCGATGTAGGGCGCGAAACCGGCGGTCAGTACGCCCGCAGTCTGGTACAGCGGTTGTGGCAGGGTTGCACCGCCGCCGTTGATGTCAGCCAGGGCAGCCTGGGCCGAGCACAGGGCCGCGAGGGTCAGGGATGCTGCGAGAACGTTGCGCTTAAACATGAAGAAGCTCCTTTCATCGTGTTCGTACGTGGGGTAGATGGCTCTTGCATGACGCCATGGCGCTCCGGTCCGCAGCCTTGATCCAGAGGGCTTGAGGGGTGAGGCCATGGGTTGAGAAGTTCGCAGCTTCCGGTGACAGATAAAGGAAAAAACCTCGGGAGGAACCGCGGGTTTTTGCCCGGGATTCTCGGGTGTTCAGCATGGTTTTTCGGGGGTACGCCAGGCCGCTGAGCGCGAGAGTTCAGCGGGCCTCGGCGGGAGCCGGCAGCGCGGTTGAAGCCGGGCCCGGCACATGACAGAACAACGAACCCGAGAACCCGCCTGCCCGGAGTCGGGAGCGCAAGCACTGCATTGAAAATTTTTTGGGCCTGAGCCCATGCCACTGATAAAAACCGGCTGACCTGGCTCAAGTCACCAACTGGTTGATCTCGATAATCGGCAGCAGGATCGCCATGACGATCACCAGCACCACCGCGCCCATGACCACGATCATCAGCGGCTCCAGCAGCGCGGTCATACCCATGGCCCGGCGTTCGATATCCCGCGACAGGGTCTGCGCCGCACGCTCCAGCATCGGCGGCAAGGCGCCGGTCTTTTCCCCACTGGCGATCAGGTGGATCAGCACCGGCGGGAAGACTTTCTCCACCCGCAACGCCGCCGCCAGGTTGACGCCTTCGCGGACCTTGGCCGTGGCATCGCTGACGCTCAGGCTCAGGCGGTCGTTGGACAGGGTTTGCCGAGCTGCTTCCAGGGCCCTGAGCAACGGCACCCCGGCGCCGCCGAGGATAGCCAGGGTCGAGGCAAAACGGGCGGTATTCAGGCCCAGCACAAAACGCCCGATCAGCGGCAGGCGCAGGATCCGGCTGTGCCAGTTCAGGCGTGCGGCGGGGTTGCGCAGGTACAGGCGCCACGCCCAGAAACCGCCTGCCAGCAGGCAGAAACACAACCAGCCCCAACTGCGAATAAAGTCACTGGCGTTGAGCATGGCCAGGGTCAGGCCCGGCAGGTCCTGGCGCGCCTGGGAAAACGCGCTGACCACCTGGGGCACCACGTAGCTGAGCAGGAAAATCACGATGCCGATCGACACCAGCCCCACCACCCCGGGGTAGATAAAGGCGGTAAGAATCTTGCCCCGCAGGTTGTTGCGTTCTTCGATGTAGTCCGCCAAACGCTCCATGACCTGGGCCAGGTCGCCGGACTCCTCCCCCGCGGCAATCAGCGCCCGGTAAATTTCCGGAAAGTCCCGAGGCCGCGCCGCCAGGGCTTCGGCCAGGCGCATGCCACTGCGCACGTCGGCGCGCACCGCGCTCAGGGTCTGGGCAATGTGTTTGCGCTCGGCCTGTTCCACCGTGGCGCTGAGCGCGGCTTCCAGGGGCAGGCTGGCGCCCAGCAGGCTGGCCAATTGGCGGGTGGCCCAGGCCAGATCGTTGTCTGAGAGCTTGGCGCTGAACAGACCGCCACTCGCGCCGGAAGCGTTGTTGTGTTCAATCTGCACCTGCAAAGCTGTCAGCCCTCGGCCACGCAGGTGGGTAAAGGCTGCACTCTGGCTGTCGGCCTCCAGATGCCCGGACTCGATTTTGCCGCTGGCGTCGGCGGCTTCGTAGCGATAGCGATTCATCAGGCGTCCCGGGTTACACGAAGGATTTCTTCCGGCGCGGTGGCACCGCTGCGCACCCAGCGTTCGCCATCCTCGCGCATGCTCAGCATTCCGGCTTTACGGGCAGCGGCCCTGAGGGCCTGCTCGCCGGCGCCTTGATGAATCAGGGTGCGAATATCGTCGTCGATGCAGAACAACTCATGGATCCCGGTTCGGCCGCTGTAGCCGGTGTGATTGCACGCGGCGCAGCCTTGCGGGCGCCAGGTACCAGGGGCCGTCGGGTCTTCTTCCTTGCACTGCGAACACAGGCGGCGCACCAGACGCTGAGCGAGGACGCCGAGCATCGATGAGGCGAGTAGAAAGGGTTCAACCCCCATATCAATCAGACGATTGACGGCCGACACGGCATCGTTGGTGTGCAAGGTGGCCAGCACCAAGTGCCCGGTGAGCGAGGCTTGCACGGCTATCTGCGCGGTCTCCAGATCGCGGATTTCGCCGATCATGATGATGTCCGGGTCCTGGCGCAGGATCGCCCGCAGGGCCAGGGCGAAGGTCATGTCGATCTTGGCATTGACCTGGATCTGGCTGATGCCCGGCAAGTCGTATTCCACCGGATCCTCGACGGTGAGGATATTGCTGGTGCTGGCATCGAGCCGGACCAACGCCGCATACAGGCTGGTGGTTTTGCCGCTGCCGGTGGGGCCGGTGACCAGCACGATGCCGTGGGGTTGGCGGATCAGGCTGTCGAGTTTGCCCAGGAGCGCGGGATCCATGCCGAGGGTTTCCAGTTGCAGGCGCCCGGCCTGTTTGTCCAGCAAGCGCATCACCACCCGTTCGCCATGGCCGGTGGGCACGGTGGAGACGCGGATATCGATGGGCCGACCGGCCACGCGCAGGGCGATGCGGCCGTCCTGAGGCAGGCGTTTTTCGGCGATGTCGAGTTGGGCCATGATCTTGATCCGCGACACCAGGGCGCCGTGCAGGGCTTTGCGCGGCGACACGACATCTCGCAGGGTGCCGTCGACGCGGTAGCGCACCACGGAGTGGGTTTCATAGGGTTCGATATGGATGTCGCTGGCCTCATCCCGCGCGGCCTGGGTGAGCAAGGCGTTGATCATGCGGATCACCGGAGCGCCGTCCTGGGTGTCGAGCAGGTCGGTGATTTCCGGGATGTCTTGCATGAGGCGGTCGAGGTCGACTTCGTTTTCGGCGGCGCCGACCACCGCAGCGGCGCTGCCGGTGTCGGCGTAGGCGCTGGCCAGCAGGCCGTCGAGTTCGTCGTCGCGGATGTGTTCGATGGGGCTGGGGCCGAATTGGCGTTGGGCTTCGTTGATTGACCAGCCGGGGGTTGAGGGGCAGACCAGGAGTGCGGTGCCCGCCTCGGTTTGGCGTAGGAGGATGCGGTGGGATTTGGCCCAGGCGTAGGGGAGTTGGGGCATTTGGGCTCCGCTGGATTTAGATCGGGGGCAGATCCGTTATTGGGAGGTGGGCTGGTATGGGTTCGGCCCTTACGGCGGGTCACTTTGGAAAAGCCGGAATGCCGGCCCAGCCAAAAGTAACCAAAGGGCTCTTGCCCCACCACTGGGTGCCTCGCCTAGGCTCGGCATGCCCTCGCTCCGGCCATTGTGGTTTAACGGGGCGCTGCAGATCAAAATCAAGAGCGCGGCGGCCTTCCGGCCGGCCTGGGTGTTGGCGCCGAATCATTGCGGCACCGCCCTGATCACGGCCCTGGGCACTTGGGACCCTGGGGCTGCGCCGGGGATGCCTTTCTCTACCGAGGGCAGTTGTGGCGCTTGCATATCTGGCATGGCCCAGCTTCTTTCAGGCTGCAGGCCTCCTTGGGCGCGGCGCATAAAGTCGTAGCGGTTCAGGGTGATGCTGCGCCCTGCTCCGCTGTCGCGGATGATGTAGGGCCGCAAAAACACCATCAGATTGGTTTTGTTGACGCTGCGTTTTTCGTTGCGAAACAGCGCGCCAAGCCCGGGGATATTCGACAGCCAAGGCACGGCGTCGTTGCTCTGGCTGTAGCCATCTTGCAGCAGGCCGCCGAGGACCATGATCTGTCCGTCATCCAGCAGGATGCTGGTATCGATTGCGCGTTTGTTGGTCACGGTGCCGGCATCCACTGAGGCGCGCTGATCGACGCTGCTGACTTCCTGGTAGATGTCCAGTTTCACCGTGCCGCCTTCGGAAATCTGCGGGCGCACATTCAGCTTCAACCCCACTTCTTCGCGCTGTACGGTCTGGAATGGGTTATTGCTGGTGCCTCCCCCACCCGTCACATAACTGCCGGTGACAAAAGGGATGGTCTGCCCGACAAAAATGCTCGCGGCTTCGTTATCCAGGGTCAGCAGGTTGGGGGTCGACAGCACGTTGGTGCCGCCTTTGCTCTTCAGGGCCCGGGCCAAAACCTTGAGGTCGAGCACTTTGCCTATTCCCGGAATATCCACCGTGCCGTTGACCAAGCCGATGTTCAGGCCTTTGGGCAAGACATCGATGCTGGTCTTGCTGGTGGGTGTGCCGTTGAGCCCGCTCCCCCCCAGGTTGACCCCGCCAAAACCACCAGTGCCCGCCAAATTGCCGGCCTGCCATTGCACGCCGAACTCGCTGGCGTCGTCTTCGTTGACTTCGACGATCAGGCTTTCGATCACCACCTGGGCTCGGCGCTGGTCGAGCATGTCGATCACTTCCCGCAAGTTGCGGTACAGCGGGTCCGGCGCGGAAATGAGCAAGGTGTTGGTGGTGGCGTCGGCCTGGATGGTGACGCCGCCTGCGCTGAATGCGGTGTTCTGGTCGCTCTGGGCCGTGCTGCTGCCCTGGGTGCTGGCGGCACTGGTGCCCTGGGCATAGCCGCTGCCGCCCGTGCTGCCATTGAGGTTGCCGCTGGCGGTGGGTGTGCCGCTGCTGTTCTGGCTGCTGCCCTGGGCGCTTTGTCCGGAGCCGCCCATGCCGCTCAGCATCGAACGGGCATTGTCGTTGCCACCGCTGTCGCTTTCACCGGTCAGTAAACCGCGCAGTGCCTGGGCCAATTTGCCGGCCTGGGCGTTGCGCAAATACACCACATGCAGGTTGCTCGGGTTGCTTTGGGCGTTGTCCAGTTTGTAGATCAGGTTGCGCGCCAGCTCGGTCCGCTCCGGGCTGCCGGCGCGGATGATGATCGAGTTGGAGCGTGGGTCGCCGATCACGTTGATTTTTTGCGTCTGGTCGCCGCCCTGGTTTTCCAGGAGTTCGGCCACCATGGCCGCGATGTCGACGGCGATGCCGTTTTGCACCGCCACCACGTCGGTATCGATGGCGCTCGGGGTGTCGATGCCGTCGATGATCTGCGCCACCCGTTGCAGGTTTTCCGCGTAGTCGGTGACAACGATGCTGTTATTGCCGGGGTAGGCGTTGATCGGGTTATTCGGTGAAACGATGGGGCGCAGCACCGGGATTAGGTTCACCGCGTTTTCATATTGCAGGCGAAAGGTGCGGGTCAACATGCCGTTGCCAGCGGGCTTGTCGGCGCTGTAGATGGGACCACCCAGCAGCTTGGCATCGGCCTCGGGCACCACCTGGGCCACGCCGCCCACATCGACCACGCTGAAGCCCTGCATGCGCAGCGCCGCGAGCAACATGGCATAGGCCTGATGGGCCGGCACCTGGCCTTCGCTGACCAGGGTCAAGGTGCCTTTGATTCGCGGGTCCACCAAGAACTGCTGGCCGGTGGAGCGGGACAAAGCCCGCACCACCGCCTGGATATCGGCCTCGACAAAATTCAGCTGCACCGGCTGCTCGCCCAGGGGGTTGCGCGCTGCGCTGCCACGGGTATTGGCGGCGTGGCCACGGGCGCTGTTGGTCACCGGGTGCTGCACCCGTGGCCGTGGCTCCAGGCTGCTGGCTGAGCGCTGGCGGTCGAGCAAGGCGTCGCCGCTGCGTCGGGTATCGCCCAGGGGTTGGCCCAGCTCGCTGTCCACCAGCAAGGGCGGCGGGGTCGGCGACGGGGTGTTGCTGCACGCTCCCAGGGCGAGCAATAGCAGGGGCGCGGCCTTGCGACAGCGCGCGGTGTTGGAGCCTGACCACTTCATGAAGCTTCCTTAGCGCCAAGCGCCTGATCCATGCGAACGGTTCCGGACAATGTGCCGGCCGAATCTTCGGCCTGGGCCGTGCCTGCGCGTTGCAGGCGAGCCTCGGACACCTCCAGGGAAAATTGCTGGGGGCTACCCAGCAGCCAGCCGACCACGGCATCCGCCGGGGCCTCTTGAAAGGTCAGGCGCCAGCTGCCGGGTGCCGCCGCATCGGGGGCCTGCAACTGATAACGGTCCTTGAGCCCGGCACTGTCCAGGGCTTGGCGCAACGCCGGTTCCAGGTCAGCGCCGGGGGTTGGCCGCGCGTCGCTGGCGACCTCTTGCAGCAGCACATGCAAGGCTTCGGCCTGGGCCCGCAGCTTGGGGGTTTCGGTTTGCCAGTAATCGATCCTGGCCAGCGCCGGCTGGATCAGCAGCATCCACAGCAGCAGGCCGGACAGCCCCAGGCCCATGGCCGCCAGCAGGCGTTTTTCCCGCAGCGCCAGGCCGTTCCACAGCTGTTCGGCCTGGCTTCGCAGGCGCTGCCAGCGCAATCGATACGGGGCCAGCGCGCGCTTACTCATCCTCGGCCTCCTTGGCGCCCGTGGCCTCGGCGGACTCGCCCAAGGGGCCCAGGGTCCAGCCGTGTTCATCGCGAACGGCGGCAAAACCGGCCTGGGTCAAGGCGGCTTGCCAGTCGCCTGGCGCGCCCTGCTGGCTATCGGTTGCCAGCTCCAGGTGCAGGCGCCCCTGCTCGAACTCCAGTTGCTGCACGCCGCCGACCATAAAGGGCATGGCGTTGCCCGCCCCTTGCAACAGGCTGGCAAAGCGTTGCCCGGGGTCAGCCGCCGCGCCGCTCTGGCGGGCGGCCAATTGCTGGCGGGCCTGTTGCAGCGGGTTAAGGATCACCGGCAATTCGGGGAACGCCTGTTTCACCCGCTGGCTCATCTGCGCCTTGAGCCGCTGGCCCTCTTCAGCCTGTCGTGCCGCATACAGGTTCAGGCCCAGGGTCCAGATCGCCACGGCCAGGGCGCCGCACGCCAGCGCCCGGCCCCAGCCGGCCGCGCCGACACGGGGCGCGTCGAGCCCGCCGTGCAGGCCCCAGGTCGGTGCCGCGCCGCTCCAGCGTTGTGCCGCGCCCAGCGCCTGCGCCGTTGCCGGAGCGCCCTCGCCGACCCACTGCAACTCGGCGCCCGAGGCCTGCAGGTCCTGCAATGCCTGCTGGCCCAAGGGGTGCACCACGCCCTGTTGCAGGCTGTGGCGCAACAACAAATGCTCCGCCGCCAGGGCCGCCGTCAGCTGTCCAGGGGGCGGCAACGCCAGGCTGTAAGGCGCCGGGTACAGGCCGCGCACCTTCAACTGCACCTGGGCCAGGACCCGCCCCAGGTGGGCCAGGCGCGCCTTGGGCAGCCAGGCAATCTGCACCAGGCCATTGCTCTCGCGGGGGCCGTGGGCCACATGCATCTCCTGCAGCGGCCCGAGGATCAGCGCCTGGGCCGCGCAATTCACCGCCGCCGCGACCTTGGCCGCCGGCAACAGCGGCAATTCCAGGCTGGTGAGCAGGCTGTCCTGGGGGTGCAGGAAGCACTCCAGCGCCAGCGCCTTGTGCGCCAACCCCAGTTGCGCCAGGCTGCCCTGGCCCTCACGGCTGACCTGCCCGGCGCGGTCCAGCCAGGCAAACTGCACCAGGCTGTCGGCACTCAGGTGTTCCAGGGCCGGCAAGACGACCCGCAACCGGCTCATGCCCCCACCCGCGACCAGATCACCCGTGGCAGGCGGTCTTCGGGCCGATGCAACAGCGCCTGAAGATGCAGCCGGCGCTGCTCGCGGCGAACCTGGCCCTGCAGTTGAAACCACTCGCTGGTGATCCCCACCTGGACCTGGTCCAGGGCCAGCCCCTGCACACGCAGGCGGTTGAAAAAGTCCCCGCGGTTGATAAACCAGCGGCCGCCGTCACGCTCGGCCACCAGGGCCCGCGCCTGGGGCAACCCGAGGCCCGGCACCACCGCGCTGAGCACCTCGGCACTGGCGGTGTTGCCGTTGACCCAGGTGTTGCTCGGCAACAGGCTGATATAGGCCGCCAGTTGCTTCAGCCGGGGTTCGTCCAGCCCTTCCAGGCCCCGCAGGTCATCCAGGCTGCGCAGCATCGGCTGCCTGGCCGGCAGCACGCGCGCGGCACTGCCCGGCGAGGTTTCACGGCCGCTGTCAAAGCCGTTCTTCAGCGGCACGGGCGCCAGCCGCTCAGGCAGCAGGTCATAAGAGGCGATCACCCGCTGGCTGATACGCCGGCCAAGGCTGGCGTCGATGCCGAGCAACGCGCACAGGCGCTGGAAGTTCTGCAACTGGGCGGCGTCCGGCTGCTGATTGAGCACCAGGTTGCGCAGGTTGAACTTGCCCTGCTCATCCTCCAGCCGCCCCTCGAACACGCCGCCAAGGTTGCTCGCCTGGGTCCCACCCAGGGGCTGGGCCCACGCCTGGTCGAGGCGGGTCAGGACCTCATGCTGGCGCGCCTCCCACAGCAGTTGGCGGCTCAGTTCCAGGCTGCCCTGCAACTGCCAGTGGCCCTGGATCCGCAGTTGCTCGGCCTCCAGGGTGCGGGTGAACAGGGTCTGCCGGGTGAGCATGCCACCGGCGATGACCGCGACCACGGCAGCAATCAGCAAGGCACTGATAATCGCCATGCCGCGCTGCTTCGCCGGCTTCGGCGAATGGGTTTTCATGGTCGTCCTTACAGCTGCCAGGAGCCGATATCGGCATTCACGCCGTCACCATCGGGTTGCCCGTCGGCGCCCAGGGAAAACACGTCGACCTCGCCGTTGGCGCCCGGGTTGAGGTAGTGATAAGGCCGGCCCCAGGGGTCGTTGGGCAGGCGCTCCAGGTAAGAACGCCAGTTGCTGTTCTTGGCGTCGGCCGGGCGCTCTGCCAGCACCTTCAGGCCCTGGGTCATGTTCGGGTAGCTGCCGTGGTCGAGGCGGTAGAGTTTCAGCGCCTGCATCAGCCCGCCAATGTCCTGCTTCGCCGCCGTGGCCCGCGCCTGGTCCGGTCGATCAAGGACCTTGGGCACCACCATGGCCGCCAGGATCCCGAGAATGACCACCACCACCATGATCTCGATCAGGGTGAAGCCACGCTGGCCGCGAGGGCCTCGGGGCGGGGACGTGAAGTGCGCGATATCCATCTCGACATTCCTTGGCTTGATTGCGATTCGTCGCGCAGTGTTGCAAGAAGATATGTCAGTGGTATTGAAAATCCTCGGGTGTTTCGGTCGCCAATCGGTCAAGCCCGAAGGCTAGTCTGCGGGCCTGTTTCCCGGCCCGAGCACGCCATGCCACGCCTGCGTAATGAGCAAGGTTTTACCCTGATCGAAGTGCTGGTGGCGCTGGCGATCATCGCCGTGGCCATGTCGGCGGCCGTGCGCGTGGCCGGGGTCATGACCCAGAGCAACGGCCTGTTGCGGGACAAATCCATCGCCATGCTGGCCGCCCAGAGCCGCCTGGCCGAGGTGCGCCTGGAGGGCCGCCCGAGCCTGGGCAGCCAGGTGTTCGAGTGCGACCAGGGTCGCCTGCAATTGCGTTGCGAACAGGTCATCAGCCAAGGGCCGCAGGCGCGGCTGTTCAAGGTCAGCGTGCAGGTGCAGGACCGGCGCCACGAAGGACCGCCCCTGGCGCGCCTGGACACCCTGGACACCCTGGTGGGCCGCGCGCTGCTGAAGAAGTTGCCCTAGGCCGGTCTAGGGCCGGGTGAGGATCGGCAAGGCCGGCGGCTCCGCTTGCCTGGGCAGGCTCAGGCGCGTGGTTTCGCCGCCCCGTTCGATCAGCACCGCATCGCCTTCGATCGCCGCCAGGCGCACGCCCTGGCTCAGGCGTTCGCCCTGCATGAAACTGCGCGGCGGGCCGTCGTTGAGGCTGAGGATCGCCACCGCGCCATGGGCCCCGCTGAGTACCCCGGAGACCTTGATCTGCACCGGCGCCGGGCGATTGGAAAACCACTGCAGCGCCGGGTTGTCGTTGCGCGCCGCCAGCACCTGGGGCGCCACGGGCGGGGTGTGGGACTCGGCGGCGGTGAGCAGCACTGATGACCAGGTCGCAACCCCGGCCAGGGCGGCCAGCAAAGCCAGGGCCTGGACCGCGTGCGCAGTTGAAATACGATGGGCGAATGCCATGGATGGGACCTCCTGATTGTCCGTGCCGACAGCCTACAGGCCAATTCTCACGTTTTTATTTCACACGCCCATCATCTTCGCCGTGCAGCATCGGATCGACGCAAGGGAGCGCGAACATGAACAGCCTCAAGCAACAGGGCTTCACCCTGATCGAGCTGATGGTGGTGCTGGTGATCATCGGCATCGCCAGTGCGGCCATCGGCCTGAGTATCAAGCCTGACCCGCTGCAATCGCTGCGCAAGGATGCCGAGCGCTTGAGCCAGTTGCTGCAAATGGCCCAGGCCGAGGCACGGGTCGATGGCCGTCCGATCACCTGGCGCGCGGATGCCAAGGGCCATGGCTTCAGCCGGCGCAGCGCCGATGGCCAGGGTCTGGAGCACTTCGAGGGCGACCCGCAATTGCATGCACGGCCCTGGGACAGCACGCCGCTGCAGGTGCGCATCGAGCCCCGGCAAACCCTGGTGCTGGACGCCGAGTGGATCAACCCGCCGTTGCGCCTGGTGCTGTCCGACGGGCAGCGCAGCCTCGGTCTGCAACGCGATGCGGATGGCCGGTTGCGGCTGGTAAACCAGCCATGAAGCGGGCACAGCAGGGCTTTACCCTGATCGAAGTGATGGTGGCGATCATGCTCATGGCGCTGGTCAGCCTGATTGCCTGGCGCGGGCTGGATAGCGTGACCCGCGCCGACCGGCATCTGCAGGCCAGCACCGAGCAGACCGGAGCGTTGTTGCGCGCCTTGAACCAGTTGCAGCGCGACATCAGCCTGCGGGCCGGGATCGAACTGGCGGAGCCCGAACAGGACTCGGCCGAACCTCGGGAAGACCCGCCACGGACCGCCGCGCCACCGGCCCTGAGTGTGCGCAGCTCGGACAGCAAGGGCTTTCGCCTCGACCTGATCCGCAGCGCGGCGGTCCCGGGTGCTGGTCTGCAACGCGTGCGCTGGTGGCTCAAGGGCGACACCCTGTACCGCGCCGCCGCCCCCGCCGGCGACCGCTACCCCCTGCCCGCGCCGAAACAGGCGGTGGCAGTGCTGAGCCAGGTCAGCGACCTGCAACTGCGGGTCTGGGACCCCGACAAAGGCTGGCGGCAACTCAGCGGTAATCGCCAGGACAACCCACCCGGCCTGGAAATCAGCCTGGTGCGCCAGACACCCCAAGGCGTGGAACGCTACCGACAAGTGCTCGGCCCCCTGCAATAACCTGCAGCCGCAGCCTAGCGGCAGCGGCTACAGGCATGACGATATCTTGTAGCCGCTGCCGAAGGTTGCGCTGGCTGGTATGAACGCCGGAGTACATCCGGGAGGAATGCGTGGGGTTTTAGGGCCAGCGTCCAAACACGGCCCGAGCCTGCGGCAGCCGCTACGGGCTTAACTGAGCAGGACCACGCCGCCGGGGAGTTCGGTGCATTTGGCGCCGTAGGCGTCGCGGATCAGCAGGGCCACGCCGGCCAGCTGGTTGAGGCTGAAGCGCGCCTGGACCTTGCGTTTGCCCAGCTCGGCGTTGAGCAGCACCAGCATCCCCGGGCGATAGCGGTTGATCTCGTCGATCACGGTGTTGAGGCTGGCGTTGTCGAACACCAGGACCTGTTCGCGCCAGGCAACCACCGCCTGGGTGTCCACCACCTGCGGTTGGCCGATGCCCCGGGCGTCGTAGATCAACTGGCGGCCCGCCTCCAACGCCATACTGCGCCCACCCACCGCCACCGACAGCGAACCCTCGATGCAGGTCACGCAGACCCGGCTGTCGGTGTTGCGCACGTTGAACCGCGCCCGGGTCGCGCTCAGCCAGCCGGCGCCAGCCTGGACCTGGAGCGGGCGAGCGGCCTGGGCCAGAACCTCGACTTCGCCCTGCAGCAACTCGATGCCCTGCTCGCCCTCGGCCAATGCCCGGCGGTTGATGCGGGTCTGGGTGTTGAGTTCGAGGCTGACGCCCTCGGCCAGTTCGACTCGCCGTTGCTCACCGACCTCGGTGCGGTAGTCGGCGGTCAATCCGGCAAAGCCGCCGGGCACCGTGAGCCGCACCATAAACAAGGCCGCCGAGGCGGCAATCGCCCCACCCAGGAACGCCCGCCGCCCGAAACGCCGGGGCTGCGTCGCCTGTTGCCAGTGCTCGGCGGCGGGCGCCAACTGCTGCCACAGGGCCTTGGCCTGCTCGAAGGCCCGGGCGTGCTCCGGGCTCTGTGCGCACCATTGGCGCAAGGCCCTGGCATCGGCCACGGTGGCCTGGCCCGAGGTCAGGAGCAGCAGCCAGTCGCGGGCCTCGCTGTGCAGTCGGCTGTCTGACGTATCCCGAGCAGTGGAAATGCTAAAAATGTTCAAGCGCGCAAATACTCACGGATTAATCAGGGACTCGTTGATTAAGACGGTTTTCCGGCCCCGGGACCGAACCGCTGGATGACTTTTCTTTCCAGGCGCAAGGCGCAGTGCCCCAGGGCCGCCTTGAGTTCCTTCTCCACCATGCGCGTGGAAATGCCGAAACGCTGGGAGATTTCCAGGTGCGGCGCCTCTTCCAGGCGCGCCGCGATAAAAATCTTGCGCCGCCGTGCCGGCAGTTCGTAGAGGGCATTGAGCAGGGTCTGGATTTCTTTCTGGCCGCCCACCACCCGCGACGGGTCCTGGGCTTCATCGGCGACCTGCAACAGCTCTTCGACTTCGCTGCCGGTCAGCAGCCGGGCATCGGACTGGCGCCGGTCGGCGGCAATGTTCAGGGCCATGCGGTACAGGTAGGCATTGGGTTGCAGCAGGTTCGGCGGGACCTCCATGCGGTCGACCCGCAGGTAGGTTTCGTGGAGGACATCGTTGGCCAGGTCTTCCGAGCCCAGGCGCCGGCGCAGACGCACCTTGAAATCCTCGTAGGAGGTCAGGAACAACCTGACCATCGGACTGTGCCCGGTATTTTTCATACCCCGGAAGCTCCTTCCCGTGCTGTGCATTCCATGCGTGTTCCTGTGGTGTCCGGCATCAAAAGTAAGGTCAGCGGCTGGCGCAACGAACTCGGTGCCAGGCGTTCGACCCGGGTACTGCCCAGGCTGCGGACCAGCGCTTCATCGCGCTGGACATCACCCGTGGAACTGACCAGACGGCTGTGCTCAATGCTGCCGTCAGGGCCGATCCAGACCTGCACCAGCGCCCGGAAACTGCCCGGGCGAGTCAATGGCGAGCGGCACAGGCTGCGCTCGATCGCCTGCTGCAACGCCGTGGCGTAGCTGCTGTTGATCCGTGCCGCAGCGCGTGGCCCCTTGGGTGACAGCGGCTGGCTGGCCTCGGGCACTTGCAGGGTGAACGCATCGCTGCGGGCATAACGCGCCACCAGGCCGCTGCCGGTCAGCAACAGGCCCAGGGCTTCGCGCGCGCTGTAACGGCCGCGTACCCCAATCGAGCGCCGGCCCCGGGTCAACTCGCGGTCCACCAGCACCGCCATCCCGGTCGAACGACTGAAAGCTTCCAGGGCGTCCGCCAGGTTTTGTGCCGGCAGGTCCAGCGCCAGCAATTGCGGCGAGTCGATCTGCGGCGGACCCAATGGCTCGGCCCGCAGCAGGCCGGGCATGGCCAGGCCCAGCAGCAACGCCAGGCAACAGCCCGCAAAACGTGGGTGCACCCAAGACCGCCGCTCGACCTCTGCTCTGCATCGCTGCACGGCTGACGCGTCCCTGAAAACCGTCATCCTGAGGCCAGTTTATGAATCTGATGTTACGGTGATAGCAAAAAAAACATCACCTTTGGCCCAGAGCCCCTGCACTACACTCAGGCCCCATACCGGCCCATTCCTTCGGGCCCGCCAGGAGGCCCAGATGAAGCTGTTTCCGACCCTCGCCAGCCTGTTGCTGTGCGCCGCCCTGCCCCTCGCCGCCCAGGCCGAAGAGCCCGCCACCGGCTGCGTCGACGTCAGTGTCGGCGGTTACAAGGCGCCGGACTACGGCTGCCTGAGCCAGCAGATGGGCAGCAACCCGGACGCCGCCAAAGCCGCGCAGCACAACCAGCAGGCGCAGACCGTGCCGGTCGAGAAACGCCCGCCGAACCAGGTCGGCCTGTCGACCCCCGCCGCCACCAGCGTGCGCATGGGCAATACCTTCGGCACCTCGGTGAAGCCGCAACGACCATAAGGCACGGCACAGTGCCATCGCCGCGAGCGTCAGGCTGCCAGCGGCGCTACACCCGCTGCGGGCATGGGAGTAACCTTGCGACCATTGCCTTGCTCAGGATGTATCGATGGAACTGCATGTCGTCATCAACGGCCGCAAGGACCTGGCCGACCAGCTCTACCAACAACTGCGCAGCGCCATCGAATCCGGGCGCCTGGCCGCCGGGGCGCAGTTGCCGCCCAGCCGCCTGTTGGCGCAACAACTGGGCATTTCGCGCAAGACCGTCTCCGACACCTACGCCCTGCTGACCTACGACAACCTGCTGATCGGCAAGATCGGCCGTGGCACCTTCGTCAATGCCCGGGCGGTCAAGGCCGAACGCAAACAGGCGGCCCAGGACCTGGCCTGCGCCGCCAACCTGGAGAAATGGCAGAACCTGCCCTGGCCCCTGCGCCACCCCTCCCTGGAAAGCACCGCGCGCTATGAATTCATCGGCGGCGCGACCCGGCGCAATCAGTTCCCCCAGGAAGAATGGCGGCGCTGCACCCAGGAAGCCCTGCGGCGCATGGCCGAGCACGGCGGGTTCTACAGCCAGCCGGAAGGCCTGCCGGCCCTGCGCAGCGCCATCGCCGGGCACGTGGCGTTTTCCCGGGGCGTGGTCTGCACCGAGCACGACATTGTGATTTGCAACGGCGCACAACAGGCCCTGGACCTGATCGCCCGGGTGGTTCTCGAACCCGGCAGCCTGGTGGCCATGGAAGACCCCGGCTACAGCCCGGCGCGCATGCTGTTCAGTGCCCAGGGCGCGACGGTGATCGGGGTCCCGGTGGATGAACAGGGGTTGCAGGTGGCGTTGATCCCCGATGGCGTGCGGCTGATTTACGTCACCCCGTCGCACCAGTTCCCCCTGGGCATGCCCATGAGCCAGGCACGGCGCGAGGCCTTGTTGCAGCGGGCGCAGCAATTGGGGGCGATTGTCATCGAGGACGATTACGACTGCGAGTTTCGCTACGAAGGACGGCCTACCGACTCGCTGCAAAGCCTCGACAGCCATGGGGTGGTGGCCTACGTCGGGACCTTTTCCAAGACCATGCTGCCGCAGCTGCGCCTGGGCTATGGGGTGCTGCCGCCGGCGATCATCGGCGCGGTAGTGCGAGCCAAGCACCTGACCGACTGCCACACCTCGACCCTGGCGCAGTGGGCCCTGGCCAAGTTCATCAGCGACGGCTGCCTGCTCAAGCATATTCGCCGCTGCCACACGGTCTATGCCGGGCGCCGTGAGCGTATCCTGCAGCGCCTTGATGGCGACCTTTCGCCCTGGCTGCAAGCCATCCCCTCCACCGCCGGCTTCCATATGGCGGCCTGGTGCAAAGTGCCGGTGAACCTGCCGTTGTTGCTGAAACGGGCGAAACAGGCCGGGATCGGGCTGTACTCCCTGGACGCTTTCTTCAACGACACGCCGGTCAGAAGCGGGTTATTCATCGGCTTTGGCGCCATTGAAACCCTGGACATCGATCCGGCCCTGGACCAGGTGCGCGACATCCTGCGGCAGATCGCCTGAGCAGTGGTCTGCCCTTCTTTGCCGGGATTGGCCATAGGTCGGGGCGCTGAGCAGGATTAGTCTGGATCGGTCTTTTCATTGAGCACGAGAACCCGACCATGAACCCATTGAACGCGGCCCTCGCCGCCCTGGCGCTGCTGACCTCCCTGGGCGCCGCCGCCCATGAGCCGGTGTTCGGCCAGGAAAAGCTGGCGATTCTCCAGGAACAGGCCCTGAGCACCATCCCCGGGAAAAAAGCCCTGATGCTGACCGTGGACTACGCCCCGGGCCAGGCCACGGTGCCCCATCGGCATGCCGGCGCGGCCATGGCTTATGTGTTGCAAGGCGCGATCACCTCGCGGGTCAATGACGAGCCGGCGATGACCTACACGGCCGGGCAAACCTGGTTCGAGCCAGCCGGCTCGCGGCATCCGGTGTCGAGCAATGCCAGCCAGACCGAGCCGGCGAAATTGCTGGTGTTCATGTTGATGGATGAACAGGACGCGGTGTTGACGCCGCTGGAGAAGTAGCGAGGGGATGGTGGGGTTGGGGGCGGTGTTCGGTCGGAGGGAATTTGGGGGCTGGGAGGGACAGCGGCGGCCTAGTTCGAGGTTATGAACCATAAAAAAGCCCCGTATCGCGAGATACGGGGCTTTTTGGTTAACGCTCGATCAGGCCGTTACAGGCTCGATTGACCGCTCAGTGCCAGGTCCAGCAGTTCGCGGTTGGCCACCGCGTACATGGCGTAGTCGGTGCCGACTGCGGCACGGATTTCCACCATCATTGCGCGCCAGCGATCGGCCATGCTCGCGTTCTGCTCCAGCCACAGGGCCACGCGGGCTTCCATGTCTTCTGGCGCATCGGCCATTTGCAGAACCTTGATGGTGATCGCCCGTTGCTGCCAGTCCACGTCGTCGCGGAAGGCTTCGCGGGCCGCCGCCTGCCAGTTGTTGCCCACCGGCAGATCGCTGATCTGCTGCAGGTACCACGGCAGGTCCAGCGCGCTACCCACGGCGAAGTAGGCCTTGGCCACATCGGCCGCGCTCTGACCCGTCACGTCAGCGGCTTCGATAATCGGCAGCAGGGTGTACAAGTGAGTGGTACCTGCAACCATGCGTGCCAACAGCTCCGGCACACCGGCTTCGACATACGCCTGATAACGGTTCTGCCAGCCCTCGCGGGTCGGACCTTCCAGCAGTTCGTCGAGCTTGAGGCCCAACGCCGCCAGGTGTGGACCGAAGTGCGCAACGTCTCGTGCTGCATCCTGCTCGTTGCGACGGCTGCGCAGGAACCAACGCGTGGCGCGACGGCCCAGGCGCATCAGCTCATCCATCAACGCCAACTGCACTTCAGCCGACACCTGGTGGTCCAGGGCTTCGATCTGACGGAACCAGTGCGGGAGGTGGAAGATGTCACGCACAATCACATAAGCACCGGCCACATTTGCCGGGCTCATGCCGGTGGACTCCTTCAAGCGCTGCACGAAGGTGATGCCCATGTGGTTGACCAGGTCGTTGGCGATCTGGGTGCTGACGATCTCGCGCTTGAGGCGGTGGCGACGCATGGCCTCGGAGAACTTGGCCACCAGGCTTGGTGGGAACGCGGTCTCCATGTCACGGGTCAGGTAGTCGTCATCCGGCACCAGGGACTTGAGCAGTGCTTCCTTGAGGTCGATCTTGCTGTAGGAGATCAGCACCGACAGCTCTGGACGGGTCAGGCCCTTGCCGGTGGAAGCGCGCTCGACGAGCTGCTCCTCGGTCGGCAGGTACTCGATGGCGCGGTCCAGCTTGCCCCGGCCTTCCAGGTCGCTCATCAGGCGTTTGTACTCGGCAGCACGCTCGTAGGCTTTGCGGGCGGCCAGGGACAGGGCCTGGGTCTGCTTGTAGTTGTTGCCCAACACCAGGCTGCCGACTTCGTCGGTCATGCTCGCCAGCAGCTGGTTGCGCTGCTTGTCGG
>Ga0302259_1000007_pt1 | contig 97242 bp, 93 predicted proteins | sample I_Fen_N3_4_FD_194562 | JGI IMG/M metagenome (GOLD analysis project Ga0302259, IMG submission 194562) | Peat permafrost microbial communities from Stordalen Mire near Abisko, Sweden - I_Fen_N3_4 | ecosystem: Environmental > Terrestrial > Soil > Wetlands > Permafrost | place: Sweden: Abisko... | reverse complement strand
TGGCGGTCACGCGCCCTGCGGCCACGTTGCTGATTTGCCGCTCGCTCCCCACGCCGCCCAGACTCAAGACCCCCACGGGTGCCGTTCCTGCATAGGTGTAGGTGGTGCCATTGATCACGCCGCTGGCCGTGGCGCTGGCCGCAGCGGTGACGGCGTTACTGCCCAGGGCCACCGAGTTGGCGATGGCCGATGTGGCGCCATTACCCAGTGCCATGGCGTTGGCCGCTGTAGCACTGGCGGCTGGGCCGACCGCCACGCTGTTGGTGCCGGTGGCGGTGCTGTCGGCCAGGGCCGAGTTACTGTGGAAGTACTTGATGCCGCCACCGCTGGTGATGGTGTTGAGCGTGGTGCCAATACCATTGACGGCGGTGTTGGTAGCGAACAACTGGCTGCCGTTGACGGCGTCGGTGCTGGTGGCGGTCACGCGCCCTGCGGCCACGTTGCTGATTTGCCGCTCGCTCCCCACGCCGCCCAGACTCAAGACCCCCACGGGTGCCGTTCCTGCATAGGTGTAGGTGGTGCCATTGATCACGCCGCTGGCGGTTGGTGTTGCTGCAACGGTGGTGGCGCCGTTGCCCAAGGCGATGGAGTTGGCGACGGTGGCGGAGGCGGCCAAGCCCATGGCGATGGCGTTGGTCGCGGAGGCGCTGGCGTTCTGACCTGAAGCCAGAGAGCTGGTGCCACTGGCCGTGGCGCCAGCGCCGTAAGCAGAGGCGCCGTTGCCGGTGGCGGTAGCGCCGTTGCCCACCGCGGTGCCGTTGACGATGACGGCGGAGCCAGAAACCCCTGCCGTTGCACCTTGCCCCAGGGCCACACTGCCGGTGTTGTACGCGCGGGCGGCTCCACCAATGGCAACGGCACTACCGGCAACGGCTTGCGCGGCAGCGGCAGCTGTTGCTCCACCGCCAATCGCGACCGAGCTTGCGCCGGTGGCGCTGGCAAAGGAGCCCAGGGCCGATGCGTTTGCGCCCGAGGCCGATGCGCTTATGCCCATTGCTGTCGCATTGACTGCAGATGCCGTTGAGGTTGTCCCCATGCTTGTCGCACCGATGGCGGATGCGTTTGAGGCCCAGCCGACAGCTGTTGCACTGGCGGCGGTTGCTCTGGTCTGGCGCCCCAAGGCTACAGAGTTGCCACCGGTGGCGACTGAGGCATCGCCAATGGCCACACTGATACCGGTTGCGGTCGCGCCACTGCCGCCGCCAATGGCAATCGAAAATGCATCGGATGTCGCAGGGAACGCGCCGCCTGAACCCAGAGCAGTGCCGTTACCGATTTGGTCGATCTGGATGGAGGTTCCCGCTAGGGCTAATGACGAGGTCAAACTCAACGAAAGCCCAGCGGCCAGCGCCAAGGGCTTTCTCATTCCTTTGGAGGTGCCACGTTTAGTCTTCTTGCACGCCAGTTCCGAAGCAACTACCCAATTGCCCGTAGACTCATTCCAAACAATAGAAAATATTTTATTCATTTTATAGTTGGCGCGCGCCAGCCTCCGGCAAGTTGCTTTCGATGAATGAAAGCAATGGGTGCAGATTGAGTCTTCAGGTGTTTGAGGTAAGTGTTTTAAGGGGGGAGTAGGCAGCAAGAAGTTGGAACTTCAGGCAGGTCGCGTACACGGTTTTTGGCACGAAGGTAGACGTTCATGTCGACCTGACTCCTGTCTGGTATTTTTTTGGCGATCATTTAGCTAATGATTTTTCGCCAGCGAGCTGGGTTTGTAATGGTGTGGGTTTTAAGTGCTGAAATTGAGTGTTGCTGTTTTTGTATGTTCGAAAAAAGAATATATAGAGGCTTTTTTTTGATTGGTCAATAGTTGCTTGTGTGTCGAGGGTGTCGAAGGGGAGTCTTGAGTTTAAGCTTGCTTTAGCAGCCTTAGGGCAGTGGTGGGTGAGCGATTGTTAGTTGTCGGATCTGTAGTTAAGTCATTGTTATTACTTGATTTAAAATAAATTAATGCGAATGGGTTGAGTGTCCTTTGACGGGGGGTGATGTTTGGTGCTTCTTATTATTTGACAATTCAATTGTCAAATATAACTGTGGATTGTGAACTTTCTCCCGTTGTTTTAGGTGTTGGTTGATTGGCTCATGCTTTGCAGTAATGAATTCAGCATGTTTTTGATGGTTGAGGTATTCAGGGGGAAGATGTTTGGTGGAGTGTTTGGTTTATATTTTTTTCGATAAAAACATCAGACAAGTCTGTAAATTTTGCCATTGGTCATTCGGTGGAGTACTGCGCGTCTAGACGTTTAAGTTGTTTTTTTTGTGCGGTGAAGTTTGATTAGTGGCAGCACTAAACGGTGCATCAATACGCGCGAGGCGATGATGGCTGCGTTCTAAAAGATGGTAGTTGGCGAGCATCGAGCCGTTGAAGGGGCAGGGTTAAGGAGATTTGCCCGCTATTTAAAAGTGCCTGGCGTGAGTTGAAAAAGTGAACCAGTTAGCTCTGGCGTGATCCGCGCAGCCTCTTGCTCGGCCTGTCTATCCAGCACCCAGTTCGCACAGTTCTTTGCATTACAAAAGAGTCGCGGCGCAGAGGGGCGAGCAATGCTCGCGTCAGCAGATGACGGGCCGCTGGGCGGGCTGAGGGCCTACCTCGACGAAGGCATTTTAGACGTGGGGGACAAGGGCGTTCAGTCTGGTCGCGGGCTCATGTTGTGGGAGCGGGCCTGGTCCCGTCGCTACATCAGGATGATTTCGTAGGGCTGGCGCAGACGTTCCAGCAGCACCGCCGACAGCGCAGGTGCCAGGCCTATCTTCGGATCGCCCTGCAACTGGCTGGCATAGGCGTGGGCAGCATGGCGCTTGCGGGCCACCGTCCAGGTGTCCAGGCGCAGCTTGCGCGCACGGGGCCAGGGGATCTGGTACTCATCGCGCAGCTCCCGGTGCCAGACATCCACCGGCAGTTCAAGGTGACGCGCACCGACCTGGGCTGCGGCCTTGGCGGTGGCACGACCTACGGCTTCGTGATCGGGCAGGCCGTCTTCGCACCAGGTGCTGAACACCACGTCGTCGTGACGCAGGTAGCGGCTGATGAACTGGCTGAGCTGATGCTCGCGAGCGGCCAGGGCATTATCGGTAAAGCCGCCGCGAATCCATTTCAGGCTGTGCAGGGGCAGGCCCAGGCGCCTCAGGGCTTCGGCGCTTTCCTGGGGGCGAAACACACTCAGGCGGCGCTCCGACCACAGCTCGGAGCCCGGGTGGCTGGCGCTGCCATCGGTGACGGAAATCAATTGCAAGGGGTGCCCATGGTGCGCCAGGACTTGCAGCAGGCCGCCACTGGCGATGACTTCATCCCCGGGGTGCGGGGCGACTACCACGACACGGGCGCCGGCGGGCACCAGGCTGGCGAGATGGATGGGCGGTACATCATCGAGTTGCTGCGTACCGTTCCAGATCTGGTTCGGCCAGTGGTTTTCTACAATGGGTATGGATTTCATCGGTGACACATCCCTGTTCCTGGCAGTCTGCGGCAGCGCGTCTGGCGCTGGCCGGCAGCCTTGGGTTCGCACGCACGCCAGTGTGTCGACGACAGCTTGGCGTGAAGTACCGGCGCTCCAGACCTTGGATTGCCGTATTTGCGCGGGAGCAATCATACACAGCCCGATCGCACCTACGCAGCGCCGTGGCGGTTTTTTCTCCGGCACGGCATGCGGATTTCACCATAGCCGGTAAATCCGTGGTGTGTAGGCCGGCCTGACGGGCGACCGCCGCCGGCCTGGGATCAGGCTGATGCCACCAGGCGTTTCAGGTAGTCGCCGAAACCGCCACGGGCGCGGCTGTCGAGGCGAGCGCTGGTGATGACCTGGGGCCGATGGCTCCAGGCGATGCTGGCGCCGCAGCGCTCCAGCTGGCGTACCAATTGCACGTCTTCATCGCAGGCCAGGGGTTTGAAACCACCCGCGCGTCGGTAGGCCTCGGCACTGATGCCCAGGTTGGCGCCGTGGATATGCCGATGATTATCGCGGGCCTGATAGGTCTGGTGATAGCGCATCTGGGCCTGGGAATCGAGCGCCTGGCTCCAGGTGTCGACGGTCACGGTGCCGCACACTGCGTCGGTGCCCAGGGCCAATTGCGCCACCAGCCAGTCAGGGGCGACACGGCTGTCGGCGTCGGTACAGGAGATCCAGCGCGCTCCCTGTTCCAGCAGATGATGGGCGCCGGCTGCCCGGGCCCGGCCGACGTTGCGTACGCTCAGCGCCAGGCTTTGCACCGGGTGCTCGCCGACGATCTGCGCCGAGTTGTCGCTGCAACTGTCGAGCACCACCAGGATCTGCACCGCTTCGCCGCCCAGGCTGGGGTGGCTGCTGGCGTGCAGCGCGGCTTGCAGGCAGTGCGCCAGGTACTGCTCTTCGTTGTGGGCCGGAATCAGGATGCCGATCATCGCAGGCCCTCCAGGGTCGCCACCGAATCCGCCTCGCGGCTCCAGAGATCGAGCAGGAAGTCGGCCTCCTGATGCTCCAGCAAACGCGGCATTTGCAACTGGCGGTGCAACTGATCGTGCACCTGGCCGGCATCCAGCGGGCAGCCGGCGATGGGCGGGCGCCAGTGACAGGCCAACAATTGGCCGTCCGGGGTCAGGGCGCGCAAGGCCTGGCGGATCAGTTGCGAGAGGTCGGCGGCGTCCAGGTAGTAGCCGATCTCGCTGAGCACGATCAGGTCGAAGCGCTGGTCCGGCCAATCCCAGGGCAGCCGCCCCTGGAACACCTGGGCATGGGCGAAGGGTTGCAGGCGCTGTTCGGCCAGACTCACCGCCGCCGCCGCGGTGTCGCAGCACAGCAGGCGCTCGCAGCGGGTCGCCAGCTCGGCGCTGAGTTCACCATTGGCGCAACCCGGCTCGAAGATAGCGCGGTAGCGCCGGCGCGGCAGGCAGGCCAGGGTCAGGGCACGCTTGCGCTGTTCGTACCAGCGTTCGCGAAACGACCAGGGATCGGCGCTGTGGGCGAACAACTCATCGAAGTAGCGGTTGCCGACACTCATACAAACACCACCTCAAAAGGTTGCAGCAGGCGCTCGATGATATGGGGCGCCAGGACCGGCGGCAGGCCAATCTGCGGGTCACCTTCGAGCTGGCTGGTAAAGGCATGGATCGCATGGCGCTTGCGTGCCAACAGCGACGGTTCGAGTTGTACCTTGCGTGCGCGTTGCCAGGGGATCTGCTGGTCCTCGGGGTCGGCCCAGTGCCAGGTCCATACCGGCAATTCGTGGAACGCCGCGCCCACCGCCCGCGCGGCCGCCGCACTGGCGCGGCCTACGGCTTCATGGTCGCAGTGGCCGTCCTCGCGCCAAGTACTGAACAGCACGTCGGTGGGCCGCAAGTAGCGCTGGATAAACGCCGTCAGGCGCTGTTCGTCGGCGGCCACCTGGCTGTCGCTGAAGCCACCCCGCAGCCATTGCAGGCGATGCAGGGGCAGGTTCAGGCGGCGCAGGGCTTCGGCTGACTCCTGGGGACGCACCGCAATCAGGCGCTCCACCGGCCAGCGCGCCGAACCGGGGTGGCTGGCGCTGCCGTCGGTGACCGAAATCAGCAGCAGCGGCCGGCCACTGTTGGCGAGCAGTTGCAGCAGGCCGCCACAACCGAGGACTTCATCATCCGGGTGCGGTGCAATGATCACCGCGCGGTGCCCCGGGGGGACCAGCTCGTCGCAGTTGATCGGCGTCAGTTGCGCCAGGTGCGTGGAGTGCTGCCACTGCAGTAAAGGCGTGCCGTGGCCGACGATAGGGTTGGGTTTCATAGTTGCCATGTTCCTTGCTGCTGGTTGGCGACCTGTTCGCCCAAGGCGGCCAGGTCACGTTCGGCGTGACTTTGGCGTAGGTACACCGGCAGGTCGGCGAGCAGTTGGGCAAATTGCCGGTCCTGGCAGTAGGGGCCTGCGCCGAGGGCGCGGCCGACGTGATGCAGCACACGGTCGACGTTGGCTTCGGTCACCGCCCGGGCGCGACGTGCCAGCAGCGCGGCATCGGCTTTTGGCCCATGGTCGATGGCCTGGGCGCTTTCCCGCAGGACGCTGGTGCTGGCCTGCAAGGCGCTATCGACGGCGCCGAGATGGGCCAGGGCATGGGGGGCCTGGCGTGTGGCGCAGTGCTCGAGCAGGCGCTGGGCGATGGCCCGCGCCGCGCCATGCCAACAGGCGGCGATGCCGATGCCGCCCTGCCAGAAGCCGGGGCGTCGCAGGTAATCGCCGGGGCCGCCGACCAAGTGCGCCTCGGCCTGATCCAGCTTGACCACCAGGCTGGCACTGCTGGCCATGCCCACGGCCTGCCAGCCCTCGGCGTCCAGGGTGACCCCGGGTTGGCGGAGGTCGACACACACCAACTGTTGCTGGCCGTCCGCATCCCAGGCGGTCAGCAGGCCATGGCTGAGCACCGCCGCCCCGGAGCACCAGGCCTTGCTGCCCTGGAGCCGCCACCCGTCGCGGTGGCGCCGGACCTCGACCCGCGCCTGGGGTGGCTCGGCGGCCCAGGTGCCGAGGGTGGCGCCCGGCGGCGGGCTGGCGCCCAGCTCGGCGAAGATGGCCAGGGCATCGGTATGGCCTTCGAACAATTTGCACAGGCCCAGGTCATGTCCACCGACCGCTGCCAACTGGCGCCAGCGTCGCAGGGTGGCGCCCTGGCCGGGCAGGGGCAGACGGTCGAGGCCGAGTTCCACCATCCGCCGCAGGTGGCGACCATGATCTTCGGCGCTGGGGGCTACGAGGGGCAAGCCTTGCAGGTAACGCTTCAGGTCCATATCAGTCGTCGTCCTCGCGTTGCAGTTCGAAAAACAGCAGCGAGCGGCCGGTGACCGAATACTCGTCGCCGAACTGGAAGCGTTCCTGGCCACGTACTGCCGGCTGGTTGGTGTCGACCATGCAGGTCCAGAACTCGCCCTGGGGCACTTCGGGCAGCCTGAAGTTGACGATGTCGTGGTGCGAGTTGACCACCAGCAGCACCGTGGCATCGGCCCCCGGACGCAGGATACCGGTTTCCTGGGCGCGGCCGTCGAGCAGCATGCCCAGGCAGCGGCCGTTGGCGTCCTGCCATTGCTCGGTGCTCATTTCACTGCCGTCCGGCGCCAGCCAGGTCACGTCCTTGACCCCGATGTCTTCGTTGTATTCGCCCACCAGGAACCGCCCGCGCCGCAGGATCGGGTAGGCCATGCGCAGCTTGATCAGGCGCTTGACGAACTTGAGCAGCGACTTGCCGTCTTCATCCAGCTCCCAGTTAATCCAGCCGATCTCGCTGTCCTGGCAGTAGGCATTGTTGTTGCCGTACTGGGTGCGGGCGAACTCGTCGCCGGCCACCAGCATCGGCGTGCCCTGGGCCAGCAGGAGGGTGGCGAAGAAGTTGCGCATCTGGCGCAGGCGCAGGGCATTGATTTGCGGGTCGTCGCTGGGGCCTTCGACGCCATGGTTCCAGGACAGGTTGTTGTTGCTGCCGTCCTGGTTGTTTTCGTCGTTGGCCTCGTTGTGCTTGTCGTTGTAGGACACCAGGTCGTGCAGGGTGAAGCCGTCGTGGGCGGTGATGAAGTTGACCGAGGCGTACGGCCGGCGCCCGCGTTGGTTGAACATTTCCCCGGAGGCGGTCATGCGCGCGGCAAAGTCCGCCAGTTGGCCGTCGTCGCCTTTCCAGAAGGCACGCACGGTGTCGCGGAACTTGTCGTTCCATTCGACCCAGCCGGGCGGGAAGCCGCCGACCTGATAACCGCCGGGCCCGCAGTCCCAGGGTTCGGCGATCATTTTCACCTGGCGCAGCACCGGGTCCTGGCGGCAGGCCACGAGGAAGCTGTGGCGTTCGTCGAAGCCATCGTGGTAACGGCCGAGGATGGTCGCCAGGTCGAAGCGGAAGCCATCGACGTGCATTTCCGTGGCCCAGTAGCGCAGGGAGTCGGTGACCATCTGCAAGACGCAGGGGTGGCTCAGGTCCAGGGTGTTGCCGGTCCCGGAGTCGTTGATGTAGAAGCGCTTGTCGTCCGGCATCAGGCGGTAGTAGGAGGCGTTGTCGATGCCGCGCATGGACAGGGTCGGGCCTTGTTCGTTGCCCTCGGCGGTGTGGTTGTAGACCACGTCCAGAATCACTTCCAGGTTGGCTTCGTGCAGGTGCGCGACCATCTCCTTGAACTCGGCGATCTTGCCGCTGGCCAGGTAGCGTGGGTCGGGGGCGAAGAAGGCGATGCTGTTGTAGCCCCAGTAGTTGGTCATGCCCTTGTGCAGCAGGTGCTGGTCATTGACGAAGGCGTGGATCGGCAGCAGTTCCACCGACGACACCCCGAGCTTGCGGATGTGCTCCAGCACGTCGTCGACCATCAACCCGGCGAAGGTGCCACGCACATTCTCGGGGACGGAAGGGTGGCGCATGGTGAAACCGCGCACGTGGGTCTCGTAGATGATGGTTTTGTCCCAGGGCACGCTGACCCGATGGTCGTGGCCCCAGGTGTGTGCCGGGTCGATGACCTTGCTCTTGGGCACAAAGGGCGCGCTGTCACGTTCATCGAAGCTGAGGTCGGCGTCGGGGTGGCCGATGGTGTAGCCGAATAGCGCCTCGGACCACTTCAACTCGCCCACCAGTTGCTTGGCGTAGGGGTCGATCAGCAGCTTGTTGTGGTTGAAGCGATGGCCGTTGGCCGGGTCATAGGGACCGTACACCCGGTAGCCGTAGATCAGCCCCGGATGGGCGTCCGGCAGGTAGCCGTGGTAGATCTCGTCGGTGTATTCCGGCAGTTCGATGCGCTCGAGCTCGACTTCACCGGTGGCGTCGAACAAGCACAGTTCAACCTTGGTGGCATTGGCGGAGAACAGCGCAAAGTTGACACCCAGACCATCCCAGGTCGCGCCGAGCGGAAAGGGCAAGCCTTCGCGAATGCGCGAGGCTTCGGCTTCGGGCTGCGGCGCGGCGGATTTTTTTGCTGTGCTCATAGGTGCTCCTGCAAAGGGTGTACAAAACGGGCTGAGGTTTTTTTCCGGGCAAGCAACTCCCCTGTGGCGCTCAGGCACGCCACGGGTTCAAGGCGTTGAAAAAAGAGGCCGGGCCCGGGGCAGACCCGGACGCCGGTACCGGACGTCAGCTGGCCGGTGGTTTGCGTGGTGCGCGGGGCTTTTTCGCTGCCCCGGTTTTTTCTCCGGGCGGGACCACCACGGTGCTGGCCGCTGCCGGCTTGGTCTTGGACTTTGGCGCGGGCTTGGCCGCCGGTTTGGCTTTGCTGGCCTTGGCAGGCTTGCTTGGGGCCAGGGCCTCGGCTTCGGCCAGCTTGCGTGCCATCTCCCAGTGACGGGCTTCCTGGCCCTCGGGCTGGCCTTCGGATTCCCAGATTTGATAGGCAAACTCGCGAATGCGTTTATCGTCGGTGCTCATCGCAATGCTCCTGAAACTGAACTCAAGTTTGGATGAAGAGGTTGACCGGGAAATCCCGCAGTGCGGAACTGATCAGCAGGTCCTTGTGGTGTGTGACTGCACTCGTTGAAAAAAGTCCCTTCAGGTTTTGTTGTGGGGCGGCGAACGGTAGATGCACTGTCGTATCGCCCCAATCCAGCGCGTGGATTCTGGGTGTTGCGCTGCTTCCCAGCAGCGTGGCGGCGAGCCTGGGCGCCAGGATCACCGCCCATTGCCCGTGCAGTTCCCGGGCAAAGGCCAGCACCTGCTCGGCATGCTCGCCACTGACGTGCAGCGGCTGGTAACGGCCCCGGCGAAACAGCTCCGGGTACTGCGCACGACGTTGCAGGACCTGGGCGATCAATGCCTGTTTGATCTGTCCGTTGCGCCACTCTTGCAGCAGGTGTTGCGGCTCGACGGCGGCGTGCAGTGCCTGTTGCCGGGCACTGAAATCCACGGGCCGGCGGTTATCCGGATCCACCAGGCTGAAATCCCAGAACTCATCGCCCTGATACAGATCGGGCACTCCCGGTACGCTCATGCGCAGCAAGGATTGAGCCAGGCTGTTGAGGGCACCGGCCGGGGCGATGGCATTGGCTGCGCGGCAAATCGCGGTGCGCAGCGCCAGGCCTTCTGGTGCCAGCAACAGGGTCCGGAGAAATTCGCCCATGGCCTGTTCGTAGTCTTCGTTGGCGGCGGCCCAGCTGCTTTGCAGCTTGGCTTCGCGCAGGGCTTTTTCCTGCCATTGCCACAGCCGCTCGGCGTAACGCTCGAGCCCGGTTTGATCGTCGGCGCGCAAGTCCGGCGGCCAGCTGCCGAGCAGTGTCTGGTACAGAATCAGCTCGTCGCCGGCCGAGGGCGCCACCGGGTCGCGGCGCAAGGCCTGGGCCAGGCTGCGCCACTGCTCGACCTGTTCGACGTACCACGGCGCGCGCTCGCTGAGCACCGCCAGGCGGGCGCGGCTGTCTTCGCCGCGTTTGTGGTCGTGGGTGGCGGTGGCCAGGAGGTTGTCGGGGAAGTCCCGCAGGCGCTCCGTGCATTGGCGATGAAAGTCGTCCACGGGGGCGCTGAACTGCTCGGTGCTGAACCCCACGTCATTGCGTGACAGCAGCACCGCCGAGCGATAGAACGCGGTGTCTTCCACGGCCTTGGCCGCCGCTGGCGAGGTCAATTGCTGGAAGCGCACGCAGGCATGCTTGAGCAGTTTGCGCGCTCGCCCGGGCGGCACCTGCCGCCAGCCCTGGCCGCCGAGCCAGCGCTCAAGGTAGTCGAGCACCGGCCAGTCGGCTTCGCCCAGGGAGCTTTTGGCGCCGTCCAGGGCCAGCTGGAAAAACCCCTGGTCCTGGGCCGAGCGCCCGCAGGCACTGATATAGGTGCGGTACACCGGGAAGTGCACGATCAACTCCTGCAACGCGCGGCGAATCGCGCCCAGGGTCAGGTCGCGGCTCATCACATCCAGCCGCGCCACTTGCAGCAGGGCCTGGGCCACGCTTTCAAAGTCACCGGCCAGGGAGCCATTGAGGATCTGCTGACGCGCCAGCCGCGCCTCTTCGATAAAGGCCGCCGGCCGCTCGCTGTGCCGGCTCCAGAGCTCGGCCAGTGGCGCCAGGCCCTGGGCATCGTGTTGCAGCAGCGAGACCTGATTCATGAATTCGTAACCGGTGCTGCCGTCGACCTTCCAGTCGCGGTGCAGGGTTTCACCTTCCCCCAGGATCTTCTCCACGTAGATTGGCAAGTGTCGGCCCGGGCTCAGGGCATCGACCCGGCGCCGCAGTTTGCGGCAGTAACCGCGCGGGTCGGCCAGGCCATCGATATGGTCGATGCGCAGGCCGTCCACCAGGCCTTGGCGAATCAGCTCGAAGAGCTTGGCGTGGGTGGCTTCGAACACGGCGGGGCGCTCGACCCGCAAGCCCGCCAGCTCATTGACGTCGAAGAAGCGCCGCCAGTTGATGTCGTCGGCTGCCGTGCGCCAACTGGCCAGGCGGTAGCTTTGTTGTTCTAGCAGCCCGTGCAGGCGGGCAAAGCCCTCGGCCTGGCGGGCGTCGTACAGGGCCAGGGTGCGCTCAACGGCCTGGTGGATGGCCGGGTCGGCCAGCAGTTCGCGCAGTGCCTGTTGCAAGGGCTGCGCCTGGGTGTGGGCGTCGGGCTGGTAGCGCAGGGTGCTGAACTGATCGGCCAGGGCCTTGAGCGCCTCGGCCTGTTGGGCGCTCAACTGGGCGTCGGGCTTGAGCAGTTCGCCGTAGTCGCTGGGGCAGATCGGGAAGCGATGATCGTAGTGCTGGGCATGGAATTCGCCCTGCTCGGCGTCCAGTTGCAGCACCAGGCTGCCTTCTTGCAGGACTGTGCCGTAGTCGTTGCCCAGGAACGGCAGCAGCAGTTGCCCCTCCATCAAGGGGTCGGGGGAGTGCCACTGGATATCGAAGAACTCGCCGTAAGGACTCAGGCGCCCCCATCGCAGCAGGTCCAGCCACCAGGGGTTATCAGCGCCGCCGACGGCCATGTGGTTGGACACGATGTCCAGAATCAGGCCCATGCCCTGTTGCCGCAGGCTGGCCACCAGGCGCTTGAGGGCCGCCTCGCCGCCGAGCTCGGGGTTGACCCGGGTCGGGTCGACCACGTCATAGCCATGCATCGAGCCGGCCCGGGCGCACAGCAGCGGTGAGGCATAGACATGGCTGATGCCCAGTTCGGCGAAGTACGGCACCAGCGGCACGGCGTCGTCCAGGGTGAAGCCTTTATGAAACTGTAAGCGCAGGCTGGCCCGCAGCACGGGGTCGAACGCCGGGCTCATTGGTCACGCTCGGCAGCCTGTTGCCGGGCGCAAGCCAGCAGTTCCAGGCGCCGCGCGGCGTCCGGGTCGTCCAGCAACTCGCGGGCCGGACGCGCCAGGCGCCGGCGCCAATTGGGGTGGCTGTCGGTGGTGCCGGGCAGGTTGGGCTGCTCGTCGACCCCCAGGGCATCCTCCAGCGGCAACAGCACCAGGGGCGCGCGGGTATGGCCCAGGAAACGCACGCTGGCGTCCACCACTTCATCGGCTTCGTGGGCCTGTTCGCGAAAGTTCTGCGGGTCCTGGCCCAGGGCGTGGCGCAGGCCGTTGCGTTCGTGCTGGCGGTGTTCGCGCCAGTGGGTGGCGCCGGTTTCATCCACCAGGCCCAGGCGCAGGTTCCAGTCGATATCGCGGCCCTGCCACCAGCCATTGAGGGTGGGCAGGTCATGGGTGCTGGTGGTGGCCAGGGCGTTGTCGGGCCAGTCGAGGATGGGTTTGAAATGGCAGCCGTGGTCCTGCTCGAACAACAGTACGCGCATGCCTAGAATCGAGCGCGCTGCGAGTTTTTCCCGCAGGCCGTCGGCCACCGTGCCCAGGTCTTCGCCGAGGACGATGGCCTGGTGCCGATGGGATTCCAGGGTCAGCAGGCGCAGCAGGTCGTCCACCGGGTAATACAGGTAGGCACCGTCGCTCGGCGGCGAGCCCAGGGGAATCACCCACAGCCGTTGCAGGCCCATCACATGGTCGATGCGCAGGCCGCCGGCATGGGCGAAGTTGGCCCGGAGCATTTCGATAAAGGCGTGGTAGCCGTTGCGCACCAGGCCTTCAGGGGAGAACGCTGAGATACCCCAGCCCTGGCCCTGGCGGTTGAGGATGTCGGGAGGCGCGCCCACGGTCAGCTCCGCCAGCAACTCGTCCTGGCGACTCCAGGCCTGGCTACCGCCACCGTCGGCACCCACCGCGAGGTCGGCGATCAGGCCAATGCCCATGCCGCTGCTGCGGGCGGCACCTTGGGCGCGGGCCAGGCCGCGGTCAATGAGCCATTGGCAGAAGGCGTAGAAGCCGATTTCCCCGGCGTTTTCTTCGGCAAAGCGTGCCAGTTCCGGACTGCGCGGGTTGCGCCAGGCTTCAGGCCAGTGGCGCCAGTCGAGGCTTTCGCCACGGGCGCTGCGCTCGGCTTGCACGGCTTCGAAGCGGCAGTGGTTTTCCAGGGCTTCGCCACTGGCGTGGCGGAAGCTGGCGAAGTCTTCGTGCAGCGGGTGCTGGCCGCTGCCAAAGCCCCGGTACAGCTCGCGCAGCAGGGTCTGTTTGGTGCGTGCCGCCAGGGGCCAGTCGATCAGGGGCTGTTGTTCCAACTGTTCCAGGGTGGCACCGAGGCCGCAGGCATCGATCGCACTCTGCCAGGCGTGCTCGCCAAGAATGCTTGCCGGCGCGCAATACAGGCTGTTGAGAAACAGGCGGCTGGACGGCGAATAGGGGCTGTAGCGGCTGCTGTCGCTGCTGAACATGGCGTGCAACGGGCTGATGGCCAGGGCATCGGCACCGCGCTCGCCGGCGACCCGGGCCAGCTCTTCAAGGGTCAGGGTGTCGCCGAAACCACCATCACCGGCGCGGCGCAATGCGTACAGCTGCACACTCAGGCCCCAGGCCCGGGGCGTCGCTTGACCCACGGCATCGGTCACGCTGTGGCAGTGTTCGGGCGCCACGGCCAGGGTGAAGTGCTGGTCGTCGATGTGTACGGCCTGGTAACCCACCGGCACCAGTCCGGGCAACATAGCGTCGGCGTCGAGCTTGAGATTGAGGATCGAGCCGTCTTCGAGGTGAATTTCACAGGGGCTGTGGGGCGCAAAATAGTGCGCCAGGTTCAGACTCTGGCCGGCGTCCACGGTCAACAGGGGCGGCAGGTGCCGGGTCTGTTGCACCGCTTGCAGTTGCAGCAGGCTGTGTTCGATTTGCTCATCGGTGTCGGCGGGGTGGCCGAGGCCTTTGAGGACGGCGCGCAGTACGCGCGGTTCAACCCGCTGTGGGCGGCCGTTGGCGTCGATCCAGTCGACGGCCAGGCCAGCTCGGCTGGCCAGTAGTTCTAGGTGCGCATCGCTCATGGACGCTCTCCATCAAGGGGTGCGGAAGGGGACGCGGCGGTCAGGCTGACCCGCGCGCTGTAGCCGCCGAGGCGGCCGGGGTGCATGGGGTCTGGGGCCGGGTATTGGAACAGTGGCCGGGCAGCGTCGATCGGGGGCAGGGCCACGCTGTCGGGGCCAAGGTTGAGGTCGATGCGCAGTAAGCTGTCGTCCCCCAGGCGCCAGCGGGCACTGACCGCGCCTTCGGCCAGGACGTCCGCGCCCAGGGCCTGGGCCCCCGGCAGGCGCGGGATGATGTGCTGATGGCGCAGATCCAGCAGGCGCTGGTACAGGGCGCGGGTTGGCGCACCTTGCTCTCCGCTGGGCTGGGGGCTTGAGGCATGGAAGGTGGACGGCGCGTTGGGATCGGGGATGCGTTCCCGTTGCTGCGGGTCGGCAAACACGTTGAAGTCGGCGAACTCATTGCGCCGGCCTTCACGCACCGCATCGGCCAGTTCGCCGTGGTGGCTGGTGAAAAACAGAAACGGCTCTTGCGCCGCCTGCTCATCGCCCATAAACAGCAGCGGGATCATCGGCGACAGCAACAGCAACACTGTGGCCGCCTCCAGGGCCTGGGGCGGCGCCAGGCGGTGCAAGCGTTCGCCAAAGGCGCGGTTGCCGACCTGATCGTGATTTTGCAGAAACAGCACAAAGGCACTGGGCGGCAGATGGCCGCTGGGCTCACCGCGAGCGTGGCCGTGGCGGGTGCGGTGGCCCTGGTAGACAAACCCCTGGCTCAGGCAGCGCGCCAGCTTGGCCGTGGGCTGTTCGGCGAAGTCGGCGTAATAGGCGTCGGTTTCACCGGTCAGTAACACGTGCAGGGCGTTGTGCCCGTCATCGTTCCACTGTGCGTCGAAACCCTGTTCGAGGAGGCTGGCCTGGTTGAATTCATTTTCCAGGTTGAGCCACACCTGCCGCCCGGGAGCGACCTGGCTGCGCACGCGGCGCGCCAGTTCCTGGAGAAAGTCCGGGTCGTCGATGGCATGCACCGCGTCCAGGCGCAGGCCGTCGAAGCGGTATTCGAGCAACCACATCAGCGCATTGTCGATAAAGAAGTCGCGCACCTCGTGGCGGCGGAAGTCGATGGCCGCGCCCCAAGGGGTGTGCTTGTCTTCACGAAAGAAGGGTTTGGCGTAGTGGTGCAGGTAATTGCCGTCGGGGCCGAAATGGTTGTAGACCACGTCGAGGATCACCGCCAGGCCCAGGCCATGGGCGCTGTCGATCAAAAATTTGAGGTCGTCGGGCGAACCATAGGAGGCTTGCGGCGCATAGGGCAGGACCCCGTCGTAGCCCCAGTTGCGGTTCCCCGGGAACTGCGCCAGCGGCATCAGCTCGATGGCGGTGATGCCCAGCCGCGCCAACGCCGGCAGCCGCTGCGCCACCGCGCGATAACCGCCGAGTACTCCCACGTGCAGCTCGTAAATCACGGCCTGGTGCCAGGGTCGGCCCTGCCAGTGGGGGTGTTGCCAGCGATAGGCGAGGGGATCGACCACCACGCTGGGCGAGCCGATGTCGCCAGCCTGGGCGCGGGAGGCCGGATCAGGTACCTCCAGTTCGCCATTGATTTTGAACCGGTAGTGACTGCCGGCCGGGCAGCGGGCCTCAAGCACAAACCAGCCCTCGGCCGCGGGTTGCATGGGCAGGGAACGCCCCTCTTGCAGTTCAACCTTTACTTCATGTGCATCGGGCGCCCACAAGGCGAAGCGGGTATGTTCCGCATCCAGCATGATCGCGCCGTGGGGCCAGGTTTCCAGAGTCCTTGACGGCATCCATGTGGCCTCTTATTTGTGCATCGATTTACCCAGCGCCTTGGCAACCAGTTGTTCATAGAGTTCGGCGTAGGGTTCGACCGCCTTGCACCAGTTGAAGGGCGCGGCCATGGCCCGGCAGCGCATGGCATTGAGCAGCTCGGGGTAGGCGAACACCTTGAACGCCCGTTGCAGGGCTTGTTCGTAGCTGGGCACGGTGGATTCGTCGAACAGGAAGCCGGTCACTCCGTTTTCGATGGTGTCGGCCAGGCCCCCGGTATTGCGTGCCACCGGCAAGGAACCGAAGCGTTGGGCGTACATCTGGCTCAGGCCGCAAGGCTCGTAGCGCGAGGGCATCAGCAGGAAGTCGCTGCCGGCGAACATGCGCCGGGCATCGGTTTCGTTAAAGCCGATGTGCACCCCGATCTGCCCCGGAAAGCGCTGGGCCAGGACGCGCATGGCCTGTTCTTCTTCCGGCTCGCCGCGGCCGATGATGGCGATCTGGCCACCTGACTTGACGATGAACTCCGCCACGCCTTCGGTGAGGTCCAGGCCCTTCTGGTAGACCAGGCGCGAGACCACGGCGAACAGCGGGCCCGACGACTCGTCGAGGCCGAACATCTGCCGGACATGGGCGGCGTTGACCGCCTTGCCGTCCCAGTCGCCAATGCCGAAAGGGTGGAACAGGTGCGGGTCGCTGGCGGAGTCCCAGCTTTCGTCGATGCCGTTGGGGATACCGCTGAGCAGGCCCTGCTGGGTCTTGCTGGCCAAAAAGCCATCAAGCCCGCAGCCGAAGGCCGGGGTGGTGATTTCCTGGGCGTAGGTGGCGCTGACCGTGGTGATGTGGCTGGAGTAGGCCACGCCGGCCTTGAGGAACGACAGTTTGCCGTAGAACTCCATGCCTTCCTGTTGCAGGGCGTGTTCGGGAATGCCCAGCTCCGGGCAGCAGGCCAGGCTGACCACGCCCTGATACGCCAGGTTATGGATGGTGAACAGGGTCGGGGTGCGTTGGCCGCGCCAGTGCATATAGGCCGGGGCCAGGCCGGCGGGCCAGTCGTGGGCGTGCACCAGATCGGGGCACCAGTGGATCTGCGCCAGGTTGGCGGCGATATCGGCGGCGGCCAGCCCCAGGCGGGCGAAGCGGATATGGTTGTCCGGCCAGTCGCGGCCGTTGTTGGCGCCATAAGGCGTGCCTTCGCGCTCGTAGAGCTCAGGGCAGATCAGAACGTAGATGACCAGGCCGTCGGGCATGTCCATGCGCCCGATCTTGCAGGCCGGCAAGGCCGCGTGGCCGCCCAGCTCACCGATGATATGGATCGGGTTTTCGCTGTGCAGCACCTGCGGGTAGCCGGGAATCAGGACCCGTACATCGTGCAGTTGGGCCATGGCCCTGGGCAGCGCCGCCGAGACGTCGCCCAGGCCGCCGGTTTTCACCAGGTCGGCGATTTCCGAGGTCACGAACAGCACTTTCTTGCGGTTGGGATTGATCCGACGAATCGGCGAAACCGTCTTGCCACCCGGAGCGAGCATGGACTTGGTGGCCGCTTCAGTGGCCTGAGGCTGAGGTTGTTCTCCCTGGGTTTCCAATACGGCACTGATCATGTGTATCTCCCATTTTATTGATCTGGTCCTGGCCTCACATCTGCACTGGCGCCGGTTCAATCCCTGAATGGGGCGTGGATCCGGGCGCACAAGCGCTACGCAATGAAGAGCCAAAGCAGCCCATTGCGTCGAAGCAAAAAGGGTGAAAGGGGCATTGCAAGGATTGCACCAGTCGCTATGGCCCCACCTTTAAGCTGACCCAAGGGCTACAGCAAAAGTTTCGACTATTTTTCAGTAAAGGTGACTGTCCGGTCACTTTGTGAAAGCCAGTCTAGGACAGAACCTAGAGCCTGGCGGGCGAGATCGGTGAATAAGTTCGACTGGCGGCGATGGCGGGTCTGAATAACCCGACGAAAGGTAGGGCTTGCACCGCGCAAGGGCGAAGGCCCCAGGCCCGTGGCGCGAAAAAGTATCGTGCGGGGCGAGATCGCGGTGCGGCAAGAAGGCCCCGCGCACGAAAGCGGTGCGCGGGTTTTGGCGCGGTGGCAGGTGCTCTAGTTGAGCGGGCGCAGTGAGTGGCCGGTGTGCCAGGCCAGCAGGTCGTCGATCATCTGCCCATAAAACTGGCGGTAGTTATTACGGCTGACGTAGCCAAGATGGGGCGTGGCCAGCACTGTGGGCAGGCGGCGCAGGGGATGATCGGCAGGCAGTGGCTCCGGATCGAACACATCCAGCGCCGCGCCGCCCAATTGGCCCTGTTGCAGGGCAGCGATCAGCGCCGTTTCATCGACGATCGGCCCGCGCGCGGTGTTCACCAGCAGTGCCGTGGGTTTCATCCAGCCCAGGGCCTGGGCGTCCACCAGGCCACGGCTGCGCTCGCTGAGCACCAGGTGCACCGAGAGCACATCGGCCTGTTCGAACAGCTGCTGTTTGCTGACATAGGTCACCCCGGCCTTGCTGGCGCGCTCCGGGGTCAGGTTCTGGCTCCAGGCGATCACGCGCATGCCGAACACCTGGCCGAACTGCGCCACCCGCTGGCCGATGCTGCCCAAGCCGAGGATGCCCAGGGTCTTGCCATGCAGGTCGCCTCCCAGGCCCTGCTGCCAGCCGCCGTTGCGCAGGGAGGTGGCTTCGACCAGCAGGTTGCGGGTGTGGGCCATGATCAGGGCCCAGGTCAGTTCGGGGGCGGCGTGTTTGTAGCTGTCGGTGCCGCAGACCTGGATCCCCAGGCTGCTGGCGGTCGCAAGGTCGATGGCGGCATTGCGGATGCCGCCGGTCAGCAGCAGCTTGAGACGCGGCAGGCTGCGCAGCAGGGCCGCGTCGAAGCGGGTGCGCTCGCGCATCACGCAGATCACCTCGAAGTCGGCCAGACGCTGGCTCAGGGTTGCGGTGTCGGCGGGGTAGTCATGGATAAAGGTCAGCTCGCCAATGCCTTGCAGTGGCGACCAGTCCACCACGTCACTGGCGACCTGTTGCCAGTCATCGATTACCGCAATCTTCAGCGTCATTGGGTGGCTCCTGGGGCTGGGGGATCTGCACGCCCAACCCGGCTATTGCGGGTTGGACCTGGAGGGTGTGCCGAGTGGCAGCCGATCTTGGCGTAAATCAGGAGCCAACTCCACGCCGGCGCAGGGCATAGGCTCAGTGGGCGATGCCCAGGGTCAGCAAGGCCAGCACCCCATAGCGAGCGCCCTTGGCCAGGGTCACGATCAGCAGGAAACGCTTGAGCGGCTCCCCCATGACCCCGGCCACCAGGGTCAGCGGGTCACCGATGATGGGCACCCAACTCAGCAGCAGCGACCAATGCCCGTAGCGCTGGTAATGCACCCGGGCGCGTTCCAGGTGCCGGGGGCTGACCGGGAACCAGCGCCGGGTCTTGAAGCGTTCGAGGCGCCGGCCCAGCCACCAGTTGAGCAGCGAACCGAGGACATTGCCCAGGGTCGCGCTCACCAATAGCAGCCCCAGCGCGTACTGGGGGTTGAGCAGCAGACCCACCAGCAGCGCTTCCGATTGCAGGGGCAACAGGGTAGCGGCGCCGAACGCCGCGAGAAACAGCCCGAGGTAACCGAGGATCAATGGGCCGGGTAGTCCGCAACCACGACGTCCTGGCCGTCTTTGGTCAGGCCGATGACCTGGTAGGCGTCAGCGGGCATGCCGTCCATCTCCATGCCGGGCGAACCCATGGGCATGCCTGGGGCGGCGATGCCCAGCAGGTCGCTGCGGTTGCGCAGGGCCAGCACCTGCTCGGCCGGAACGTGGCCTTCGACGAATTTGCCGTCCATCACCGCGGTATGGCAGGAGGCCAGGCGTGGGGCCACGCCGAGGCGTTGCTTGACCGCACTCATGTTGCTTTCGACGTGGTCTTCGACCTTGAAGCCGTTGGCTTCCAGGTGCTTGATCCACGCCTTGCAGCAGCCGCAGTTGGCGTCGCGGTGCACTTCGATCGGGATGGGCGCGGCGGCCTGGGCCAGGGACGTAATGAACAGGGCCGAGAGGGCGGCCAGGCGCAGGGTGTTTTTCATGACAGGTCTCGTGATCGATGAAGGTCCGGGGGGCGGTGCATTTTGAGCTTTTTTCGGCGTGTCGCCGGGCACTTGTGTTTCAAGGTTATACAAACGGTTGTTGGGTGGGAGGTTAATGCGTGGTAGCTGACAGCCGACTGAGGGCGGCATTACAAATGTGTCAGCGAGGCGGGATTTCCAGCTTGTGCCTGAGGTTATGCAGGGCCTGGTTCGACTGCTCGACCAGGCGCGAGTGAATGCCGCTCAAGTGCAGGTCGGAGGTGTAGTGCAGGGTGCGTTTGAACAGGGTGGCGTTGCCTCGGGTCTGCAGTTGGTAATGCAAGGTCCCGTCCATGGCAATGGAGCTGAACACCGCCTTGAATTCCCGGGGTGGGAGGGCGGTGATCACCCGGCAGTTGAAGTGCACTTGCACCCCCAGCAAGTCGATGACCCCGGTAAACCGCTGGCCCTGGGGTAAGGAGCCCGGATGGTTGGTGTTGGCGCTGATGGCCGTGGGTTGCCATTCGTGCCAGCGCTCGGGCTGGGTCACGTAGTCATAAACCTGGTCGATGCCTGCCTTTATGTAGAGCTCATTAATGATGTGCTCATCCAGCAGATGCGATTGGCGCTGTCCCATGCTGCACCTCCTTGTGACCGGAGCTGCAAATATAGCTGCACTGGCGCGCCACGCACGCCAGAGCAGCTGACCGTTCAGCGGACTTTGAAGCGCGCCATCAGGGCGCTGACCCGGTTATTGGCCTGCAGCAGGCTCTGGGTGTTGCTGGCACTGGCCTGGCCGCTGTCGACCAGTTGCTCGACCATGTGCCGGATGCTGACCATGCTGCGGTTGATTTCTTCGGTCACCGCGCTCTGTTGTTCGGCGGCGGTGGCGATCTGGGTGCTGAGGCTGTTGATCTGGCTGACCGAGCCGGCCATTTCATCCAGCCCGGAGTTGACCCGGGCCGTAGCGTCCGCCGCCGACTGGCAGCTGGCCTGGGTGTTTTCCATGGCGCTGACCGAGGAGCTGACGCCCAGGGTCAGGCGGTTGAGCATCTCGTTGATCTCCGAGGTGCTGGCCTGGGTACGGGCGGCGAGGGCGCGCACTTCGTCCGCCACCACGGCAAAACCCCGGCCTTGCTCACCGGCCCGGGCGGCCTCGATGGCGGCGTTCAGCGCCAGCAGGTTGGTTTGCCCGGCAATGGCGCCGATCACGCCGAGGATCTCGGTGATGCGCTGGGCATCCTGCTGCATGGCCTCGACCTTGTGCGTGGCACTGGCCACTTCGTCGATCAGCGCCACCACGCTGCTCGACGCTTCGCCGACCACCACCCGCGAGCGTTCCGCGTGTTCGTTGGCGCGCTGGGTAAAGGCCGCGGTTTGTGCGGCATTGGCGGCAACGCTGTCGGCGGTGGCGCTCATTTCGGTGATGGCGGTGACGGTCTGGTCGGTTTCCGAAGCATGCCGCGAAAGGATCTGCGTGGTCTGGGTCGAGGTCTGTTGCAGTTGCTCCAGGCTGTTGGCCATGGCGCCGGTGGCCTCGGTCACTTCACCGATCATGTTCTGCAGGTAGACGATAAAACGGTTCACCGAATGGCCGATGGCCCCCAGTTCGTCTTCGGCGCGAATGGTGATGCGCCGCGTCAGGTCGGCATCGCCGGTGGACAGTGCGTCGATATTGGCCTTGAGCGCCTTCATCCGCTGCACCAGCTGGCGGATCGCATACACCTGCAACAGCACCAGCAGCACGATCATCGGAATCTGCAACAGGCTCAGGGTGCTCAGCACATCGTCACGCTGGGCGGTGATCAACTCGGTGGGCAGGGCGCTGGCGAGGAACCACGGGGAGCCTTCGATCGGGCGCATGAAGAAGGTGCTGGCGACCCCAGCATTGTCGAACTCGACCCGTTGCAGCGAAGTGTCGCGGCGCTCCAGCCCGGCTTTGACCTGGGCGGCGAACGGCGAGCTGGCCGCCAGCTCGCTGATGTTCTTGAGCACGATCTGGCCGTTGATGCGCGAACTGTTGCTGATGATCTTGCCGTCGGCTTCGACGATCAGCATCTCGGCCTTGAGGTCCTGTTCCTTGCGTGCCACCAGGTCGTTGAAGAACCCTAGGGTTACGTCGATGGTCGCCACGCCGTACGGCACGCCATCGCGGGTGATGGCCATGGCGCAGTTGGTGCGCGGCTCGGCGCTGGCGTCATCCTTGTAGGCCGCGGCCCAGGCGCATTGTCCACGCGGGGTCTGCATGCCGCCCTTGTACCAGGACTGGTCGTAATAGTTGGGTGCCGGGTCGCTGTTCCAGAAGGTGTTGACCGTGAGCTTGCCGGAAGCGTCGCGGTGCCAGAAGGTGCTGTGCTTGTTACGCCCGGGAGTGCGCTGGCCCGGCAGGGGCCAGATGCCGCCGCCAAATACTTTCAGCTCGCCGTACTGGTCCACCAGGCCCGGCAGGACCTTGTCGATGGTGTCGCTGTCGAGCAGGGGGATGGTCTGGGTGATGGTGCGTTGCTGGGCCTGGACCTTGTTCAGTTCGCCCTGGATCTGTTGGGCCACTTCGGCGATGCGATTGAGGGCCACCTGTTCTTCAGTGTGGCGCAACTTGGGCGCGACCAACTGGCTGATGCCGACGACCGTCAGCACAAACATCAGCAGGATGAACAGGACCAGAAACAACGTGTAGCGAGCTTGGATCGTGCGCAGTGCGGGCATTGGACCTGTCCTTACGAAGCGTTTTTTATTATTCGAGGCGAGCGCCCCCTATCAGGGCTTCGTCAGGTTGTCGGCGTGTTTTTACTCTTCTTTAGTACGCTCGTACAAGAAAGTTTGAGGGCGGTTTTGGTGATATCAATCTTTGTGTCGGAACCCCTACAACAACCCCATGAAAAGCCTTGGAAAAAGCCATCGAGCAGCAGTGCACTCCGGCTTTTTCTGGGTGCTTGGCCCTTGCAGGTAGGGGGTCTCCTGCTTTGTATCGAAAATGTACAAGAATTGTAAATTAGCGAAATAAAGCGTTGTTGGAGGGCGATGGCACGCTGATACTTGCGCCTATTCGTCGCTCGGCCGAGGCTTTGCCGCCCGGGCACTGTGAACACATGATTTAAGGAAGCATGCTCGTGACAATCGGATATGTCGGTGCCTGGACCAGTAAGGCCGGTTTGTTGGTACGTGAAGGCTCGGAGACGGCCAAGCCGGTTTCCCAAAGCGCCAAGGTGCGACAGATGCTGACCCTGGTCGGCAACGACCCGACGGCGCTCAACACCAAGAAGATGGATGAGCTCAAGCTGCACCGGCAGATCAAGGGCTTTGATCCGACCAACGTCACCGCCACTCAGTTGGGCAACATGAGCACCTTTCTCAAGAACAACGGCCTGATCACTGATATCACGGCGTTGAACCTGCTCAGTGCCGGCGATGACTTCGACCGTTTCGGTGCGCCGAAGAACCCGGACCAGGCGTTCAACGCCCTGGAATTCTTCGCCACCAAGCTCGACACCATTCAAAACAACAACCTCAAGGGCAACAAGTACGCCAACTACTTGATCCCCGAGTACAAGAAGGCCATCTACGTCCTGCAAAACCTGCAGACCTATGGCAAGGGCAACGGTACGACAGTGGTCGACAAGAACATCTCCGCCAAGGCCTGACGCCTTGAGTGCGTCGGGGCTCTGGCCGAGCCCGCGACGCACGCGGGTCACTTGTCGAGCAGGGCCATCACCGCCTCAGGGTAGCGTTGGCCAGCAGTGGCTTCGGGGCTGAAAATCTGCTCCAGGGCTTGCAGCTCGGCGGCCTCCAGGCGCACCTCCAGCGCCGCGACGTTTTCTTCCAGGTATTTGCGTTGCTTGGTCCCTGGAATCGGGATCAGGTAGTCGCCCTGCGCCAGCACCCAGGCCAAGGCCAGTTGCCCGGCACTCACACCTTTGGCCGCCGCCAGGCGCTGGACCTGTTCCACCAGCAGCAGGTTTTTCGCGAAGTTCTCCCCCTCAAAGCGTGGGCTGAAGCGCCGGTAGTCGTCGGCGGCGAAGTCATCCGGGCTTTTCAGCGCGCCGGTCAGAAATCCCCGTCCCAGAGGGCTGTAGGGTACAAAGGCGATGCCCAGGCGCTGGCAGGTGGCGAGGCAGCCGTTGTCTTCCTGATCGCGGCTCCACAACGAATATTCACTTTGCAGGGCGCTGATCGGGTGCACCTTGTGTGCCCGCTCCAGGGTCGTCGCCGAAGCTTCACTGAGCCCCAGGTAACGTACTTTGCCGGCCTTGACCAGCTCGGCCATGGCGCCGACGGTTTCCTCGATCGCCACCTGCGGGTCGATACGGTGCTGGTAGTACAGGTCCAGGGTTTCGACCCCCAGGCGCTGGAGGGTGCCGTCGATGGCGGCGCGGATGTATTCGGGGCGGCCGTCGACCCCGCGGGCCGACGGGTTGAGCGGGTCGCGCACGATCCCGAACTTGCTGGCCAGGAAGACCTGCTCGCGCTTGCCGCGAATGGCCTGGCCGATTAGCTCTTCGTTGCTGTGGGGGCCGTACATGTCGGCGGTGTCCAGCAGGTTGATTCCCAGTTCCAGAGCGCGATGCAGGGTGGCGATGGCTTCGCGGGTATCGCTGCCGGTGGTGTAGAAGTCGGTCATGCCCATGCAGCCAAGGCCGATGGCGCTGACCTGAGGGCCGTTTTTACCGAGTTGACGGGTTTGCATCGAGGAGGACTCCAGTGGGTTAAGAGTCGCTATTGTTCTCCTCGACAAAAACAAGATAAACCGGCTAAAAACGCTATCACTGTTCGTTATTTCTGAATAATCCACGAGATTGCCTCCCATGGACCGTTTTAACGCCATGCGTGTTTTCACCCGTATCGTCGAACTGGGCGGCTTTGCCAAGGCCGCTGACAGCCTGCAATTGCCACGGGCGTCGGTCACCATCCTGATCAAGCAACTGGAGGCCCACCTGGGTGTGCAGTTGCTGCATCGCACCACGCGCCAGGTCAACCCGACCCTGGATGGCGCGGCCTATTACCAGCGTTGTGTGCAGTTGCTGGCGGACCTGGAAGAGACCGAGGCAGCGTTCTCGGCAACCCGGCGCAATCCGCGCGGCACCCTGCGTATCGATATGCCGGCCGGCGTCGGGCGCTTGATCGTGATCCCGGCGTTGCCGGCATTTTCTGCACGTTATCCGGCGATCGAGCTGGAGATCGGCCTCAATGACCGGCCGGTGGACCTGATCCGCGAAGGCGTGGACTGTGTGTTGCGCGGCGGCCTGTGCCTGGATGATTCCCTGGTGGCCCGGCCACTGGTGCTGATGGAGCAGGTGACCTGCGCCAGCCCCGATTACCTGCGGCGCCATGGCACGCCGCAGTCCCTTGGCGAGTTGGCCGGGCATCAGGTGGTGGAGTATTTCTCCAGTGTCTCCGGCAAGCGCTATGGCCTGGAGTTTCAGCTCGGTGAGGAGCTGCGCCTGGTGGACCTGCCCAAGCAGGTGGCGGTCAATAGCGCCGATGGCTACCTGGCGGCCTGCGAGGCCGGCTATGGGTTGGTGCAGACGCCTTACTACCACGTTGCTCAGCAGTTGGCCGATGGGCGCTTGTGTGAGGTGCTGCGAGATGTAGCGCCGCCCAGGTGCCGCTGACCGCGCTGTACCCGCCGCAGCGGCACTTGTCGACGCGGGTGCGGGTGTTCGTCGACTGGCTGGTGGAGTTGTTCGACGGGCCGGGGGGGCACCTCTACCGGCGCTGAGGGCCGACAGCAAAACGCCCGCAGGGGAGCGGGCGTCGGGGCGTGTGCAGCGGTTCGGCGCTTCAGCCTGGCCTGGAGTGGTCAGCGCTGGAGGGCTGGGTCTTCAACGGTGGTAGTAGCCTGGCCCGCCGTCGTAGTAGCGATGGCCTCCGTGCCCGCCGCCTGGAAGAATGATGCAGCCGGACAGGGTCAACATCAGCAGCAGGGGAATCAGCACTGTGATTCGACGGAACATGTTTCAATCCTCGTGGGCTCTGGGGAACAACTGCGGCGCGTGTGCAGCGAAAACCTTTGCGCGCCTGTAACATACGACACCGTTTGCCCTGTCCCATCCCCGAATCTCGGTAGGTGCTTGGCATTTGTCTTGATACAAAGCCGATACATTCAAAGGCCCAGGAACCCGTAATGACTCAGTCACAACGCTTGAAATACTCGATTCTGATCTCCCTCCTGGTACTGGGGATCATGCTTGGCCTGTCTTACCTGCAGAACAACGGCGTCATCAGCGAGAAGATGTTCCAGTACATTGCCATCGGCGTGGCCGTGGCGGTGGTGGTCATCAACGGCGTGATGCGCCGCAAGGTCAAGCCCTGAACTGAGCCCGACGGGCTCAGGCGTTGCCGTCGAGCAAGGCTGCGGCCTGCTGGTGCAGGCTGTAGCTTTTGTCGGCGTTGAGGGTGATCACCCCTTCGCTGCACAGGCGCTTGAGGACTTCACGCACACTGAGGAACGACAGCGGGATATCCAGCTCCAGCAAATGGCTGTGAATGCCGCGTACACCCAGTGAACGCTGGTTTTCAGCGGCCACCAGCAGGGCGTCTATGACTTTGAGACGGATCAGGCTGGTGCGCAGGCCGAAGCCCTTGAGCAACTGACGGATGCGCTCGTTACTGTTGCGTTCGGTATTCTTGCCGAAGACGCCGGCGTCGGCATTCAGGGAAGGCGAGGACTGCGCGGTATTGCCGTCCGTTGGCAATTGCGGGTTGTACATGCAAAAACTCCTTTTCAGAGCCTGATCAGGAAAATGATGGGTGCTCTCATTGATTAAGACGGATGAGCTGGGCAAATCATGAAGCCCGGCATGTGTAAATTTCGTCAGTATCCTGTCGCTGACATGTTAGGCAGCTTTCTGACTTCCCTCCCTCGCACGCTAAATTTCCTGATCGGCTTTCGTCTGTATGGGCAGGCACTGTTCGGCTTCGGCCGGATTGCTCCGTGTTCCCCAGGCTGACTCGACGTGTGGGCGTGGTCCCCCCTTGCCGGCCTGCTGTCTATTTTCGATCAGGAGTCGGCGTGATTATTTCCAGGCAGTTACCTAGCGTGTGCCTTGCAACCTTGTGTCTGGGACTGAGCCTTGCGGCCTGCGCCCGCACCCCGGCCCCGGCGCAACCGCGCGAGGCCAGTGCCGAGATCCGGCGTACCGGCTTTGGTGTGCCCCATATCCGCGCCACCGACGAGCGTGGCCTGGGTTATGGCATCGGCTACGCCTATGCCCAGGACAACCTGTGCCTGCTGGCCAACGAGGTGCTGACGGTCAATGGCGAGCGCTCCAAGTACCTGGGGGCCAAGGGCCGGACCCTTGAGCAGCGCGACAACCTGAGCAGCGACGTGTTTTTCAAGTGGTTGAACACGCCCGATGCGGTGTTCGCCTTCCTGCAGGCGCAAACCCCCGAGGTGCGGCAGTTGATGGGGGGCTATGTTGACGGCTTCAACCGGCAACTGGCCGAACGCCGGACCCAGGGGTTGCCAGCGCAGTGCGACGGTGAATGGGTACGGCCGCTGACCACCCTGGACCTGGTGAAGTTGACCCGGCGCCTGTTGGTGGAAGGTGGCGTTGGGCAATTCGCTGAACCCCTGGTCGGTGCCACGCCGCCCGGCGCTACGGCCCAGGCCAGCATCAGCCTCGCCAGCTTGCAACTGGCCGAAGCGCGCCAGCAGCGCTTCGCCCTGGATCGGGGCAGCAACGCGGTGGCGGTAGGGCGCGAGCGTTCGTTCAACGGTCGCGGCCTGTTGCTGGCCAACCCGCATTTTCCGTGGCTTGGCGGCATGCGCTTCTATCAGATGCACCTGACCATCCCCGGCAAGCTCGATGTCATGGGCGCCGCCTTGCCGGGGCTACCGATGATCAATATCGGCTTCAACCAGCACCTGGCCTGGACCCACACCGTCGACACGTCCAAGCACTTCACCCTGTATCGCCTGCAACTGGATCCCAAGGATCCGACCCGCTACCTGCTGGACGGCCAGTCTCTGCCGCTTACCCAACAAACCCTGAATGTCCAGGTACTGGGCGCGGACGGCGAGTTCCAGCTCGTCAGTCGCACGGTCTACAGCTCGCGGTTCGGCCCGGTGGTGCAATGGCCGGGCAAGCTCGACTGGGATCGCCAGTACGCCTACAGCCTGCGAGATGCCAACCTGGAAAACGACCGGGTGCTGCAACAGTGGTACGCCATTAATCAGGCTTCGGACCTCAAGCAACTGCAGGATTCGGTGCACAGGATCCAGGGCATCCCCTGGGTCAATACCCTGGCGGTGGATGACCAGGGCCAGGCGCTGTACATGAACCAGTCGGTGGTGCCCAACGTCAGCGCTGCCAAGCTTACGCTGTGCAGCGACCCGCGGGCCGGGACGCAGATGATCGTGCTCGACGGTTCGCGCAGTGCCTGCGCCTGGGACAACGCCCCGGGGGCTGCGCAGCCGGGCATCTTCGCCGCGGCGCAATTGCCGCAACTGCTGCGCGGCGACTTTGTGCAGAACTCCAACGATTCGGCCTGGATGGTCAATCCGGCGGCGCCGCAGGAGGGGTTCTCGCCGCTGATCAGCCAGCAGGACCTACCGCTCAAGCAGCGCTCGCGCTTTGCCCTGGAGCGCCTGAGCCGGATGAGCGGCCCGGGCCAGATCGGCGTCACCGATTTGCAGCAGATGGTGATGGATAACCAGGTGTTCCTGGCCGGACAGGTGCTGCCGGACCTGCTGCAGTTCTGCGCCGGGGACCTGGGGGCCGACGCCGGGCGGTTGGCGCCGCTGTGTGCCAGCCTCAGCACCTGGGATCAAAGCGCCAACCTGGAGGCTGGCCTGGGCTTTGTGCATTTTCAAAATGTCATGCTGCCATTACTCAAGCGTAACGACGTTTGGCGGGTGGCTTTTGATCGCAACGATCCGCAGCACACGCCACGGGGCTTGAACCTCGATCAGCCGCCCGTGGCCCAGGCCCTGCGCGAAGCGATGCTGGCCTCGGTGGCCAAAGTGGCTGAAGCCGGGCTGGGCGCCGATACGCGCTGGGGTGATCTCCAGGTGGCCAGCAGCGGTGAGCGGCAGACGCCGATGCATGGCGGCCCGGAAAGCCTGGGGCTGTACAACGCGATGCAGAGCGTGCCGGGGGGCAAGGGCAAGCGTGAGGTGGTCAGCGGTACCAGCTATCTGCAAGTGGTCAGCTTTGACGATCAGGGACCCCATGCCCAGGGGGGGCTGGCGTTTTCCCTGTCCAGCGATCCGGCATCGAAATATTCGCGGGATCAGACCGAGGCGTTTTCCCATAAACAGTGGCACGCACTGCCGTTCACCGAGGCGCAGATCCTGGCTGATCCGGACTATCAACTGCACGTGGTGGGTGAGGGCGCCCCGGCCAAGCGCTAGGGGTCATTCGGGCTGGGCCTGCCAGGGCTCAGCCTTCAGGTTTTCGGCGGGCTTTGCGGCAGCGAGTTGATCACCGGATTGCCGTCTTTGTTGCGCGTCAGGTACACCGGCAGCACCTTGGGCAGCGAAGCCGGCAGGCCCTTGACCTCTTTGATGTTGTAGATGCCGCCGATACGGATCGCCCCGGTGGCCGGGTCGGCCAGCATCAACGGTGCGCTCAGGTAGCGGTTGATCAACGGCAGGGCATCCCGCAGGGCCAGGTTGTCGAGCACCAGCTTGCCGCTGCGCCAGGCCAGGGAGCTGTCATTGGCGTAGGTCTGGCTGATCTGCGGTGCGTAATCACCGTTTTTGTAGCGGGCCTGAGTCCCGGGCTCGAGGCGAAAGCCGTCGCCGGGCAAGTCATGGTTACTGGTGACCAGCACCGAACCTTCGACCAGGGTCACGCGCACCTGATCCTCATACATCCACACGTTGAACTGGGTGCCGGTGACTTTCACCTGGCCTTGGGCGGCCTTGACCACGAACGGGTGGCTGCTGTCGTGCCGGACTTCAAAGAAGGCTTCGCCCTTGCGCAGGGTCACCTGGCGCTGATCCTTGTAGTTGCTGTAAGTCAGTTCGCTGCCCAGGTTCAATTCAACCTGGCTGCCATCGCCCAGAGTCACCTTGCGCACCGTGTTATCAGCGGTGAAGTGCTCGTAGGAGGAGGGTATCCAGCCCAGGTTCCAGCCGGCATAACCGGCCAGGGGCAAGGCCAGGGCGCTGATGGCCGCTGCCACGCCGTAACTGCGCCAGTGCCTGGCGGCTTTGGGCGGAGGCTGGACGGATGCGGGAGGCATGATCGGTTCGGGCAATGGGCGGGGCAGGTGGTCGGCGACGTCCCAGATTTCGCGCATCGCTTCATATTCAAAGGCGTGCAGAGGGTCGGCATCATGCCATTGCTGGAAGGCCTGGCGTTCTTGCGCCGTGCAATCGGATGCATGCAGGCGCATGCACCAGTGGGCTGCCGCATCCGTGATGGCATCGTATTCGGCTTCTGAGAGGGTGTTTTCGCTCATTGACTCTTCCTGATTTCCGGCATTCTACCCCCCGCGCCAACCCTTGGAGAACAGCCGTTATGGCGAATGAGCATCAAAGTGGAACTTATTTTTTACGCTAATGCCCTAAAAAAAGGACTGACGTAATCAGTATCCACAAATGGAGTGAAAAAATGATCAAGAAAACCCTCGCCGCTTTCGTCGCTACCGCCTCCCTGCTCAGCGCCGGTGCTGCATTGGCCGATCGTCCGGGCGCAGGCTGGATCAGCATTGAGAAAGCCGTCGAAACCGCGAAGACGAAGGCCGGTTATGTGGAGATCTACGAGATCGAAGCCGATAACGACGGCTACTGGGAAGGCAAGGGCCGCAAGGCCGACGGGATTGTCTACGAGTTCCGTATCGACGGCGCTTCGGGCAACGTCCTGCGCGACCAGAAAGACTGATAGTCCCTCCGCGCCAGGGCCCTTTGTGTAGCCCTGGCGCTCCTGCTCCTGTCTCGACTCCTGCGCTGTAAACCTCCCGCCCATGCTCTGATTTCTGTTGATCGACCCGTGTTGGCATTGGCTGTGCACGCCTGCGCGGTGGTTGACAGCAGGCGCGTCGAAAGTTGTTTAATCCGCTTCTACGCTGTTGCCCCCCCTCCAATAATTAAACTGGAGCTTCAGATGCCCGCATTGCCCCTGGTTGATGAAACGCCTGGCGAAACCCTGTCGCTGGACCAACTTACACAGCTCCTGGAAACCATCTTCCTGCGCCACGGCACTTCCCTCGACGTCGCCCGCAGCCTTGCCGCCAACTGTGCCGGCGCCGAGCGCGACGGTGCCCATAGCCATGGCGTGTTCCGTATTCCTGGTTATGTCTCGACCCTGAACAGCGGCTGGGTCGATGGACAGGCGGTGCCGGTGGTCGAGGATGTGGCGTCGGGGTTTGTTCGGGTCGACGCCGCCAATGGCTTCGCCCAGCCGGCACTGGCCGCCGCCCGGTCGTTGTTGGTGGAAAAGGCCCGCAGTGCCGGGATCGCGGTGCTGGCGATCCGTAATTCCCATCACTTCGCTGCGCTGTGGCCGGATGTCGAGCCGTTTGCCTATGAAGGCCTGGTGGCCTTGAGCGTGGTCAACAGCATGACCTGCGTGGTGCCTCACGGCGCCGACCGGCCGTTATTCGGCACCAACCCGATTGCCTTTGCCGCGCCCCGGGCCGGCGGCGAGCCGATCGTCTTCGACCTGGCCACCAGTGCCATGGCCCACGGCGATGTGCAGATTGCTGCACGCAAAGGCGAGCGCCTGCCGCCGGGCATGGGCGTGGACAGCCTGGGGCAGGCGACCCAGGACCCGAAAGCGATTCTGGAAGGCGGCGCCTTGCTGCCTTTTGGCGGGCACAAAGGCTCGGCGCTGTCGATGATGGTCGAGCTGTTGGCAGCGGCCTTGACCGGCGGCAATTTTTCCTTCGAGTTCGACTGGTCCAACCACCCTGGGGCCAAGACGCCCTGGACCGGGCAGTTGCTGATTGTCATCGATCCGAGCAAAGCGGCTGGGCAGAACTTCGCCGAGCGCAGTCAGGAACTGGTCAGGCAGATGCATGGGGTCGGGCTCAAGCGGCTGCCGGGAGATCGGCGGCACGGGCAGCGGGAGAAATCATTGCAGCAGGGGATTGTGCTGGCACGCAGTGAGTTGGCGCAGTTGCGGGAATTGGCCGGCCAGTAACGGATGGCGCGATAAACAAGGCTCAGGCGAGCGCAAGGCTCGCCTGAAACCCTTACTCAGGAACCGCGATTCAGGAGCGGCGCCCGAGCAACAGGCCGACCACCAGGCCGAAGCCTGCGGAAATGGCCACGGTCTGCCACGGGTGGCCACCAATGTAGTGCTCGGTGGCGTCCACCACCGGTTTGCTGCGTTCACGCACATTGGCCACCGAATCCAGGGCCTGCTTGAGCTTGAGTGCGACTTGCTGGCGCAAGGTTTCGCCTTCCTCGCCGACCAGCGCGGCGCTGCCCTTGAGCAGCTTTTCCGATTCTTCGATCAGCGCCTGCAACTCGCTGAACGCCTGGTCCTTGATTTGTTCTTCGGCTGCTTGCGCGACAGTTTTGCGAGCCATTGATTTACTCCTTGAGTTAAGTGATGCGGTGAACAATTGAGTCGGACAGGAGCGGAAAAGTTGCAGCTATTTTCCGGCTCTCAGAAAACCCGAGGGTAAACCCGTAGGCGCCTAAGGTGTAAGATGTCGCCTATTTTACGCAGCAGGAATTTCCCATGAGCTTCAACCTGGCCGACAAAACCCTGGCCGAACGCGCCGCCCTCGAAGATGAAAAGTCCCGTCTGTTCGACCTCTGGCAGAGCAACCTGGGCAAGGCCAAGGGCGATGCTGCGCGACTGTTCGGCGAGCGCAGCAAGCGCAAGGGGCGCTGGTCCGAATGGGTCCGCGCCGAACTTGACGGCATGTCGCCGCCCGAATACGCGAACATGGTCCGCAGTGAAGTCAACCGGCTGATGGCGGCGAGCAAGTAAGCGCGAAGCTTTCGATAATCGCCTCACGCACCTTGAGCAACACCGGGTCGACCTGGGCGCTGGTGCGCCAGCCCAACTCGATCGGGTAACGCGGCAGATCCAGCGGGCAGGGCAGCAGCGCCAGCCCGCTCAAGGCAGCAATGCCCCGGGCGGCGTGAGCCGGGATGGTCGCCACCGCCTGGCTGCCCTTGAGCAGATAGGGCAAGGCCGCAAAATGACTGGTGGAGGCGCACACATGGCGGCTCAGGCCCAGGGCGGCCAGCCCCTCGTCGGTAATCCCGATAAACCCCTGTGACGACACCAGCACATGCTCGCGCGCGACGAACTGCGCCAGGCTCAGTGCCTGCTGCCCGGGTTTCAGGCTGGCCGGGTCTGCCAGGCACAGGTAGCTGCCTTCGCCCAGCACTTGGCGGCTGAGCAGGCGTTCGGCAAAGCCGCCGGCGCTTATTGCCAGGTCGATGCTGCGTTGCAGCAGGGCTTCACCGACGATCTGGCTGTGACTCTGGCGAAAGATCAGGCGCAACTTCGGCGCACGCTGGGCCACGGCCTCGATCAGGCCGCGGCCATAGGCGATCTCGAAATCATCCGACAGCCCCAGCGTCACCGAGCGTCCCTGATAGTCGTTGGCATTGGGGTCGACCATGGCCAGGCTCTGCCGGCATTTGTTCAGGGCCTCGCTGATCACCGGCTTGAGCTGGTTGGCCCGCAGGGTCGGTGCCAGGCCGCGTCCGGTACGCACGAACAACGGGTCGCCATACAACTCGCGCAAGCGGCGCAGGGCCGCGCTCATGGCCGACTGGGTAACGCCCAGGCGCAACGCCGCGCGGCTGGCGCTGGACTCGTCATGCAGGGCTTCGAAGGCCTTGAGCAGGTTGAGATCGACGCTGGCGATATTCATCTGGTTCATATCATTAAGCACTGAGATGGGGTTTATGCATGATCGGCGCGCGGCGGAGAATGGGCAACACTTCACCGCTCACGGAGCTTTCCAATGCCAATTTCCATCGTCGCCGCGCTACAGATCGGTTCCCTGCCCGAGGGTAAGGCCGCCACCCTGGAACAGATCCTGTCCTATGAAAACGCGATCATCGAAGCCGGCGCGCAGTTGGTGGTCATGCCCGAAGCGCTGTTGGGCGGCTACCCCAAGGGCGAAGGGTTCGGCACCCAGTTGGGCTACCGCCTGCCGGAAGGTCGCGAAGCGTTCGCCCGCTACTTCGCCAATGCCATCGACGTGCCAGGGGTGGAAACCCAGGCCCTGGCCGAACTCTCGGCCCGCACCGGGGCCAATCTGGTGTTGGGGGTGATCGAGCGCAGCGGCAGCACCTTGTACTGCACGGCGCTGTATTTCGATCCGCAGCTCGGGCTGCTGGGCAAGCACCGCAAGTTGATGCCCACCGGCACCGAACGCCTGATCTGGGGCCAGGGCGACGGTTCGACCCTGCCGGTGTTCGACAGCCAGGTAGGGCGCGTGGGGGCGGTGATCTGCTGGGAAAACATGATGCCGCTGCTGCGCACTGCGATGTACGCCAAGGGCTTGGAGGTGTGGTGTGCGCCGACCGTGGATGAGCGCGACATGTGGCAGGTCAGCATGCGCCATATCGCCCATGAGGGACGCTGCTTTGTGGTCAGCGCCTGCCAGGTTCAGGCGTCGCCTCAGGCGCTGGGCCTGGAGATCGCCAACTGGCCCGGCGAACGTCCGCTGATTGCCGGCGGCAGCGTGATTGTCGGGCCGATGGGCGATGTGCTGGCCGGTCCGCTGGTTGGCCGCGCCGGGCTGATCAGTGCGCAGATCGACACCGCCGACCTGGTGCGCGCTCGCTACGACTACGACGTGGTCGGGCACTATGCGCGCCCGGATATCTTCGAGTTGACGGTGGATGAACGGCCCCGGCCCGGAGTGCGTTTTACCTGAGGCGCAGCCACTCTTCGCGGGTGATTTCCCAGAGCTCCCTGGGGAGTCGCCCGGCGACGAAATCCCCCTCGTCGCAGCTGATCAGGCGCATGCCGCTGCGTTCGGAAATCCGCCGCGAGCCCAGGTTGGGGGCGGCCTTGGGCGCCCGCAACAGGGGGCGCTGCAACACCTCGAACCAGTAGGCGGTGACCGCCGCGCTGGCTTCACCCATATACCCCTGGCCCTGCCAGGCGGGAGCGAGCCAGAAGCCCCGGTTGTTGTCGGTTTCGTTCATCAGGCTAACGTTGCCGATCAACTGTCCGGGCGCTGATTTCAGGCAGATTGCCCAATGCCATTCTTCACCCCGAGCCATGGCTGGCAGGGCGATGTCTTGCAGGTAGCTCAGGGCGCCATCGGCCGGGTAGGGCCAGGGCACCAGGGCGTTGAGATACTGCACCACCTGCCAGTGGGCGAACTGCGTTTGCACCGCTTCGGCGTCCGCCAGTTGCAGCGGCCGCAGGATCAGGCGTTTGGTGTACAGGGTGGGGATCTCGACAGTGAGTGGGTTGTCCATTGGGGGGGGCTGCTCCTGAGTCGGCCATGGCGCCGCCATATTCGGGCCTGAGCCGGCGCGGGGCAAGGCTGACCCGAGGATCAATCCCGCCCCAGGCGCAGGTGCTCGCCGAGAAAGTCGACGAACACCCGCAGTTTGGGCAGCAGGTGGCGGCTGCTGGGCCAGAGCACCGAGAATTTGCCGCTGTCGATCTGATACTCGTCCAGCACCGCCACCAGGCTGCCTTCGGCGAGGGCGCCACGGACCACGAAGTCCGGGACAAAGGCGATGCCCAAGCCCTGGCTGGCGGCAAAGATCAGCGACTCCAGGTTGTTACTGGTCAAGGCGCTGCGCAGACTCAAGGGCGGCTCGCCGTCGGGCAGGCGCAGGGTCCACTGTTGCAATTGGGTGGTTCCGGGAAACTTGTAACGCAGGCAGGCGTGCTGCTCCAGGTCCCGGGGGCACTGCGGCGTGCCGCGTTCGGCAAAGTACTGTGGGGCGCTGACCAGGACAAAGCTGAAAGGCCCGAGGGTCCGTGACTTGAGTTGCGAGTCGGCCAGTTCGCCGCTGCGGATCACCGCGTCGACGCCTTCGGCGATCACATCGATCAAGCGGTCGTTGAAGTCCAGATCGAGTTCGATCTGCGGGTAGCGCCGGGTGAACTCCGGAAGGATCGGCAACAGCATGCGATAGCCGATGGCGGGCAGGCTGACCCGCAGCTTGCCGCGCGGGGTGTCGCTGATCCGCGCCAGTTCGGCTTCGGCTTCTTCCACCTCGCCGACGATGCGCTGGCAGCGCTCGAAAAACAGCGTGCCTTCGTCAGTCAGGCTGATGCGCCGGGTGCTGCGATTGAGCAGGCGCACTCCGAGCTTGTGCTCCAGCCGCGCCAGACTTTTACCGACCGCCGAGGCGGAAATTCCCAGGCGTTCGGCGGCGCCCACCAGGCTGCCGCTCTCTACGGTGCGGACGAACGCCAGCAGGCCGTTCAGGTTGTCCATGGCTCACCTCCATTAGAGCGTTTATGTCCGCAAATCACGGACTTTAGCCCTGTTTTTTGCTTATTGCGGCGAATCTATCATCTAAGCCCATCCCTGTCCGCTGTGGCTTTTGCCTGTTCGAGGTCCTGATGAATCCTGAAATCGATGTGCCCGCCGCCTTCCAGGCCAGCACCCCTGCCAGCCGTGCCTATGGCGTGCTGGCGGCGGTGTGCCTGGCGGCGCTGATATTGCCCCTGACCTTTGTCGGCGTGGCCGTGGCCACCCCGGCTATTGCCCGCGAACTGGGCGGCAGCCCCATGGCCCTGAGTTGGGTGACCAATGCTTTTATGCTGACGTTCGGCAGTGCGCTGATGGCCGCCGGAACTCTGGCCGACGAATACGGCCGCAAACGGGTGTTCAGCCTGGGCGTCGGCCTGTTTGCCCTGACCTCCCTGGCGCTGGCTTTTGCCCCGTCGGTACTGTGGCTCGATGGGTGGCGGGCGCTCCAGGGGCTGGCTGGCGCTGCGGCCCTGGCAGGTGGTTCGGCGGCCCTGGCCCAGGAGTTCGAGGGGCGCGCCCGGACCCGAGCCTTCAGCCTGCTGGGCACCACCTTTGGCGTCGGCCTGGCGTTCGGGCCGCTGTTGGCCGGGGTGTTGATCGAGCATTACGGTTGGCGCGCGATCTTTATCAGCGGCACCTTGATTGGCGCGCTGTCGCTGCTGTTTGGCGTGCCGCGCATGCACGAATCCCGCGACCCGGACGCCGCCGGCGTCGACTGGCCCGGCACCCTGAGCTTCACCGCGGCGCTGGTGCTGTTCACCTGGGGCGTGCTGCAAGCGCCGCAAAGTGGTTGGGGCAGCGTGCTGGTGCAAAGCCTGCTGTGGGGCTCGTTGCTGGCGCTGCTGGGGTTTATCGGGATCGAGTCGCGGGTCAAGCGGCCGATGCTCGATCTGTCGCTGTTTCGCTACCCGCGCTTTGTCGGGGTGCAGGTGCTGCCGATCGCTACCTGCTACTGCTTTGTGGTGCTGCTGATTCTGCTGCCGATCCGTTTCATCGGGGTCGAGGGCTACAGCGAGATCGAGGCTGGGCTGATGATGATGGCCCTGTCGGCACCGATGTTGGTGGTGCCGTTACTGGCGGCCTGGCTGACGCGTTGGGTCAGTAGCCGCGTGCTGTGCAGCACCGGCCTGGTGATTGCCGCCTTTGGCCTGTATCTGCTGAGCCAGTTGCCGGTGGGGCAGCCCGCGGCCAACGTGCTGCCGATGCTGTTGATCGGCCTCGGGGCGGGTTTGCCCTGGGGCTTGATGGACGGCCTGTCGGTCAGTGTGGTGCCCAAGGAACGTGCCGGGATGGCCACCGGTATTTTCAGCACCACTCGGGTGGCGGGCGAGGGCATTGCCCTGGCCCTGGTGGTGGCGTTGCTCGCCGGGCTGCTGCAGCACTCCCTCGGCGCGGCGCTGGTCGACAGCGCGCAGATTCCCCTGGCGGCGCAGCAACTGGCCAACGGCAACCTGCAAGCCAGCAGTGCGCTGCTGCCGGATGTCGGGCGCGCGGCGCTGTTGCAGTTGTATGTGGAGGCCTTCGGCCAATTGTTGCGGGTGCTGATCGGTATCACCCTGGTCTCGGCCCTGGCGGTGTGGCTGGCCCTGCGCGAGCCGGCTCGTCCTTGAGCACGGGTGGTTTCAGCGGAACTCGAACAGCTCGTAATGCAGATTGCCCTCGGGGATCGCCTGTTCGCGCATCAGCTCACGGACGCGCTCCAGCAAGCCCTTGGGCCCGCAAAAGCTGATCTGGATCTGTTGCGGGTCGGTTTGCGCTGCGGCGTGCTTGAAGGTCTCGGTCAGTTGATCGGCCCCGCCATCCTGGCCAACAAAGCGCACGCCACGTTGCTCGGCCATGCTTTGCAGCTGTTCGGCAGTGGGAAACGCGCGTGAGGGATTGAAGCAATACACCAGGGTCGTGTTATCCAGGCGTTCGCTGGCATCGTCTTGCAGCCAGGAGATAAACGGCGAGATGCCAACCCCCCCCGCGACCCAGATTTCCCGTGGAGCATCGACCTGGCGCTTGAACTGTCCATAAGGCGCATAGACGTCCGCGAGCATGCCGACCTTGACCTGGTCGCGCAGCTTTTGCGTGTAGTCGCCCAGGGCGCGGATCACGAACTCAATACGCCCATCGCTGGCATGGGCGCTGGCGATGGTGAACGGATGGGGCTCACGCAGGCCCTTTTCCTTGAGCGCAAGAAAGGCGAACTGTCCGGCCTTGAAAGCAAAGCCGTGCTGCACAGGCGTCAGTTCCAGGTGCAGGGAGTGTTTGTGCGCCGACACGGCGCTCACGGTGTATTCGCCGGCCTTGGCCAGCACCGGGTAGAGCAACAGTTTGTACAACGCACCGAGCAGCCCCAGGCCGCAGAGCAAGGTTAGCCACAGACCCGATGGGTTGTTCAGGGCAATCGGCGATTTGAAGCTCAGCCAATGCAGGATGACGATCACGAACAGCGGGCCGGACAGCTTGTGCCACCAGCGCCATACGCGGTAGGGAATATTACGGTTCAACGCCAGAAGCACAATCAGGCCCAGGGCCACATAACTGAGCTGGCGCACCAGGCGCGTCCAGTACTTGGGCAACTCGACGATGGGCACGCTGTTCCACAGGTCCAGGTTGGCCTTGAACACAAAGTGGTAGCTGGCAAATACCAGCGCCCAGATCCCCAGCCATTTATGCGCTTCATACACCCGGTCGAGGCCACCGAACAGCCGCTCGACCCAGCGCCAGCGGCTGGCCAGCAGGCACGAGGTGGCCATGTACGCCAGCGCCGAGGCCCCGAGAATCAGGCTCAGGCTGGCGGAGGTGAGCCAGGTGCTGCTGGGAATTTCGATCAGGACGGTGATGCTGGTGATCAGCAAAATACCAAGGATGCAATGCCAGGGTTTCAAAGCGCTTCGCCTCTGTAGACGCCGGTTTCCCGGCGGTGGTGCCGCTGCACCTGGTGCACTCATCGACTGGCCAGCATCGGCGAGCAGCCGCTGTGAGCGGTCGAGGGCACGGTTGTGGCAACGGCTTTTACGGTCACGCAGCTTACTCGCATCGCGCCAGGGGGGAGGTGACATGTGTCAGGTGTGGGCCGTAACTGTGCTGCGCAGCCGTTGCCGGGCGTCTAGCAAGCACAGCCCCGCAGCGGTTCGGGGCCAGAGATTGCGAGCCTGAAGATGCAAGCGCTGTTGAACGAGATCCTCGACCAAGTTCGGCCACTGATTGGCCAGGGGAAGGTCGCCAATTACATCCCGGCCCTGGCCGACGTGCCGGCCAACCAGCTGGGGATTGCCGTGTATGGCAACGACGGCCAGGTGTTCAGCGCCGGCGATGCCGACACGCCGTTTTCGGTGCAGAGCATTTCCAAGGTGTTCAGCCTGGTGCAGGCCATCGGCCATTCCGGCGAGGCGATCTGGGAACGGCTGGGGCATGAGCCATCGGGGCAGCCGTTCAACTCCCTGGTGCAACTGGAGTTCGAACGCGGGCGTCCGCGCAACCCGTTTATCAACGCCGGGGCCCTGGTGATCTGCGATATCAACCAGTCGCGCTTCGCCGCGCCGGCCCTGTCGATGCGTGACTTTGTGCGGCGCCTGTCGGGCAACATGCAGGTGATGGTCGATGGCAAGGTGGCCGACTCCGAGTACCAGCACCGTGCCCGCAATGCGGCCATGGCCTACCTGATGCAGTCCTTCGGCAATTTCCACAACGACGTCGAGGCGGTGCTGCGCAGCTACTTCAGCCATTGCGCGCTGCGCATGAGCTGCGTCGACCTGGCCCGGGCATTCTGTTTCCTGGCCAACGACGGCTATTGCAAGCACAGCGGCGAGGCCATCCTCACCGCGCGCCAGACCCAGCAGGTGAACTCGATCATGGCCACCAGCGGCCTGTATGACGAAGCCGGAAATTTCGCCTACCGCGTCGGCCTGCCGGGCAAGAGCGGGGTGGGCGGCGGGATAGTCGCGGTGGTGCCGGGGCAATTCACCGTGTGCGTGTGGTCCCCGGAACTCAACGCCGCCGGCAACTCTCTGGTCGGCATGGCCGCTCTGGAACTGCTGAGCCAGCGCATCGGCTGGTCGGTGTTCTGATCAACCGCCCGTAGCCGCTGCCGAGGCACGAGGCCGCGCTGGCCGCAATGAGCGCTGAAGCGTGCCCGCTGGAAATAGGTTGGGTCACCAAGTGCCGTTGGCGGCATTGGGCAGGCTGAGGGTGCCGTGGTCGACGAAGCGCAGGGTTCCGAACAGGCCGCCGGCGAGTTTGCCGCGTAGGGTGTAGGGCAGGTTGTCGAGATTCTGGTTCTGGCTCAGGCCCAAGGTCTGGCGCAGCACGGAGAACGCCGAGACGCTGACCGGCACCACCAGCACGTCTTCCGAGAAGCGGCCAATGCTGCCGTGCTGGTCGCTGACCCCCGAGGCCAGCGGCCGGCCATTGACGTCGAGGTCCAGGGCCACGCCGTTGTAGTCGATCGCGGTTTCGTTGGGGTTCTGCAGGCGCAGCGTGACCGCGAAACGCATCTCCAGGTCCTGGCTGGGCAAGGGCTCGATGCCGACCACATTGATCTTCAGCGGGTCGCGATTGGGGAACAGGGCACAGGCGCTCAGGCTAAGCAGAACCAGGGACAAAGCGATCAATCGGCGCATGGGTTACCCGTCAGGTTGGAGGACGTACGGGGGGCGGTCGCCCCCCCGCTGTAGACGCTCCACGGCCTCAGGAGTTCGCTTTGGCGCTGATGTCCGGGTCTTGCATGACCTTGAGGGTCGCCGCCTCGGGGTCGAATTCGTCTTCTTCCAGCTCCATGAATTCTTCCGGCAGGAAGATATTCAGGAAAATGGCGCAGAAGGCCCCCACGGTAATCGGCGATTCAAAGATGTTGTGCAGCGCCTTGGGCAGCTCGCGCAACACTTCCGGCACCGCTGCCACGCCCAGGCCCATGCCCAGGGAAATCGCCACGATCAGCACATTGCGCCGATGCAGGCCGGCTTCGGCGAGGATCTTGATCCCGGCCACCGCCACGGTGCCGAACATGATCAGGGTGGCGCCGCCGAGCACCGGCTTGGGCATCAATTGCAGCACCGCGCCGATCATCGGGAATAGCCCAAGCAGCACCAGCAGCCCGGCAATGAAGTAGGCCACGTAGCGGCTGGCTACGCCGGTTAGTTGGATCACCCCGTTGTTCTGGGCAAAGGTCACCATCGGCAGGCTATTGAACACCGCCGCCACCATCGAGTTGAAGCCGTCCGCCAGCAGCCCGGACTTGATGCGCTTGATGTACAGCGGACCCTTGACCGGCTGTTGGGAAATCATCGAGTTGGCGGTCAGGTCGCCGGCCGCTTCCAGCGGTGAAATCAGGAAGATCACCGCCAGCGGGATAAAGGCGATCAGGTCGAACGAGAAGCCGTATTTGAACGGCACCGGCACGCTGACCAGGGGCACGTCAGGCAGGGAGGCCATGTCGACCCGGCCCAGCATCCAGGCGACGACGAAGCCCAGGGTCAGGCCGATCACGATCGAGCCCAGGCGCAGCATCGGGTGGTTGAAGCGATTGAGGATGACGATGGTCAGCAGCACCAGTGCCGCCAGCCCCAGGTTGCTGGCCGCGCCCAGGTCCGGCGCGCCGAAACCGCCGGCCATGTCGGTGACCGCGACCTTGATCAGCGACAGGCCCATCAGGGTGATGATGGTGCCGGTGACCACTGGGGTGATCAGCTTGCGCAACTTGCCGATGAACTGGCTGAGGAACATCTCGATAAAGGCCGCACAAAAGCAGATGCCAAAGATGGTCGACAGAATCTCTTCGTTACTACCGCCGCGGCCCTTGACCATGAAACCAGCGCTGAGCAGCACGCTGATAAAGGAAAAGCTGGTGCCCTGCACGCACAGCAACCCTGAGCCGATAGGGCCCAGGCGCCGGGCCTGGACAAAGGTGCCCAGGCCGGAGACGAACAGCGCCATGCTGATCAGGTAGGGGGTTTCTTCATGCAGGCCGAGCACTCCGCCGAAAATCAGGGTCGGGCTGATGATGCCGACAAAGCTGGCCAGCACATGCTGCAACGCGGCGAAGATGGCCGCGCTGAAATGCGGGCGGTCATCCAGGCCATAGATCAGGTCGGACTTGTAGCGAGGGATGGGATCAGGTGCGGTCATGAAAAGGCCTGCCAATGGCGTGTCGATACAGAGGGGCACACGCCGGAAAGTGGACGGGACTTGGTTCGCGAAAGGATTGCGTCAGGCAAAACTTGCTAACCGGTCAGAAAAAGGAGGCGCAGGATGCCAGAAAGGCGCCGTAGTCAGAAGCGTAAATAGTGGCAAAGGCGCAAGTTCGTGTCAGCGCAGTACAAGCTTGTAGCTGCTGAGGCAGGCTCGGGTCGGGTCTTTATCGGTATCGCGCATGTTCCCGGCATCCCCGGTGCCTGTCCTGGCCAGCGCAGCCTCATGCCTCGGCAGCGGCTACAGGTATGGGCTACTGACAGTTTCTGACAGGGGCCTCTGCTAAGCTGCGCGGCTCTTTTAGGTGGAGGCCGCTGCGGTGTCGCGAACCAGTCGTTTACTTACCCTGCTGCAGGTCTTGCGCGGCAAGAGCCGCCCGGTGACAGCGGCGGTTCTGGCGCGCGAGCTGGAAGTGTCCGAGCGCACGCTGTACCGCGATATCGCCGAGCTGACGGCCCTGGGGGCCCCGGTGTATGGCGAGGCAGGCATCGGTTATGTGCTGCGCAGCGGCTTGTTCTTGCCGCCCCTGATGCTCAATGCCGACGAGACCGAAGCCATTGTGCTAGGCCTGCGTTATGTCGATCAGCGGGGCGACGAGGTCCTGGGCAAGGCCGCCGCCGATGCCCTGGCCAAGATTGCCGCTGTCCTGACGCCGGCGGCCCAGGAGGCCTTGCGCAACCCCACCGTCATGCCCGGGCCGTCGGCCTGTGCCTACCCGGAAAACGTCGTGCCGCTGGACGTGTTTCGCCAGGCCATTCGTGAACAGGCCAAACTGCATCTCGACTACGCCGATGCCAAGCAGGTCTCCAGTCAGCGGCTGATCTGGCCCTTGGCCCTGGGGTTTATGAACGAGGCGCGGGTAATAGTTGCCTGGTGCGAATTGCGCGGGGCTTATCGGACATTTCGCACCGACCGTATCCTCGCGGTCAGCGCGCGGGGAGAGGTTTACCCAGGCCGACGCAGCGACCTGCTGCGTACCTGGCGCACGCTGATGCAACTGGATGAACAAGGGCGCTTCACTCCTGACAAGAATTGACGCAGGTGTCCCTTAGCATGGCGCCTGACTTCACTCACAAGGAGCTTCAAACATGCCCAACACCGCCCCCGAACTCGCCCCGGCGATCGCCGCCTACATCGCTGCCGCCAACGCCCGCGACAGTTCGGCAGTGACCCGTTTCTTCGCCGAGGACGCGACGGTGTTCGACGAAGGCCGGCAGCGTGTCGGCACCCGGGACATCGCCCTCTGGATGGCCGACTGCGCCCAGCGTTATCAGCCGCGCTTGCAGGTGCAGGCGGTGCAGCAACGCACCGGCAAGGTGCTGCTGGACAACCTGGTCTGGGGCGCATTTCCCGGCAGCCCACTGGCGTTGCGCTACGTGTTCCGGCTCGACCCGCAGGGCAAGATCTGCCGGCTGGACATTTCCCTGTAGGCGCGGCGCGGCGCGGGCAGTGGCGGGCGCTGGCGGCGTGGCATACTGCGCGCTCTTTGCCTGGATCGTTCGCCCCATGCCTTTTGATTCCCCCCTCAGCGCCTATCAGCATGCCCTGGAGCAAGGATTTGTCGCCGACCCGGCGCAATTGCGCGCGGTGCAGGCTCTGGAACACTGTCACCAGGCCTTGCACCGGGGGCAGGCACCGATGACCGGGGTGTACCTGTGGGGGCCGGTGGGGCGCGGCAAGACCTGGTTGATGGACCAGTTCTACCAGAGCCTCAAGGTGCCGGCGCGGCGTCAGCACTTTCACCACTTCATGGGCTGGGTCCACCAGCGCTCATTCCAGTTGACCGGCACCGCCGACCCCTTGCAGGCGCTGGCCCGGGAGCTCAGCGCCGAGGTGCGGGTGCTGTGTTTCGACGAGTTGTTCGTCAACGACATCGGCGATGCGATCATCCTCGGGCGCCTGTTCCAGGTGATGTTCGATGAAGGCGTGGTGGTGGTCTGCACCTCCAACCAGCCACCCGCCCAGCTGTATGCCGACGGCTTCAACCGTGAGCGTTTCATGCCGGCGATCCAGGCGATCGAGGCGCATATGCAGGTGGTTTCGGTGGACGGCGATGAAGACCATCGCCTGCACCCGGGCACCGGGCTGCAACGCTACTGGGTCAAGGCGGCGGGCGAGCCCAGTGCCCTGGGCCCGGTGTTCGAGCAGTTGAGCGCGGGGCAGGCGGTGTCGAGCGCGGTGCTGGCGGTGGGGCACCGCAGTGTCACGGTGCTCAAGGCCAGTGAAGGCGTGCTCTGGTGTCGTTTTGCCGACCTCTGCGAGGAGCCGTTCGCGGCCATGGACTTCATGGCGCTGTGCGATCGCTTCAGTGCCATCGTGCTCAGCGAAGTGCCCAACCTCAGTGCCCAGCAACGTCCGGGCCGCATCGCCCGAGGCACCGAGGATGGCGCGCAGCGGGTCGAGGCCGGGGACCGCCAGTTGCCCCAGCTGTCGGTGCACGATGACAGCGTGCGGCGCTTTATCGCCCTGGTGGACGAGTGTTATGACCGCAAGGTGCCGCTGTACCTCGAGGCCCAGGTTCCGCTGGAGCAACTGTATACCGAGGGTTACCTGGAGTTTGCCTTCCGTCGTACCTTGAGCCGCCTGCGGGAAATGCAGTTGCAGCGTTTTGGCTGAAGATCCCGTCCCTGGATGTGCCGTCGCCCTGTGAGGTGTTGCCGTGAACCAGCCCTTGTCCCACCACCTGTTGACCATGGCCTACCAGAACGCCTGGGCCAACCACCGCCTGGCCAAGGCCTGGGGCCAGTTGAGTGCGGCCGAACTTATCGCACCGCGCAGCAGTTTTTTCCCCAGTATCAGGGCCACCCTCAATCACATCCTGACCTGCGACTGGTTCTACGTGGATGCCCTGGAGCGGGAACTGCGCGGCGATCCGCCACGGGACGATTGCTATGTGTTTTTCGACGTCGATGAGCCCTGCGTCGACGCCGGTGAACTGCGCCAGGCACAATCCGCTGTCGACCAGCGGCTGCTGGCGTACTGTGCACAACTGCGTGACGCCGAACTGGGGCGAAAGGTGACCATTGCCCGGGAGACGCCGCAGCACGACAGTCGTTTGCGCATGCTCAGCCATCTGTTCGAACACCAGATCCACCATCGCGGCCAGGTGCACGCCATGCTCAGCGAAACCCGGATCGCGCCACCGCAACTGGACGAGTTTTTCTGCGCTGGCGAGGCCAGGCTGCGGGCGGCGGACTTTGCCGAGCTGGGCTGGACCGAAGCGCAGATCTGGGGCGCTTGAGGGCTGGTTTCAGCTTCCATTCAGCGGGCGGCGCCGGAACACCAGGCGAAACTCGGTCAAGCCATCGGGCTGGCTGCTGACGTCGGTCTGGCCCTGATGCAGGTTCATGATCGAGCGCACAATCGCCAGCCCCAGCCCGGTGCCCCCTTCGGCCCGGGAACGGCTGCTGTCGACCCGGTAGAAGCGCTCGAACAGGTGCGGCAGGTGCGCTTGGGCAATTCCGGGCCCGGAGTTGCCCACCACCAGCGATACGCCTGTGGCCAGCTCCTCCACCCGTAGCGAGAGGGTGGCGTGCGGAGGCCCATGGCGGATGGCGTTGGACAGCAGGTTGGAGATGGCGCGCTGGATCATCAGCCGGTCGCCGTACACCCAGCCGCTGCCGCACAGGCTGATGACCTGGTGTTTTTCCTCGGCGCTGAGGGCGAACAACTCCATGACGCGGCGCGCTTCTTCCTCGAGGGCAATACGCTCGAAGTTGACCTGGGACGCCGGGTCGCTGACCTGAGCCAGAAACAGCATGTCGCTGACGATCCGGGTGACCCGTTCCAGCTCCTCAATGCTCGATTCCAGCACCTGTTTGTACTGTTCCGGCGGTCGTTCCCGGGACAAGGTGACCTGGGCCTTGCCCATCAGGTTGGTGATGGGCGAGCGCAGCTCGTGGGCCAGGTCATCGGAGAACTGCGCGAGCTGCTGCACGCCGCCGTCCAGGCGGTGCAGCATGAAGTTGATGCTATGGGCCAGTTCCGCCAGCTCCCGAGGCAGGTTCTCCTGGGACAGGCGGTGGGTCAGGTCCTGGGTGGTGATTTGCGCCGCAACCCGGCTGAACTGCTGGAGCGGCAGCAGGCCGCGTTGCACCAGCCACCAGGCGCCGATCCCGATCAGCAACAGCAGCAGCGGCAGGACGATCACGGTCGACCGCAGGTAGGCGCTGAGCAAGGCCTGGTCGTTTTGCCGATCCAGAGACAGCACCACGCGCACCTGTTCGCCGTTGCCCAGGGATAGCAGGCGCGATGCGCTGAGCAGGGGCCGGCCCTGGCTGTCAGCCCAATCCAGAAACGCCGGGCTGTTGGCCTCGTTCAAGGCCGCGGGCAGCGCTTCCAGGGGCTGGCTGCCGATGTCGAGCAGGGGCGGCGCCTGGCGGTCGGCGGCGAGAACCCGCAATTGCAGATTGTCGTGGCCCATGACCAGGTCGAGCAGGGAGTGGGGGCGGGCGGCGATGTCTGCGGTCTTGAGGTCGCTGGTCAGGCTGTGCTGGATCTGGGTCAGCTTGTTGTCCAGGCTTTCCCGGGCGAGCTTGCCCAGTTCGTGGGTCAGCGCGAGGTAGGCCAGGGTCGCCAGCAACAGCACCAGGCCTGCGCCCATCAGGCTCACGGTCAGCCCCAGGCGCATCGACAGGCTGCTGGGGTGCCTCGGTGGCACCGGCAATGGCCCGGCTTTGCCGGCCCCTGGCCTCATTGGCGGATCTCCAGCACATAACCGACGCCACGAATGGTGTGGATCAGCTTGAGGTCGCTGGCATCGTCAATTTTGGCCCGCAAGCGGCTGATGGAGACCTCGACCACATTGGTGTCGCAATCGAAGTTCATGTCCCAGACCTGAGAGATGATCTGGGTCCGGGTCAGCACTTCGCCGGCCTGGCGCATCAAGACATGCAACAGCGTGAACTCTTTGGTGGTCAAGTCGATTCGGCGATCGCCGCGGTAGGCTCTATGGCGCCGAGGATCCAGTTCCAGATCGGCCACCCGGAATACTTCCACTGCCGTCAGTTGTTCATTGCGTCGCAGCAAAGTCCGCACTCGGGCCAGCAACTCGGGGAACTCGAATGGTTTGACCAGGTAATCATCGGCGCCCAAGTCCAATCCCCGGACTTTATCGGCCAGGCGTCCACGGGCGGTTAACATGATGACCCGTGTACTGTGTTCGCGGCGCATCAGTTCGAGCACTTGCCAGCCATCTTTCTCTGGCAGGTTGACGTCCAGAATCACCAATTGATAATCCTGCTGGTCAATCAACTGCAAGCCATCCTGGCCATTCGCTGCACAATCGACGACGTAACCACTTTCGGTCAGGCCCTGTTGTAGATAGTCAGCGGTTTTTGGTTCGTCTTCGACAACCAGGATGCGCATCAATAGTTCCTCGTATGACTCAAACTGAATATGAGCGGTGTAGAAAAAAACCGTGGACAGCCCTCGAGCGCTCCACGAAAGAGCCTTGGTCGGCAGGTTGGCCTGGGTTTGGGTGGGCGGATGATGAAGCCTATAGCTGCTTTAGGGTCAAGGGGGGAAAGCGCAATGAATCAATGGTTTACGTGCCGCTGGGGGGCAGTGGCACCTGCTTTTGTGTCAGTGCATGTCTGTTTGCAGGCCCGGCGCCAATAGGGCGGTGATCGCCCGTCTTTAATTCCGGGAACATGGTGCGGATGTACGAACACTCAAGGGCGTTAATTACGCCTAATAAGAAAGGCGCCCGATCAGGCGCCAATTGCTTTTAGCAGGATGAACTTAAGCGTCCGGCGTTTGTGCGGAAGTTTTATCGCCTGATGATTGAAAGTTATTCTTGGGAGTTGCACTGGATGCGGTGGCTTCAACCGGGCCGTGAGTCTCTTGCTGGCTCAGCAGGAAGTTGTCTCGGAACTGTTGCGAGCGTTCCGAGCCGCCTTCGGCAAAGGCATTGGCCGAACCGAGTGCGATCAGGGTGGTGAGAATAAGAGTTGAACCTTTCATGCAGTGTTTCCCATTAATAATGTTCGCGGTCTGCCTTATCTCTGGATAAGCGCTGATAAGGGCGGAGTGTGTGCGAAGTTTATTAAATGGGAGTTAACGCCGGCATGAGCCGTTGATTACATATTCGTAATCTTTGCCCGAGGGCGACGCCAGGCGACTCGTGGAAGTCGCCTGGCGTGGGGGTGGGTTACTGTTGGACGACATCCGCGGTGGGCGGCTTGGGCTTCATCAGGCTGAAGTCGATCAGGGCCTTGGACTGGCGCTCGAAAGGGTTGCCGATCAGCAGCGGCCGGGGCTTGAAGCTATCGCTGACCAGGCTCTTGCTGCGGTCCAGTTCGTCGGCGCTGAGGCCGGCCAGGTCGGCCCAGGTGTGAATCAGCTGCGAGCTGCTGTAGGGGCGTCCCAGGTCGCCGGCAAAGCTCCAGTCGTGGGCTTGCCGCCATTTTGGCGAGGCCCAGGCCATGAACGGGATGGTGTACATCGGCGCGGTCGGCTTGCTTTCGTTGCGCCCCAGGGTGCTGTGGCCGGCCGAGTCGAAGACGTCTTCGCCATGGTCGGACAGGTACAGCAGGAAGCCGTTGGGGTCGGTCTTGGCGTAGTCCTTGATCAGGCTGGACACCACGAAGTCGTTGTACAGCACGGCATTGTCGTAGCTGTTGTAGGTCGGCAGCTGATCGTCGCGCACGCCGGCGGGCACGCCCTGGCGGTCGTTGAACTTGTCGAAGGTCGGCGGGTAGCGGTACTGGTAGCTCATGTGGGTGCCGAGCAGGTGCACCACGATGAACTTGCGCGGGGCTTTGTCGGCCATGGCCTTGTTGAAGGGCTCGAGCACGTCGCCGTCATACTGGCGGGCGTTCTGATTGCGGTTGTTGTTCAGGTACACCTGCTCGTCGGCCTGTTCGGAGAACGTGGTGAGCATGGTGTTGCGCTTGGTCATGGTCTGCTGGTTGGTGATCCAGTAGGTTTTGTAGCCAGCCTGTTTCATCACGCTGACCACCGACGGTGTGGACAGGTACAGCTCGGGGTTCTCTTCGTCGGCGAAGGTCAGCACCTGTTGCAGCGCTTCAATGGTGTAAGGACGGGGGGTGATCACGTTGTCGAACACCGCCAGTTGGTCCTTGAGCTTGTCCAGCTCCGGGGTGGTCTGGCGCGGGTAGCCGTACAGGCTCATGCGCTGGCGGTTGGTCGATTCACCGATGACCAGCACGAGGGTCGCGGGCTGGTCGGCCGTGGTGTCCTTGAGGTTTTTCAGAGGCGCGATGTTGCTCGCACTGGCAAGCATGCCTTGCATGTTGTCCAGTTGTTCCAGGTAGCGGCGATAGGCAACCAGCATCTGCCAAGGCACGGCGGGCTCGATGCGGGTTTCGAATCGCTCCAGGCCGCCGCGCAGGCTGTCGGAACGCGCGATCTGCTTGACCAGCGGGTAGCCGACCACCGCCACCAACAGCGCCGTCGCTGCGACCAGGGCTCGACCACGGGGCATGTACACCGGGCGCAAGCGGGTCCAGAGGAAGATGGAGAAGGCGGTGTGGGCGATAAACGCGAGGACGATCCACCAGGCAAAGTATTGCGTCATGTACTCGCCGGCTTCCGACGGGTTGGACTCGAACATGATGAAAATGACGCTTTGCGAGAATTCCTGCTGGTAGATAAAGAAGTAGCCAAGGCTGGCCATGGAGCAGGCCCACAGTACGATGCCGATCAAGGCGGCCAACAGGCGGGTCCGTGCGGGAAACAGCAGCAGCGGCGCCAGCCAGATCGAGCTCATGATGAAGGCCTGGCGGAAACCGGAGAACCCTGAGGTGTCAGTCAGCAGGATCAGCAGTTGGGTAATGCCGGAAAAGTACCAGAAGAACAAGAAAAGCCAGCCCAGGCCGGCCCAATCAAAACCTTTCGCAGACGTGTCGCCGCGTTTAAACAATGCCATCTTGCGCTCCAACCGGTTAATCACAGCTATCGCGGACACGCGGGCGCGCTCCGTGAGCGAGGGCCGCTCTATAAGCGAGCGGCCAAAGTGACCGGAGTATCAGTAATAAAGTGTGAAAAAAATGTGAGCTGAAGGCGTGCCGCATCCCGATGAACGGCGGGCAGGAAGGGGCGTCGCGTAGGTGAGTCATTGCCGGCATCACCCCTTGGGGATAACGCCGGCGCTGTCGCGCAGGGAGTTGAGCTGGGTTGGGCGCTGGGTCCTAAGGCAGGACTCAGTTCGCCGAGGGTGTGTGCAGGCTGGAGATCTGGGCGGTCTGGCCCTGGCCTTGAAGCAATAGACGCAGTTGCGAGAGTTCCTGCTGCAGTTGATCGCGTTCGGCTTTCAATTGACGCAATTCATCACGACGGATCGTGACATACAGGGTTTGTGCAGGTCGTGCCGGTAGTACTGTGCCCATTGCTCACCTCGCAAATGGCGTGTCTCAACTGTGCTTGTTCCGCTCAGTTTCGAGGGTCAAAACACTATCGGCGCCGATTTTGATTTCTTTTACCGGCAAAGGGAACTTTTTTATTTTTCAATGTCGTTGTGTCTTCGAGGCGATTTGCGTCGTTATCCACTGTCTGCATGGGAAACTAAGTCCGGGCGCTCTGGACTAACCCTCATTGGCCCCATTGGGCTATAACCTTTTGACACAAATCTATTCGTAGTAAGGAGCATCAGCACATGCAACTGGGGATTATCGGACTGGGCCGCATGGGCGGCAACATTGCACGGCGCCTGATGCTCAATGGGCATGAAACCGTGGTGTATGACCGCAACGCCGAGTTCGTCAGCACCCTGAGCGGTGAAGGTGCCAAGGGCGTGGCCGATCTGCCGGCCCTGGTGGCAGGCCTGGAAAAACCGCGAGCGGTCTGGGTCATGCTGCCGGCCGGAGCACCCACCGAAGACACCATCGAGACCTTGAGCCAACTGCTTGAAGCGGGCGATGTGATCATCGATGGCGGCAACACCTACTATAAGGACGACATTCGCCGCGCCCACAGCCTGGCGCAAAAAGGCCTGACCTACATTGATGTCGGCACCTCTGGCGGCGTCTGGGGCCTGGAACGCGGCTACTGCATGATGATCGGCGGCGATGCCGACGAGGTTAAACGCCTGGACCCGCTGTTCGCCGCTCTGGCTCCGGGTTATGGCGATATCCCGCGGACCAAGGACCGGGTTGCCGAAGATGACCGCGCCGAGCGTGGCTATATTCATGCCGGCCCTGCGGGCTCCGGGCATTTCGTCAAGATGATCCACAACGGCATCGAGTACGGAATGATGCAGGCCTTTGCCGAAGGCTTCGACATTCTCAAGACCAAAGCCTCGGAAAACCTGCCTGAGGAGCAGCGCTTCGACCTCAACGTCGCCGACATCGCGGAAGTCTGGCGCCGAGGCAGTGTAGTTTCCTCGTGGCTGCTGGACCTGACCGCCGACGCCCTGGCCACCGATCCCAAGCTCGACGGTTACTCCGGTTCGGTAGCGGACAGCGGTGAAGGGCGCTGGACCATCGAAGCGGCCATGGAGCAGTCGGTGCCGGTGCCGGTGCTGTCCAACTCGCTGTTCGCCCGGTTCCGTTCACGTCAGCAGAGCACCTACGGTGACAAACTGTTGTCGGCCATGCGCTTCGGCTTCGGCGGCCACGTGGAGACGTCGAAAAAATGAGCACTGTGCGCAGGAAGTCCAAGGCTGAACCCGCACCGCCCACCACCCTGTTCCTGTTTGGCGCCCATGGCGACCTGGTCAAGCGCCTGTTGATGCCGGCGCTGTACAACCTCAGTCGCGACGGTTTGCTGAACGAGGGTCTGCGGATTGTGGGGGTCGATCACAACGCCATCAGCGATGTGGATTTCGCCAAGAAGCTGGAAGACTTCCTGCGCACCGAAGTGGCCAACAAGGTCGGCGACGGCGCGACCCTGGACCCGCAGCGCTGGGCCACGCTGGCCCAGGGCATCAGCTACGTCCAGGGCGACTTCCTCGACGATTCGACCTACAGCGCGCTGGCCGCCAAGATCGCCGCCAGCGGCACCGGTAACGCGGTGTTCTACCTGGCGACCGCGCCGCGCTTCTTCAGTGAAGTGGTGCAGCGCCTGGGGGCGGCCGGGCTGCTGGAGGAGAGCGCCGAGGCCTTTCGCCGGGTGGTGATCGAGAAACCCTTCGGCTCTGACCTGCAATCTGCCGAAGCGCTGAACGGGTGCCTGCTCAAGGTCATGAGCGAAAAACAGATCTACCGCATCGACCATTACCTGGGCAAGGAGACGGTGCAGAACATTCTGGTCAGCCGCTTCTCCAACAGTCTGTTCGAAGCCTTCTGGAACAACCATTACATCGACCACGTGCAGATCACCGCGGCAGAAACCGTCGGTGTGGAAACCCGTGGCAGCTTTTATGAACACACCGGTGCCCTGCGCGACATGGTGCCCAATCACCTGTTCCAGCTCCTGGCCATGGTCGCCATGGAACCGCCTGCGGCGTTCGGCGCCGATGCGGTGCGTGGCGAAAAGGCCAAGGTGGTCGGCGCCATCAGGCCTTGGACAACAGAAGAGGCTCGCGCCAACTCGGTCCGTGGCCAGTACGTGGCCGGGGAGGCCGGCGGCAAGGCGTTGTCGGGCTATCGCGAGGAGCCCAATGTGGCGCCTGGCAGCAACACCGAAACCTACGTGGCACTCAAGGTCATGATCGACAACTGGCGCTGGGTTGGGGTGCCGTTCTACCTGCGCACCGGCAAGCGCATGAGCGTGCGCGACACCGAGATTGTCATCTGCTTCAAGCCGGCGCCCTATGCGCAGTTTCGCGATACCGAGGTCGACAAGCTGCAACCGACCTACCTGCGGATCCAGATCCAGCCCAACGAGGGCATGTGGTTCGACTTGCTGGCGAAAAAGCCCGGACCGACCTTGGACATGGCCAATATCGAGCTGGGGTTCGCTTATAAGGACTTCTTCGAAATGCAGCCATCCACCGGTTACGAAACCCTGATCTACGACTGCCTGACCGGCGACCAGACCCTGTTCCAGCGTGCCGACAATATCGAGAACGGTTGGCGTGCAGTGCAGCCTTTCCTCGACGCCTGGAAGGAGGACGCCAGCGTGCAGGCCTACAAGGCCGGAGAAGATGGTCCCGAGGCTGGCAGCGAGTTGCTGGCCCGCGATGGTCGCGAATGGCACAGCCTCGGATGAGTGACGCCACGCGACAACCCATCCGCTTCCTGCTCAGCGACATGGACGGTACCTTGTTGCTGCCCGACCACAGCCTCAGTTCGCGCACCCTCTGCGCGGTGCGTGCGCTACGCGGGGCGGGGGTGTATTTCAGCCTCGCCACCGGTCGTCCGCCCCGGGCCATGTTGGCCCAGATCAAGAGCCTGGGCGTCGACCTGCCTACGGCGGCCTTCAATGGCGGCACCATCGTCCATCCCGATGGCCGCTTTCTGGCACGCCATCACCTGCCGGTAGACGTGGCCCTTACCACCATTGAGCTGTTTTCGACGCAGCCCGAGGTGGAAGTCTGGGTGTTTGCCGACGGTGAGTGGTTTTTGCGCGACCCCCATGGACCGATGGTGCCGCGCGAGCAGCATGGTCTTGGCTATCCGCCAGTGGTGGTCGAGGGCTTTGAGGAGTATCTGCCGCGCATCGACAAGATTGTGGCCGCAAGCAACAACGCGCCGTTGCTGGTTGAGCTGGAGGCGCAATTGCAAGCCCGGGTCGCAGGTCAGGCCCAGGTATCGCGCTCGCAGCCGGTGTACCTGGATGTCACGGCAATGGAGGCCAACAAGGGCCAGGCCCTGGTGACCCTGGCAGAATTTCTCGGGGTGGACTTAGCGCACACGGCGGCACTGGGCGATGGCGGCAATGACCCGGCGATGTTTCACCGGGCCGGGTTGTCGATTGCCATGGGCCAGGCTCAGGAAGAGGTCAGGCGCCAGGCCGACCACGTCACGGCCAGCAACGTCGATGACGGTGCGGCCCAGGCCATCGAGCGCTATATCCTGGCGCGCTGATCGATTGCGTCAACCGCTTGCCAGCCACGGGTCCCTGAGCCCAGTGGCTGGCGGCCATTCGCTACAACCAGTAACTCACCGCGTACCAGCCCAGCAGCCCCATCACCACGGTGTAGGGCAGGGCCATCCATACCATGCGCCCGTACGACAGGCGCACCAGTGGAGCGATCGCCGAGGTCAGCAGAAACAGGAACGCCGCCTGGCCATTGGGCGTGGCGACACTGGGCAGGTTGGTGCCGGTGTTGATGGCGATGGCCAGGGTTTCGAAGTGTTCGCGGCTCATGTGCCCGTTGAGGAAGGCCTGCTTCACCTCGGTGATGTAAATGGTTGCCACGAACACGTTATCGCTGATGGCCGACAGCAGGCCGTTGGCGATAAACAGCATGCCCGGCTGTTGCTCCGGTGGCAGGGCCAGTACCCACTGGATCAGCGGCGTGAACAGTTGCTGATCGTGAATCACCGCCACCACCGCAAAAAACACCACCAGCAGCGCGGTGAATGGCATGGCGTCCTTGAACGCATTGCCGATGCGGTGCTCTTCGGTAATGCCGGTGAATGCGGTGATCAGCACAATCACCATCAGCCCGATCAGCCCCACTTCGGCGATATGCAAGGCCAGGCCGGCAATCAGGATCAAGGCCGCCAGGCCCTGTACCAGCAGCGCTGCACGCTGACGCGCGGTGCGCTCGGCGTCATCGACGGCGGCGTAATCGGCCAGCACGGCGCGCACATTGTCCGGCAACAGGGTGCCGTAGCCGAACCAGCGCAGTTTCTCCAGGAACACGCAGGTCAGCAGCCCGGCGGCAAGCACCGGCAGTGACACTGGGGCGATCTTCAGCAGGAATTCGGCGAAGTGCCAGCCCATTTCGTGGCCGATCAGCAGGTTCTGCGGTTCACCCACCAGGGTGCACACGCCCCCCAGTGCAGTGCCGACCGCGCCGTGCATCAGCAGGCTGCGCAGAAAGGCGCGGAACTGTTGCAGGTCATCGTGGTGCAGTTTCGGCAGCCGCTGATCGTCGCTGAAATCACCTTCCAGGCGTGGGTCTTTGCCCGAGGCCACGCGGTGATACACCGAATAGAAGCCCACGGCGGCGCTGATGATCACCGCCGTCACGGTCAAGGCATCGAGGAACGCCGAAAGAAAGGCCGAGAGGAAACAGAACAGCACGCCTAGCAGCACCTTGGAGCGCACCCCCAGTAACAACCGGGAGAACAGGAACAGCAGCAACTCCTTCATGAAGTAGATGCCAGCCACCATGAACATCAGCAGCAGGATCACCGGAAAGTTGTGCTGCAACTCTTCATACAGTGCCTGGGGCGTGGTCATGCCCAACACCAGGGCTTCGACCAGCAGCAGGCCGCCGGGCATCAGCGGGTAGCACTTGAGCGCCATGGCCAGGGTGAAGATGAATTCCAGCACCAGCAACCAGCCAGCCGCCGCCGGGCTCACCAGCCAGAACAACAGCGGGTTGAGAATCAGGAACGCGACAATACTGGCCTTGTACCAGCGTGGTGATTGACCGAGAAAGTTATGGGCAAACGCCTGGGCCATTGAACCGGACATCGGCGGCTCCTTTTATTGAGAAGCGCGCAAAGTGCCGCAAGCCGGTTTGAAGAGCAAGGGATGATGAAATCTTTTGTCACAATCCGTAGCCGCTGCCGCGAGGCTCGGCAGCGACTACAGCGGCTCGTTGTGGGCGTACTGCGCGGAGCTTACCCTTCGCGTTTGACGACGAGGGTCAGGATGTCGTAGCTGGCCACCAGTTCGCCGAGCTGGTTGGTGACTTCCACGTCCCAGGCCACAACGCCTTGGGGGATGCCCTGGGGGCTGAGTTTGCCCTGGTCGATCTTGCGCTTGCAGGTCAGGCGCGCCTGGATGGTGTCGCCGATGCCCACCGGGTTGATAAAACGCAGGGTGTCCAGGCCGTAGTTGGCCAGTACCGGGCCCGGTGCCGGGGAGACGAACAGCCCGGCCGCCGCCGACAGCACGAAGTATCCGTGGGCGATACGCTTGCCGAACTGCGACTCCTTGGCGGCAATCTCATCGAAGTGCATATAGAAGTGGTCGCCGGACAAGCAGCCAAAGTTCACCAGGTCCGCCTCGGTCACCGTGCGGCGATGGGTCAGCAACGACTCGCCGATCTGCAGGTCCTGGAAGAAACGGCGGAACGGATGCACCTCGGTCTCAATCACCTTGGCCCCGCGCACGTATTCACCGGTCACTGCTGCCAACATGCTCGGCGAACCCTGGACGGCGGCCCGTTGCAGGTAATGTTTCACCGCCCGCAGGCCCCCCAGTTCCTCGCCACCGCCGGCGCGCCCCGGGCCACCGTGCTTGAGTTGCGGCAAGGGCGAGCCATGGCCGGTGGATTCGCCGGCGCATTCGCGGTCCAGCACCAGCAAGCGTCCGTGCCAGGCGGCGGCCGCCGGAATCGCCTTGGCGGCAATTTGTGGGTCGCGGGTGATCAGGCTGCCCACCAGGCTGCCTTTGCCACGAGCCGCCAGGGCCAGGGCTTCGTCCAGGTCGTCATAGGCCATCAGCGTGCTGACCGGGCCGAAGGCCTCGATATCGTGGGCGCCCGCCGTATGCGGGTCGCGGGCCAGCAGCAGGGTTGGGGCGAAAAACGCACCCTGGCTGACGTTTTCGCCACGGGGCTCGAAGCCGTCGCGGGCACCGAACAACAGGTCGCTGCTGTGCAACAGGCTTTCCACACGCTCGGCCACGTCGCGCTGCTGGTCGTGGGAGGCCAGGGCGCCCATGCGCACGCCTTCCACCGACGGGTCACCGACCACCACCTTGGCCAGGCGCTCGCGCAAACGGCTGGCCACGGCGTCGATGTGCTTGGCCGGAACGATGGCGCGGCGGATGGCGGTGCATTTCTGCCCGGCCTTGGTGGTCATTTCCCGGGCGACTTCCTTGATGAACAGCTCGAACTCTTCGTCGTCCGGGGTCACGTCCGGGGCCAGGATCGCGCAGTTCAGCGAATCGGCTTCGGCATTGAACGGCACTGAGTTACGGATCAGGCTCGGGTTGACCCGCAGCTTGGCCGCGGTGTCGGCGGAACCGGTGAAGGTCACCACGTCCTGGCCTTCGAGGCGGTCCAGCAGGTCGCCGGTGCTGCCGATCACCAGTTGCAGGCTGCCGCTGGGCAGCAGGCCCGACTCATCCATCAGGCGCACCACGGCCTCGGTCAGGTAGCTGGTGGCGCTGGCCGGCTTGACGATGCACGGCATGCCGGCAAGGAAGCAGGGGGCGAATTTTTCCAACATGCCCCAGATCGGGAAGTTGAAGGCGTTGATGTGCACCGCCAGGCCGCCACGGGGCACCAGGATATGGGTGCCGGCAAAGGTCCCGAGCTTGCTCAGTTGCAGCGCCGGGCCTTCATGCACGATGTTGCCCGAGGGCAGTTCGCGGGCGCCGAGGCTGGCGTAGGTGAACAGCGTGCTGTTGCCGCCTTCGATGTCGATCCAGCTGTCCGCGCGGGTGGCGCCACTATGGTGGGACAGGGCGTACAGCTGTTCCTTGCGCTCGCTGAGGTACAGCGCCAGGGCCTTGAGGCGCTGGGCCCGTTGCTGGAAGTCCAGGGCCATCAGCGCGGCATTGCCGGCGCGGCGGCCGTGCTCGACGGCTTCGGCGAAGTCCGGGCGCTCTTCATGGGTGCGTGCCAGTTCATGGCCGTCAAGGGCACTGCGCAGCACCTGGGCACCGTGTTGGCCGATCCAGCGGCCGGCGATGAAGCTTTGCAGGGTAGGGGCGTGAGGCATCACGATTGCTCCGGGTAAAAAATGAGGCCGGCGCGGCGAACCGCGCCGGACGGGGGTTACCAAAGCGCCAGGGTGTAACCGAGGATCAGTCGGTTTTCATCGATGGCGGTGCTCAAGCCATTGCCGGAGCGGAACGTCAGGTTGCGCCAGCGAATGCTCACGTCCTTGAACACGCCGCTCTGGATGACGTAGGTGATATCGGTGTCGCGTTCCCACTCGCGGCCGTTGTCGACGGCACCGGCCTTGACGTGACGGCCATCGGTATAGCGGCTCATGAAGGTCAGGCCGGGAATGCCCTGGGCGGCGAAGTCGTAGTCGTAGCGCAGTTGCCAGGAGTCTTCCTCGGCGCGGGTGTAGGTGTTGTAGGTCACCAGGTTGACCACGTACGGATCGCCGCCGTTAAGGAATGGGAAGGCGCTGTCACCCGACAGCTGCTGCCAGGTGGCGCTGACTTTGTGTGCGCCGTGGGCCAGGGTGAACATGCTGTTGAAGTTGCGGTTGTCGATGCGCCCGGCGCGTTCGGCGCCATCGCCGCGGCTGTCGAAGTAGCGCAGGTCGCTGCGCAGGCTGAAGCCGTTGCCCAGGGGCTGGCTGTGCACCAGGCCGAGGAATTGCTGGCGATAGACCTGGTCGAGTTTGCCGTAGTAGTAGCTCAGGCTCAGCTGCGGGTTGAAGGCATAGCTGCCGCCGGCGAAGTCGAAGTGATCGCTGCGGGCGGCGCCGTAGCCGATGTCGTCGTTGCTCGAGGAGTCCCGCAGGTTGGCCTTGGTCAGGCGCCCGGTGTTGATGGTCAGGCCGCTGATTTCCTGGCTGGTGAGCAGACCGCCCTGGAAGGTCGAGCTCAGCAGCCGTGTGTCGTTGTAGGTGACCACCGGCAGCAATGGCTGCAGGGTGCCGAGCTTCAACACGCTTTTCGACAGGCGCAGCTTGCCGGTCAGCCCCAGTTCGCTGAACTCGTCCGCGGGTTCATGGCTGCTGGGGCCATAAGGCAGCAGCCCGGTGCCTCGACGGTCGGCGCTTGAGTCGAGCTTCAGCCCCAGTTCGCCCAGGGCGTCCAGGCCAAAGCCCACTGTGCCCTCGGTAAAACCGGACTCGATGCGCGCGGTAAAGCCCTGGCCCCATTCCTCGGCCTTGGACTGTGCGGCGTTGTCCTGGCGGAAATCACGGTTCAGGTAATGGTTGCGCAGCTCCAGCCGCGCCTTGCTGTCGCCGATGAAGTCGGCCAGGGCACTGGGGGCGAACAACGGCAGGCTGAGGGCCGCCATGATCGAGAGCAACGCCTTGGGTGGAGCGATGTGGGCGGGGGGCATTGTTGTTATTCCCTGTCATCCGATCGGTCGTAGTGGGTTCAGTGGTTGCTGGCGCTGGAGGCGCCGATACCGGTCATCGAGCGGATGAACTGCGCCAGGTAGCGCCCGCGCTCCTGTTCGGCCCGGGGCGAGCGGTCGGTCACCGAGAACAGCCAGGCGCTGAGGAATGCCAGGCTCATGGAGAACAGCGCCGGGTTGGAGTAGGGGAACAGCGCCTGCTCGTGGTGCAGGACGTTGACCCAGACCGCCGGGCTCAACACCAGCAGGACAATCGCCGAGATCAGGCCGGCCAGGCTGCCGGTGACCGCGCCGCGGGTGGTCAGGCCTTTCCAGTACATGGAGAGGAACAGCACCGGGAAATTGACCGAGGCCGCAATCGCCAGCACCAGGCCGGAGAGGAAGGCGATGTTCTGCGACTCGAACAACAGGCCGAGGATGATCGCCAGCACGCCGATGCACAGGGTGGCGATGCGCGACACGCGGATTTCCTGCTTCTCGGTGGCCTGGCCCTTGCGGATCACGCAGGCATACAGGTCGTGGGACACCGCCGAGGCGCCGGACAGCGCCAGGCCGGCCACCACCGCGAGTATGGTGGCGAAGGCCACGGCCGAGATGAAACCGAGGAACAGGTTGCCGCCCACGGCTTGGGCCAGGTGCACGGCAATCATGTTGCCGCCGCCGATGATCGCGCCGTTGGCGTCGCGAAATGCCGGGTCGGTGCCGACCATGACGATGGCGCCGAAGCCGACGATGATCAGCAGCAGGTAGAAGTAGCCGATGAAACCAGTGGCATAGAACACGCTTTTACGCGCTTCCTTGGCATCACTGACGGTAAAGAAACGCATCAGGATATGGGGCAGGCCGGCGGTGCCGAACATCATGCCCAGGCCCAGGGAGATGGCGTCGATCGGGTTCGACAGCAGGCCGCCCGGGGCCATGATCGCGCTGCCCTTGGCGTGCACTGCACTGGCGCCGGCGAACATCGCCTCGGTGCTGAAACCGAAGTGCTTGAGCACCATAAAGGCCATGAAGCTGGTGCCGAACAGCAGCATCACTGCCTTGATGATCTGCACCCAGGTGGTGGCGAGCATGCCGCCGAAGGTCACGTAAAACACCATCAGCACGCCCACCAGCATCACCGCGTACAGGTAGCTGATGCCGAACAGCAGCTCGATCAGCTTGCCGGCGCCGACCATCTGCGCCACCAAGTACATCAGGGCCACGGTCAGAGTGCCGAAGGCCGAGGTCAGGCGCACCGGGGTTTGTTCCAGGCGGTAGGACACCACATCGGCAAAGGTGTACTTGCCCAGGTTGCGCAGGCGCTCGGCGATCAGGAACAGGATGATCGGCCAGCCGGCCAGCACCCCCAGGGCGTACAACAGGCCGTCATAGCCGTTGAGGAACATCATGGCCGAGATGCCGAGGAAGGACGCGGCGGAGATCATGTCGCCGGCAATCGCCAGGCCGTTCTGGAAACCGGTCATGCCGCCACCGGCGGTGTAGAAGTCGCTGGCCGAACGGGTGCGCAGGGCCGCCCAGCGGGTGACGCCGAGGGTGAACAGGACGAACACCAGGAACATGCCGATGGCGTTCCAGTTCAACGGCCGGGTGCTGCCCTCGGCGGCCAGCGCAACGTCAGTGGCGAAGGCGCAGGGCAGCAGGAACAGGGTCAGGAGGCGTTTCATTGGGCGCACTCCTGCTTGAGTTTTTCGTTCAGCGGGTCGATCACGTGGTTGGCGCGGTACACATAGAAGCCGGTCAGGGCGAAGGCCAGCAGCACGATCACCACGCCCACCAGCATGCCGACGGTGGTCACGCCGCCACTCAGGGATTGGCCCAGGGTGCTGGGGGAAAACGCCACCAGCAGAACAAAGCCGTAATAGATCACCAGCATCGCCAGGCTCAGCGACCAGTAGAGGTTCTGTTTGCGGCGCACCAACTGGATAAAATCCGGGTGCTGACTGATCTGTTGTATCTCTTGCGGGGTCATGACGGCGTTCTCTTGGTTGTTGTTTTTGTTTTGGATGAAACAGTTTTCGGGCACGGCTTCAGGCATCGCGCCTGTGGCGGTGCCAGGCGCGGCCGGGGTAGCGGTTGGCGTCAGAGTTGGTCGAAGTCCAGCACCACCTTGGCGCTGACCGGGAACGACTGGCACGACAGCACGTAGCCGGCAGCCACTTCGTAGTCCTCAAGGGCGTGGTTGCTGTCCATTTCCACTTCGCCTTCGATTACCTTGCATTTGCAGGTCGAGCAGACCCCGGCCTTGCACGAATAGGGCAGCTCGGCGCCCTGGATGTTGCCGGCATCGAGGATGCTCAGGGTGTTGCGCGGCAGGTCGAAGGCCAGGGCGCGGCCATCGCTGATCACAGTGATCTGGCTGGTGGCGGCGTCGATCTGCCGCGCAGCTTCCCGGGCCTCGCGTTTTTGCTGGCTGCCGGCGGCGGCGAACAGTTCAAAGTGAATGCGCTCGGCCGGCATGCCCTTGGCCTTGAGGCTGTCGCGCACGGTTTCGGTCATTTCCTGGGGGCCGCAGATGAACGCCGCGTCCAGAGCCTTGACGTCGAGCCAGCGGGAAAACAGCTGTTCGCATTTTTCGGCATTGATCCGGCCGTTATAGAGGTCGACATCCTGCTGCTCGCGGCTGAATACGAAGATCAGGTTCAGGCGTTGCAGGTAGCGGTTCTTAAGGTCTTCGAGCTGTTCGCGAAACAGCGCCCCGGAGCTGGAACGGTTGCCGTAGAGCAGGGTGACCTGGCTGTGGGGCTCGGTTTCCAGGGTGCTCTTGATGATCGACAGGATCGGCGTGATACCGCTGCCGGCAGCCACCGCCAGGTAGCGCCCGTGCCGCGTCGGGTCCAGTTCGACATGAAAATGCCCGGCGGGGGGCATCACTTCCAGGCTGTGCCCGGCCTTGAGCTGTTCGTTGGCAAAGGCCGAGAAACGCCCGCCGGCCACGCGCTTGATGGCGATGCGCAGCTCACCGTCATTGACCCCGGTGCAAATCGAATAGGAGCGGCGCACTTCTTCACCGTTCAACTGGGTGCGCATCACCAGGTGCTGGCCCTGGGTGAAGTGAAAGCTGTCCTGCAGGTGCTGCGGAATTTCGAAGGCGATGGACACGGCGTCACGGGTTTCACTGCGCACATCCTTGATCACCAGGCTGTGGAATTTGCTCATTGTGGGTCTCCCACTGACACGGCAAGCGGCCGCTCAGATGCACTTGAAGTAGTCGAACGGTTCCAGGCAGTCACGGCAGCGATACAGCGCCTTGCAGGCGGTCGAGCCGAACTCGCTGAGCAGCTCGGTATGGGCGCTGCCGCATTGCGGACAGAGGATGTCGTGGCGTTCCCCCAGCAGGCTGCGCTTGCTGGTGCTGCCCGGAAGCGGCGGCGCGATGCCATAGGCCCGCAGGCGTTCGCGGCCGTCGTCGGTGATCCAGTCGCTGCTCCAGGCCGGGGTCAACTTGCGTTGCAGTTGCGGGGCACGGAAACCGGCGAGTTCCAGGGCGTCGCGGATGTCGCTTTCGATCACCTCGGTGGCCGGGCAGCCGGAGTAGGTCGGGGTTACCACCACATGCAGGTGGCCGTCGCGCCAGTCGAGGTCGCGGACAATCCCGAGGTCGACCACGCTGACCACCGGCACTTCCGGGTCCATGACCTGGGTCAGGGTCGCCCAGGCGGCGTCCAGGTCGCCCGGCTGCACGGCCCGGGCGCCCTGGTCGCTGGTGATCAACTCACCAGGTCGCATCAGGGTACGCTCGGGGCAGGAATTGCATTTCCGCCAGCAGGGTGCCCAGGTGTTCGCTGTGCAGGCCGCGGCGGGCATCGAGGTAGAAGTAGCTCGGTGCCGGGGGCAGGGGCAGGGTGGCGCGGGTGAAGACCTGCTCGACCTGGGCCAGCCAGGCGCTGGCGATCTGCGCGGCATCCGGCACCAGGCCGGCGGCGTGCAGGCGGGTTTCGCTGTCGTCGCCGCTGATCAATTCAATGGTGAAGCGCCACAACAGGGGGATGGCGTCGAGCATGCGCTGATGGCTTTCTTCGGTGCCGTCGCCCAGGCGCTCGACCCATTCGCTGGAGCGGCGCAGGTGATAGGTGGCTTCCTTGACCGCCTTGGCGGCGATCCCGGCGATGCGCTCGTCGCCGGACTGGCTCAGGCCCTTGAGCACTTCCAGATGCCACGCGTCATAGAAAAACTGCTTGAGCATGGTCACGGCGTAGTCACCGTTGGGCTGTTCCACCAGCAACAGGTTGCGGTAGGCGCGCTCGTCGCGGCGGAATGCCAGGTGGTCGGCGTCGCGGCCGTCGTCCAGCAGTTCGGCGGCGTAGTCCAGCCAGTTACGGGCCTGGCCCACCAGGTCGAGGCCAACGTTCATCAGCGCCAGCTCTTCTTCCAGCGCCGGCGCGCGACCGCACCATTGGCACAGGCGCTGGCCCTGGATCAGGGCGCTGTCGCCGAGGCGCAGCAGGTATTGGATCAGATCGGTTTGAGTGGTCATGGTCGGCCTCACATGTGTCCGACTTCGGGCGGCAGCTCGTAGAAGCTGGCGTGGCGATAGACCTTGTCGTCGGCTGGGTCGAACAGCGGGTCTTTCTCGTCCGGGGACGAGGCAACGATCAGATTGGATGGCACCACCCACAGGCTCACACCCTCGCTGCGGCGGGTGTATAGCTCGCGGGCGTTCTCGATGGCCATGACACTGTCGGCGGCGTGGACGCTGCCGACGTGCTTGTGGTTGAGACCGTGCTTGCTGCGCACGAAAACTTCGAAGAGGGTCCATTCAGACATCGGGGTGACTCCACATCAGGCGGTTGATCGATGGGCGATCAGGCGGCGTTTTTATTGGCTTTCTTGCGGGCATGGGCGACAGCGGCCTGGCGCACCCAGGCGCCGTCTTCAATGGCCTTGCGCCGGGTCGCGACGCGTTCCTGGTTGCACGGGCCATTGCCCTTGAGCACTTCGTAGAATTCGTCCCACTGGATCTCGCCGAAATCGTAGTGGCCGCGTTCGGGGTTCCACACAAGGTCCGGGTCGGGGCAGGTGCAGCCCAGCAGTTCCAGCTGCGGGATGGTCTGGTCGATAAAGCGCTGGCGCAGCTCGTCGTTGCTCTGGCGCTTGATTTTCCAAGCCATGGACTGGGCACTGTTGGGCGAGTGTTCGTCGCTGGGGCCGAACATCATCAGCGCCGGCCACCACAGGCGGTTGATGGCGTCCTGGACCATGTCTTTCTGCGCCTGGTTACCCTCGCGCATCATGGTCAGCAGCACCTCGTAGCCCTGGCGCTGGTGGAAGCTCTCTTCCTTGCAGATGCGCACCATGGCCCGGGAATAGGGGCCGTAGGAGGTGCGCTGCAACACCACCTGATTGACGATGGCCGCGCCGTCCACCAACCAGCCCACCGCGCCCATGTCGGCCCAGTTCAGGGTCGGGTAGTTGAAGATGCTCGAGTATTTGGCGCGGCCGCTGTGCAGCTTGGCGATCTCTTCGTCGCGGTCGGCGCCCAGGGTTTCCATGGCGCTGTACAGGTACAGGCCGTGACCGGCTTCGTCCTGGATTTTGGCCATCAGTTGCAGCTTGCGTTTGAGGGTCGGTGCGCGGGCCACCCAGTTGCCTTCGGGCAGCATGCCGACGATTTCCGAGTGAGCGTGTTGGGAAATCTGCCGGATCAGCGTCTGGCGATAGGCATCGGGCATCCAGTTCTTGGCTTCGATCTTGATCTCTGCATCGATTTTTTCCTGGAAAGCGCGCTCCTGCTCGGACATCTCCGACAGGCTCTTGATGCTTTTGACCCCGGTTTCTACCAGCTGTGCATACATGACGTGTCTCCCGCCGTGAAGGTGTGCGTGGGCATGGGGAACTTTATATGTGATACATAAATAAATATCAAACACAAAATAACGTGTCGTATAATTTTTCGTATCGTATTGCGAGGGTGAAGGCTCCAGGCCAGAGCGGGGAGGCATGGCCGGCAGATGCTTTTTTGTGGTGAGGGAGCTTGCTCCCGCTGGGTCGCGCAGCGGCCCCTGAATCGGGCGCTGCGGTGTATCAGGGATATGGAGTTGGGGTGATTGCGGCTGCTGCGCAGCCGAGCCGGAGCAAGCTCCATCGCCACGGAGGGGCACTACAAGTAGCGCTGTTTCAGGGGCTTGAAACGGAGGGGCGCCCCGGCATCGGGCGATGCGGGGCGTGGCAGAGGCAGGGGTGATTATTTACGGTTGTCGATCACATGGCAGGCCTTGCCTTCGGAGCGCTTTATGGAGAACGCTGGCTGCAAAACGATACGGGAACTGATACCTATATTTGTTTTGATGTGCCGGCTTAGTTCGCTGCAGATGATTTTCTGCTGTTCTTCAGGCAGGTGCTGGTGCTCGCTCTTGAGTTCGACGTGTACGTCGACGCTGTCGAGGTTGCCATTGCGATAGAGATGGATCTCATAGCTCTCGCACAACTGGCGGACCTTGAGCACCTGCTCTTCGACCTGGGTCGGGAACACATTGACGCCACGAATGATCAGCATGTCGTCGCTGCGCCCGGTGATCTTGTCGATACGGCGCATGGGGCGTGCGGTACCGGGCAGGAGTCGGGTCAGGTCGCGGGTGCGGTAGCGGATCATTGGCAAGGCTTCTTTGCTCAGCGAGGTGAAGACCAGTTCGCCCATCTGCCCGTCGGGCAGTACCTCGCCGGTGATGGGGTCGATGATCTCGGGGTAGAAGTGGTCTTCCCAGATGGTCGGGCCATCCTTGGTCTCGGCACACTCCATGGCCACGCCCGGGCCCATGATTTCCGAAAGGCCGTAGATATCGAGGGCGGTGATCCCCAGTCGTTGTTCGATAGCGCTGCGCAGCTCGGCGGTCCAGGGTTCGGCGCCGAAGATCCCCAGACGCAACGCGAGCTTTTGCGGGTCGATGCCCTGGCGCTCGATTTCATCGGCGATGTTGAGCATGTAGGAGGGCGTGACCATGATGATGTCCGGCTGGAAATCCTTGATCAGTTGCACCTGTTTCTCGGTCTGTCCGCCGGACATCGGAATCACCGTGCAGCCCAGGCGCTCGGCGCCGTAGTGCGCCCCCAGACCTCCGGTAAACAGGCCGTAGCCGTAGGAAATATGCACCTTGTCACCACGCCGCCCGCCGCCGGCGCGGATCGAGCGTGCCACCACGTTGGCCCAGGTGTCGATGTCGTTTTGGGTGTACCCGACCACCGTCGGTTTGCCGGTGGTGCCGCTGGAGGCGTGTAGGCGCACCACGTCCTGCATCGGCACGGCGAACATGCCGTAGGGGTAGTTGTCACGCAGGTCGGACTTGGTGGTGAAGGGGAACTTCGCCAAGTCATCGAGGCTGCGCACGTCGTCGGGGTGCACCCCCAGTTCGTCGAAGCGCTGGCGGTAGAGCGGAACGTTGTTGTAGGCGTGGTTCAGGCTCCAGCGCAGCCGGTCAAGCTGATGCTGGCGCAGTTGGTCGATGCTGGCGGTCTCCAGCGGGTCCAGCACGGGGTCAAGCACGGCTTTGGCAATTGGCATGTTCATGACTTCACTCGAATTGTTTTTGTGTTGCGACCCGCCGGCAAGCGGGTCTTGAGTGCATGCGCCAAGGATACCTGGCGGGTCCCTGGGTCTTGCGGATTGTTTGTATTAGAGCTTTTCGATAATCAGGGCGATGCCCTGGCCGACGCCGATGCACATGGTGCACAAGGCGTAGCGCCCCTGGCGTTGTTCCAGTTCGTGCAGGGCCGTGGTCACTAGGCGTGCGCCGCTCATGCCCAGGGGGTGGCCCAGGGCGATGGCGCCACCGTTGGGATTGACCCGTGGGTCGTCATCCCCCAGGCCCAGTTCGCGCAAGACCGCCAGGCCTTGGGCGGCAAAGGCTTCGTTGAGTTCGATCACGTCCATGTCGGCCAGGCTGAGGTTCGCCAGTTCCAGGACCTTGCGCGTCGCCGGCACCGGACCGATGCCCATGATCCGTGGCTCGACCCCGGCCGTGGCCATGGCCACCACCCGGCCCCGGGCCTTGAGTCCGTAACGCTGGGCGGTGGCGGCATTGGCCAGCAGCAGCGCGCAGGCGCCGTCATTGACCCCGGAGGCGTTGCCGGCGGTGATGCTGCCGCCCTGGCGAAATGGCGTGCCGAGCCTTTGCAGTTGTTCGAGGGTGGTATCGCCCCGTGGGTGCTCGTCGTGCTCGACGACGATGGCAGGGCCTTTGCGCTGGGGGATCTGTACCGCGACTATTTCCTGGGCCAGGCGCCCGCTGGCCTGGGCAGCAGCGGCGCGTTGCTGGCTGCGCAGGGCGAAGGCGTCCTGGTCGGCGCGGGAGATATTGAACTGCGCGGCGACGTTTTCGGCGGTCTCCGGCATCGAGTCAATACCATGTTGCTGCTCCATCAATGGGTTGACGAAGCGCCAGCCGATGGTGGTGTCGAAAAGCTGCGCCTGGCGTGAAAACGCGGTCTCGGCCTTGCCCATCACCAGCGGTGCGCGGGACATCGACTCGACGCCGCCCACCAGCATCAGCGAGGCCTCGCCGCAGCGTATCGCCCGCGCCGCGCTGCCGATGGCGTCCAGTCCGGAGCCGCACAAGCGGTTGAGGGTGGTGCCGGGCACGCTGACCGGCAGCCCGGCCAGCAGGGCCGACATGCGCGCGACGTTGCGGTTGTCCTCGCCGGCCTGGTTGGCGCAGCCGTAGATCACGTCGTCGACCGTGCCCCAGTCCACTTGTGGGTGACGCCGCAGCAATTCACGCAGGGGGATCGCGCCTAGGTCGTCGGCGCGCACGCTGCTCAGGGCGCCGGCATAGCGGCCAATGGGGGTGCGGACTGCATCGATGATCAGGGCGTCATTCATTGGGGGTCTCCTGGGGCAGCACGGGGCCGCGCACTTTGTAGGATTTGCCATGGAACAGGGCAATCAACTGGCCTTGCTGGTTTTCAATGCGTACGTCGTAGTTGCCGGTGCGGCCGCTACGGCTTTGTTCGATGCAGTCGGCGGTGAGGGTATCCCCCAGGCGTGCCGGAGCGATGTAGTCGATGCTGCAGCCGATGGCCACGGTGGCCTCGTTGTAACTGTTGCAGGCAAAGGCGAAGGCGGAATCCGCCAGGGCGAACAGGTAGCCGCCATGGCAGGTGCCGTGGCCCTGAAGCATATGGGCCGCGACACTCATGCCCAGTCGCGCCGCTCCCGGCGCCACCGACAGCAGGCGCATGCCCATGGCCTGGCTGGCCTGGTCGCGTTCGAACAGGCTTTGCGCGCATTGGCTGGCCAGGTTCATGGCGTGGTGGTTAGTCATGGAAGTTGCTCCCCTCGGCCACCCTGCGCCGCAGCAGCAGGGACGGCCGGTAACGTTCTTCGCCATAGGCGGCCTGCAGGTTTTCCAGGACGTGCAGCAGTGTCGCCAGGCCGATACGGTCGGCCCAGGCCAGCGGGCCCTGGGGGTAGTTGACGCCGGCACGCATCGCCAGGTCGATATCGGCGGCGCTGGCCACCCCGTGCAGCAAGGCGTCGGCGGCCTCGTTGGCGAGCATCGCCACACTGCGCAGCACCACCAATGCCGGGCTGTCGGTGATTCGGCTGACCTTGAGCCCGGCGCGCTGCAATAGCGCCACGGCCTGCTCCAGGGCCTGGTGCGTGGTGTCGATGCTGCAACTGATGGCGATGCGCCCGGCGCTGGCGAAGTCGCCCACCAGGTCGAGCAGAACCAGGTTGCGCAGGCCGCTGGTCCGGGCGCGTTGGGTGGCGGGGCGCCCGTCGCTGAGGGCCAGCACCGCGTCGCCCACTCGCAGCAGGCCGCTGCCATCGCGAGTGGTGAGGGTTACACCCGCCTGGCGCAGGCGCGGCAGCAGCTCGCGGGCGATCCCCAGGTCGCCTTCGACCACACAGTGGTCAACGCTGACCTGGCTCTCGAGCTGGCAAGGGGCTGGTCGTTCGGCGCCATCGGCATAGCTGTAGAAACCCTGGCCGCTCTTGCGGCCCAAATGGCCGGCGTCCACCAGTTCTTTCTGGAGCAGCGACGGTTGGTAGCGCATGTCGCCGTAGTAGGCCTGGAACACCGAGCAGGTCACGGCGTAGTTGATGTCGTGGCCGATCAGGTCGGTGAGTTCGAAGGCTCCCATGGCAAAGCCACCGCCCTCGCGGAGCAAGGCATCGAGGGTGGCGCAGTCGGCGGCGCCTTCCTGGAGCAGGCGCAGGCTCTCGGCATAAAACGGCCGGGCTACGCGGTTGACGATAAAGCCTGGGGTGGATCGGGCGTGCACCGGTTTTTTACCCCAGGAGGCCGCCGTCTCATACAGGCAGTGGGCCAGGGTCGGGTCGCTGGCCAGGCCGGAGACGACCTCGACCAGGGTCATCACCGGTGCCGGGTTGAAGAAGTGCAGCCCCAACAGGCGCTCGGGTCGTGCCAGGCCGGCGGCGATGCTGGTGATCGACAACGACGAGGTGTTGCTGGCGAGGATGCAGCTGGCCTGGCACAGGCCTTCAAGCTGGCGAAACAGCTGCTGCTTGATCTCGAGGTTTTCGACAATGGCTTCGATGATCAGGTCGCTGTCGGCCAGGCTGTCGATGGAGTCGGCCACGTACAGGCGGTCCAGAGTGGCGTGATGGGCCTGGGCCTCGAGCTTGCCGTTTTGCACTCGCTTGGCGAGCTGGCGGTCGATGCCGGCAATGGCCTGGGCAGCCGCGTCGGGGCGGCTGTCGAGCAATTGCACCCGGTGCCCGGCCTGGGCCGCGACCTGGGCGATGCCGGCTCCCATGGCGCCAGCGCCGATCACCGCGATGCGGGCGTTTTTAGTCAGTGCGCTCATGATCAGCGGCCCTTGAAAGTCGGGGTGCGTTTTTCCATAAAGGCGCTGACGCCTTCGCGGTAATCCTCGCTGCGCCCGGCCAGGCGCTGCAGGTCTTTTTCCAGTTCCAGTTGCTCATCGAAGCTGTTGTTCAGGCTGGCATTGAGGCTGCGCTTGATCAGGGCCAGGCCGTAGGTTGGTTGGGTCGCCAGGTGCCGCGCCAGCTTCAAGGCTTCGTCGCGCAGATCGGCATCGTCGACGCAGCGGTAGATCAGCCCCCATTGCTCGGCCTGTTCGGCGCCGAGGCGGTTGCCCAGCAGCGCCAGGGCCTTGGCCCGGGCCATGCCCACCAGGCGCGGCAGGGTCCAGGTGCCGCCGGAGTCGGGAATCAGGCCAATCTTGCAGAACGCCTGGATAAAGCTCGCCGAGCGCGCCGCCAATACCAGGTCACAGGCCAGCGGGATGTTGGCCCCAGCCCCGGCGGCGACACCATTGACTGCGCAAATCACCGGCAGCGGCAGGTCGCGCAGTTGGCGGATCAGCGGGTTGTAGAACTTCTCGATGGATTCGCCCAGGTCCGGCACGGCACTGCCGGGTGCCACGTTGCGGTCGCTGAGGTCTTGCCCGGCGCAGAAGCCGCGGCCTTCGCCGGTCAGCAACAGCACCCGGACTTGCGGGTCATTGCGCAGCAGCTTCAGGGCCTGTTTGACTTCGCCGTGCATCTGCGCGTTGAAGCTGTTGAGTTGCTCGGGGCGGTTGAGGCTGAGCAGGGCGACGCCGGCCTCGATGGAAAACAGGATGTGTTCGAAGTTCATGGTCATGGCGCTCTCTGCGAGGTCGTTCGAATAGGGGCCTGGGCTGGGTCATTGTCCGCTGAAGTGCGCCGCACGCTTGTCCTGGAAGGCGCGTATGCCTTCGTCGCGGTCACGGGTGCCGGCCAGCAGGGTGAAGGCCTGGCGCTCGAAGCGCAGGCCCGTGGCCAGGTCGGTGTCCATCGCCTTGAGCAGCGCTTCCTTGGCCAGGCGCAGCGCCAGCGGGGCCTTGCCGGCAATCAGCGTTGCCAGTTGCAGGGCGCGCTCGACGGTGAATTCGGGTTGTGTGACTTCGCTCACCAGGCCGGTGCGCAGCGCGTGCCGGGCGTCGATCGACTCGCCGCCAAGGACCATCTGCATGGCCATGGATTTGCCGACCGCACGCAACAGGCGTTGGGTGCCGCCGGCGCCGGGCATGATCCCGAGGTTGATTTCCGGCTGGCCGAAGCGGGCGTCTTCGCCGGCAATAATGATGTCGGCGTGCATCGCCAGTTCGCAGCCACCGCCCAGGGCGAAGCCGTTGACGGCGGCGATCAAGGGTTTGCTGAAGCGGGTGATGGTGTGCCACGACGCCTGGCGCGGGTCATTGAGGATGCCCACCAGGTCGCGCTCGGCCATTTCCTTGATGTCGGCGCCAGCGGCGAAAGCCCGGGCGCTGCCGGTCAGGACCACCACTCGGGCGGCGGGGTCGGTTTCCGCCTCGGCCAGGGCGCTGGCCAGTTCCGCCAGCAGTTCGGTGGTCAGGGCGTTCAAGGCCTGGGGGCGTTGCAGGGTAATCAGTCGCACGCCGTGCTCGAAGCATTCGACGGCAAGGGTTTGAGGCATGGCGGATGCCCTCGGGTGCACGCTCGGCCTGTGGCCGGCTCATTATTGGATCGGCTGGGGAGCCGGTTTTCGCCGAGTATATCGTCAATGCGATACACGATTGCAATATTAAAATTGATTTAATGTGTCTTATTGTTTGGATTTGGATGGCCGCCTGCTACAGATTTAAGGGTGGTTTTTACCTGATAAATACCTATTTCATTGGTTTTAAATCCGGTTATCCGATCGGCGGACTGCCGCCTTTTGCGGAATGCAGTAAGCGATACGCTTTTAATCGCTTTGTCCGAGTAAAACGATGTGATACAAAATACAGTCATTACCGCATCGCTTTGCGCTTTGCTTCCTGCAGCGCCTTATCAGGAGGGTTTCATGACTTGCTACAGCCTCGATGGCCTGACCCCGGTGGTCGACCCAAGCGCCTATGTGCATCCTTCCGCCGTGCTGATCGGCGATGTGATTATCGGCCCCCACTGTTATGTCGGGCCGCTGGCCAGTCTGCGCGGTGATTTCGGCCGGATCGTGCTGGAGGAGGGCGCCAACCTACAGGACACCTGTGTGATGCACGGCTTTCCCGACAGCGACACGGTGGTTGAGCGCAACGGTCACATCGGCCATGGCGCGGTGTTGCATGGTTGCCGGATCGGCGCCGACGTGCTGGTCGGGATGAATGCGGTGGTGATGGATAACGCCCGGATCGGCCCGCGTTCGATTGTGTCCGCCGCGGCTTTCGTCAGGGCCGGGTTCGAATGCCCGGAACAGTCGCTGGTGATGGGCACGCCGGCCAGTGTCAAGCGCTCCTTGAGTAACGACGAAGTGGCCTGGAAGCAGGCCGGCACCCATGAGTATCAGGTGTTGACCCGGCGTTGCCTGGAGAGCATGCAGGTCTGCGAACCCCTGGTGGCGCCCGAGGACGACCGTCCTCGTCACAGTGACAGCGGCTTTCGAACCAAAGGCGCGCAATAATGCCGCAGCCGGGTCGTTCGTTATGAAACCCGGTATATTTATTCCTTTTTTCTCGGTACGCCCATGTCGTCCCTCGCACCTTTGAATCAACTCATTACCCGTTTCCAGGAGCAGACGCCGATTCGCGCCAGCTCGCTGATCATTACCCTGTACGGCGACGCCATCGAGCCCCACGGCGGTACGGTGTGGCTGGGCAGCCTGATTCAATTGCTGGAGCCGATCGGCATCAATGAACGGCTGATCCGCACCTCGATCTTTCGCCTGAGCAAGGAAGGTTGGCTGACCGCGGAAAAGGTCGGGCGCCGCAGCTATTACAGCCTGACCGGCACGGGGCGCCGCCGTTTCGACAAGGCCTTCAAGCGCGTGTACAACGCCAGCGTGCCGGCCTGGGATGGGTCCTGGTGCCTGGTGATGCTGTCTCAGCTCAACCAGGACAAGCGCAAGCAGGTGCGCGAAGAGTTGGAGTGGCAAGGTTTTGGTGCGATCTCGCCGGTGGTGCTGGCTTGCCCGCGCAGTGATCGCGCCGACATCAACGCCACGTTGCTCGACCTGGGTGCGCAGGAAGACACCATCGTCTTTGAAACCACCGCCCAGGATGTGATGGCCTCCAAGGCCTTGCGCCTGCAGGTGCGCGAGAGTTGGAACATCGACGAGCTGGCGGCTCACTACAGCGAGTTTATCCAGCTGTTCCGACCGCTCTGGCAGGCGCTTCGCGAGCAGGAGCAACTGCAGCCGGCCGACTGCTTCCTGGCACGCCTCCTGCTTATTCACGAATACCGCAAGTTGCTGCTGCGCGACCCGCAACTGCCGGACGAATTGCTTCCCGGCGACTGGGAAGGCCGGGCGGCGCGCCAGTTATGTCGCAACATCTATCGTCTGATCTATGCCCGGGCCGAGGAGTGGCTGAACCATGCCCTGGAAAATGCTGACGGGCCGTTGCCGGATGTCGGAGAAGGTTTTTATCGGCGTTTTGGTGGGCTGAAGTAAAAGCACCACGGAGCAGGAGCGTTCAGGAGAACAGCCGTCATCCCGGTCGTCACAGACGCCCGGGCAGAATAAAAATAATGCCTGATGAGGTTCGACATGAGAGCGTGCAACGCACAACAGCGTGAAGGGTTTGATCAGTGGCTGAACCAGATCAACCAGATCTGTGGCGCCTTCGATGCTCAGGCCTTGGGGCCGGCGTTTTCCGGGGCTATCCGCGAGTTCCGCAGTGGGGCGCTCAAGCTCAGCTTCGTCGATGCCTGCCAGGCGCGCCTGTACCGAACGGCGCGGGAGGTGGCGGCCAATGAAGGCAACAAGTATTTCGCGGTGTTCCAGCTTGAAGGCACGGCCGGCATGGCCCAGGGCGATAGCCGGGTCAAGCTGTCGGCGGGCGATATCACGTTGATCGATGCGTCACGCCCCTGTGATTTCACCTACAGCGACAACTCGCGTCAGTTGTCGCTGATCTTGCCCCACCAACAGGTGGAGCAGGCCTTGCGTTTCAACCAGGTCCAATGTGGGCGGCGAATCCCGGCGACCTCGCCGATCGCCATGTTGTCCCATCGGCTGATTCTGGAAACCACCTGCCAGCCGCAGCTCAATCAGGTGGAAAGCGAAGCGACCCTGGACGCGATGATCAGCCTGCTGCGACCAGCCATCAGCGCCAGTGAAGACAGTGTCGACCCGCACCAGCGCATCTTGTGCAAGAGTTTTGCCTTTATTGACGAGCATATTCGTTGCGAGGAATTGTGCCCCGAGTGGCTGGCGCGCGAGGTCGGGGTTTCGGTGCGTGGGCTGTACCGGTTGTTCGCCAAGAAAGGCCTGGTGGTGGCGCAGTACATCAAGAACCGGCGCCTGGACTTTTGCGCCGAATCGTTACGTCAGCCCGGGGCGGAACAGAAACTGTCAGCGCTGGGGTATTCCTGGGGATTCAGCGATTCCAGCCATTTTTCCACCGCGTTCAAGGCGCGATTCGGCGTGTCCCCCGGCGAGTACCGCAAGCGCTACGCCTGATCCCACCTGGCGCCGCTGCCGAACACGCCGTTGATCGGTTTGAAACACCTTCGGCATCCAAACCGGCCTGCGGCAACGGCTACAGGGCTTGTCGATGGAGGCTGGCAGCCTCACCAATACGTCTGGCATACAAAGCAAACCCCGTGGGTTTTCCAGCGGCAACACTTCGATCTCTCTCCATCACGGGCCGCAAGGCCGTTCCTTATCAGGAGTCAGCATGAGCAAGGTTGAAGTATTGCCCCAGGTCACCGCGTTTCTACAGCGCCAGCATGGTTGTTTCATCGACGGCCGTTGGCACCTCGACGACGGCCCGACCACCCCGGTCCTGAACCCGGCGACCGGCCAGGAAATTGCTCGGGTCGCGGATATCGGGCTGGAGGTCCTCGATCAGGCCGTAGTCTCGGCTCACCGTGCCTATACCTCCGGTATCTGGTCTGGCCTGCGCCCGGCTGATCGCGAGCGCATTCTGTTGAACTTCACCGCGCTGGTGGAGCAACACGCCGAGGAGCTGGCCCAGCTGGAAACCCTCAGCCAGGGCAAGTCGATCAACATTGCGCGAATGCTCGATGTCGGGGCCACGGTGGAGTTCATGCGCTACATGTCCGGCTGGGCGACCAAGATCGAAGGCCAGACCCTGGACGTGTCGATCCCGATTCCCGAAGGCACGCGGTTCACCGCCTTTGCCCGGCGTGAACCGGTGGGCGTGGTAGCGGGCATTGTGCCGTGGAATTTCCCGTTGATGATCAGCGCCTGGAAGCTGATGCCGGCCCTGGCCTGCGGCTGCACGGTGGTGATCAAGCCCGCCAGCGAAACCCCGCTGACCGCCTTGCGCCTGGCGGAGCTGGCATTCGAGGCCGGGATTCCCGCCGGGGTATTCAACGTGGTCACCGGGCGTGGCAGTACGGTGGGCAGCGCTCTGGCGTCGCACCCGCTGATCAGCAAGGTGTCGTTCACCGGCTCCACCGAAGTCGGCAAAGGCGTGGGCGTGGCGGCGTTGCAGAACATGACTCGGTTCGCCCTGGAACTGGGGGGCAAGAACCCGATGATTGTGCTGGCCGATGCCGACATTCCCAAGGCGATCCAGGGCGCGCTGCTCGGTGGCCTGCTCAACCAGGGGCAGGTGTGTGCCGCAGCATCGCGTTTCTATGTGCAGCGCTCGCGTTATCAAGCGTTTGTTGAGGGCCTGGCGGCGGCAGTTGCCGGGATGAGTATCGGCGCCGGCATGGACCCTTCGGCAGCAATCAACCCGTTGGTCTCGCGCAAGCAGCAACAGAGCGTGCTCAAGCACATCGCGCTGGCAAGGGAGCAGGGCGCACGGGTGGTGGCCGGCGGCGAGGCACTGAACCTGGACGGATTTTTTGTACAGCCCACGGTCCTGGCGGACGTAGACCACAGCATGGTCGTGGCCCATGAGGAAGTGTTCGGCCCGGTGCTGTCGGTGATCCCGTTCGACGACGAAGACAGCGCCATCGCCCTGGCCAACGACAGCCCCTACGGCCTGGCGGCCAGCCTGTGGACCAACGACCTGACCAAGGCCATGAACCTGGTGCCACGGATCCAGGCGGGTACGGTGTGGGTCAACGCCCACGTGCTGCTGGACCCGAACATGCCGTTCGGCGGGGTCAAGCAGTCGGGGATGGGACGTGAATTCGGGCGTGCGGTCATCGAGGCCTACACCGAGTTGAAGTCGGTGTGCATTGCTCACTGATCCTTGAGGAAAAAGTCAGCCCCGTTACCGGGGCTGCTGTTCATTCAAGGACGAACTCTGCATGGATGGTGAGGGAGCTTGCTCCGGCTGGACCAACTGGCGCTCCAGTGCACAGCAGACGCTTTTTTTAGCCCGGACTTGCCCCTGTCCTAACGCGGCATCCCGTCCTCAATCACGATCCCCTGCGCCTGCATCGCTTTGATCAACCCGGCCCGAGTGTCGGGCAGGTTAAGGATGGAGACGCTGCGGATCGCACGGACTTCTTCGGCGGTATAGGGCTGGACCTGCTGCGGCAGGCTGTCACCGGCCATGCCGTCGCGGGTCAGCAGCCAGTTCAGCATATCGGCCAGTTGCGCGTTGTTCAGGGCGGATTGGGAGATGCCGGGGACCCGTACCAGAAATTCACGACCGCCAGCGACTTTGAGGAAGTTGCCGACAAAGCCGCGCATGCGCGGCGTGTCGTTGGCCGGGGAGCCCTGGCCGCTGCCCTGGTGGCAGCCGGCGCATTGCAACTGGTAGTTGACCGCTGTGCTATAGCCGGCTGCGGCGATGGGCACCTGAGGGCGCTCGTTGCCGGGCGCCGGCCGTTGCTGCGGGTCGGGAATGGCGCGGGCCAGGGCCAGTGGGGCGGCGATCAGGCACAGCAGTCCGAGCAGCAACTGGGTACGCAAGGCGCCGCCCACTTTAGACCGCCACGCCGCGGATGACCGCGACGGTGCAGTTGTAGACGTGGGACTTGGCGCCCAGGCACCAGTTCACGTCGTTGTTGTTGAACGGGCGGTACAGCGGTTCCTCGCTGTCGTTGCGGGTGCAGGCGCACTGGGCGCAGCTGTGTTTTCCGCAGCAATCGTTGTAGGAAATGATGTAGTCCTTGCCATCCCCCGGGTTGCGGCAGGTGCCGATCCAGGTGATTTGCGAGACTTCGGCTCCCGGTGGGCAGGCCGTCACGGTGCCGCCGCAGCAACTGCACAGAAAGCCGTCGATCGAGCAGTAGCGCCAGTAGTCGCAGCTGTTGGGGTCGCCCGGATCACCGGCTTTTGGTGCTTCGGCGGCCAGGGCCTTGGAGGTGCGGTCGATCGGCAGGAGCAAGGGCAGGGCGGCGCCCACTACCATCAGCGAGCCCAGGCGCGACAATAGTTTGCGCCGCGAAGTGGTGTCGGCGACCCGCCGGCTGGAGCGCTCGAACAGAAGGTCGAGTAGTTTCATGGGGGACTCCTTGGCTTATTGTTGTGGCGAGTGCGTGTGGACGTGATCGCGGTGCAGGTAGTCCTGCAGCGTCGCGCTGCCGAGGTGCTCGACTTCGAACAGGCTGTCCAGGTGCTCGCGGGAGTTGACCAGGCCCTTGGCGCGCAAAGTGCCGTTGCTGTCGATCAGAGCCGCGTAGGGCAGTTTGCCGATCTGGTAGGTCATGCCGACTTCCGGGCCGACCACGTAGCGCGCGCCTTCGAGCTTGAACTCGCTGATCAGCTTGCGTTGGGCCTCCGGGTCGCCGTCGCTGACATAGATCACCTCCAGGCGCTCGGCCTGTTCCTTGGCGATGGATTTGATGGCCGGCAGCAGCGATTTACAGATCGGGCAGGTCGGCGACAGGAAAAACAGCAACTGGCCTTTGTCGCCGGCATAACCGAAGTTCACCGGGCGCCCTTCACGGTCGGCGGCGGTGACTTTCGGCGCGGGTTCGTTGACCGCCACGCCTTTGTCCAACATCAAGGCACCGGCCGGCGCGATGCGGCCGTGCAGGATACCGATCTGCCGCACCAGCCCCATCACGGCGAACGCCAGGGCAATCAGCAGGCACCAGAGCAATACGTTGGAAACAATCAGAGCTTGCATCATTCACCTTCCAATCAATTTGAGAAGACCAGGGCTGTTGGCCAAAAGGCCATCGGCTGCGGCATAAATCAGCAACGCCACGGCGCTGGCGGCGAGCACCACGAAGGCGTCGAACAGGCCCAGGGCGCGTGTCTCGGGCTGCCAGGCGGCGAGCAGTGCCACGCCGACCAGCAAGGCGTTGCGGATCAACAACAACGGGCGTATCGGCTGGCGCTGGTCCGGCCCAGCGCAGCCGCAATCGATGTCCTGGCGCCCGCGCCAGAGGTTGATGGCAATCGCCGTGGCGTACAGCGCCAACAAAGCTGCCGCCGCCAACGCGGCAACGGCGCGACTGACCGGTAGCAGCACGGCGAACGCCAGGGCCAGTTCCAGCCATGGCAGGCCACGGGCAACCGGGCGCACCAGGGCGGTGGGCAGCAGTTGATAGGCTTGCAGTTGGGCGCTGAAACGGGCCGGTGCGCGGACTTTATGGGTCGCGGCGCTGGCCAGAATCACCGCCGTACACAGGGCGCCGGTCAAGGTAAAGAGTGGATCAGGTTGCATGGGGTGCCTCCTGCTGTGGAATGCGGGTTAGTGGCTCAGGACCTGGATCGGGGTCTTGGCGATCTTGTCCATCGTCCCGTTGAACTTGCCGCTCTTGAGGTCGAAGATTTCCAGGCCGCCGCTGACGTTGGTGCCGATCAACAGCGGTTTTTCGTCCTGGGTGGCGTGCAGGCTCCAGACCGGGTTCGGTGCTTCGAGGGAGCCGATCTTCTTGCCGGTCTTCAGGTCGAACACCCAGATATAGGGGCTCGGGTCTTCCCACTTCATGGCCTGGTGATCTGTATGCATGATCGCGTACAGGCGGTTGAGCTTGGGTGCCACCGCCAGCAGTTGCCAGCCGCCGGGCGCCCAGCCAGCCTTTTGCTCCTTGGCGTCGACCAGGGACCAGGCGGGAAGGAACGTAGGGCGGTCACCGGAAAAATCCACGCCGCGCACGGTGCCGGTGGTGCTGGTGAAGTAATAGATGTCGCCTACGGCAATCCCGCGTTCGTTGAGCTTCTCTTTATTAGGGTCGAAAAACGGCGTCTGGCTGCGGGATGCCTCCTTGCCCTGCTCATCGAGCTTGACCACCTGCAACTGCCCGTCGCCACACAACGAGGCGAAGCTGCGTTTGCCCACCGGGTAGCTGAGCACGCAACCGCTGATGGCGATTTCGCTGGCCACGCTTTTGCTTTGGGTGTCGACCACGGTCACCGAGGTCGCAGGGGTGAAGTTGTAGATGTAGGCAAAGCGGCTATCGGAACTGACCCCAAGGGCATAGCGCTGGGTCAGGATCGACGCGCGCTTGGAGGGGATCACCACTTCCCAGTCGGGGGACAGTGTTGAAGTGTTCCAGGCGGTCAAGACGTCGGTGCGGGTGCCGCGGGTGCCGCGCGAGTAGAAGGCGTCGGCGCTGTACAGGTATTTCTGGTCCGGGCTCAGGGTGGCCGGGGCGGCAAACCCGGTGCTGACCATGCCGAGCATGCGCTTGGCGTCCGCATCGATCACCGTGACCCGGCCGGTGACGAAGTTTTCGAACTCCACATCCACCACGTAGGCTCGGTGCGGCTCGGGTGGCACCGCCAGGGTGACCTGGCCGATGGTGTCGGCGGGCAAATCGGCCCAGGCGCCGGGCAACCCCCCCAGGCAGATGCCCAGGGCCAGGGTTGAATGAAAGAGGATCCTGTTTGTTCGCATCGGGGGGCTCCCTGAATTATTAGGCTGCGGATCGTGCATGCAGGGGCAGGGGTCTGCAGGCCCAGTCTGCCTTAGACGCTCAGGGGGGACGTTGTTGTGGCTGCCAATCGGTTGTGTGCCAGTGCCACGCGCGATGGTGGGCGACAACAAACAGGGCATTGGTGTTTCGCGGGCAACGAAAAAAGCCTCATTAAAGAGGCAGAAAGTGCAATGCAAGTTAGATTGCCGAAACGGCGAAGGGGCAACTAACGCGGTTTAAACGCCAGCCTTGGAACTTGAATAAAAAAGCCGACCGCTCAACTGAAGTCAGGAGCGGTCGGCGAAAAAAACATTACTTGGGCATGGCCCAGGATTGCAGTGTGTAACCTTCCTGGCTCAACTCGGCGCGGGCCTGTTTGAGCAGGTTTTCCAGTTGTGCCGGATCGGAATAGGCACTGCTGGGGATCTGTTTGCGACCAATACGGGTATTGGTGCGGTCGATGACGGTCAGGCTCAGTTCGCCGTTACCGTCTTGTGGGGCCCAGGCTACGCATTGAAATGGCTGGAATGCGCGGTCGGCGATCAAGAGTGCTTCGTTGATACGGAGCGGGGCGTTCATGGGGTCTTCTCTCTAAAGGTGCCCAATCAAATGATGTGCCGTCGGTTGGGCTTACCGTTCGGCTGGTACTTGTACTGATGCCCCACTGTGGGGGCGGGTCACACATTTAATGGATAAATTTCGTGTTTCTTTCAAACAAGGGGCTCAGGTCAATAAAGTCGAAAGTTAAACGAAAGGTTGGGGGTTAAGTCGATCGCGCAAACCGATAAGAGCGTGACCGGTTAGTCGGTTTGGCTATTAGCGCTATAAACAAACGGTACAAGACGCCGCCATGTTCTTGCTAACGTTACACCCAGGTTTTCCAAAGTATTGTTTCTAATAACTTTTCCTCTATTTGGCGCCAAGGATCAGTCATGCTCGAAGCCCCCGTGCAACGCCGGCTGTTGGTGGTTGATCCGTGCGACGATTGTCATCGCCTGCTGCCCGGTTTGCGCGCTGTGGGCTGGAACGTCGACAGCTGTGGGTTGGAGGATGCCGCCGACCGCTCCTGCGATGTCGGCCTGCTGCGCCTGCAACCCTTTCACCTGGAGCGCCCGGAGGCGGTCAAGGAACTGATCAGTCGCAGTGGCACCGAGTGGATCGCGGTGCTGAGCCCCGATGTGCTGCGGTTGCAGAAGGTCGGGGATTTTGTCTGCGAGTGGTTTTTTGACTTTCATACCCTGCCGTTCGATGTTTCGCGGGTCCAGGTCACCCTGGGCCGGGCCTTTGGCATGGCGCGCTTGCGCGGGCAGGGCGCAATCCATATTGAACAACCCGAACATGAACTGCTGGGCGACAGCCGGCCGATTCGCGATCTGCGCAAACTCTTAAGCAAGCTGGCGCCCACTGAGTCACCGGTGCTGATCCGCGGCGAAAGTGGGACCGGTAAAGAGCTGGTGGCCCAGACCCTGCACCGGCAGTCACAGCGGCACAACAAACCCTTTGTCGCGATCAATTGTGGGGCCATCCCCGAACACCTGATCCAGTCCGAACTGTTCGGCCATGAAAAGGGCGCGTTCACCGGGGCGCACCAGCGCAAGGTCGGGCGCATCGAGGCGGCTCATGGCGGCACGCTGTTTCTGGATGAAATTGGCGACCTGCCTCTGGAGCTGCAAGCCAACCTGCTGCGCTTTCTCCAGGAAAAACACGTCGAACGGGTCGGTGGCAGCCAGCCGATCCCGGTGGATGTTCGGGTCCTGGCCGCAACCCACGTCGACCTGGAGGCGGCAATTGGCAACGGCCGTTTTCGCGAAGACCTGTATTACCGGCTCAATGTCCTGCAAGTGGTCACCGCACCGTTGCGCGAGCGCCACGGTGACCTGGGCCTGCTGGCCAACCATTTTGCCCATTTCTATAGCCAGGAAACCGGACGCCGCCCCCGTAGTTTCAGCGAGGACGCCCTGGTCGCCATGGGCAAACACGACTGGCCGGGCAATGTGCGCGAGCTGGCCAATCGGGTGCGACGTGGCCTGGTGCTGGCCGAGGGGCGGCAGATCGAGCCGCGCGACCTGGGCCTGCTCAGCCAGCATGCTGTCAGCGCGCCCATGGGCACCCTCGAAGACTACAAGCACCGCGCCGAGCGCCAGGCGTTGTGCGATGTGCTCAACCGCCACAGTGACAACTTCAGTGTCGCCGCCCGGGTCCTGGGCGTGTCGCGCCCGACCTTCTACCGTTTGCTGCACAAGCATCAGATTCGCTAATCACGCGCGCACTAAAAAAGGCCCGCTGCGATTGATCTCGCAGCGGGCCTTTTTAGTGGTTGGCGGGGCGCTAGAAGTAGTAAGGGAATTTCAGGCTGAAGGTGAAGTCCGGGGCATCTTCGGTCATGCCGATGGACAGGTTGGGTACGACGGTCAGGTTGTCGGTGGCAGCAATGGTCATGCCGACGTTGAAGTAGCCGGCGTTGGCATCGCTGGAGACCACTGATTGCCAGTCGCCACCGTTGGGCTTGAGCTTGCTTTTACGCTGTATCAGGTCCGAAACGGAGAACGACATACTCATTTTCTCGTTGAGGGCGAAGGCTACGCCCGCACCGATCTGATAGCTGTCGCCCAGTTGTACCTTGCCAGGTGTCTTGCTACCGACTGTGGAGCTGATGTCGCCAAAAGACTCTTCCAGGTTGTGGGTGTAGGACAGGGTCCCGAACAACACGGCAGGGTCGAAAGTCTTGACCAGGGAGATGCCGGGAGTGATCGACCAGACACCGTTACCGGTGGGTAGGCTTTCAGGTACGTATAGGTTGTCATTGACGTTCGATTGAACCAGCTTGATGCCGAACGGCTCCTTACCGGTCGGTGCCTTGACGCGCAATGTCGCCACCGCGTCAGGCCAGAAATCCGATTCGTCGAGGAACTTGTAGGCTACACCGAAATTCACGTCGCCCAGTGTCGGGTCGCGGGTAACCGACTGCTCGGTAGTGGTGGTTCCGGCGCCCCCGCCGCCCCCAGATTGATAAGTCGATTCGCGGTAGACCACCGGGGCGTTGATATCGAACTGCCAACGGTTGTTGAGGTTATAGCGAGCGGTCAGATCCAGGGTCCAGTTATCGGCCTTGATCCTGTCCAGGTTGATGTTGCCGAGAAAGATCGAGTCCAGTGCCAGAAAACCGTTAACCGTCAATTGCCGCGCATCGTAGCGGGCATAGCTGATGCCGGTTTCAAAGCTGAATTTGCCGCCGCCGAAGAAGCCGCTGGCCTCGTCATATAGGTTGCTGACACTTTGGGCGGGCGCCGAGTCATCCCTGAGGGACTGACCATAGGACGCCCCACCCGCCGCACCTCCGGATGCAGCAGCGGCGCCGGTGCCGGTACTGGCTCCGGCAACCTGGGTATTTCCCCGCAAGTCGGCAGGGGACTTGGCCAAGCGTTTGGGCGGCGGCGCGGCGGGTTGCTCTTCAACCTGACGCACCCTTTGTTCCAGTACCGCCAACGCCTTCTGCTGAACTTCGTAACGTTGCTTCAGCTCCAGAAGCTCCTGTTTCAGGGTCTCTACGTCCGTATTGGGCGCTGCGTGCAGCAGCGTTGCAGGAAATAGAGTGCTCAAACATACAACTGCGCGCAGTGACACTGATCGATACATGAAATAAGCCGTCCTTTTTAGCCCAATGGTCGGACTCAGCGTAGTTCAATAACCCAAGTTGCGTAGTCCCTTGAGCGTGTTCAAATTACAGTCCAATGCGCCCGCGCTGGGGCCGTTATTGTTGAGCACCACATTGAGCTGGGTCAGGTTGCTGACCATGTTGCTATTGCCGAGCAGGCGGGTGTTCTGCAGCAGGCCGCCCTGGGCCACTTGCTGCAAGGTGCTGCCCTGGTTGTTGTTGGCCAGTATGGCCATCTGGATCCCGCCGTTGACGGCTGAGACGCTGACGCTGCCGGCGCCGCTGCTGCCGCTGATGGTCTGTCCGGCCAGCAGTGCCTGTCCCTGGCCAGGGACCAGTGCCGGAGCCTGAGAACCCTCAGTGACGTTGATGCTGATGTCGTTATAGGCGCTATTGCCATCGCCGGCAGCCCTAACGCTCTGGGTGATGCCTTGGTTGGTGCCCAGGCCTGCGCCACCGACAACGTTGCCGGAGCCCTGGGTCGGCGTGGTGCCGTTACCAGTCTGGGTGATGGTTGAGACATAGAATTCGGGTTTGACAGTTGCTTGCTGGATCTGCATCGAGGTGGTTGCACCTACGAGATCCCCACTGGCGTTGCGCCAGGTGCTGCTCATGACGATACCGAAGCTGATGATGCGCCCCGGCATTACATAACGGCCCCGCAATTGCGAGAGTTCTTGGTCCTGGACTTCGAGCGGTTTGAAGCCAGCGTGTGCTGGAAGAGCTGCTACCAGACAGGCAGCGGCCAGCCAGTATGAGGTTTTCATCTGCTGCTCCCGGAGCGTCCTGCCCCAATTATCATTATTGGGCTTCTAGAAGAAGTCGCTCTGTATGAAGCCAAAATCCATCAGTTCTGCGTCTTTGACCGGACTGAAGCTATCGAGCTTGTTTCTTGCAGTCAGCGGCATGGGCGGATCGAGCAGGGCGTTGGCCTTGTCGTAACCGGGACCGATGATGGCGAAGACGATGCCGTTCCAGCCTTTGACGAAGTCTTCATGGGAGTAGCGTTTGTGTCCCAGTACTGGGTCGGCGATATACACCCAGTCTTTTTGTGCCCGCTGCATCACCACGAAGTGTTTGTATCCGCGAATTTCCATCAGCACTACTACCGGAATGGTCACCGCCTCGAGTTTTTCAGGAGGGATCCGGTAGCCCCGTGCCCGCATGCCAATGCTTTCTACGTAGCGCTTCATATCGAGCATGGAGAAGCCCTGGGTGCGTACCAGGTCTTGGTCGGAGTTGACCAGCATGCCTTTTATGATGTGCTCCTCATCGACGTCGAGCCAATAGGCTTGGCGCAGGACCGTTGCCAGAGCGGCAGCGCCGCAGCTGAAATCGGTTTTTTGTTCGACTATGTCGCTGAATTTGCGCTCCCGCAGACTTTGTACCTGCTTGTACACCAGATTGCCGCCGGGCAAGACTGCGACGGCCATTTGGGCAGCCTGAGTCAGACCAGACAGGCACAGCAGCAGAGTGAGGGTCGCAATACGCATGATCGATACGCCTTGTGAGACTGTGGAAAAGCCCCGTTTCCGGGGCTTTTGTTTCGATCGCGATTACATGCAGGCTTTGCAGCCAGCAGCGATGGACAGCGAGTTGCTTTGTTGGTTGCCCACGCCTGCCGAGACGTTGGCACCGCCGTTGCCGGAGAAGCCGTTCATCGAGCCGGTCATGCTGGCGTTGTTGACCACTGGGTTTTTCCAGCCGTCTTTGGTCAGCACTTGCTGAGTCCAGTAGCCAGCCAGTTCGATCGTGCCTTGTTCTTTGAAGGTGAATTTTTGATCGTCGTTGCCATGGCCTTTGTTATCGCCGTAGCCATGACCGCTGCCATGACCGTCGTCGCCTTCGATTTTGCCGCTGCCGGTACCTTTGTAGGTGCCCGAGGCTACGAAGCCACCTGAGAGGGTGTCTTTTTTGTAGGCCTGTACGCCTTTGTTATCCACGACCAGATTGGTCGACTGTTGGTTGGCCGAGGCAGCCGCAGTCGCTACGCGACCACCGGATACGGCAATGGCCAGGTTGTTTTTCTGTTGGTTGAAGTCGCCGGCGGTGACGTTGATACCCAGGTTGCCTGAGCCGTTGTTGCCGGAGTTGTTCAACGTGGCGTTGTTTTGAGTCGAAGAGTTTTTCACGTAGTTATTGTTGTTGTACTGAGTGGCGCTCGACGCGGCCACGGCGGAGCCGAAGATGAACCTTTCGTCAGCGGTTGCCAGGGCTACAGCGTTGTCTTGTTGGTTGCCGTCGCCGGCTGCAACGTTGGCGCCCATGTTGCCGTTGGAGTTGTTGAGCGAGTTGTCAGCCTTGCCGGTGTTCAGGGTGCCCTGATTTTTCACCACGTTGGTGTTGCTGTTTTGCACGTCGATCACTGCCGCCCCAGCCCCGGCGGTGATTTGCAGCAGGGTGTTGAGGTCCGGACCCTGATTGTGATCGTCATGGCCATTGCCATGCCCGTTGTTATTGCCCTGTCCGCCTGCTTGAGCAGCCATTGCCATAACTGCAGCCAGTGCGAAAACCAGTGGTTTGAGAGCCATTGTAGGTTTCATGGTGTTTCTCCGGTGCTTATTAGTTGGTTAAGTGTTGGGACTTTCTAATTGCACTGCGTTTGGGTCAGTCAGCGACCCGGATGCTCAGGGTGTTAGCCATTCGGTTCCCCACCCCGGCACTCTGGTTCACCTGAATCACTCCACGGCTGCCGGTGAAGGCCTGGTCGCTGGTAACGACCTGGCGGCTGCCTTGATGAGTGTCAGTTGCTCCTGAGCTTGGTAACAGCGCCACGTTCTGTTGGGACAGGACGCTGTCGTCGATGCCTTGCGGATTGGCACTGATGCTGATCCGCATGGCGTTGACCATTTGGTTGTTGGCCCCGGCCGACTGGTTCACGCCCAGTACCCCGTTGCCGTTACTGAAAGAGTTGCCGCCAATGGTGCTGCTGGCGTTGACCGAGCGATCGGCTGGCGTGTCCAGACGCTGTTTCACGCTGGTGCTGGCGCTGGCATTGGTGCCAATCGCAATGGCCCGCACGTTGGCTTGCTGTTGCTGGTCTCCGGCGGCCTGGTTGACGTTGAAGTTGCCGGTGTAGCCGCTGCCGGAATTCTGGATGCTCGAGGTGTCTGCGACTTGGCTCGCTGAATCGGCCATGGCGGCGGTGCAGGTGAACAGGGCAATAAACAACAGGGACCGATTCATCTCACTTGCCCCCCAGGTTGTTCAGCGGCGTCATACCGGTGCTGATCGAGCGGTTGATCGACCCCGAGATCGAGTTGCCCGACCCACCGCCGTGGCTGGCGGACATGCCTGGCAGGCCGTTGGGATTGGTCACCACATTCATCCCGGCCATACCCGAGCCGCCAGGCATGACGGTGGTTCGAATCAAGGCACCGCTACTGATCCCGGCGAATTCGCCATCGCTCATTTCGTTACCGCTGATGATGTGGGTGATGCGAGCGGCCGGGTTGGTATTGACGGTGGTCGGGTTCGGGTCAGGCTGCAGAGCTTTACGGCCCATGGGCTGAGCCTGGACGGTACGTTGCAGGACAATCACACCATCGCCGGCTGCCTGTACGGGAAGGCAATACGCCGCGCTGACGGCACAACCGATCAGCAAGAGGCGGGTCAAACCTTGATTGATATTCCCCACGGCGGCATTCCTTCTTCTGAGCACTGGCCCTAACCAGCGTTGTGAGGAATAGAGCAGGAGCTGTGCCGCTTTTTATTTCTCTTGGGAATTCAATACCTTGGTTTTTTTTGCGAGCGCCGGCGGCCGTGGGTGTTTCAAATCTGAGACAGGAGCCACACTCGGCAAATGGCCATAGGCGGGCCGATGCTCTAAATCAGGGGTTCGCCGGGGGTTGTATCAGTGGCTTAACAGTTTCGCGGGGAATTGCGTCGGGCCTTGGCACAGGCCGTTGTGGGGGCAGGCAAGTGTTTCAGAAATGGACACTTGGGCCCGTTGCAGAGGTGGAGCGCTTCAGCACGCCAGCAAATGACGGACCTGGGCCAGGGCCAGTTGCCGGCGTTGCTCCCAGTCGCCGTCCACTACGATAAACGGCTGCTTATGCTGCACCAGCCAGTCCCGCGAAGCCTGGAAAAACCCCAGCCGCTGTTCCAGCTGCGGTTGGCAGCGCTGGCCGTCGTCGACCCAGCCCACCTGCTCCGGCGACAGCAGCAGGTGCAGGTCGTAGCGGCGGGCCAGCAGTTCAGGTTCGAGCCAGGGCGGGCAGTCGCCAAACAGGGTTCGGCTCCAGAGCATGTTGCTCAGCAGGTGGGTGTCGAGGATCAGCAATTCTGGGTTGCGCGCCCGGGCGGCGTCTTCCCAGGCCAGTTGGCCCCTGGCGATCTGCGGGATATCCGCGAGGCAGGTGTCGCGGCCTTGCTGGTCGATGAAATGGCGCACGTACTCGCCAACCTGGACGCCCCCCAGGCGCGCCTGCAGTTCGTTGGCCAGCCAGCTCTTGCCGCTGGACTCGGGGCCGGTCAGCACCACCACCTTCATGCCGGAAAGACCGGAGCCACGCGCCATAGTGCCCGGCAACTGGCGTTGACCCTGAGCCAAGCGGCGATGACGCCGAGCGCAGCGGCAAACAGTTCAAGCCCGGGCATGGGGGTTCCTTGGGGAAATGGAGGAGGGCGCGGATTGTAACCAGAGTGCGGCGCTGCGCGTTAGTCCGCGAGCGCTGCGAAGGTGGCGAGCCGGGCCCGCCACCGCAGGGGCCTAGACGCGGAACTGGCGCAACAGGCCGTTGAGCTGCTCGCTGAGCTCTTTGAGGTGGCGGCTGGCGGCGCTGGACTGTTCGGCCGCTATCGCCGTGCTGTGGGACAGGCCCGCCGCCTGGGTCACGTTCTGGTTGATGTCTTCGACCACGTGGGCCTGCTGCAGGGTGGCGCTGGCGATGGAGGCGTTGAGCCCGTTGAGGTTGCGCAGTGCCTGGCCGATGGCATTCAGGCTCTGGCCGGCCAGGCCTGCCTGTTCGATGGTCAGTTGCGAAGCGCGGCTGCTGTCGCTAATCACCTTGACCGCAGCTTCGGAATGATTCTGCAGACGCTCGATCATCGACTGGATCTCGGCCGTGGATTTCTGTGTGCGCTGTGCCAGCAACCGTACCTCATCGGCCACCACCGCAAAGCCGCGGCCTTGTTCACCGGCGCGGGCCGCCTCGATGGCCGCATTCAGCGCCAGCAGGTTGGTCTGCTCGGCGATCGAACGAATCACCTCCAGCACACTGCCGATCTGGGTGCTTTCAGCGGCCAGGGTGCGAATCACTTCAACCGCCTGGTCGATGGTGCTCGACAACTGGTCGATCTGTTGCAGGCTGCCGTCGATATTGACCTGCCCCTGCTGCGCCTGGGCCTCGGCATCGCGCATTTCACTGGCGGCATGCTCGGCGTTTTTCGCGACGTCCTGCACGCCGTACGTCACTTCGTTGATGGCCGTGGCCACCAGTTCCATCTGTTGCGATTGTTGCTGACTACGCTCCTGAGCCTGGCTGGCGTTGCTGCCCAGGTCCGCCGACGACTGCTCCAGGGCACCGGCCGAGACCTGTAACTGGCTGACTACCAGGCGCAACTTGGCGGTAAACCCGTTGAAGTGTCGCGCCAGTTCCGTGACTTCGTCCTGGCCGTGGGTGTCGAGGGTGCGGGTCAGGTCGCTTTCGCCGCTGGCGATATTGGCCATGGCATGCACCGTTTCCCGCAGGGGACGCACGATGCTGCGGGCGATCAGGGCCACCAGCAGGCCCATGAGCAGCGCAATCCCCAAGCCGATGAACGACGCCTGGCGCACCTGGGTGTAGAACTCGGCCTGCATGTCGTCGATATACACCCCCGAGCCGATGATCCAGCCCCAGGGTTGGAACAGCTGGACATAGGAGGTTTTCTGCACCGGCGCGTCCGCCCCGGGCTTCGGCCAGCGGTAGTCGACCATGCCGGCGCCCTTGGTCTTGGCGATGTTGACCATCTCGTTGAACAGGGCAAAGCCATCCGGGTCTTTGATCGCCGAGAGGTTCTGCCCTTCAAGTTTGGGGTTGGCCGGGTGCATGACCATCACTGGGGTCAGGTCGTTGATCCAGAAGTAGTCGTTCTGGTCGTAGCGCAAGCCGCGAATCACGCTCAGGGCCTGTTTCTGCGCGGCCTCGCGGCTCAGGGTGCCGGCGGTTTCGAGGCTTTGGTAGTAGGCCAGCACGCCGTTGGCGGTCTGCACCACATGTTGGGTTTTCTGCGCCTTGGCCTGATACAGATCGTTGTGGATCTGCTTGAGCATCAACATGCCCTGGGTCAATAGCATGAGCACCGCGACTATCAGGATCAGCCACAGCCGGCGGCTGATCGATACATTGCGCAAGCTATTCATCATTGCGTCACTCCGATTTGTTGTTCTTGTCATCAATAGTCGCGTGTATTCAGGCTCTTTCCCGGGCCTGGGCGCGCTGCGCTGGTCGGCCAGACAAGGTCGAAGCGTTATTCATGCATGTCTGATAGGATTTCGGCCCCGTTACGGAAAACCTGAATCCGGCTTGTTTTTTCACGGGTTTTTCATCGGTTGTTGTTAATTCTATTGCGTGCATACCGCCGCTACGCTCATCGCAGTGAACACTAAAAAAACGATCAGGGCCTGCTGCAGCACGGCCTTTTGGGGGATTGATGGATCTTTGGACCGCCGCTCAGGCGTTGATACTTGGGGTTGTCGAGGGGCTGACTGAGTTTTTGCCCATCAGCAGCACCGGTCACCAGATTATTGTGGCGGACCTGCTCGATTTTGGCGGTGAGCGCGCCATGGCGTTCAACATCATCATCCAGCTCGGGGCGATCCTGGCCGTGGTCTGGGAGTTTCGGCGCAAGATCTTCGACGTGGTGGTGGGCCTGCCCAGGCAACGCAATGCCCAGCGGTTTACCGTCAATCTGCTGATCGCTTTTTTCCCGGCCGTAGTGCTGGGGGTGATTTTTGCCGACCTGATTCACCACTACCTGTTCAACCCGATCACGGTGGCTACGGCCTTGGCGGTGGGCGGGGTGATCATGCTCTGGGCCGAGCGCCGCGAGCACGAGGTGCATGCCCACAGCGTGGATGACATCACCTGGCAGGATGCGCTGAAAGTCGGTTTCGCCCAATGCCTGGCGATGATTCCCGGTACGTCGCGCTCCGGCTCGACCATTATCGGCGGCCTGCTGTTCGGTCTGTCGCGCAAGACCGCTACCGAGTTTTCGTTCTTCCTGGCCATGCCGACCATGGTCGGGGCCGCGGTGTACTCCGGTTACAAATACCGTCATCTGTTCCAGCCCGATGACATGCCGGTGTTCGCCATCGGCTTCATCACTGCCTTTATCTTCGCCATGATCGCGGTGAAGGGCCTGCTCAAGTTCATCGCCAGCCACAGCTACGCCGTGTTTGCCTGGTACCGGATCGTGTTCGGCCTGCTGATCCTCGCCACCTGGCAGTTCGGCTGGGTGGACTGGGCGGCGGCCAAGCCTTGAGCGAGCCACGGAGCAGTGGTCGCCCCGGGCGCAACAGCGGGACGACGGTTGCGCACCCACGCCTGAAATGGCTGGCGTTCGTCCTGCTGTGCGGGCTGCCGTTGTTCGGCTCGCTGTCGTTAGGGTTGCAGGGAGTATCACTGCTGCCCCTGGTGGGGTATGGGGTCGTCAGCGGCCTGACCTTTGCGCTCTACGGCTACGACAAACGCCAGGCCCGCAACAACGGCCAGCGTACCCCGGAAAAGGTCCTGCACGCCCTGGAACTGGCCGGTGGCTGGCCCGGTGCCTTGCTGGCGCAGCAAGTGTTCCGGCACAAGACGCGCAAGGTCTCGTACCAGGCTTTGTTCTGGTTGATCGTGGCGTTGCACCAGGTGTTCTGGATCGATCGGCTGTTTCTCGACGCCGGGTTGTCGAACCTGCTCTAAAGCAACAGCCCCACCTGCACCCGCTTCGGCAATTTGGCCACCACCAATTGATGGGAGCGCCGCAGTAGCGCTTGCAGTTCGCTGTTGGTCAGCGGGTAGGGCGTTTCCATGATCACCCAATGGGCTCGCGCCAGGTAGGGGGCGGGATGGATGCCCGGGCGGTCGACATGGCCGAGGAACAACTCCTTGTCGACCTTGAACGCCAGGGAGTCGCCCCGCAGGCCTTGCAGGGCGAACATCTTGTTGCCAGCAATGGAAAACACTCGCACGCCGCCCCACTTGTAGTCTTCCCGGGCGCCGGGCAGGGCCAGGCAGAATTGCGCCACGTCGTCTTCGCTCATGGGTTGGGTTTTCACAGGGTTCGGTCTCCGCAGCTTTTGAAGGATTCGGTCAGGTGGTCGATCCAGGCCCGTACGGCCGGCAATAAACCGCGTCGATGAGGATAAACCGCCTGCAGCCAGCCTCCCGGCAGCGCCCATTGGGGCAGCAGTTGCACCAGTTGGCCGGTTTTCAGTTCTTCCTCGCAGTACATCATCGGCAGAACGGTGAAGCCCAGCCCGGACAGGGTGCAGGCCTTGCGCACGATAAAGTCGTCGATGCCCAGCCGCGCCTCCAGCGCCAGGTCACACTGGGTGCCCTGTTCGTCGAACATGCGCAAATGCACCTGGCGATCGGCCTCCAGGGCCCCGAGCACCGGTACCTGGCGCAGGTCTTGCGGGTGACTGATGCTGCGCTCGCGCAGAAAGTCCGGGCTGGCGACCATCACCGTCTGCGCCTGGCGCAGGCGACGGGTGACCAGCAGCGGGTCTTCATCCCCCAGATCGCGTACACGCAGGGCTACGTCGATGCCTTCGGTTACCAGGTCGACGCGGCGATTGAGCAGCATCATCTCCAGTTGGACCTGGGGATGTTTGCTCAGGAAGGTGCTGATGACCTGCGGCAGAAACTGGTGCGCCAAGCCCACCGGGCAAGACACCCGCAAGCGCCCACGAGGCTCGCTGGACATGCTGGCTACGGCTTCGTCGGCCATTTCCGCCTCCAGCAGCATGGCCTGGCAATGGCGCAAATAGCGTTCGCCGACCGCGGTCAGCTTCAATTGCCGCGTGGTGCGTTGCAGCAGGCGCGCATTGAGGCGTTCTTCAAGCTGGGCAATGCGCCTCGAGAGGCGGGACTTGGGGATGCCCAACAGGCGCCCGGCGGCGGCGAAGCCACCGGCCTCCACCACTTTGGCGAAGTAATAGAGATCGTTGAGGTCTTGCATGACGGACTCGACTGTTCCACTGGTGAGACGAACTATCGCATTTATGCCGACTAATCAGCCATTGGTTTCATCTGTAGGATCACCCCCACTTGATCGCCCGGTGGCGATCCTCACTTGGAGATCCCACATGAAACTGTTGCATATCGATTCGAGCATCCTTGGCGACCACTCGGCCTCCCGTCAGTTGAGCCACAACGTGGTAGCCGCCTGGCAAGCCGCCGATCCGTCGCTGGTGGTCACTTACCGCGACCTGGCCAGCGATGCCATCAGCCACTTTTCCGCCGCCACGTTGCTGGCCGCCGGCACCTCGGCTGAACTGCGCGACGCCGCACTGCAGCACGAAGCCGAGCTCAGCGCCTCGACCCTGGCCGAGTTCCTGGCGGCTGACGCCGTGGTGATTGCCGCGCCGATGTACAACTTCAGTATTCCGACCCAACTCAAGGCCTGGATCGACCGTATTGCAGTGGCGGGCCAGACGTTCCGTTACACCGAAGCCGGCCCTGAAGGCCTGTGCGGCAACAAGAAAGTCGTAGTGGTTTCGACTTCTGGCGGCCTGCATGTGGGCCAGGCAACCGGCGTTGGCCACGAGGACTACCTCAAGGTCATGTTGGGTTTTATCGGCATCACCGACCTGGAGTTCATCCGCGCCCATGGCCTGGCATACGGTGAAGAAGTGCGCAGCAAAGCCTTGAGCGATGCCCAGGCCCAGATCGAAGAGCAATTCGCCGCCGCATAAGGCTTGTGTAAAGACTTCATCCGGGCGCGGAAACGCGCACTAAACTCTGTATTCTGATCGGTGTCGAAAATGATCAGAGTACGGAGTTTTTTTGTTTTTGCCTTTCACGCCTTCTGGCCCAGGTTATGCAGATAGAAGTTCATCGGTCTTTTACCTGCACCCCTGCCAGCGTTCGCCAGATGTGTTGCAAGGCCTTGGCTGCAAGGGAGGGCAAGGGCAAAGGGGTTCTCGATCCAGCCGCAAAGGTGGGCGTCCCATGAAGCGTCTCAGTGCACTGTTACTGATCTGCCTGCTCAGCAGCCTGCTTTCGGTGCAAGCTGCGCCTGCTCCACACCCGCACTGGAGTGTCGGCTATCACGAGATGACCTTTCTCGATCCGCTGGACCGGCAACCCATGCGCGCCATCGCCTTTTATCCGTCCACCGGTTACGAGCACAGCAGCATGCTTGAGGGTTACCAGGTGGCGGCGACCCAGGATGCCAAGGTCGCCATTGGCCGCTTCCCGATGTTGATGCTGTCCCATGGCAATACCGGCACTCCTCTGGCACTGCACGATCTGGCCACGTCCCTGGCACGTAAGGGCTTCGTGGTGGTGGCGGTGATCCACCCCGGCGACAACTCCAAGGATCACAGCCGCCTGGGGACCTTGAGCAACCTCTATGGACGGCCGATCCAGATCTCCGAAGCCATTACCGCAACCTTGGTCGACCCGATGCTGTCACCTTTCGTCAATGCCGATCAGGTTGGTGTGATCGGCTATTCCGCCGGTGGTGAAACCGCGCTGATTCTCTCTGGTGCCACCCCGGACCTGGACCGCCTGCGGCGCTATTGCCAGGAGCGTCCCGATGACCGGGATGCCTGCAATACTCAGGGCGAACTGATTGTCGACCGCGATGATTTGCAGCCGGTGGCGGATGCCCGGGTGCATGCCTTGATGCTGATGGCGCCGCTGAGCCTCAAATTCGGCCGCCACACCCTGGCGGGCGTGCATGTACCGGTGCTGCTCTACAGTGGCGACGGCGACAATCTGGTGGCCCTGGACAAGAACGCCGCGGCCCTGGCACGCAAGCTGCCGGTGGCACCGGACTTCAAGCTGCTGGCCGGCGCCGGGCATTTCGTGTTCATGGCCCCGTGCAGCGAAGCGCAACTGGCAGCAATGCCGGCGCTATGCACCGATGCCGATGGCGTCGACCGTGAAGACATTCACCGCAACCTGATTGCCGAGGCCGGCAAATTTTTCGCCCACACCCTGGGCAAATCCAGCCGCGCCGGGATGCAGACCGCGGATCAGTGATTCAGGCGTTGGAACGCCGCTGCAACAGCAGCGTCAGGCCCAGCGCGGCGATGGACAGCAGCGCCGCGCAGAAGAAGATCCACGAATACCCCAGGTTCAGTGCCACCGCCCCCATCAACGGCCCGGCAATCGCCAGCGCCAGATCGAAAAACACCGCATACGCACTCAGGCCCGCACCGCGACTGCTGTTGGGCACCTGCCTGATCGCCTCGACGCCCAGCGCCGGGTACACCAGGGACAAGCCAAAACCGGTCAGCCCGGCGCCGATCAGGGCGTAGGCGGTGGAGGGCGCAAGCCACAGCAGAACCAGGCCCAGGGTTTCGATGCTCATGCAGGCGATAGCGGCCTTGAAGCCGCCGAAGCGGCTGATGGCGGAAATAAACAGCAGCCGCGACACAATGAAGCACACACCAAATACGGTCAGGCAGTAGGCAGCGCCGGTCCAGCCACGATTCAAGTAAAACAGGGCAATAAAGGTGGTCAGGGTGCCGTAGCCGATGGAGGCCAGGCTCAGGCTGGCGCCGTAAGGGGCAATGCGCCCAAACACCGCCCAGAACGGCAGGCGCTCGCCACGCACCACCGGCACCGAAGCTTTTTTGCGAATCAGCACCAGAGCCAGGGCTGCCAACAGTGACAAGGCGATGCCGAGGCTGGCGAAGCCGTACTGGTCGACCATCACTACCCCCAGCGGTGCCCCAATGGCAATCGCCCCATAGGAGGCAATGCCGTTCCACGAGATCGAGCGAGCGGTGTGTACGGCGCCCACCTGGCCCATGCACCAGCTGATGGTACCGACACCGATCAGGCCCTGGGCCACGCCCAGTAGCAAACGCCCGCCGAGCAGGATGGTCAGGCTCAGCAGCGGCAGGCTTTGCAGCAGGGTCGAGAGCAGCGTCAGGCCGCCGCTCAGGAGGATCCCGATCAAGCCGTAAACGATGGCGCGCTTGGTGCCCAGGTTGTCCGACATGCGCCCGGCCATGGGCCGGCTGAGCAGGGTAGCCAGGTACTGCGAGCCAATGGTCAGCCCAGCCACCACGGCGCTGAAACCCAACTGCCCGTGGACATAACCTGGCAACACCGCAATCGGCAGGCCGATGCAGAGGAAGGCAATAAAGGTATAGAAAACGATGGAGACGATCTGCAGGGTGATCGTCATGGAGCTGGGAACAGGCGGCTGTTGCGCAGACATGAGGGCTCGTTCGCGGGCGGGCGGTTGGAGAGCTGCATCATGGCGCGGCCCGGGAGCAAAAGAAAGCAGGCTATCTAATTCTTCAGCCTGCCTTGCCCGTTGCCCCAGAAACAAAAAGCCCCGTCACCAGGACAGGGCTTTGTGTTGAAGCTTGCCGCTTATCGCTGCTCTTGGCTTAGATCGCGACACCCTGGCTGCGCAGGTAGTCGTCGTAGGTGCCACTGAAATCGGTCACGCCGCTTGGGCTGAGTTCGATGATGCGGGTGGCCAGGGACGAAACGAACTCACGGTCGTGGCTGACGAAGATCAGCGTGCCTGGGTAGTTCTCCAGCGCCAGGTTCAGCGCCTCGATGGATTCCATGTCCAAGTGGTTGGTCGGTTCGTCCATGATCAGCACGTTCGGCTTTTGCAGAATCAGCTTGCCGAACAGCATGCGACCTTGCTCGCCACCGGAGATGACCTTGACCGACTTGAGGATCTCATCGTTGGAGAACAGCATGCGGCCCAGGGTACCGCGAACCATTTGTTCGCCTTCTTTGGTCCAGCGGCCCATCCAGTCGAACAGGTTGGATTCGTCTTCGAAGTCCGACGCGTGGTCCTGGGCGTAGTAGCCCAGCTCGGCGGCTTCGGTCCATTTCACGGTGCCGGCGTCCGGGGTCAGTTCGTTGACCAGGGTACGCAGCAGGGTGGTCTTGCCGATACCGTTCGGGCCGATGATCGCCACGCGCTCGCCAGCTTCGACCTGGAAGCTGAAGTCTTTGAACAGGGTTTTGCCGTCGAAGCCTTTGGCCATGCGCTCGACAATGACCGCCTGCCGGTGCAGCTTCTTGGTCTGTTCGAAACGGATGAATGGGCTGACCCGGCTCGAAGGCTTGACCTCGGCCAGTTGGATCTTGTCGATCGCCTTGGCACGGGAGGTGGCCTGCTTGGCTTTCGAGGCGTTGGCCGAGAAGCGGCTGACGAACGATTGCAGTTCGGAAATCTGCGCTTTCTTCTTG
>Ga0302259_1000001_pt1 | contig 139809 bp, 110 predicted proteins | sample I_Fen_N3_4_FD_194562 | JGI IMG/M metagenome (GOLD analysis project Ga0302259, IMG submission 194562) | Peat permafrost microbial communities from Stordalen Mire near Abisko, Sweden - I_Fen_N3_4 | ecosystem: Environmental > Terrestrial > Soil > Wetlands > Permafrost | place: Sweden: Abisko... | reverse complement strand
CCAAAGCCGCGGTGATCAACATGACCAAGGTCTTCGCCAAGGAATGCGCGCAGTTCGGCATCCGCTGCAACGCCCTGTTGCCGGGCCTGACTGACACCAAATTCGCCTCGGCCCTGGTGAAGAACGACGCCATCCTCAAGACCGCACTGGCACAAATCCCCCTCAAGCGCGTGGCCGACCCCAGCGAAATGGCCGGCGCCGTGCTGTACCTGGCCAGCGATGCCTCGAGCTACACCACCGGCGTGGCGTTGAATGTGGATGGCGGGTTCCTGTCCTGAGTTCGTCTCCTGTCGGACGACACGATTCCACCTGAAAGGTCACGGCGCCTGTTCCAGCCAGCGCAGCCTCGAGAGCTCGGCAGCGGCTACAGGTGCGCGTGAATTTTTATTCCACGGATTGCAATTAGAGAATATTTATTCCATAACTAACCCTTCTTAAAATAATAAATTTGAAGGGCGCGGCTATGCATGAGCTTGGAATTGGTCTGATTGGCACCGGCTTTATGGGCCGGGCCCATGCCTTGGCGTTTCGTAATGTGAGTGCGGTGTTCGAGTTGCCGGTGCGCCTGCACCTGGCTGCCCTGGCCGATGCCGATCGCCAGCGTGCCGAGCACTGCGCGGCGGCCTGGGGCTTTGAGCGGGCCCACGGCGACTGGCAGCAGTTGATCGCCGACCCCAAGGTGCATCTGGTGGCCATCACCACCCCCAACCACCTGCACTTCCCCATGGCGATGGCCGCGCTGGCGGCCGGCAAGGCGGTGTATTGCGAAAAGCCGCTGGCGGTCAGCGTCGAGCAGGCCGAGCAGATGCAGCAGGCGGCCAAGACCGCTGGCGTAGTGACCCGGGTGGGCTACAACTACCAGCACAACCCGATGATCATTCGCGCTCGCGCGCTGATCGAGGCCGGCGAACTGGGGCAATTGCTCAGTTTCCAGGGCGAATTCAGCGAAGACTTCATGGCCGACCCGGCAGCGCCCTGGTCCTGGCGCTGCGACCCGCGCCACGCCGGCGGCGCCCTGGCCGACCTCGGCAGCCACCTGCTGGCCATGGCCCGCTACCTGATGGGGCCGGTCAGCGCCGTGTGCGCCGATACCCAGACCGTGCACCGCCAGCGCCCGGCCAGCAGCGGCAGCCAGGAACAACGGCCGATTGCGGTGGACGACCAGGCCCACGCCCTGTTGCGTTTCGCCAACGGCGCCCGGGGTACGTTCAGCAGCAGTTGGCTCAAGCACGGCTACAAAAACCACCTGAGTTTCGAGATCAGCGGCACCCGCGGCACCCTGGCCTTCGATCAGGAACGGCTCAACGAACTGCGGCTGTATCGCGCCGGCGAAGGGGGATTCCAGCGTCTGCTGGCCGGCCCCGACCTGCCTGGGTACGCCGCCTTCAGCCCCGCTCCCGGTCACCAACTGGGCTACAACGAACTGAAAACCCTGGAGGTCCACGAACTGCTGATGGCCGTGGCCGGGCAAGGCCTGGGCGGCACCGACTTCCACGAGGCCTGGGAAGTCGAGCGCCTGGCCACGGCCATCCGCCTGGCGGCCCAAGAACAGCGCTGGGTCAGCCTGCCGTAGCGATGACCTTAACCGCTATGGCAGCGGCTACAGGGGCAGCGCGGCCAGGCGCGCGGCCAGGTTTTTGGCCTGGAGGGCGACGTCGGTCACGGCGGTGCTTTCCCACCACAGGCCACGCAGTGGCGGGCCCATGGCAAACAGGCGGCTGGACACCTGCCCCTGGGCATCCAGTACCGCGCCACCGGGGTCGGCGGCAATTCCCAGGGCCAGCGGACCGGGCTGGATCAGGTCCCGGGCCAGTAATTGTCGGGGCAGCGGGCGCGCCACGCGGCGCCAGTCGTATTCGATACCGCTGGAGTTGATCAGCGCATCGCCCGCCACCAGGGTGGTGTGCGACTCCCCACGGCGCCGGATGCGAATCGCCAGGCGCCCATCCGCTCCAGACTCCAAACCCTTGAACGACGCCGCCTGGATCCGCAACCGGCCCTGCTCATGCAGCCGCGCCACCAGCTCGGCACTCAAGGGTGGCGAGCGATGGTGATGGCTCTCCCACCAGGGCCGTACATGGCGCACGAACTGGCGGCGCTGGCGGTCGCTGGCCTGGCTCCACAAACGGCCGATATGGGCGCGTACCGTGTCCAAAGGCGCCTGCCAGTCGATCCCCTGCGCACTCGCCGCGGCGCACTGGCGGCGCAGTTCGCGCAGCAATTGCCGTGGGCTGCGAATGCCCGGATCCAAGGCCAGGAAGTCGGTCCAGGCCGGCGGCTGGCGCCGAACATGGGGCAACAGGCCATGGCGCGAAAACACCTCGATCGGCCCGCGATGCCCGGCCTGTTCCAGGGACACCACGGCATCGACCATGGTCAACCCGGAGCCAATGATCAGCACCGTCGCTTGCGGGTCTAGGCGGCCCATGGCCTGCACATCCCAGGGGTCCAGCGCCGCCGCGTTCAAGCCGCTGGATTCGGTCTGCGGCGTGCGCGCAGCGGGAAACATGCCGGTGGCCAGCACCCCATAGGCGCCGCGCAGTTGGCGGCCATCGGCCAGGGTCAGGCGCGTGCCGTCGGCATCGGTCTCAAGGTCCACCACTTCGCCACGGACATGGCGCACGCTCGATCCCTGCTGCGCCCCGAACGCCTCGGCTTGGGCCAGCCATTGCTGGGCATACAGGCCGAAAATACCCCGTGGCGGAAATAACTCGCTGATCGGCACCCCTTGCTCGTGGGCCTCGGGCCAGCCGCCGTCGGCCAGGTACTGGGTCAGCCATCGGGTCAGGTCATCGGCGTTATCCGGGTCGACGCTCATGCGCGCGGCGTTGCCGTTCAGGGTATGGCCCAACTCCACTGCGCTGTAGGCCTCGCCACGCCCCAACTCGCTGCGCGACTCGACCACCACCACCCGGCGCCGCCCCGGCAAGCGCAACAGCTGCGCGGCGAGCAAGGCTCCGCTGAGCCCGCCGCCGACAATCAGGATATCGGCGCTGCCGGTCTCAGGGTGGGCCTGGGCGTTGCGTGGTTCGCTCATGGGGTTCTCACGGTCAATGTTTACCTAGGTAAAAGTCATGCAGGTCGCCACGGGCCAGCAACTCGTCGGCGCTACCCGACAGCACCACGCGCCCGGTGTCGAGCACGTAGGCGCTGGAAGCATATTTGAGCGCCACATTAATGTTTTGCTCGGCGATCAGAAAGCTCACCTGCGCCTCGCGATTAAGCTGGGCGACGATCTGAAAAATCTCCTGGACGATAATAGGCGCCAAACCCATGGACGGTTCGTCGAGCAGTACCAAAGTAGGACGGGTCATCAGCGCGCGGCCGATGGCGACCATCTGTTGCTCGCCGCCGGAGGTCAGGCCGGCCTGGGTCTTGCGCTTGGTTTTCAGGCGCGGGAACCAGGCGTAGATGCGCTCCAGGTCCTGGGCCAGCTCGCGCCGGCTCAGGCCACGGACAAAACCACCGCTGCGCAGGTTGTCTTCCACCGTCAACTGCGGGAACACATGGCGCCCCTCCAGCACGTGGACCATGCCCTGACGCACCCGGTGGCTGGGGTCGACGCCGGCGGTGTCGTGGCCGAGAAACTCGATGCGGCCACGGCTGACTTCGGCGCGCTCGGCCCGCACCAGACCGGAGATGGCCTTGAGCGTGGTGCTCTTGCCCGCGCCGTTGGCCCCGAGCAAGGCAACGATGCCGCCCCTGGGCACGCTCAGGGAAACCCCGGCCACGGCCAAAATCGCGCCGTCGTAGATCACTTCAATGTCCCGGACCTGCAACAACGGGTCGCTGGAAACAGCGCTGGCGGCATGGCTCATGGCTTATTCATCCCCGGTGCAGGTGCGCGGCGTGAGGTTTTTTTCCTTGGCGAAAGCCGCCGACTTTTCGTCGATCAGCGGCCGCAGCAAGGCGCGGTCGGCGGCGATCCAGTCGCTGACCAGGGTCCACTGGCTGCCGTCCCACTGCTGCACCCGAGCTGAACCGCCGCCTTCGTGGTCACGGCACGAGAGCTTGAGGTTCTGCATCAAGCCCAGGTACCCCATGGCCTTGAGCCGCGCATCGTCGATGTTCAAATGCTCCAGGCCCCAGCGCCCTTCTTCACCGTTGAGCGGACGCTTGCCGAACTTGCCCTGGGCGGTGCGGATCGCCTCCACCGCCACGGCGGCATTCACCAGCCCGGAGTTGTAGTAGACGCTGCCGAAGTTTTTCAGGTCCTTGAGGTCACTCTTGCCCGGGTCGAGGATGGACTGCTTGAGGCGCTTGTGGATCTCGAAATCGCTGCCCGCCGGGTATGGGGTCAAGGCCAGGTAGCCCTTGGCCGCAGCGCCGGCCGGCAACACGTCTTCGCTGGAGCTGGCCCAGATATCGCCGACGATATGGTCCACCGGGAAGCCGAAGCGCGCCGCGGTCTTCACTGCCACCGGGGTCGATACGCCCCAGGTGCGCAGGAACACCCAGTCCGGATTCAGTTGGCGAACCTGCCGCCACTGCGCCGACTGCTCGTTGCCCGGGTCGGCCACCGGGATCTGGATATTCTCGAAGCCGTATTTCTCCGCCAGCAGCTTCAGCGGGCCGAGGGTTTCGCGGCCATAGGCCGAGTCGTGGTAGACGGTGGCGATCTTCTTGCCCTTGAGCTTGTCGAAGCCGCCTTCGCGCTGGGCAATGTAGTTCACCAGGGTCGAGGCTTCGCTGTAGAAGGTCAGCATCACCGGGAAGTTATAGGGGAACACCGTGCCGTCGGTGGCCTCGGTGCGCCCGTAGCCGAGGGTGATCAGCGGGATCTTGTCCACCTCCGCGCGCGCGCTCAGGGCATAGGCCGCCGGCGCGCCGTTGGGCTGGTAGACCGCGACCGGCGCCCCATTCAGGCCGTTCTTGAAGCGCTCATAGCACTCGATGCCCTTCTCCGCCGTCCATTCGGTCTCGCACTCCTGCCACACTAGCTTGACCCCGTTGATCCCGCCTTCGACCTGGTTGATGTAGTTCAGGTAGTCGATCATCCCGGCCCAGACCTGCACGCCGCTGGAGGCGTAAGCCCCGACCCGATAGGTGGCCAGGGGGAAAAACTGCTGGTCCGGCGCGGCCTGGGCCAGGGGCGCCACACCGCCAAACGCCGTGAGCGCCAGGGCGGCGCCGGCCAGGATGTTTTTCAAGAAGGTCGCTCTCAAGGATGCACGCATAGTGGCTCTCTAAAGGAGTTAGGGGTTGAAGGGCAATGGCACTCAGAAGCGCAGCGGCCAGTGCGCCAGCCGTTGCCTGACGTTGCCAAGCAGGCGGATCAGGCCCTCGGGCTCCTTGATCAGGAACACGATGATCAGCACGCCGAAGATGATTTTCTGCAGGTTCTGCAACTGTCCGGCATCCACCGCGCCGCCGAACAGCGCCTGCCCGGCGTGGCTGAGAAAGATCGGCAGCAGGCTGATAAAGGCCGCACCGACGAAGTTGCCGGCGATGCTGCCCATGCCACCGATAATGATGATGAACAGGATCTGGAACGAGCGATTGATATCGAAGCTGCCGGCGCTGGCCGTGCCCAGGTAGGCAAAGGCCCAGAGCGCGCCGGCGATACCCAGGTAGAACGAGCTGACGGCAAACGCCAGGCGCTTGTAGCTCACCACGCCAATGCCGATGACGGCGGCGGCGGTGTCCATGTCGCGGATCGCCATCCAGTTGCGGCCAATCTGGCTGTTGACCAGGTTGCGCGCCACCCAGGTCAGCAGCAGCACCGTGACCAGGGTCAGCAGGTAGCGCCCGACCGGGGTATTGAGGTCATGGCCGAACAGGCTCAGGCCCGGCGCCGAGATGGTCCCCGATGAGCCGTAGTTGTAGAACCAGGGGAATTTGACGAACAGCCACTCCAGGAAAAACTGCGCCGCCAGGGTGGTGACCATCAGGTAAAAACCCTTGATCCGCGAGCTGGGCAGGCCGAACAGTACCCCCACCACGGCGCTGATCAAGCCCCCGCCCAGCAGCGCCAGGGGCAGGCCCAGCTCCGGCAGGCGCAGCAGAAAGCCGTAGGTGGCAAAGGCACCCACCGCCATGAAACCTGCGGCCCCAACCGACGTCTGGCCGGTGTAGCCGGTGAGCAAGTTGAGCCCCAGGCCGGCCAGGGACAGCACCAGGAATGGAATCAGGATCGCGTTCAGCCAATAGTCGTTGCCCAGCAGCGGCACCGCGCCAAAGGCCAGCAGCAACAGGCCGATCAGGCCCCAGGGCAGGCGGCGCCGGACCAGCAGCACCGGCGCCGACGAATGCAACAGAGTCAGGGACATGAATTCACACTCGCTCGATGGCGCGTTCGCCGAACAGGCCGGCGGGACGGATGTAAAGGAAGGCCAGGGCCAGCGCGTAGGCGAACCAGGGGGTGATACCGCCGCCGATCAGCGGGCCGATATAGACCTCGGCCAGGTTCTCGGCGGCGCCGACGATCAGCCCGCCGACAATCGCCCCGCCGATGGAGGTGAAGCCGCCGATGATCAGCACCGGCAAGGCCTTGAGCACCACCAGCGACAGCGAGAACTGCACCCCCTGGCGCGCGCCCCAGAGCAGGCCGGCCACCAGCCCCACCACCCCGGCCACCGCCCAGACGATCTGCCAGATGCGATTGAGGTTGATGCCAATGGACAGCGCGGCCGTGGTGTCGTCGGCCACTGCCCGCAGCGACACGCCGATGCGGGTTTTGTTGAACAGCAACGCCAGCACGGTCACCAGCACGATGGCGGTCGCCGCCGCGATCAGGTCGAACTGGCTGAGCATCAGCGGCCCGAGAAACAGCGGCACGTCGTCGATCCCCAGGTCCAGGGCGCGGACCTGGGAGCCCATCAACCCCTGGGCCAGGCCCTCGATGATGAACGACAGGCCGAGGGTCGCCATAAACAGGGTGATTTGCGAACGGTTAACCAGCGGCCGCAGCACCAGGCGCTCGATGAGCAAGGCGCCGACGATCATCACCAACACCGTCAGCAGCAAGGCCACGGCAAAGGGCACGCCCTGTTCGTGCAGGCTGACAAAGGTCAGCGCGGCGAACAGCAGCATAGCGCCCTGGGCGAAATTGAACACGCCGCTGGCCTTGTAGATCAGCACGAAGCCGATGGCTACCAGGGAATACATGGTGCCAGCCAGCAGGCCGCCGAGCAGGGTTTCGAGAAAAAAGTTCATCAGTGCACCACTCCCAGGTAGGCCGCGATCACCTCCGGGTTGGCCTGCACCTGGGCCGGGGTGCCGTCGCCGACCTTGCGTCCGTAATCGAGCACCACCACGTGGTCGGACAGCCCCATGACCACGCTCATGTCGTGTTCGATCAAGACCACGGTGGTGCCCAGGTCGCGGTTGATATCGGCGATAAAACGCGCCATTTCCTGTTTCTCCTCGGCGTTCATCCCGGCCATGGGCTCGTCCAGCAGCAACAGGCTGGGCTCGGCGATCAGCGCCCGCCCCAGTTCCACGCGCTTTTGCAGGCCGTAGGACAGGTTGCCCACCAGCACGTCGCGCTGGGCCTGCAGTTCAAGAAACTCGAGAATGCCCTGGGCCCGCTGGCGGAACGCCTCGGCCTCGCGCCGCGCCCGGGGCAGGCCCAGGGCCTGTTCGATAAAGCTGACGCGCATGTGCCGCGACAGCCCGGTGAGGATGTTGTCGATCACGCTCATCTTCTTGAACAGCGCGTTGTTCTGAAAGGTGCGGCCAATGCCACGGCGCGCGGCGCCCAGCGGGTCGATGCGTTTGAACGCCTGCTGGTTGAAGACGATGGCCCCGGCGTCGAAGCGGTACACGCCGTTCAACACATTGAGCAGGGAGCTTTTGCCGGCGCCGTTGGGGCCGATCAGGGCGCAGATCTCTCCACGCCGGACGTCGAAGGACAGTTCATTGATCGCCTTGACCCCCTTGAACGACAGGGAAATGGCGCTGACCTGCAAGATGCAATCGGTTGGGCTCATGCGATGTTCCGTTTGAATTCAGCCAGCCAGGTCGGCGCCGTGGCCGGCGCGGCGTGGCTCGGGGCGTGCCAGATAAAGTCCAGGCGCTGGAAGCCGAGCAGGCGCCGCACGCGGTTTTTCAGCAGCCGGGCGACGCCGTGCTCGGGGTGGGCCAACGCCCATTCGCAGAGTTGCCGACGCCAGCTGTGGGGCGGCGCCAGGCGATTTTCGATGTCGTCGGCCAGGCGTTGCAGGTGCTCGGCGGACAGCAGCAAGCCGCTGGGGACCACGTCGCGTCGGTCACGGCCGGCACTGCCAGGGCATTCGGGGAACGCCAGGCTGTGGCCGCTGCTTAACCATTGTTCGAGCACCACCTTGAGTCCGCCCTGCCACTGCGTGCCCTCCTCGCTCCACAGCTGCGCGGCAGCCACCGGCTGGCGCCAGTAGACCTGGCGTTGTGGGATTTCGCTGGCGCCGAGCAAGGCGCCGAACTCCACCAGCGATTGTGGCGAATCTGCCGGCAAGCGCGGCACCTGCTGGTTGCTGATCAGCACCAGTGGCGTTGGGGCGTGTTGCACTGCGGCCAGCCATTGCCGCAATTGCTGACGCGAATGCACAAAGGCATGGCTCGGCTGCAAGCGCCACAAGGCCTGGCGCAGGACCTCGGGGCCGAGTTCGTCGCCCAGGCTCAAGACCTGGGCGCCGATGCTCTGGGCCGCGAGTGCCAGCAATAACAGGTTGGGTTCGAACACACCGCTCAGGACCAGCCGCGACTGCTCGCTGAAGCCCTGCTGGCGCAGGCCGTCGGCCAGGCGCTCGACATCGCGCAGGGCGTCGATCCAGCGCCAGGCGTACCACTGGCCATGACGCTTGTGGCGCAGCGCGGTTTGCAACGGGCTGACCTGGGCCCAGTGCCGCAGTTGCTCCAAAGCCCGGGGCAGGCTCAGCCGCCCGTCAGCGGCCAACGGCTCGGCAACGGGCGGACGTTTCAGTTCATGCACGCTCATGGGCTTACCTCGTATGGCTAAAGCGTGCGGTGGTCCGCTGGCTGGGGGTTGGGTGGGTCAAGTTCTGTAACCTCTGCCGCGAGGCTCGGGCCGCGTTCGGACGCTGGCCCTCAAGAGCCGCGACCATCCGCCTGATGCGGCCCTCGGTGTTTTCTGGCATCGATCCTCAGGCAGTTTTTTGCGCGGCGGCGCGTTGGGCGCCCAGGTCGCGCCAGGCGCTGCCAGGGTGGATCTCGGGCAGGCGCGGGCCGGCGCCGAAGAGTTTTTCGCGCAGGGTGCCGGGGGCGTATTCGGTCTTGTACACACCGCGTTTCTGCAACTCCGGCACCAGCAACTCCACGGCGTCGACAAAGGTCTCGTGGGTCAGGGCATACGCCAGGTTGAAACCATCGACATCGGTGTCTTCAACCCACTCCTGCAACAGATCTGCCACGGTTTCCGGGCTGCCGACAAACAACGGGCCAAAACCGCCAATCCCGACCCAATCCGCCAATTCATGGGGCGTCCAGACCTTGTTCGGGTCTGCGCTAGAGAACGCCTCGACCGCCGACTGGATGGCGTTGGTGTGCACATGTTTAAGCGGCTCATCGGGCTTGAACTGGCTGAAGTCGATACCGGTCCAGCCCGAAATCAGGGCCATCGCACCCTCATAGCTGACCCAGGATTTGTACTCTTCGAACTTGGCCTTGGCCTTGGCGTCAGTCTCGCCGAGGATCACCGTCTGCAGGTTGAAGATCAGGATCTTCGACGGATCACGCCCGGCCTCGGCGGCGCGGCGACGAATATCGGCCACGGTCTTTTTCAGCAGTACCTTGGACGGCGCGGCAACAAACACGCATTCGGCGTGCTCGGCGGCGAACTGCTTGCCCCGGCTCGACGCCCCAGCCTGGTACAGCACCGGCGTGCGCTGCGGCGAGGGCTCGCACAGGTGGATACCGGGAACCTGGAAGTGTTTACCGAAGTGCTGGATTTCGTGGATTTTGCTCGGGTCACTGAAAATCCGCCGCTCACGGTCCCGCAGGATCGCCCCGTCTTCCCAGCTGCCTTCCCAGAGCTTGTAGCAGACCTCCAGGTATTCCTCGGCAAAGTCATAACGCGCGTCGTGCTCGGTCTGGGTCTTCTGCCCCAGGTTCTTGGCCCCGCTTTCCAGGTAGGAGGTGACGATGTTCCAGCCGGCGCGGCCCTTGGTCAGGTGATCCAGGGTCGACAAGCGCCGGGCGAAGGGGTACGGGTGCTCGAACGAGAGCGACGCGGTCAGACCAAAACCCAGGTGCTCGGTCACCAGCGCCATCGGCGGGATCAGCTGCAACGGGTCGTTCACCGGAACCTGGGTCGCCTGGCGGATCGCCGCGTCACCGTTGCCGTTATAGACGTCATAGATACCCAGCACATCGGCGATAAACAAACCGTCGAACTTGCCGCGTTCAAGAATCTTGGCCAGGTCGGTCCAGTATTCGAGGTCCTTGTACTGCCACGAGCGGTCGCGCGGATGCGCCCAAAGGCCCGGGGATTGATGGCCGACGCAGTTCATGTCGAAGGCGTTGAGGCGAATTTCACGGGACATCAAACAGCACTCCTGAGGCTCGGTGGCAGCACGCCATTGAGGCGGTAGTTGCCGATCAACTGATATTTCCAGCGCAACGGGTCATTCAGGGCCGCCAACTGCGGGCTGCGTTGCCCGGTCAACTCGAACTCGGCGTTGCTTGCGGCCAGTAGCGCCTCGGCGCTGGCAATCGCCGCCTCGGCCTGGGCCACGCTGACCTCGGCCGGGTCTTGGGCGGCGTTACGCAGGGCTTCGGCCCGTTCGTGCAAGGCCGCCGCGACTTCGATGCGGATCTGCAGGTCGCCGAAACGGCTGATCACATAAGGATCGTCGCTGGCCTTGGCCAGGCCGCTGCCGGCCCAGGGCTGGGCCTGCTCGCGGACGAACAGCAGGGTCTGCTGCAACAGTTGGCGGGCGCGTTCCAGGTCGTTGCCACTGCGGGCCAGGGACGGCTGGGCGGCAGCGGTTTGGGTCAATGCATTCATGAGCGAAGTCCTTTTAGTTCCAGGCGTGACGGGCTGGCTTGACGCCGTTGAGCAGGAAGTTGCCGATCAGGTGGTATTTCCAGCGCGCCGGGTCATGCAGGGTGTGGGTGCGCGCGTTGCGCCAGTAACGGTCGAGGTTGTATTTGCCGAGCACCGAGCGGGTTCCGGCCAGTTCGAACAGCTTGCTGCTGGCGAGCAAGGCGCTTTCGGCCGACAGCACCTTGGCCTGGGCCACCACCACCGAGGCGTGAGCCACGCTGTCTTCATTGGGGTTGAGCAAGGCCTGGTCGATGGCGCGCCCGGCTTTTTCGAGGATCGCCTCGGTGCCGTGGACTCGCCACTCCAGGTCGCCGATGGCGGCGATGGTGAACGGGTCCTGCCAGCCATGGTCCAGGCCGCTGTCGATCCAAGGCCGCGACTGGCGGGCGTAGTGCTTGGTTTCTTCAAGGGCGCCGACAGCGATGCCGGTGTCCACGGCGGCCTGGATGATCTGCGAAATCGGCCCGTCAGCCGTGGGCTCATCGAAAGCACGATGGGCCGGGATCACCGCGCTCAGCGGCACCCGTACCGCGTTCAGGGTCACGCCGCCGCTGGCGGTGGTGCGCTGGCCGAAGCCGTCCCAGCTGTCGATCACCGTCAGCCCGGGGTTATCGCGTTCGATAAAGGCGATGAACGCCTGGTTCTGCTCGTTCACCGCCACCGCGGGCACGATGTGGGCGAACAGCGCGCCGGTGCAGTAGAACTTCTCGCCGTCGATCTGCGCGCCGTCAGCGTCGAAGCGGATCGTGGTTTCAAAGGCCCCGGCGTTCTTGCTCTTGGCTTCGGAGAAGGCGTTGCCGAAGCGATAGCCCTGCAGCACCTTGCCGAAGTAATAGCGCTTCTGCTCCTCGCTGGCGGTTTGCAGCAGGATGTCGAGCACGCCCAGGTGGTTCTGCGGGATCTGCCCCAGGGACGAGTCGACCGCGGAAATGATCTTGATCACTTCGGCGACCGTGACGTAGGACACCCCCGCGCCGCCGTATTCCCTGGGAATGGTGATGCCCCACAAGCCGCTGGCGGAAAACTCGTCGAGTTCGGCGACCGGCAGGCGCCGCTCGCGATCACGCACGCTGGCATCGACCGCAAAGCGCTCGGCCAGCGCCTTGGCGATGCTGATCGCCTCGGCGTCGGTGCGAATGATATGAGCAGTTCGAGTGGGTTGGGCAGAGGCTGTCATGGGCCGACTCCAAGTCCTGGATGAATGCGCCAGGTCCGTGGTGGACCTGTGTTTCAGGACTTATTGCAGAAGTCGTGCCGAAGTTTAAAACCCTTGTTTATCAGAGTCTTAATCAATAATCAGAGAACTGACATCACTTCAAAACAGGCAAAGTGTTCAAGCACTGTTGGCTGACCAACAGTTGCCCTGGCGTCAGTTCAGAACACTACGTTGCGCACGAAGCGCGTGGCCAGCGGACCGTCATTGCGATAGGCGTGGGGCACGTGGCTGGCGAACATGAAGAACTCGCCGGTTTCGATCCGCCGCTCCGTATCGCCCAGCACCAGGGTCAGGCAGCCTTCGAACACATAGATCTGTTCGCTCCAGCCTTCGGCATCGCATTGGGATTGATAGAGCTCGCCCGGTTCCAGACGCCACTCCCAGAGCTCCACCTCGCGGGTGGCCACGGCCTTGGCCAGCAACATCGCCGTGCTACCGGGGATGGTCCCGGCCCAGGCCAACTCGTTGATGCGGCTGGGGTCGCGGACTTCCGGGGCCTGGATCAGGTCACTGAACGCCGCCCCCAAGGCTGCGGCCACCCGGTCGAGGGTGCCCAGGCTGACGTTTTTCTCGCCGGCCTCGATGGCCACCAGCATCCGCCGGCTGACATCGGACTGTTCCGCGAGGGCGCTCTGGCTCAGCCCGGCGGCGTGGCGCAGGCGGCGCACATTGAGGCTGACATGTTGCAAGACCGAAGCCCGCTGGCCGGATTCTTTGTGCACTATATTGCTCACTTATAGGGATTGCGCAGTATACTGCCCGCATTTTGGCGCATTGTGCGTTCCACTCCCCCTGCACGCAAGGTCATGACTCCGGTGAACTCCCGTAAAACCTTCCTCAAGCTGAGCAAAGCCGAATGCGTGCTGGTGCTGATCACTATGATCTGGGGCGGCACCTTCCTAATGGTTCAGCACGCCATGACCGTGAGCGGGCCGATGTTTTTCGTCGGCCTGCGCTTTGCCGCCGCCGCACTCATTGTCGCGCTGTTTTCGGCCCGCAGCCTGCGCGGCCTGACCTGGTTCGAGCTCAAGGCCGGGAGCTTTATCGGCACCGCGATCATGCTCGGTTACGGCTTGCAGACCATCGGCCTGCAAACCATTCCCAGCAGCCAGTCGGCCTTTATCACCGCGCTCTACGTGCCTTTTGTACCGCTGCTGCAATGGCTGTTCATGGGCAAGCGCCCGGGGCTGATGCCGAGCATCGGCATCATGCTGGCCTTTACCGGATTGATGCTGCTGTCGGGGCCCAACGGTGCTTCGCTGGATTTCAGCCCCGGGGAAATCGCCACCCTGATCAGCACCGTGGCAATTGCCGCAGAAATCATCCTGATCAGCAGCTACGCCGGCCAGGTCGATGTGCGCCGGGTCACCGTGGTGCAACTGGCGGCGACCTCATTGCTGGCGTTCCTGATGGTGGTGCCGACCCAGGAAAGCCTGCCGTCGTTTTCCTGGCTGCTGCTGGCCAGTGCCCTGGGCCTGGGGGTGGCCAGCGCGGCGATCCAGGTGGCGATGAATTGGGCACAGAAAAGCGTCTCCCCGACCCGCGCCACCCTAATCTACGCCGGCGAACCGGTCTGGGCCGGGCTGGTCGGACGCATCGCCGGCGAACGGCTGCCGGCCCTGGCCCTGGTCGGCGGCGCGCTGATCGTGGCGGCGGTGATCATCAGCGAGCTGAAAACCAAGGGCCGGCCCGAACCGATGCTTGAAGCGGATGAGCTGGACGAGACACTGGAATCGCGCCAGTAAGCACTCCGCTACTTGGGCAGAGCGCGCAGGATGGCGGTCAGGTCCTGGCGCGTCACCTGGCCGGCGCGCACGGCCTGGACGATATCGTCGCGGGTCATCGGCGGCCGCGGGATGGGGGCGTTCGGATGGTCCAGGTCAACGTTGTACAGCCAAGTGGGCACTCCCAGAGTGGGGCCGTGTTCCAGGTCCGCCGGCACTTCTTGATGGGCAAACGCGCCCTTGTGATAGAAGTACGCCAGGTAGCGGATATGCCCTTCGGCAAAGCCGGTGTCATGAAACAGCACCGTCCCCGGCGGCAGCGCATACACGTTGTCGTCGTCCGGGGGCCCGCCGATCAGCAGGGGCTCAAGGGTCTTGATCTTTAGCATCCCCAGGCTCGGCGAGCTGGCAATAAAGCCGAACCACAGGTTGACGAGCAACCCCAGGATGATGACCAGCAGCACGATGATCAGGGTCTTGTGACGGTAGGTTGTAGAGGTCATGGCGAGTCTGCAGGGTCCTTTGCAAGCCTGGGGTCGGCGCGGGCGCCACGATAACATTTGCTGCTCGCAGCACGTCACTGCGGTTGCCGTGCAAATGGCCAGGTTTTTTGGGTAGGTGTCGGGTTTGTCCGCTACTTTGAAACCTGATGTAACTAGTTTTGTAGGATCCTGGCACAGCTTGACGTTTGGTGATCCGGGTTCCGGCACGTATCATTCGTCAGAATTCTCCGCAGATTAGAAGCCTATGTCCCTGATAGTTCTATTGCTTCTACCTTTTATTGGAAGCTGTGTAGCGGCCTTGCTGCCGCACAATGCACGTAACACCGAATCCCTGTTGGCCGGCCTTGTCGCCTTGGCCGGGACCATTCAAGTAGCCCTTTTATATCCCCAGATCGCCCATGGCGGAGTGATCCGCGAGGAGTTCATGTGGCTGCCCAGCCTGGGGCTGAATTTCGTCCTGCGCATGGACGGCTTTGCCTGGCTGTTTTCCATTCTGGTACTGGGCATCGGCACCCTGGTGTCGCTGTACGCCCGTTATTACATGTCACCGGAAGACCCGGTGCCGCGCTTCTTTGCGTTTTTCCTGGCGTTCATGGGCGCCATGCTGGGTTTGGTGATTTCCGGCAACCTGATCCAGATCGTGTTTTTCTGGGAACTGACCAGCCTCTTCTCATTCCTGCTGATCGGCTATTGGCACCACCGCTCCGACGCCCGCCGTGGCGCCTATATGGCGCTGATGGTGACCGGCGCGGGCGGCTTGTGCCTGCTGGCGGGGGTCATGCTGCTCGGCCATGTCGTCGGCAGCTACGACCTGGATCAGGTGCTGGCCGCCGGCGACTTGATTCGGGCTCATGCCCTGTACCCCGTCCTGTTGCCGCTGATCCTGATCGGCGCCCTGAGCAAAAGCGCGCAATTCCCCTTCCACTTCTGGCTGCCCCACGCCATGGCCGCACCGACCCCGGTCTCGGCCTACCTGCACTCGGCGACCATGGTCAAGGCTGGGGTGTTCCTGCTGGCCCGGCTCTGGCCCGCGCTTTCCGGCAGTGAGGAATGGTTCTGGATCGTCGGCGGCGCCGGTGCCTGCACCCTGGTGCTGGGCGCGTATTGCGCGATGTTCCAGAACGACCTCAAAGGTCTGCTGGCCTACTCCACCATCAGCCACCTGGGCCTGATCACCCTGCTGCTGGGCCTCAACAGCCCGTTGGCGGCCGTGGCCGCGGTGTTCCACATCCTCAACCACGCCACCTTCAAGGCCTCCTTGTTCATGGCCGCCGGGATCATAGACCACGAGAGCGGCACGCGGGATATCCGCAAGCTCAACGGCCTGGTCAGGCTGATGCCGTTTACCGCGACCCTGGCCATGGTCGCCAGTGCGTCCATGGCCGGCGTGCCGCTGCTCAACGGCTTCCTGTCCAAGGAAATGTTCTTCGCCGAAACCGTGTTCATCAACTCCACCGCCTGGGTCGAAACCGCCCTGCCGGTGATCGCCACCATCGCCGGGACCTTCAGCGTCGCCTATGCCCTGCGCTTTACCGTCGACGTGTTCTTCGGCGAGCCGGCCACCGACCTGCCCCACACCCCGCACGAGCCGCCGCGCTGGATGCGGGCACCGGTGGAGCTGCTGGTGTTCACCTGCCTGCTGGTGGGGATCTTCCCGGCGCAGATCGTCGGCCCGCTGTTGGCTGCTGCGGCTTTGCCGGTGGTGGGCGGAGTCCTGCCCGAGTACAGCCTGGCGATCTGGCACGGCCTGAATGCACCGTTGATCATGAGTCTGATCGCCATGTCCGGCGGCATCGTGCTCTACCTGCTGCTGCGCAAGCAGTTGCACCTGGGACGCTTCGCCTACCCACCGCTGACCGGCGCGCTCAACGGCAAGCGCCTGTTCGAACGTAGCCTGGTGAGCATGATGCGTCTGGCTCGGCGCCTGGAGGGGCGGATCAGCACCCGGCGCCTGCAGACCCAACTGTTCCTACTGGTATTGACCGCCGTGCTGCTGGGCCTGATCCCGATGCTCCACAGCAGCCTGACCTGGGGCGACCGGCCGAAGATCCCGGGCTCGATCGTGTTCGTCACCCTGTGGCTGCTGGCGATTGCCTGCGCCCTGGGCGCCGCCTGGCAAGCCAAGTACCACCGGCTGGCGGCCCTGACCATGGTCAGCGTCTGCGGCCTGATGACCTGCGTGACCTTTGTCTGGTTCTCGGCGCCGGACCTGGCCCTGACCCAGCTGGTGGTCGAAGTGGTGACCACGGTCCTGATCCTGCTCGGCCTGCGCTGGCTGCCACGGCGGATCGAAGACGTCTCGCCACTGCCAAGCAGCGTGCCCAAGGCGCGCATCCGCCGCCTGCGCGACCTGGCGCTATCGACCGCCGTCGGCCTCGGCATGGCGGTGCTCTCCTACGCCATGCTCACGCGCCAGACACCGAATGACATTTCCTCGTTCTACCTCAGCCGCGCCTTGCCCGAGGGCGGTGGCAGCAATGTGGTGAACGTGATGCTGGTGGACTTCCGGGGCTTCGACACCCTGGGTGAAATCACCGTGCTGGTGGCCGTGGCCCTGGCCGTGTTCGCCCTGCTGCGACGCTTCCGCCCGCCCAAGGAAAGCATGCAACTGCCGGCCCAGCAGCGCCTGCTGGCACCGGACGTGGTGACCGACCTGGTCAACCCGCGCCAGGCCAGCGATACCGCCCTGGGCTTCATGATGGTGCCGGCAGTGCTGGTGCGCCTGCTGCTGCCGGTGGCCCTGGTGGTCTCGTTTTACCTGTTCATGCGCGGGCACAATCAGCCGGGCGGCGGTTTCGTCGCCGGCCTGGTGATGTCGGTGGCGTTCATCCTGCAATACATGGTCGCCGGCACCCAATGGGTCGAGGCGCAGATGAGCCTGCGGCCGTTGCGCTGGATGGGCACCGGGTTGCTGTTCGCCACCGTCACGGGACTGGGGGCCATGGCCTTCGGTTATCCGTTCCTGACCACCCATACCCTGCACCTGAGCGTGCCGGTGCTGGGCGATATCCATATCGCCAGCGCGCTGTTCTTCGACATTGGGGTCTACGCGGTGGTGGTCGGCTCGACTCTGCTGATCCTCACTGCCCTGGCGCACCAATCGGTGCGGGCCCACAAGCCGAACCAGATCAAAGCCCTGCCCAAGCCTGGAGCTGCCTGATGGAAGAAGTCATTGCAATTGCCATCGGTGTCCTGGCCGCCTCCGGAGTCTGGCTGGTGCTGCGCCCGCGGACCTTCCAGGTGGTGATGGGCCTGTGCCTGCTGTCGTACGGGGTCAACCTGTTTATCTTCAGCATGGGCAGCCTGTTCATCGGCAAGGAGCCAATTATCAAGGACGGCGTACCCCAGGACCTGCTGCACTACACCGACCCACTGCCCCAGGCGCTGGTCCTCACCGCTATCGTCATCAGTTTCGCCATGACCGCGCTGTTCCTGGTGGTGCTCCTGGCGTCGCGAGGCCTGACCGGCACCGACCACGTGGATGGCCGGGAGCCTAAAGAATGAACCTGATGCCGCACCTGATAGCCGCCCCCATCCTGCTGCCGTTGTTGACGGCCGCGATCATGCTGATGCTTGGCGAGAAACATCGCCCGCTCAAGGCCCGGATCAACCTGCTTTCCAGCATGGTTGGCCTGGGCATTTCCGTGCTCCTGCTGTACTGGACCCAGCAACAAGGCGTGCCGGGTTCGATCGGCGTGTACCTGCCGGGCAACTGGCAAGTGCCGTTCGGCATCGTGCTGGTGGTCGATCGCCTGTCGGCGCTGATGCTGGTGCTGACCGGGATCATCGGTGTCAGCGCCCTGCTGTTCGCCATGGCTCGCTGGGACCGCGCCGGGGCCAGCTTCCACGCCCTGTTCCAGATCCAGCTGATGGGTCTCTACGGGGCCTTCCTGACCGCCGACCTGTTCAACCTGTTCGTGTTTTTCGAAGTGCTGCTGGCAGCCTCCTACGGCTTGATGCTGCACGGTTCGGGGCGCGCCCGGGTCTCGTCGGGCCTGCATTACGTTGCGATCAACCTCCTGGCCTCGTCGCTGTTCCTGATCGGCGCGGCGCTGATCTACGGCGTCACCGGGACCCTGAGCATCGCCGACCTGGCGCTGAAGATCCCGCTGGTGCCGGAAGCCGACCGTGGCCTGCTCCATGCCGGCGCGGCGATCCTCGCCACCGCGTTCCTGGCCAAGGCAGGGATGTGGCCGCTGAACTTCTGGCTGGTGCCGGCCTACTCTTCGGCCAGCGCGCCGGTGGCGGCGATGTTCGCGATCATGACCAAGGTTGGCGTCTACACCCTGCTGCGCCTGTGGACCCTGCTGTTTTCCGGGCAGGCCGGCGCCTCGGCCTACTTTGGCGGCGAGTGGCTGATCTACGGCGGCATGGCGACGATTGTCTGCGCGGCCCTGGCGATTCTTGCCGCCCAGCGCCTGGAGCGCATGGCCAGCCTGAGCATCCTGGTCTCGGCCGGGATCCTGCTGTCGGCCGTGGGTTTCGCCCAGCCACAATTGATCGCCGGGGCACTGGTGTACCTGGTCAGTTCGACCCTGGCCCTGAGCGCGCTGTTCCTGCTGGCGGAATTGATCGAGCGCTCGCGTTCGGCCAATGAAATTCCCCTGGAGGATGAAGTCGAAGTCCTGCCACGACCGCTGGAATCCCTGCAACCGCCACGGGGCACCAACCTCGATGACGAGCAAAAAGCCGTGGTCGGCCAGGTCATCCCCTGGACCATGGCCTTCCTCGGCCTGAGCTTTATCGCCTGCGCCCTGCTGATCATCGGCATGCCGCCGCTGTCGGGCTTTATCGGCAAACTGAGCCTGATCAGCGCCCTGCTCAACCCGCAAGGCCTGGGCGTTGCCAGCGAGCAGCCGATCAGCCTCGCGGCCTGGGGCTTGCTGGCGTTGCTGATCCTCTCGGGGCTGGCGTCCCTGATCGCCTTTTCCCGGGTCGGCATCCAGCGCTTCTGGACCCCCGAGGAGCGGCCTTCACCCTTGCTGCGCCGCTTTGAATGCGTGCCGATCATCGCCCTGCTGGGGCTGAGCGTGCTGCTGACGTTCAAGGCCGAGCCGCTGCTGCGCTTCACCCAGGCCACCGCCGACAGCCTCAACAACCCACAGCAATACGTGATGGCGGTGCTGGGCACCCGCGCCGTGCCCAGCCCTGAAGCCCAGGCCGCAACGCTGGAGGTGCAACCATGAAACGCGTATTCCCTGCCCCCTGGCTGTCCCTGGCGCTGTGGCTGCTGTGGCTGCTGCTCAACCTGTCCCTGAGCCCGGGCAACCTGTTGCTAGGGGCGATCCTGGGTTTTGCCGCGCCCTTGCTGATGCGCCCGCTGCGACCATTGCCGATCCGCATTCGCCGGCCCATGACCCTCCTGCGCCTGTTCCTGCTGGTGGGCCGCGATGTGGTGCTGTCCAACCTGGCGGTGGCCTGGAGCGTGCTGAATGCCGGTCGCCGGCCGCCACGCTCGAAGTTCGTCAAGATCCCCCTGGACCTGCGCGATGCCAACGGCCTGGCGGCGTTGTCGACCATCACCACGGTGGTGCCCGGCACGGTCTGGTCGGAGCTGTCCCTGGACCGCAGCATCCTGCTGCTGCACGTGTTCGACCTGGACGACGAAGCGCAATTCATCGAGCACTTCAAGACGGCCTATGAACGGCCACTGATGGAGATCTTCGAATGAGCGCCCTGCTCTCCAATGCAATCCTGCTCAGTCTGTTCCTGTTTTCGGTGGCCATGGTCATGACCCTGGTACGCCTGTTCAAGGGCCCTTCGGCCCAGGACCGGGTCCTGGCACTGGACTACCTGTACATCCTGGCGATGCTGATGATGCTGGTGCTGGGCGTTCGCTACGCCAGTGATACCTACTTCGAGGCCGCGCTGCTGATCGCATTGCTCGGGTTTGTCGGCTCCTTCGCCCTGGCGAAATTCCTTCTGCGTGGCGAGGTGATCGAATGAATGGCTTGGTTGAATTGTCGCCCTGGGTCGAGATCCCGGTGGCGATTCTGCTGGTGCTCAGCAGTCTGTTAGCCTTGATCGGCGCGGTGGGCATGCTGCGCATGAAGGACTATTTCCAGCGCATGCACCCGCCAGCACTGGCCACCACCCTGGGTTCCTGGACCGTGGCGCTGGCGTCGATCCTCTATTTTTCGGCGCTCAAATCCGGGCCGGTGTTGCATGCCTGGCTGATCCCGATCCTGCTGGCGATCACCGTGCCGGTGACCACCTTGCTGCTGGCTCGCGCCGCGCTGTTTCGCAAACGCATGGCCGGGCACGATGTACCGGCCGAAGTCAGCAGCAAGCGCAGCGAGAGCGGTAACTGAAGACTGGCGGCGCAACGGTAACCCCAGCGCCTCAGTTCCACGCCACCACCAGCAGGCCAGCCCCCAGCGCCACGCACAGCGGTGAATAGACCAAGGTGTCGAGCCGTGCGAAACGCGACGGGCTGGGCTCCTTGAAGAAGCCCACCAGGTTGGAATCGCCGATGGCCCGGGCAAACATCAACAGCGCCATCGCGCTGATCAACCACTGCAACCACGGCTGACTCAGCAGCGGTAGATACAACCCGGCCCGCAGGCACACCAGCAGCGCAATCAACAACAACCCCAGCGCTACCAGCGCAGTGATCCACGCCGTCAGCCGAAACGCCGGCTGTAACTGGCCCGGTGCCGCGCCCGCGACATGGGGTATTGCCGCCTCGCTGCCGAGCCGCCCGCCCAGGGCCCAGTACAGGTGAACCAAGGCAATCAGAATAAAAATGGTGGCTGTTCCTTGCGCGACCAAAAGGCTCATTCTCAGACATCCCTGACAAAAATGTCGCTGAAGGATGGACTGCCCTGCACGTTTTTGTAAGTCTTTTCAGCCACACCGCGGGGAAAGTATTGCCAGACAAAACGAGCCCGAACCATTCGTTCAATGTCGTCTTTGAGGCTCGCTTGTCGGCCTATAGCGCTGCGGCGACCTTGTCTGCAATGTCCTTGGGCAGCCAGGCGCGCCACAGGTCCGGGTGGTCCCTGAGGAACGCCTGGGCCGCTTGACGCGGATCGCCGTGTTTTTCGCTCATCCCGGCCAGGGCCTTGTTCAGGGGCTCGATGGGCAAGGTGACCTTGCTGAAGGTTTCGGCGATCTGCGGGTACTGCTGCTTGAAGGGTGCTGACACCCCTATCGACAGTTTCGAGGCCAGGGAGCGGGTGGGCTTGGGATTGGGGTTGTCGGCGTCGGTCAGGGTTTTCCAGGCCTCGGCGTCGAAGGCCGGTTCCTCCAACTGCACCAGCTTGAAACGGCCGATCAGCGGGGTCGGCGACCAGTAGTAAAACAACACCGGTTTGCCACGGCGGATCGACGAGCTGATCTCTGCATCCAGGGCAGCACCTGAGCCGCTGCGAAAATTCACATAGCTGTCAGCCAGGCCATAGGCCTTGAGCTTCTGCTGGTTGACCACTTCCGAGGTCCAGCCGATGGGGCTGTTGAGAAAGCGCCCTTTGTCCGGGCTCTCCGGGTCCTTGAACACATCCTTGTAGCGTGGCAGGTCACTGACACTGCGCAGCTCCGGCGCCAGGGGCTTGATGCCGCGAGCCGGGTCGCCCTTGATCACGTACTCCGGCACCCACCAGCCCTCGGTGGCGCCCTTGACCGTGTCGCCCAGGGCCAGGACCTTGCCCTCAGCCTCGGCTTTGACCCACACCCGGCTGCGTCCGGCCCACTCTTCGCCGATGACCTGGATATCGTTATTGGCCAGGGCGGTTTCCAGGGTGATGGTGGTGCCCGGCAAGGTGTCGGTGGGCAGGCCGTACCCGGTCTCGACCAGGGTGCGCAGGATCTCGGTGATCAGGCTTCCGCTTTCCCAGTTCAGGTCGGCGAAATGGACCGGAGCCTGTGCGGCCGTGGCTGGCAACCCCAGCGCCGAGCCCAATGTGAACAACGCTCCGACCACCAACGCTCGCAGTCCCTTCATGCCCGTGCACCCCGTGCTTTCACAGCCTTGGCAGAATGGTCTTCCAGCACAGAACCGGAAGCCTCTGAATATTCAGTCAACAGACTGTAGTCAAGGTTCCGATTTTCGAAGCCAGGCGGCTATTTTTCGGCGGGGGCCTGCAACTGCTGGAGCTCGCGGCGCACCATGTTGGCGTAGGGTGCCGGGCGCAGGGTGTACAGCTGTGCCGCCACCCAGTTCAGCCAGGCGCCTTGCAGCACGGTTTTTTGCGCGAACAGGCGCTGGGCTTCGGCGCGGGCGAGCTCCTGGTGCTGCTGATGAAACTCGGCGCGACTGGCGCTCGTCACTCGCTGGCCTTGAAGGTCACCAGTTCACCCTTGCGCCATTTGGCGGCCTTGCCGGTCACGGCTTTCAGGGTCTTGGTCAGGCCTTCCTGCAACTGTTCGTGGGCGGCGAACACCATAACCACGGTGTGCCCTTCCTTGAACAGGATTGCGTGTCCATCGGCGCTGGTCACGAACGCGTATTCGCCCAGTCCGTAGACGGTGATCTTGATTTCACGAAACTTGATCTCGAACTTGCCGCCTTCACGGCTGGGCAACACCGCCGCGCGAAAATGATCGCCGACCTTGAGTTCCAGGCGCTGTTTATCGTCAACCACCAGGGCGGATTCGGTGTCGATTTCAGCGATGTAAATGCCTTCAGCGGTTTGCTCGGTGATGTACACAAAACGCGACTGAAACTGTTTCACCAGCTTCGCACGCAAATCACCCAACACGAATAAAGCATGCATCTCAAGATTACTTACTGCCAAGGAAAGCTCCCCAACGCTAAAGATAAAGTGCCCCGCAGGGAAAACGGACAGCACAAAAAAGGCCAGAGCGGCGCTGTCGCCACAATGGTTCACACAAAAACCCGAGGTAGGCCGGACACGCCTTCAGCACCTGTCTGGGTACAGACACGCCTGAAACACTGAAGGAGGTGACACTGAAGACCGGTAAACAGTACGAGCTCGCACAGGCGGTAAATAAGGCGATATCGCCCGGTACCACGCCGATGGGAAAGCCCGAATCACGCACTGATCACTGACCACAGGGGCAATTCTAGAGCAACTTTATGCCTTGCGACCATTCAAAGCGGCGGCAAAGGCCTGATCAAGGTATTAAAACGATCACCGGGTGCGATTATTCAGGCTGCAGTGGAAAGTGCCAAAACAATCAGTGCCGGGATTCTAACCATTGACCATGGCATCTGGATACATCCCTGTCCTGAACAGGCACTTGGAACATTCCAAAATCAAAGTAGGAACATTCAGCGCGAGACGATACTGAGTTAACTCAGCAATCCTGCGACAACAACTGCCATACTGCGCCGTTAACGCAATCCCAGCCAGCAAGGCAAGGCTTCATCAGCACAATAATCTCCAAAGGAAGGCGCATCAGTGACGGAATTAGATATAGGCGAGTTCTTCATCCGTGGGGAATCCCGGGAAATCGAAGGCGAGTTTCAAGCGGTTATCGTGATGCGTGCCAAACCCCCACTGACCACGGTGACGTTCCATCAGGTCGAGAAGGACCGCTGGTTCAAGACCCCGGAAACCGCCGCCGTGGCGGCCGTCGAGGCCGCCAAAGCCTTGAAGATGGCGGTCGACCAGGGTGCTCTGAAGTCTTGAGTGCAGCACACAGCCATCAAGGATCTGGCTGAACGACCGATAGCCCGGCGAGCATTCATTTAAGAGCATCATGATGATCAACTTGAATCCACAGGCTCGCCTGCCCGCTCTGGCGCCCGCGCCCGCCGCCTCCGAAGCCGATGACCGTTCAGGCAGCCTTTTCAGCACCCGGGCCAGCGTCGGCAATGACCTGAACAACCCGCTGCTGGCAAATAAAAAACGCCTGCTGCGCCTGAAAAAACAGATCGAGCAGTTGCAGCAGAAACTGCGGCGGGCCAATGCCCGGCTGGCGATGGTCAAGGCTGCCCGCTCCGGTTCAGAAGCCGGGCGCACCATGCTGGTGTCCGCCGCCCGAGCGCAGGTCCTGGCCTTGAGCAGCGCGTTGTCTATGGCCCAAATCGCCCTGTTTCAAGCCGAAAGCGCACTGATCGGCTCGGTCGACACCAGCGCCTGAACCCTGCTGCGTCCCTCACCGATCGAACTCCTGGCGCCCACCCGCCTCTGATGCACTGAATGCCTCTTGCCCGACCCAGGGCGCCCTCAGCGCAAGGAGATCAGCTATGGATACGCCAACCCACGACCTCACAGGATTGTTCGATCAACTCGGGCTGGACTCCGCACCCGCTGCCATCGACGGTTTCATCACCCAGCACTCGCCCCTGGCCGAGGATCAGAAACTGATCGATGCCCCCTTCTGGACCCCGCAACAAGCGACGTTCCTCAAGGAGCAACTGCGCGAAGACGCCGATTGGGCCCGGGTGGTGGATGAGTTGAACCTGCGCCTGCACCAGCACGGCTGAAGCGCGGTCGATCAGCGCACGCCCCGGCCGCCCATGCGGCCGGGGCGACTGCGGGGGCTAAACCAAGGTGACTGCGATGCTGTCGTTCTGCACCGTGATGTTCAGCGTGCTGTCCATATCGCGCACCTCCACCGTGATACTGATCTGCGTCGGCACGGTGGTCTTGTACACCGTCAACGTTTGGAGACCACTGGCCACCGGCAGCGGCGCGCCAAAGTTCGCCGCGCCATTGAGCCCCCAGCGAGCCAGACCTATGGTTACCGCCGTGGTGTTTTGCGCTTGTGCACCGCCGACAATATTAACTGTTACATTAGCGACCATTTTCAGTTCTCCATTAATAATTAAAAACACTGACACCGCCTTATATAAGACAGCGTGAAACACCCGAACCGGGCATCAATCAGGCATTACCCAAACATTTAACAGTCGACTAAAACCCTAAACACCGGTTAGTTGCAACTGCAGGCCGGCTTGAGTGACCTTAACTTCCCACTGCCGCCCCCAACCACTGCTCTGAGTCACATAACTTTTTCCTGGATAGACCATATTCAACACCGTCGTCTGCGCAACAATTCCATAGCTCCCTGGTTATGACCCCTGACATCAACCTGCTGCGCGGCGGCCGTTGAATTTCTTGCATTTATGAAAATAACCATTTGATTTTCCTCATAAAACACCAGGAAAACGGCCTATCCCGATTGGCATTTGCTGCTGCTCCACCGCCGCATGCGCCCTGCCTATGACCCACGCTAGCGACAATGTCGTTCAGCCACCATTACACAACATTACGCATCACTTACTTCACATCGGCCTATTCATTATCTGCCGGCAATTACAACTGTTGTAATCAATTGTAATTGCCGACAACGACACACGGAAGATACGTTCTCCTGGCGAACAACAGCCCCATCTCGAATAACAAACCACTGAATTCGAGAGACCTCTCACGTTCTGCACAGCCCTAAGCCTGACCTGCTCATTGCAGGATTGACGCACACCATTTGCAACTAAAATTCAAATCAAAAGGACATTGACATGAGCACCACCTACACCATTAACGTGACCAATAACTCGCAAATCGCACAAGACTTTTTCTTCTTCCAGTCTCCCGCCAACTACATCGGTGGGGGTAACGTTTACTCCAACAGCCTGTTTCATTCACAACTTCAGCCGTACAACACCTCCGGCTCGGTGCTGACCTTCCAAATGAACCAGCAGTACTTCGCCGGTGCCCAGACCCAGACCGCACCGCCCACCGTCGGCCATGTTTCCGGCGGGACCACCTCCAGCCAACCGATCAACCTGACACCTGCCAACACCCCCCCAGTCGGTAACGCCACCAACCTCAGCGTTTCACCGTTGGGCCTGACCCCGGCGTTTTCACAGACAGGTGTGCAGCCAGGCGCGTTTCGCATCATCGCCCCTACCTACAATCCCTATACCGAAGGCAACTTCAACATCGGCTCGGCCATCCAGAATGCCGCCGGTGGCCCCGCTACCGTGTCGAACTTCGTGGTGGCCCAGCCCAACCAGTTCGTCGATTGCCAGCCCGTCCTGGTGTTCTACGTACAGACCGGCAGTTACCAGGCAGGGACGGTGATCAACTTCTCCAGCGCCTCCAACCTCTCGGCCAAATGCGATACCACCACCGGGCATATCACCTTCAATGTGACCTATAACATCGACGGTACCTGGAGCATCAACCCTCAGTAAAACCGTGTCCCACCCATTGGCGGCGTCCGGCAGCCCAGGTGCGCTCAAGCTGCTGGAACGCCCGCCAACACCGAGGAACAACCCTGGGCTATCGATCGGGCGTCCCGCCCCTGTGCCAGGGGCAAACGACAAGGAACGATCAATGAGCGCTGTGCAATACGCGATCTGGTTTATCAATAACTCATCTTCCAGCGGCAACGTGTGCGTGTATCAGGACACGACCAATGTCACGTTCAATAACAGCGACGCGCTCCAGACCCTGGCCTGGATGGTGATGGGGGCCAACCCGGGGACGCAGATCAAGTTTGTCTGGAGCCTGAGCTACGACCTGGTCTGGTTCAACTACCAAAGCCCCCTGACCCAGCAAATCATTGCCGCGCCTCCAGGCAACCAGGTCACCCTCAGCCAGAACCCGTACGGCTATATGTTCTCCCAGCCCACCCCGGGAACCGCCGGCGCCTTAGTGATCAAGGCCGACGCCAGTGTCGCACCGGTCAACACGGTGATCTGCGGCATCGGCCTGGACGGCGCCGGGACCTTTGGCGTGAAGCCTCAACCCAATCAGACAGGCACCTTCACCCCCAGCACCGGTCCGCTGACGTACTGGATCAGCTTCGGCTACAACGGCGCAACCAATGACGTCATCGTTCCTGAAGTCTTGAACCTGTCCCAACAGATCACCTTCCCCGCCGGCATCTACAGCATGACCGCGCTCTACAATCTCGACGGCACCTGGACCTTGAAAAACGGCAGCCCGAGCCAGCCCACCAGCATGGCCCAAAGCAAGCAGGCTGGTCCGATCACCTACAACCCGGCCGAACAGGCGAGCCCCAATACCGTGCAGGCCTAATGCCACACTTGCCGCCATCTCGGACAAATCTGCCGCATACGCAGATTTTTCTGAAACAGATGTGCAGCGGCTGAACTTCCATGGATACTCCGGCTCTGGAACTTGACTAAGCAGGGAGCTGAGCCATGGCCATTTTGTTGAATTCGTCGACGGGCGCTCTGCACGCGCTCAAGTCCTGTCATGTATTCGGCCGGCTCGCCCAGCGATGCGACAGCCCACTGAACGCCATCGATATTTCCCTGCTGCACGCCACCCTGCGCTGGAGTTCACAGCAGTGGCTGCTGACCGACCAGAGCCGCAACGGCTGCCTGCTCAACGAACAACCCCTGACCCGACACCAGCCGGTGGCCATCAAGCTCGGTGACGAAATCCGTTTCGGCATGCTCGATGCCACGCCCTGGCGCGTCGTCGACCTGGCCCCGCCTGCCGATCTGCTGATCCCCCTCGCGCCGCACCTGGAACCGGTCACGCTGCACAACTTCCTGGTGCTGTCCGACGAGGGGCCGCCCTACAGTTGCATCTACCGCACCCCCGACGGTTGCTGGATGCGGGAAACCAGCGACGGTGCGGTCCAGCTGCGCGATGGCGAGTTGTTGCACTTCGATCATCAGGACTGGCGCCTGTCGTACTCCAGCGAAGAGCAGAACACCCTGGTCAGCGCGCCGTCGTCCCTCAGCAGTTGCATGCGCTTCAAGACCAGCCTGGACGAAGAGCATGTGCAGCTGACCCTATTACGTGGTGCGCAGAGCCTGGAGCTGGGGGAAAGAACCCATCATTACCTGTTGCTGTTGCTTGCCCGCCAGCGCCTGGCCGATGCCGCCCGGGGCTTCGACCCCCACACCCAGGGTTGGCTGGAACTCGATGACCTGGTGGGCATGCTGGGTCTGGACAAGGCGCACCTGAATATCCAGGTGTTCCGCCTGCGCAAACAGTTTCAGCAAGCGGTGTCCCAAGGGCTGATCGGCCAGGACTTCATCGAAAGGAGGCGCGGCGGCGTGCGCCTGGGCAGCGTGGCCATCGAGGTCTGGCGAGGCTCATCGCTCGAAGGTCGCTGGCAGCCGGCGACGAGCATGCACCTCCCCCCAGCCTCGATGAGCATGTCCGCCCATGAACTCGATATCCCGGCCCGTTGAGCTACCCGGCTATGAACTGACCGGCCTGCTCGGTGCCGGCGGCATGGCCTCGGTGTTCCGCGCGCGGCAGAAAAGCACCGGACAGTGGGTCGCGATCAAGCTCCTGCAACTGGACCGCCACGCCCCCGACAGCCTGAGCGCGCCCTGGCTGACGCGCTTCGATCGCGAAACCGCACTCTGCGCGCGACTGCATCACCCGCACATCGTGCGCCTGCTGGACAAGGGCACGCTGAATCGACACCTGTATTACGCCGTCTACGAATACCTGCCCGGTGAAACCCTGCGCGAGTACATCCGGCACCAGGGTGCCCTGAGCGCCTCCCAGGCGACCCAGATCATGCTGCAAGTCCTCGACGCCTTGGCCTGCTCCCACGCCCAGGGCGTCGTGCACCGTGACCTGAAGCCGCAGAACATCATGATCGATGCCGCCAATGCCAGGCTCAGCGCCACGCTGTTCGACTTCGGCATCGGCCTGGCCCTGGATGATGTGCCTGCGCCGCTGGACACCACGGACACCACCGGCACCCCCTCCTACAGCGCCCCGGAACAACTGCGGGGCGAGCCGGCCACGGCGAAAACCGACCTCTATGCCTGGGGCCTGCTGTTTATCGAATGCCTGACCGGGCGCCCGGCGTTCCACGGCGCGACGCTGGCCGAGATCTACCATGCCCAGCTCACGCCCCAGGAGCTGCCCCTGCCGGCCGGCCTCTCGGGCCATCCCTTGCAAGAGGTACTGCGCGCGGTGCTGGCCAAGCAACCAGGTACCCGCTCCGGGGATGCGCTCGGGCTTTACCGGCGCCTGGCGTCGGTCAACGTCGACAATCTGCTACGCCCCATGACCCGGATCGGCCACGACCAGCCCGACGCGCCAGAGCACGAACGCACCTGGATCAACCCCAGTAGCCCCTCGCGCGTGGCCTTCGAAAAACGCCAGGTTACCGCCCTGTATTGCAGCGTCAGCCTGCGCCTGAACGGCTCGACCACGATCGACCTGGAGACGCTCGAAGCCCTGCAGCGTGAACACCTGGCCACCTCGCTGGACATCGTCCAGCGCCTGGGCGGCCACGCCATGGGTGCGCTGGCCGCAGCCATGCTGTTTTACTTCGGCTACCCCCGGGTCAGCGACCGCAGCGGCCAGCACGCCGCACGCGCTGCGCTCGAACTGATCGGCCAGACCCGGCGTCGGGCCCAAGTCCTGCTCGCGCAACACGGCGTGGTGCTCGAAATGTCGATCGCCATCCATGTCGGCGATGTGCTGCTGTGCGCCGACATGCAACCCAGCCAGACCGCTGCCCGGGCCCAGGAACTGCAACGCCGGGCCGCCCCCGGGCAAATCCACCTCAGCCAGGACGCCAGGCTGGCCCTGGCCCGGTTTGTCGAGTGCAGCCAAGTGATGCCGCAGATGGCAAGCGACGCGCCGACCTACTTGCTGGTCAGGGAGCACGCCAGCGATGGTTTTTCCTTCCTTGATCACGGCATCGAGGCCATGGCCGGGCGCCAGGTTGAACTGCAGGCGCTGCAGGCCTTGTGGCGCAATACCCTGACCGACGGCGGGCGGGCCATGCTGCTGTGTGGCGAGGCTGGCGTCGGCAAATCCAGACTGCTGTTCGAATGGGCGGCCCTCGATGACGGCCTGATTCTGTCTAGCCTGTGCGAGCCGGAGCAGCAACATGCGGCGCTGTATCCGGTGCTGCGCTGGGTGCGCCAGTTCCTCGAGCGCGGCGCCAGCGGCCAGCCGCAAGACACGGCCCAGCGCCTGCACCGCCACCTGGAAGAGCTGGGACTGGATGCCAACCACCTGAGCGTACTGCTGTGCTCCTGGCTGGGTATCGGCGACGCGCCCCAGCGGCCGGGGTTCAACGAGAAACACTCGCCCGAGCTGCAAAAACAGAGGCTGCTCGATGCCCTCGAACGCCTGTTGCTGTCTATCGGCGAGCGCCAGCCCCTGCGTCTGCTGCTGGAAGATACGCACTGGATCGACCCCAGCAGCGCGGCCTTCCTCGACCAGCTACTGCCCAAGCTGCAAGGCACCAGTATCTGCCTGGTGATGACTGCGCGAACCGAGGAGTCGTCGTGGATTCCCAGGGTCCCCAGCCTGCCCCTGAGCGGGCTCGACCGAGCCTCCATGGAGCAATTATTGAGCACCCTGCTCGGCGGCAAACAGATCGATGCCCTGGCCCTGCGCAGCATCCATGAACACACCGCGGGGATTGCGCTCTACGTGCAGGAACTGGTGGCTTTTCTACGCAGTCGCGGCGACCTGTTGCTCAACGGTGACACCTATCAGTTGGCCACCCCGCTCCTGCGCGGGCTGTTGCCGGTGAGCCTGCGCGAAACCCTCGGCCATAGCCTGCACCGCGTCGGCGCGGCCAAGCACACCGCGCAATTAGCCGCCGCGCTGGGGCGCGAGTTCGACCCTGATTTACTGGCGCAGATTGCCCCGTGCGACGACGTCACCCTGCACGCCCACCTGCAGACCCTGCTGAGCGCGGGCCTGGTTTCGCACTGCCGCCAAGTGGGCGATGCGCACTACATCTTCAAGCACGCACTGCTGCGCACGGCGGCGTACGACAGCATGCCCCGCGCCGCCCGGGAACAGGCCCACGCGCGGATCGCCGTGGTGCTTGAAGCTCGCCTGTGCGCCAGCGGCCAGGGTGAACAGGGCGTGCTGGCACACCATCACGCTGCCGCCGCGCACTATGAGCCGGCCCTGCACTGGAGCGGACAAGCCACCGAACAGGCCCTGCAACTGGCCCTGTATGACCCGGCTCTGGACCTGATCGCCGAGGCCGAACCCTGGCTCCAACAGCTGCCACACTCCCGGCGCCAGGGCCCGGAGTTGCGCCTCTATCGCCTCAAGATCAGCGCCTTGATGGCCCGCCATGGCTGGGCCGACGAGCGGGTGCGCAACACCGCGAACCGCGCCCACCAGTTGGCCCTGCGCTCGACCGACGCCGAGCACACCCCCGCCCTGCTCTGGTCACTGGCGACCTACCACCATGTGGCCAGCCACCGCCGCGAAGTCCGGCAGATCGTCGCCCAGCTATACAACCGCCAAAGCGCCTCCAACGAGGAGCGCATCGCCGCCCTGGTGCTGGCCGGCAGCGCGGCCTGGATCGACGGCCACTACGGGCTGGCGCGCGAGCACCTGCAACAGGCCGTGGCGCTGCCACGCTCATCCCAGCGCGTGGAACAGACCCTGTTGTATGGCCTGGATTGCGGCATCTGGGCGCAATCGGTGCTGGCCTGTGTCACCTGGTTTACCCACACCGACGACAGCCTGGCCCACGGCCTGGCCGCGGATGCCGTGCGCCAGGCTCGCGAACTCGATCATGTGCCCTCCCTCGGCCTGGCCCTGATGTACCAGGCCTATATCCACCAGTACGCCGGCGACGTGGCGCAGACCGCGCAAGTCTGCGGACAACTGGTGGAGCTGGCCACGACCTACGGCTTGCCGGCCTACGGGGCCTATGGCGAGTTGATTCAAAGCTGGACCCAGGCCTCATTCGCCAGGGCCAGCCGCACCATCGACCAACTGCGGCAACTGGGCTGCCTGCTGGGGCACACCTACTTCCATGGCTTGATGGCCGATATCCAGTCCCACCAAGGCCATCAAGCCGAAGCACTGAGCCTGTGCAACAGCGGCCTGGCGCTGTGCGATGAACTGGGCGAACGCTACTACCAGCCCGAACTGCTACGCCTGAAAGCCCGGGTGCTATCGCGCCTGGGGGCCCAACGGCATGCCACGGAGATTACGGCCACCCTGCAGCAGGCCTGCACCCTGGCCGAACAGATGCAGATGCCGCGTTCCCGGCGCGATGCACAAAAGGACATGAGCAATTTGTTTCACTAACCGCGCTGCAAACAAGGAGTTGTCATGGAACATAAGGTCTTATCGTCGGTTTACGACGAATTTTTGCTGTATCGGGCCCAAGTCATTCGCGCCGTGGCCCTGGCCTGGCAGGACGAGGGTTTCAAGGCGGCGCTCAGGGAAAACCCCCGGGCGGCGGTGCGCCGGTACCTGAACTATGAAATCCCCTTCGCCCTGGAAATCGACGTGATCTTCGACAACGCCCAGTTCCGTCCGGAAACCGTGGTCGACTGGCTGGTCAAGAAAACCGATCGCCTGCAACTGCACCTGCCCCCAGCGCCACCGGCGAACCAGCAGGCCGAGGCCCTGGCGGCCTACAACCTGCAGTTCCTGACCTTCCTGCAACCCCAGACCTCGCGCTGAAGGAGCCTCGCCATGCCACGTCTCAACGAAGTACCCAGCCAAGAAGTGCTGCTTGAATTCTCCGAAGTCTATTTGCGCGCCGTGGCCCTGTCCTGGGGTGACAACGACATCAGCGTCGCTTTTCGCCAACTGTTTATCGAATCCCCGAAACAGGCCCTGATCGACTACTTCGGCTACATCGTGCCCTGGAACATTGATCTGCTCATTACCCCCTGCGAACCCAGCCAGGGCTGGAACGGCAAGGAGTGGCAACTGCCGCCCAACCGCATGAGCTTCAGCATCCCCGAGGCGCCTGCCCTCGAGGAGCAGGCGATTGCGCTGGCGGCCTACAACGACGCCGGGCCGATCTACTTGTTTACCTGCTGCTAAGGAGCGTGCGTCATGTCGGATCAGATGCGCCCGCGGGCGCCACAAACATGCCCCAGAGTCGCGCCAGGCTTTGCCTTGCATCGGCTGGACGATGACAGTCTGGTGGTCGTGAGTGAGTCCAGGCGTGCCCTGATCCGGCTCAAAGGTCTGGGGCTGGTTGCTCCCCTGATTAATGGGGGGCATACCGGCTCGCAGATCACTGATCAATTGGCGGGGCGTCTCGACGGCCCGCAGGTAGAGGGCATCCTGCAAGCGCTGGCCCGCGCCGCCTACATCCAGTTGCACGCACCGCCGCAGAGCGAAGACGCCCGTGCCGAACAGGCATTCTGGCGCCAGGTAGCGGGACGGGACGGGGCTGCGCCACCGATGAGCAAGGTCGATCTGGTGCGTACAGCCAGCGTCAGCGTGGAACGCTTCGAGCGTTGCCGGCAGGCCCTGCAACTGGCCGGGATCGAGGTGCAGGAAGACGCTGCGCTGAAGCTGATGTTGTGCGATGACTACCGCTGCCCCGAACTGCACGGACTGTGCCTGCAGGCGCAACAGCAAGGCCGCCCCCTGCTGCTGGCCAGGCCCAACGGCCTGACGCCGAGCATCGGGCCCTTTATCGAACTGCCGCACAGCGCCTGCATCGATTGCCTGCGCTTCTGGATCGGCACCCAAAAACCCCTGGAGGCCTGGCTGGAACAGCAAGGGCCGCTGACCTATGCCCGCCCGCCGCTGACCTGCGGCCCAGCCAGTGAAATGGCCTGCCACGGGCTGTTGATCATGGCCATCGAACACTGGTTCAGCCGACAGGACGGCAGTTCCCGGCAGGCCTGGGACATCCTGTCGCTGGATGGGCGAACCCTGCAGACCCAGGCCCACACCCTGGTCAAACGCCCCCAGTGCCCAGGCTGCGGAACGCCTGACCTGATGGTGCTCCAGGCCTGGCGCCAGCCTTGCCTGGACGCGGCGCCCGGCCAGCGGCTCGAAGGTGGCTACCGCCATCAGCGCGCGCAACGGACCTATGAACGCTACCGGCATCTGGTCAGCCCCCTGACCGGTCCGATCTGCTACCTGCACACCATGCCCCGGCGGCATGACGGCCTGCGCCAGGTCTATGTGTCCGGCTATATGGTGCGTCCCGACCCTCAGGCCCCGGGCCTGGCCATCGACAAAGTGTGCGCCGGCAAAGGCGCCACCGCCGAACAGGCCCGCACCAGCGCCCTGTGCGAGGCCCTGGAACGATTCAGTGGGGTCTATCAGGGCGATGAGGCCCGTAACCGGGCCCGCCAGGTGGACCTTGGCGAACCCAGCCTGGGTTTCAACCCCTTGCAGCAGTTCAGCCCGCGCCAGTTCGCCCGGCGCGAGGAGATCAACGCCAGCACCCGCGATGTGCGGCAACAGGTGCCCCGGCCCTGGGACAGCCAGACAGCCATCGACTGGACCCCGGCCTGGTCCCTGAGCCATCAGCGCTGGTGCCAGGTGCCCCTGGCCTACTGCTATGCCCAGTGCCCCGAAGCATCCGGGCTGGCGTTCGGCATCCACAACCCCAATGGCACGGCGGCCGGCACCAGCGTCGCGGAGGCCCTGCTCCAGGGCACTCTGGAGTTGGTCGAGCGCGATGCGACAGCCATCTGGTGGTACAACCGGCTGCAACGCCCGGGGCTCGACCTGGCCAGCTTCAACGACCCGTACTTCAGCCAACTGGCGGCAGACTATGCGGGGCTGGGCTGGCAACTCTGGGTCCTGGACCTGACCCACGACTTGGGCATACCGGTGTGTGCCGCCGTGGCCTGGCATCCCGAGGAAGACCGTCACGCCCTGGGCTTCGGCTGCCACCTCGATCCGCACCTGGCGGTGCAGCGCGCGCTGACCGAGGTCAACCAACTGTTCGACCCGCTGGTACGAGGTCCCGATCCCTGGAATCGCCAACTGCTGGCAGACGCCGACTTCCTGAAGCCCGTCGGCAGCCGTTCGGCCCAGGACTTCACCCAGGCCGTACCAGACTCCCTGGAACAGGCCCTGGCCCACTGCCAGCGCGTGTTCGAGCGCCAAGGCCTGGAATGGCTGATGGTGGACAAGACCCGTCCCGATATCGGCTTGAATGTGGTGCAGGCCATAGTGCCCGGGCTGCGTCATTTCTGGCCACGGTTCGCGGCCGGGCGGCTGTATGACGTGCCCTGCACCCTGGGCTGGAGAACCACGCCCCTCGATGAGAGCGAGCTCAACCCGGCGCCGCTGTTTCTATAACGGCAGCCAAGTCGCGGGATCAATGCAGGCGGGCAGGCTCGACCGCGGCCAGTTGGGCCTGCCAGGCGGCGCGGCATTCCTCGGCCTCATCGCGGCTGGCGAACGCCGTACCGCGCTGCTCACCATTGAGCAAGACCACCCAGCACACACTGCGCCCCTGGGCGCGCAAGCTCGGCGGCACACCACTGCCGATCATCACGGCGACATCGACTCTGCTGTGCAGAGCATTCCCTCCGGAAATAGTTAGCTGGCTAATGATGTCGGCCATGCTAATCATTTCCAGCCCCGGGAAAAAGTCGAGTCCTGCACAGCTTTGTTGCCGTTGCGGCAACAATTAGCGGCGCGGTGCGGCCTGCTCGGGCTTGTAGCCCAGGCGCAAACCGCCCCAATGCCGGCCCTTGACCATGATCGGCACCGACAGGTCGTGCATCAGTTCGCCGGTGTCGCGGGTGTAGGTCTGTAGCAGCAGCGCCTGCTGGTGGCTGCCACAGCGAATGCCGGTGCGGTCCTCGAACTTGCGTTTGGTGCGGTTATGCAGGGTGTCGACCTGGGGGTCGCCGGTCAGGGGCTGGGAAAACGCCTGGTTGTGGGTCGGCACATAGCCCTGGGGGGTGCAGGCGATGGCAAACACCAAACCGTCGTGGCGGGTCAGCAAAGACTCCTGGATCGCCGGCAGCACCTGGTCGGTGTAGCGGTCGAAACGGGTCTGGTACTTGGCCGGCGCGGTATTGGGAATCAACTGATAGCTGCGGTCGAACAAGTCGTCGAGGGTGATCCGGTTGTGCTCGACATCGGTCTCGAACTGCGCCGCGATGCGGTTCGCCCCCTCCCGTGCCAGGTCGTAGATTCGCTGGTGGTAATCATCCAGGCCGACCGCGGCCAGGCGTTCGCTGATGGTTTCGGCCTGGCCTTCCATCTGCACTGCGGCGTCGGCCAGGCTGCGGGTCTGCTGGTCGCTGATGGCCAGGTCGCTGCGCATCTGCTCCACGGCATGGAACAGGCTGTCCAGCTGTTCGCGGTTGGTTTGCGCGCCCCGGGCAATCTCACTGACCTGGCCCTCGACCCCGGCCGCCAGGCGCGCGATGTCTTCCAGGTGCTGGCCGGTGTGCTCGACCTGCTCCACCCCGATCGTGAGGTCGGTGGACAGCTGGCGGATCTGCTCCACCACCTGGGCCGTGCGCTGCTGGATATCCGCCACCATCACCCCGACCTCGTCGGTGGCCGTGGCCGTACGCCCGGCCAGGCCGCGCACTTCATCGGCCACCACCGCAAAACCACGGCCATGCTCGCCGGCCCGCGCCGCTTCAATGGCAGCGTTGAGCGCCAACAGGTTGGTCTGGCTGGCAATCGACTGGATGACCAGGGTTACGCGCTGAATCTCTTCGCTGCGCTGGCTCAGGGCTTCGATCAACTCCCGGCTGGCATTGGCGCGCTGGCTCAACTGGTGCATGCGGGTAATGGACTCGGCCAGCACGCTGCGGCCTTCGGCACTGCGCTCGTGGGCCTGGCTCGCGGCGCCCAGGGCTTCGCGACTGAGCTGGGAAGTGGCCTGCTCGGTCTGGATCATGACTTCGGCGCTGCTGACAATCCGCGCCGCCGAGTCGAGTTGCGATTGCAGTTTGCCCGCCAGTTGCTTGACCGAAAACGCCACACCGGCGGCGGACAAGGCGTTATGGCTGGTGCTGTAGGACAGGTCGCGGGTCAACGCGGCCATATCGTCGCGCTCGGCCGAACCACTGGCCACAGGCACTTTGCGCGAGCGCAGGCGCGGCAGCCAGATCACCAGTACCGCCAGTGGCAGGCACAGGTACAGCGACCACTGCCACAGGGCCAGGCCACCTAACAGCAGCATCAAGGCGATGCTCTGCAGGGTCGGTGCCCACCAGCGACTGGCGGTGTCGGGTAGTTGAGTCGGTTGCGCAGCGGCAACCGAGAGAGATCCGTCCCTTGTCACATTGATTACCCCGAGCAGTTTCTAATTGTTTGCAAGCATTAGACGATACTAGAACGCCATTATCCATGGTCCCTTAGTCGGGGGGGTGCAGCAGGTCAATGAATGGGATCACGCCCTGGGCAGGAATTTTTACGCCAAAAACAATATCAAAATGCCCCATCACCGCTGCCATCAAGCTCGGCCCGCGTTCGGGCGCCGGCCCTTGAGGACGGGGTGAAGGTGTCAGGTACAGAAGGCGATGCTCGGCCCTCTGTAGCCGCCGAGGCACGAGGCTGCGCTGGCCGGGACGAACATCGGCGCAGACAGAAGGGTTTTGGGGATTTGGGAACTTGAGGACTTGAGACTTGGCGCCGCCGGCGTGGCGGCGGCGCCGATTGCATCAGGCTTGGCGCTGGTGCTTGTCGATCTGCTCGTGGCGCTCTTGGGCTTCGATGCAGTACTTGGTGGTCGGGCTGATCAGCAGGCGCTTGAGGCCGATGGCCTCGCCGCTGTCGTCGCACCAGCCGAAGCTGTCGTCACCAATACGACCCAAGGCCTGCTCGAGCTGCGGCAGCATGCGCTGGTCACGGTCGATGGAGTTGACCAGCCAGGTGCGTTCTTCTTCGACCGAAGCGGCGTCGGCCGGGTCAGCCGGGGTGTCCAGGCTTTCAATGGCGATCCGGTTCTGCTCGATGCGCTCGTGGGTTTCCACCTTCATGGCTTGCAGCAGCTCAGTGAAAAAAGCCAGTTGCTCGGCATTCATGTAGTCATCCGCCGGCATGGCCAGCAACTTTTCCTTTGTCATTGATTTCTCTATAAAAAATACGTGCGTTAAGGCGAATTAGGGAGCGTTCCGGTCGACCCGCCGGGGCCTCTGGAAAGGCGCCATACATTCCAAGCGCCACCCGGCACTCAATTTACGAGGGGCGGCAGTCTAAGGCCGGTTTGAGACCTCAGCAACTGAAATGAGAGTCGATCTGTCCGACAAAGCGCCGAAAGCCCGCAATTGCGGGCTTTGTCGGTATTTATCGGAGTGTGTTTATAACAAAAAATTCCATCCAAGGGGGTCTTTTAGAAGACAAACGGCAGTTTTATTGCCAAAACAGGTCCTTTTTCAACCCCATTCAAGGCGTTTTCCCACACCGGTCTGGGCTTTATCAGCGCTTGATCTTGCGCTTATTGCGGTACTGATCGATCACCACCGCCACCACGATGATCAGGCCCTTGATGATGTCCTGGATGTAGGCATCGACCCCGACAAAGGTGAAGCCGCTGGCCATGACCCCGAGGATCAGCGCGCCGATCACGGTGCCGGTGATCCGTCCGACCCCACCGGCCAGGCTGGTGCCGCCGATCACCGCCGCGGCAATCGCATCCAGTTCATAGGACATACCCATCCCCGCCTGCCCGGTAGCCGCCCGCGCCGAGGCCACGACCCCAGCCAGGCCCGCCAGCAGCCCGGCGATGCTGTAGACGATCACCAGGTGACGCTTGACGTTGATCCCCGAGGTCCGCGCCGCCTGCATATTGCCGCCGATGGCGTAGGTGTACTTGCCGTATTTGGTGTAGCGCAGGGCGATGTGGAAGATCACCGCCACCACCAGGAAGATCACCACCGGCATCGCCCCGTGACCGATGGCGGTGTAAGAGTCCGAGAGCATGCTCACCGGCTGGCCTTCGGTGTAGTAGCGCGCCAGGCCCCGGGCCGAAACCATCATGCCGAGGGTGGCAATAAAAGGAGGGATACCGGTGATGGCGATGATGCTGCCGTTGATCGCCCCCGCCAGCAGCCCGACCCCCAGCCCGGCGATCACCGGGATCCACACCGGTAGGTCGGTCAATGAGGGGAACACCGCCCGGGTAAAGTCCGAGGTCTGCGCCAGGCTGGCGGCGATCATCGCCGACAGCGCCAGCACCGAGCCGGACGACAGGTCGATGCCGGTGGTGATAATCACCTGGGTCACGCCGATGGCCAGCAGGCCGATGATCGACACCTGCAGGATCATCAACACCAGGCGTTGGGAATTCATCAGGAAGCTTTGATCACGCACGATCCAGCCGAACACTTCGAAGACCAGGCCGATGCCGATCAGCACCAGGAAAATACTCAGCTCGGTCGGCAGCCGCCGACGCGCTCGGGTCGGCGCCGTGGCGGGTTTGTTTTCCAGTATCGCGTTCATAGCCATTCACCTTTATATGTCCATGGCCGACGGCGAAGCACTGCGCCCTCGACCTCAATGCCTGTAAGAACTAGTGGACCAGAGCCATGCCCGAGGCCAGTTGCATGACCCGTTCCTGAGTCGCTTCGGCACGGTCGAGGGTGCCCATCAGTTCGCCCTCGTGCATGACCATGACCCGGTCGCTCATGCCCAACACTTCGGGGAGTTCCGAGGAAATCATGATCACCGCCATGCCCTCGCTGGCGAGGAACGAGATCAGCCGATAGATCTCGACCTTGGCCCCGACGTCGATGCCGCGGGTCGGTTCGTCGAGGATCAGGATCCGTGGGTTGGTCATCAGCCAGCGCGCCAGCAGAGCCTTTTGCTGATTGCCGCCCGACAAGGTGTCGATGCACTGCTCCAGCGATGGGGTCTTGACCCGCAGCTTCTGGCACATGTCCTCGCACAGGGCGCGCAGGGCTTTTTGCTGGACGAAGCCACCGCCGGCGTAATGGGGCAGCACCGCCACCTCCATGTTTTCCAGGACCGACAGGCAGGGGAACAGGCCACTGAGTTTGCGATCCTCAGTCAGCAGGGCAAAGCCCTTCTCGATGGCCAGGTGCGGGTTGCCGATGCGCAATGGCTGGCCGTCGAGGCGAATTTCGCCGCCGTCGCTGGGGGTGATGCCGAACAGGGTTTCGGCGACATTGGTCCGCCCCGAGCCCATCAGCCCGGCGATGCCGAGAATCTCCCCGGCGTGCAGATCGAATGACACCCCGGCAAAGATCCCGTCCAGGCGCAGGTCGCGCACTGCCAGCAGCAGATCGCCAATGGGCTTTTCCCGCACCGGGAACAACTGGCTCAGCTCACGCCCGACCATCATCGAGATCAGGCTGTCGCCGTCCATGCTGTCGGCGCGCTGCAGGCCGATGTAGGCCCCGTCGCGAAACACCGCCACTTCATCGGCGATGGCGAACACTTCGTTCATTTTGTGGGTGATGTAGATGATGCCCTTACCCTGGGCCTTGAGGTCGGCAATGATCGAGAACAGGTGCGCCACCTCCTTGTCGGTGATGGCCGAGGTCGGCTCATCCATGATCAGCACGTCGGAGTCGTAGGACACCGCCTTGGCGATCTCGACCATCTGCCGTTCGGCGATGCTCAGGTTGCCCACCAGCTCCTCGGGGTCGAGGTCGATGCGCAGGCGCTCCAGCAGCCTGGCGGTGCAGCGGTGCATCTCGCGGTGATCGATCAGGTGCAGGCCGTTGAGCTGCTCACGGCCGATCCAGATGTTTTCGGCGATGCTCATGTGCGGCATCAGGTTGAGTTCCTGGTGGATCATCGCGATCCCCGCCTGCAAGGCCGCAAGCGGCGTGTCGAACACCACGGGCCGGCCCTTGAGCCGCAGCTCGCCGGCATCGGGCTGGTAAATGCCGGCGATGATTTTCATCAGGGTCGACTTGCCGGCGCCGTTCTCGCCCATCAGCGCCAGCACCGTGCCCGGGCGCACCCGCAGCTGCACATCGGACAGGGCAATCACACCGGGAAAGCCCTTGCTGACGTTGATCACTTCCAGCAGGTAGGGTTGGTCCGTGGCCAAGGCGCCGGGCGGGATCGCCAGCGGCGCAGTGCTCACAGCAGTCGCGCGAGAAAACATGATCAGGTACTCCATCAGCCAGGCGGCGTGAGGCTGCCTGGCCGCTTATTGTTGTTATTGAACGGACGCCGGCGCTGCCGATGCCCTGGCGCGCTTGCCACCGGAGCGGGGGGCAGCGGCGTTATTTGAACTGGTCGACGTTGTCCGGGGTGATCAGCCGATAAGGCACCCAGACCGCTTGTTCCACCGGCTCATGCTTGATCATCTTCACTGCGGTATCGATCGAGCCGTCGGCCTGGCCCTTGGCATCCTGGAACACCGAGACCGCCAGGTCGCCCTTCTTCACCGCACGCAGGCCGTCGGGCGTACCGTCGACCCCGGCAATCAGCACACTGCCCTTCTCCACCCCGGCCTGTTTGAGGGCCATGGCGGCGCCGATGGCCATTTCGTCGTTGTTGGAAACGATGGCGTCGAACTTGCGGCCCTGGGTCAGCCAGTCGTTGACCAGGGTCATGCCTTTATCCCGCAGCCAGATGCCGGTCTGTTCCTGGTCGACCTTGATCCCCGGGTACTTGGCCAGCACGTCCTTGACGCCCTTGGTGCGGTTGGTGGTGGAGTTGTTCGCCAGGTCGCCGAGGAGAATCACGATATCGCCCTTGCCGCCCATTTTCTCGGCCAGGTACTGCATCTGCATCTGCCCCGCTTCAAAGTCGTTGGAGGCCACGGTGACCACGCCCTTGGGCAGGCTCAGGTCATCCGGGCGGCGATTGACATAGACCAGGGGAATGCCGGCCTTGACCGCCGCCTCGGTGATTTTCCGGGTGGCGGCGGTATCCACCGGGTTGACCACGATGGCATCGACTTTCTGGCTGATAAAACTTTCGACCTGGCTCAGTTGCTTGACCACGTCGCTACGGGCGTCCTCGAACTGCAACTTGACGCCATCGGGCAGGGACTTGGCCTTGTGGTCCATGGACTCGCGCAGGTAGGTCAGCCAGGTGTCATCGAACTGCGACATGCTCACGCCGATCCTCAGGTCGGCGAAGGCCGCGCCGCTGCTCAGCATCAACGACAGGGCCAGCGTGGCAAAACGGGTCTTGGTCTTCATGAAAGGTCTTTCTCCACATTCTTGTAGGTTTTATGGATAAGGCGCAGAAGCCACTCAGTGAGGCAGGCGCACCATCGGCGCGCCCGGAATGCAGCACAGCAGTGCACCGTCATGCTCAACGCACAGCAGGCCAAAAAAATACTGGAACACAGACAGGTGCACGGCCCGAGGCAGTTCGGGAGTGTCCGGAACAGGGCTGGAACGTGACTGCAACGCGGAAGGCAGAACGTGCGACGCACGGTTGGAGGTTTTCATCGACGGCACCTGATTTGTTTTTGTTGGCAGGCTCTCCCGGGAATCAAGCAACGCCTGAAGCCCATCGGAGCCTTCGATAGTCGGCAACCTGGAAACGACTTTATTGGAAAATAATTTCTATATCAACTCATTTTAGAATTTTATTCTAAATTTATTCCAGCCCGTAAACCGCAGCCAAATCCACCACCTGGCGCCGCATCCAGCTCAGCCGCGCGGCGTCCAGCACCTGGGTGGTGGCCAGCGCATCGGCGGGGTCCACCGGCAACGCAGTCCCCTGCTCCAGCGCTTGCAGCAACTGCTGATAGAACTGATTCCAGGCCCCGCGCTCGGAGGTGATGCGCTCGCGCTCCTGGCCCTGTTCGAACCAGCCCCAGCGTCGATGTTCTTCCACGCCCCAGCGCTCGCCTTCGGATTTCGGCGAAAGACCGGCCACCAGCGCCTGTTCCTGACCATCCAGGCCATCGACCGTGTAACAGCCGGCCGTGCCATTGACCCGAAAGCGCGGCCCCGGGCTGTTTTGCAGGCCACTGCCGGCCAGATGCGAGACCACACCGTTGACGTGGCTCAGGGACATAAAAAAGCCATGGTCGACCTCCCCCTCCTCGGGGGTGTAGTGCAGCTCGGCATACACCCGCGCCACCGGCCCGAACAGTTGCAGCGCCTGATCCACCAGGTGGCTGCCCAGGTCCCGAAGGAAACCGCCGCCACTGTCATTGCCCAGCGACTGCGGCGCATAGCGTTCGACCCGGGATTCAAAGCGGGTGATCCGGCCCAGGGTTCCGGACTCGATCAACTTGCGCACCGTGAGGAAGTCCGAGTCCCAGCGCCGGTTCATATAAACGCTGAGGGCCACCTGGCGCGCCGCGGCGCTGTCGATCAGCAGTGCCGCCTGTTGCGCATCGACCGCGAAGGGTTTGTCGCTGACCACGGCGATACCGCGTTCGATCGCCTCCAGCACCAGCGCCGGCCGCCCCGCCAGCGGCGTGGAGACCACCAGCACATCGACCCCGGCCTCGGCCAGTTGGCCGAGGCTGTCGAACGCCGCCAGGCCCGGGTGATCCCGGGCCAGTAACTGCCGGCGCTCGGCCGAGCGGGTGACCACCCCGACAAACTGCACGCCGGGCAAGCTGGCAATCAGCGGCGCATGAAAGTGACGGCCGCCATGGCCGTATCCGACAAGACCTATACGCATACATTCTCCTGCTGATTAGACGACGCGCCAGGGCCGGCAGAGGAACGCCGGCCCCGAGCCTGCGGCAACGGCTACAGGTTTTTTTGGATGTGGGATCAGGCATCAGCCATAAAACGCCGGGCGCTCCGGCAGGGTGATATTGACGATTGCCCCGCTGCCCTGGGCCTCGATACAGGCATCGGCGGCCACCGCGGCGGCAAAGCCGTCCCAGGCCGAAGGACCGCCAACATGGCCGGCGCGTACGCCGTCGATAAAGGCCTGCAATTCCACGTCATAGGCGGCGATAAACCGGTCTTTCCAATCCATCAAAATCGCGTTGGACAGCTTGGCGCCGCTGCGCAGTTGCACCTGGGACGGCTCCGGCAGGCGGGCGATGCCGCTCTCCCCCACCACTTCGCACTGGATGTCGTAGCCGTACTGGCAGTTGACGAACACCTCGACGTCGATGCGTGTGCCCCTGGCGGTTTCCAGCAGCACGATCTGCGGGTCTTTCAGGTGCGCGAGGGCCTTGCTGGTCTTGCGCGGAAACACCACCTGCACTGACACATAGTCGTCGTCCAGCAGCCAGCGCAATACATCCAGCTCATGGATCAGGGTGTCGGTAATCGCCATGTCGGTCTTGTAGTTCTCGCCCACCGTCGGGTTGCGGTGGGCGCAGTGCAGCATCAACGGCTCGCCGATCTGGCCGCTGTCGATCACCGCCTTGAGCGCGCGGTAACCCTGGTCATAGGGACGCATGAAGCCGACTTGCACCAGGCGCTTGCCGTGGGCCACCTCGGCGTCGACGATCCGTCGGCAGCCGGCGGCCGTCACCGCCAGCGGTTTCTCGCAGAACACCGGCTTGCCCGCGCCGATGGCGGCCAGCACGAACGCTTCATGGCTCGGCCCCCAGGAGGTCACCAGCAGGGCCTCGACCTCCGGCGCGTTGATCAACCGATGGCCGTCGGGGTAGACCTCGGCCCCCAGGCCCAGGTCGGCCACGACCTTGGCCGCCTGCTGCAAATTGATGTCGGTGACGGCCACCACCTGGCTGTTGAGCAGGGTCTGGTTGCAACGGCGAATGTGATCCTGGCCGATGGCACCCGTGCCGATAACGCCCAGTTTTAACGAATGAGACGACGAAGACATGGAGCGACTCCTACGGTTGTTCAGTTCAGGGCAATCAGTACTGCCGGGCCTTGGCCAGGCGTTCGTTGAGGGTCTTGGCCACCGCGTCGGTGCGGGCACTGGTGGAGACCTGCGCCACCCCTACCCGCCACCACGACAGGTACTTGTGGATCATGGTCTTGGGCAGGACCTTGATATCGATCAGGGTCGACACGGTCTGGGTCCGGGCATCCGCCAGGGCCGCCTGCAATTGCTCCTCGGTGCTGACCTTGTAGGTCTTGCAGCCGTAGGCCGCGGCGCTCATGGCAAAGTCCACCGGCACAAAGCCGCCGTCGAGCTTGCCGCTGTCCGGGTTGCGAAAGCGGAACTCGGTGCCGAAGCTGTCCATGCCGTGTTCCATCTGCAGGTTGTTGATGCAGCCGAAGGTCATGTTGTCCAGCAGCACCACGTTGATCTTGCGCCGCTCCTGGATCGAGGTGACCAGCTCCGAGTGCAGCATCAGGTACGAGCCATCCCCCACCAGCGCGTAGACCTCACGCTCGGGCTCGGCCAGCTTGACCCCCAGCGCCGCGCTGACCTCATAGCCCATGCACGAATAGCCGTACTCGACGTGGTAGGTGTTGACCCCCTTGCTGCGCCAGCTGCGCTGCAAATCACCGGGCAGACTGCCGGCGGCGGCGACGATCACCGCATCGTCGGCCAGGGCCTGATTGAGCACCCCGAGCACCCGGCTCTGGGTCAGGCAGGAGCCGGTCAGTTCAATAAACTCCCGCAGCACCGCCGGGTCCAGGTGGTCGTTGATTTCCGGCACGAAGCCGTCGCTTTGGTACTGCACCTGATAGACCCGGTCCACCTCGGCCTCCAGTTGCGCCTTGGCGTCCTCGATCTGCTCGCCCCAGGCCGCCTGATAATCGCTGCGCCCCAGGGCCTCGCCCAGGGCCTGCAAACCGACCCGGGCATCGGCCAACAGCTGTACACCGTCCAGTTTCAGGGCATCGCAGGGGCTGATATTGAGGTTGAGAAACTGCACCTGGGGCTGCTTGAACAGGGACTTTGAGGCGGTGGTGAAATCGCTGTAGCGGGTGCCGATACCGATGATCAGGTCGGCCTCCGGCGCCAGCAGGTTGGCCGCCAGGCAGCCGGTCTCGCCGATGCCGCCGAGGTTCAAGGGGTGGCTGGAAAGCACCGCGCTCTTGCCGGCCTGGGTCTCGGCGAAGGGAATCGAAAAGCGCTCGGCAAACGCCTGCAGCGCCTGGTTGGCGCCGGCGTACTTGACCCCACCGCCACAAATGATCAGCGGTTTGCGCTTGCCCTGAAACAAGGCCACGGCGTCGGCCAGCATGGCCTCGGTGGGCGGCCGCCGGTCGATGCGGTGCACACGTTTTTGCAGGAAGTAATCCGGGTAGTCGTAGGCCTCGGCCTGCACATCCTGGGGCAAGGCCAGGGTCACCGCGCCGGTCTCGGCGGGGTCGGTGAGCACGCGCATGGCGTGGATCGCCGCGCTCATCAACTGCTCGGGGCGATTGATCCGGTCCCAGTATTTGCTCACGGCCTTGAACGCATCGTTGGTGCTGATGCTCAGGTCATGGAACTGTTCGATCTGCTGCAACACCGGGTCCGGCTGGCGGCTGGCGTAGACATCCCCCGGCAGCAGCAGCAAAGGGATGCGGTTGGCCGTGGCTGTGGCGGCGGCGGTCAGCATATTGGCCGCGCCCGGGCCTACCGACGAGCTGCACGCGTAGATCTTGCGACGCAGGTGCTGCTTGGCAAAACCGATGGCGGCATGGGCCATGCCCTGCTCGTTGCGGCCCTGGTGCACCAGCAGATCGCCGCTGTCCTGCTCCAGGGCCTGGCCGAGGCCGAGCACGTTGCCGTGGCCGAAAATGGTGAAGACCCCGGCGACGAACTTGCTCTGCACCCCATCCACCTCGACGTACTGGTTGTCGAGGAATTTCACCAGGGCCTGGGCCATGGTCAGTCGTGTCGTACTCATGTCCGTTCCTTCCAAAGAGAGCGAAAACCTGCTGCGTACGGCGCTCGGCCCGGCTCAGGCCAGGGCTTGGCGCAAATGCGTGATGCTGGCGCCGATGGCCTGCCGGATATCCGCCAGCCCATGCACGCTGTCGGCGAACGGCTCGAACGACAGATAGCCGCGATAACCGCTGCTGAGCAGGGTGTCGATCTGCGCCGCGTTCCCGAGGATGTCCGCCTCGCCCACCAACACCCGATGGCCGTCACGGATGCTGTTCAACGGCGCCTGGGCATCCTCGACCCCGGAGATATGCACCAGCCCGGTCAGCTCGGGGAAAAACTCCTGCTCGCCGGCCAAGTGATGGTGAAAGGTGTCGTGCACCAGGCGGAACACATCCTGACCACCGCTGGCTCGGATCGCATCCACCGCCCCCCGCTTGAGCCGCAGCGCGCACTCGGCAAAGCCCAAAGGCTCGATAAACCCCAACAGCCGGTGTTCCCGCAGAATCGGCGCCAACTGGGTCAAGGCCGTGCGCAGGCCAGCATTGCGCTCGGCCTCGCTGCGCGGGTCGGCTGGGTCATTCAGCGGGCACATCACCAGGCCTTCGGCGCCGCAATCGCGGGCATAGGCGGCCAGGTTCAGCGCCTGTTCCCGGCGCTGGTCGCTCCACACGTCAAAGGGGTACAGGGCGTTGATCGACAGCACCTTGATGCCCTGGGCCGCACACCGCTCGCGGACCTCTTGGACCGGGGTGCCGTCTTCGATCTCGACCCCCTTGAGGTCATTGCGCAGCTCGATCGCGTCGACCTTGAGGCTGAGCGCAAGGTTGATGAATTCAGGCAGGGACAGACGGGGTGCGACCATACGGTTCAAGGCGAAACGCAGGGGCTGGCTCATTCTTGTTCTCCGCAACGCAACGGGCTGCTTGCAATTACTGGGCAGTCGGCATGCTGAATTCAGGGCCTTTGGCGATGCTGTCGGGCCAACGCTGCATCACGCTCTTGTAGCGGCTGTAGAAGCGGATGCCTTCTTCGCCATAGGCATGGTGGTCGCCGAACAGCGAGCGCTTCCAGCCGCCAAAGGAGTGCCAGGCCATGGGCACCGGAATCGGCACGTTGATGCCGACCATGCCGACCTTGATCGTGCGTGCAAAGGCCCGGGCCACGCCGCCGTCGCTGGTGAAGCAGGACACGCCGTTGCCGAACTCGTGGCCATTGATCAAGGCCACCGCGCTGGCGAAATCCGCCACGCGGACGATGCCCAGCACCGGACCGAAGATTTCTTCCTGGTACATGCTCATCTGCGGGGTCACGCCATCGAACAGGGTGGCGCCGACGAAAAAGCCCTGCTCTGCCCCCGGCACCTTGAACTGGCGCCCGTCCACCAACAGTTGCGCGCCCTGGGCCACGCCCTGGTCGATATACCCCTCCACCTTGGCCTTGTGCTGCGCGGTGACCAGCGGCCCCATGTCGCTGTCGCCCTGCATGCCGTTACCGACCTTGAGCCGATCGATGCGCGGCAGCAGCTTGGCGATCAGGGCATCGCCCACCTCGCCCACCGCCACCGCGATCGAAATCGCCATGCAGCGCTCGCCGGCCGAGCCGAACGCCGCGCCGATCAGGGCGTCCGCCGCCAGGTCAAGGTCGGCGTCGGGCATCACGATCATGTGGTTCTTGGCCCCACCCAGGGCCTGCACGCGCTTGCCTCGGGCACTGGCCTGCTGGTGGATGTACTCGGCTATCGGCGTCGAACCGACAAAGGAAATCGCCTCGATATCCGGGTGTTGCAGCAGGCCGTCCACCGCCGCCTTGTCGCCCTGCACCACATTGAATACACCATCGGGCAGGCCGGCCTCGGTCAACAGGCGGGCCATCAGCAGGCTGGCGGACGGGTCTCGCTCGGAGGGCTTGAGGATGAAACAGTTCCCGGTGATCAGGGCGATGGGGATCATCCACAGCGGCACCATCACCGGGAAGTTGAACGGGGTGACCCCGGCGCATACGCCCAGGGGCTGGCGCAGGTTCCAGTTATCGATACCGCCACCAATGTTGTCGCTGAAGTCGGTCTTGAGCAGGTTCGGCGCGCCGCAGGCGTATTCGACGATCTCGATGCCTCGGGTGACTTCGCCCATGGCGTCGGACAGCACCTTGCCGTGCTCGCGGGTAATGAGCTGTGCCAGTTCCTGGTGGTGGCGGTCCAGCAGTTCCTTGAACTTGAACATCACCCGCGAACGGCGCAGTGCCGACTGCTCGGACCAGGCCGGGAACGCCTTGCGTGCCGAGGCCACCGCCTGCTCCACGGTCTGCAGGCTGGCCAGGGCCACCTGGGCCTGGACCTCGCCGGTGGCCGGGTTGAACACCGGGCTCGAACGCTCGCCTTGGGTGTGAACCTGACCGTCGATGTAATGACCTACTACGGGGTATCGCTCATTGTTCTTGTGCTCCCTCAAGGGTTGAAAGGTGTGTCAGAGGTCCAGCAGCCAGCTGTGCCGGGGGTCGTTATGGAACTGCCAGACACGCTTGGGCCCGGCCATCACGTTGAGGTAATAGGACTCGTAGCCATAGGGCACGCTGACCGGGTGATACCCCTTGGGCACCACCACCAGGTCGCTGTTTTCCACGGCCATGGCCTGGTCGATGCTGCGGTCGTCGGTGTACACCCGCTGGAACACGAAGCCCTGGGGCGGGTTGACCTGGTGGTAGTAGGTTTCTTCGAGAAAGCTCTGGTGCGGCAGGTCATCGGTGTCGTGCTTGTGCGGCGGGTAACTGGAGGAATGCCCGGACGGCGTGCGCACCTCCACCACCAGCAGCGAATGGGCCGGCTCGGTGTCCGGCAGGATGTCGCACACATAGCGGGTGTTGGCGCCCTTGCCACGCACACTGCGCTTGCACTGCTCGGGGCGGATCAGGCGCGGGGCAAGGCTGTTATCCGGGGCGCCGGGGGCGGCGCAGACCGCGATCTGCACATCGCTCAGGGCGGTGACCTGGACCTGGCTGCCGGGGGGCAGGTAAGCGGCGAACGGCGACTTGTCTTCAAACACCGACTGCCGATCCCCCAGGTTCTCCCAGGCGAAACCGCCCTGCCCTGGCGCTTCGCCACGAATATCCACCCGGCCGCCGAGCAGCACCAGGCACAGCTCTTGATCGCCGGCGCTGACCGGCAGGGTTTCACCGAGGCTCAGGCGGTAGGCGGCAAAACCGACGTAGGTCAGCTCGCCCGGCGGCAGCTGGACCATGGTCCGGCCCTTGGCAGCACTCTTGACCAGGAGGCTCATTGCGCCGCCCCCCGGCTGTGCTGCGCCGTGCCGAGCAACCGGCGCAGGGTTTCGTAGCCCTTCTTGGCGTAGGCGTAGCTGGGCGCCACCGCCGGGTCCTGTTCAGCCTCGACCACCAGCCAGCCTTGGTAGTCGGCGGCCAGCAGCACCTCCAGCAGCGCGGCAAAGTCGAGGTCGCCATCGCCGGGCACGGTAAAGGTGCCGTTGATGATGCAGTCCGGGAAACTCCACAGGTGATTGCGCGCCAACTGCACCACCGGCTTGCGCACGTCCTTGAAGTGCACGTGGCACACGCGGCGGATATGCGTGCGCAGCACCTCCAGCGGTTCGCCGCCGCCCATGTAGCAGTGGCCCGAATCGAACAGCAGGCCAACTTCGCTGCCCGTCAGTTGCATCAGTTGGTCGATGTCGGCCGGGGACTCGACGTAGGCCCCCATGTGGTGGTGGTACGCCAGGCGCACACCGCGGGACAGAGTGAAACGCGCCAGCTCGGTGAGTTTGTCGGCGTAGGCCTGCCACGCCTGTTGGCTGTGGAAGCGGGGGCGCTCGACCAGGGCAATGCGCTGGCCCTGGATCGAGTCGGCGACTTCGCCATAGACCAAGACCTTGGCCCCGTTCTGCGCCAGCAGCTCGACATGGCTGGCGATGGCGTCGATTTCTTCGGCCGCCGAGCGCCGGGCCAGTTGGCTCGAATACCAGCCCGACACCAGCGCCAGGCCATAGGGCCGCAGCACATCGCCGACGCCCTTGGCGTCTCTGGGGAATTTGCCGTTGAGTTCGAAGCCTTCGTAGCCGATCTCGCCGCCTTCGCTCAACGCTGTGCTCAGCGGCGTTTCACCGCCCAGGGACGGCAAGTCGTCGTTGCTCCAAGAGATCGGGTTAATGCCAATTCTGATACTGGGCATGGCGCTACCTTTTATTGTTGTTCGTCAAAAATCGTTGAGCAGCTGGGCGGAAAATTGTCGTCCGTGCATCTGGAAAACAGCGCTGTTGATGCTGGCCAGCGCAGCCTTCGGCAGCGGCTACAGGGTTGGATGATCAGACGTTGTAGCCGCTGCAGAGGAACGAGGCTGCGCTGGCCCGAATGATCGCAGTGGATACCTCTGAAAAATCGCGCGGTTCATCAATCAGTCACGAGCCTGGCGCCAGGCGCCGATCAGTTCGACGAAGGTGGCCTGGACGTGCCGGATCAGGGTTTCGTCGTCGATTTCCTGCGCCAGCCAGGCCCGGCTCGGCGCCTGGAAGATCGTGCGGCCCACGGCAAAACCACGGCAGGTGCGGCTCTGGCTGGCCTGGCGAAAGCCTTCGGCAAGGGTCGCCGCCGGGGCATTGAGGCCCAGCAGCACCACGCCACGGCAGTACGGATCGCGCGCCTCGATCAGTTCGTCGAGTTGCTGCCACTGCTCACGGCTCTGGGCTTCGATCTTCCACCAGGCGGGGAAGATGCCCAGGTTGTAGAGGCGCTTGAGGGCGCGGTAGAGCACGTCCGGGTGGGTCGAAGGGTGGTCCTTGGGCGGGATCACTTCCAGCAGCAGTTCATGCCCGCTGACTTGCGCCGCCTGGTACAGGCCCTTGAGCTGGGCCTCCTGCTCCAGGCGCAGCAGCGGCTCGTCATCCGGGTGGTATTGCACCAGGCACTTGATGATTTGTTCCTGGGGCCAGGCAATGAGGTTGCTACCAATCGAACGCCCGTGTTCAAAGGCCAGTGGCCGCGAACCCTGGACCTCCACCGGCCGCGCCACCCACCAGCCACGACCGGTGGCGGCGTTCAGCGAATCCTGGCCAAAGCGCTGGTCGGCCAGCAGCCCGACGTCGGCCTCGACGCCCTGCTCCCGCAGGTCACTTTCAACCCGCTGCACCGCCTGGATAAACAGCAATTTGAGTTGGCTGATGGCCGCCGGATCGCGTCCGCCCTGTTGCGCCAGCTCCAGCAACTGCCAGCGGTGATCGAAGGCGAAGATAAACAGCTGCTTCCAGCTTTTGCGCGGCACGCTGACCTGATGCAGACGTTGCAACACCGGGTCGCGGTCCGGCCGGGTAATCGGCACCGGGCTGTTGAACAGGTACTCGAGCTCGGCCGGGGTCGGCATCGCCGGGGCGCAGGCGTGGCGCGACACCACCAGGCCGCCGCAGGCATTGGCCAACTGCGAGCAGCGCTCGTCGCTGGCATCCACCAGCCAACCGCTGAGGAAGCCGGACATAAAGGCATCGCCGGCGCCCAGCACGTTCAACACTTCCACCCGCACCCCGGGGTAGATCGCACCGTCTTCCAGGCGCGCCGGGATCGCCCCGTGAATCACCGTGCAGCCTTGCGGGCCGAGCTTGAGCACCAGGGTCGCAGCGGTCAGCGAGCGCACGGTGCGCAGCGCCGTCAGCAGGTCTTCGCTGCCACCGGCGATCAGAAACTCTTCTTCAGTGCCGACGATCAGGTCGAAGCGCGGCAGGATCTGCTGCACGTGCTGGCTGACCTTGTGGTCGGCGACAAACCGGGTTTCACCATCGGCCTTGCCGGCCAGGCCCCAGAGCACCGGGCGATAGTCGATATCCAGTACCCGCTGGACCTTATGTTTTTGCGCATAATCCAGGGCCCGGACGCTGGCCTGGTATACGCCGTCCGTGGAGAAATGGGTGCCGGTGATCAACAGCGCCTTGCTTGAGGCAATAAAGGCTTCATCGATGTCGTCGGCACACAGCGCCATGTCGGCGCAGTTCTCGCGGTAGAACACCAGGGGGAAGGTCTCGCGGTCCTTGAGGCCCAGCAGGACCATGGCGGTCAGGCGTTGCGCGTCGACCTTGATCGCGCTGACATCACAGCCCTCGCGGGCCAGGGACTCCACCAGGAAACGCCCCATATGGTCGTCACCCACCCGGCTCAACATGGCCGACTTGAGGCCCAGGCGCGCGGTGCCGAAGGCGATGTTCGCCGACGAGCCGCCCAGGTACTTGGCGAAACTGCTGACATCCTCCAGCCGCGCACCCACCTGCTGTGCATAGAGGTCGACGCCCAGGCGTCCGAGGCAGATCAGATCCAATTGACGCCCACTGGCAAAACGAGTCTGGCCCATGCTGGCTCCTGTTATTTTTATCAGCCTGTGTCCGCCCTCTTGCCGGCACCGAACACTCTTGGTGGATGCAGACTAAAACGTCTGTCGGCGCCAATCAATATTTTTTCTATATAATTTTTACATGGAATATTTTTTCCAATAAACTTTTCCAGGGCCGCACCAGAGACCGTACATCGATTCAGCAATCGGCCCGGCGCCATCAGCCTCAAGATTTTCTGCATGCCTAACCTGTAGACTGCGCACAGCCCACCTATTGTCAGGGGACGGATGCCCATGCCGGCCCTATAAGAACAAGCCAGAAGGATTTTCTATGTCCCGCACCGATCAGCCGGCGACTTCCGAGAGCACGCCAGAGAGCGACCTCAGCAGCCCACCGATCAATGCCGAGCGCCTGCTGCAACTGATCACCCATGAATACGAAAGCCTGCCGCGCCAGCTCAAACGCATCGCCAGCTACATGAGCCAGCAGAGCGACCGGATCATGGTCGACCGCATCAGCGACATTGCCCGCGAGTGCGAAGTGCACCCGTCGGCCATCGTGCGTTTCTCCCAGCGCTTCGGCTTCAGTGGCTTCAGTGAAATGCAGGCGCTGTTTCGCGAGGCCTACACCCACAAGACCACCCCGGTGCAGAACTACCAGCAGCGCATCCGCAGCATGATCGCCAACAAGTCGCAGAAGGCCAGCGGCGGCGACCTGGCGCGCGAATGCGTGAACGCCACCCTGTCCGGAATCGAACGCCTGGGGCTGGAGCTCGACGACACGGCGTTCGACAAGGCCGTCGACCTGGTGGTCAATGCCGACAACATCTACGTGGTCGGGGTGCGGCGCTCGTTCGCCGTGGCCGACTACCTGGTGTACAACCTGCAGCACACCAACAAGCGCATCCACCTGGTGTCGGGCCTGGGCGGCAGCTACCGCGAACAGATGCGCAGCATCCGCCCCAACGACCTGGTGATCGCCATCAGCTTCACCCCGTACGGCAAAGAGACCCAGCATTGCCTGCGCATCGCCCAGCACCACCAGGCCAAGACCCTGATCATCACCGACAGCAACCTCTCACCCCTGGCCAAACGCGCCAACGCGGTGTTGCTGGTGAATGAGGGCAGCTCGTTCGCCTTCCGTTCCCTGAGTGCCACCCTGTGCCTGTGCCAGGCGCTGTTTATCGCCGTGGCCTATCGCCTGGAATTGAAGGTGGATGAAATTCACGAACAGGTCGGCTTCGACGACTAGTACCGGTTTTTAGGGCGACGCCTCGGCCAGACCCTGGGAGGCACCGACCCCGGTGGCCCGGGCCCAGGCGTTGGCGCCTAGGAGAAAGTCCGCGATGTTCAGGTTCTCCCAGGCCGGCGGCTGGCCCTGGGCCGATGCCGCCGCGTCCTCGAGCCGGTCTTGCACCAGCGCATCGACAAAAGCCATGAAGCTCTGTTCGTCGCACACTGCCTGCAAATACTCTTCAATTCCCATTACAAGCCGCCTTGTCAGTTGTTCGGCTGCAACTCCAGCCCCTTGCGCAGCAACTCTTTGCGCAGCACCGGTCGATCCAGCACGCGCACACCGTCCTGCGCCGGGCAATCTACCAGCAGCGCGAGTTTCTGCGAACTGCCGGCGCTGCCGGTCAGCAGGTAGCTTTTGTGCTCACGAAGGCTGATCAGGTTGAGCAACCAGTCCTCGCCCTGGCGCCCCAGCACCTGTTCGATTCGCCGCCGCTGGAGCAGCAGTTGGCCAGCGTCCCACACCGTGAGCTGGGCGAAGGTGCGCGGCAGGTTGCTGATGGGGGCCATGAGTTTCAGGTCCTTGAGCAACGCCTGCTCCAGCTGACCCTCGATCGCCCGCTGGCATTCGCCGAAATAGCCTCGCGCCCACTGCGGGTCGAGGCCGGCCAGTGCGGCCAGGGTGGCGTAGGCTTCGCGGTCGGCTTCGGTGCAGCTGTGGCCGGTAAAGTTCAGGGTGTTGTCGAGGATCCCGGCAGCCAGCAAGGTGGCGCTCGCCGGGCTGATCGAGGCCAGCAGGCCCGAGGCTTGCCAACGCTGGAACACCTGGGTGCAGGCGGCACCGATCTGGCGGATATCGGCGCGCCGCGCCAGGCGCCGGTCCCAGAACTCCTCGAAGCCCGGGTGATGGTCAATAACCTCCACCACCCGCTCCAGGGCCACGATCGGGTCCAGGTGCAGGTGATTGGAAATATCCACCAGCACAAACCCGTCCTCGGGCCCGGGCACGTACAGGTCGAGCCCGGGGCCCAGGGTCCGCAGGCTGGCGGCCACGCTTTCGTTGAGCGGCGCACTGCTCACGGCCCGGGCCGGCTGGCCCTGGAGGTTGAGCAGTTCGGCATAGGCAATGCAGCAGGCGTAGGCATCGATATCCAGATAAGCCGAGCCGGAAGTGACAATGATCATGACGTCCTTGTGGCGCAAACAGCCCGCAGGCCGGGCCGCCCACCCTGCCAGCCGCCCATGACAGTTTGATGACCTTTAGCCGCCTGGTATGCCTGATGGATTTTTTGGCGTGGCGGAGGGAAAGCGCAAAGGCGCCGGGGATTGTCGGCGGGTGCCGCAAAATTTTCTCGTACTGCCATGGTCAATCCCGGGCGCGAGCCGCTAGATTATCCGGCGGTCTCCCCCCAGCGTTGCTTCGCACAAGGAAAATGCTCGATGAAACTGATCGGAATGCTCGACTCGCCCTACGTTCGCCGTGTTGCCATCAGCCTCAAGTGCCTGGACCTGCCCTTCGAACATGCCGCCGTGTCGGTGTTCAGTACCTTCGAGCAGTTCCAGAAGATCAACCCGGTGGTCAAGGCGCCGACCCTGGTCTGCGACAACGGCAAAGTGCTGATGGATTCGACCCTGATCCTCGATTACCTGGAAGCCCTGGCCGGCCCGCAGCGCAGCCTGATGCCGGCGGACCTGGAGCCGCGTATCTCAGCATTGCGGGTGATTGGCCTGGCGCTGGCGGCCTGCGAAAAATCGGTGCAGATCGTCTATGAAAAACAACTGCGCCCCGCCGACAAGCAGCACGCACCCTGGCTGGAACGGGTGGGCGGCCAGTTGCAGGCCGCCTACCGCGAGTTGGAGCAGGAGCTGCACAAACGCCCCCTGCCCCAAGATGGCCAGCTTGATCAGGCGGGCATCACCCTGGCCGTGGCCTGGGGTTTCACCCAGATGATGGTCGCCGATCAGCTCGACGCCTCGCAGTTCCCCAAGGTCCAGGCATTCAGTGCCTACGCCGAGCAACTGCCGGCGTTCCTCAGCACCCCGGCCATCTGAGGCCGGCGGCGCCAGCAGCGGCAGACCGCGCGGGCGCCCCTCCCCCAGGCCTCAGGCCAGGGCCGGCTCGGGCTGCACCTCAGGTTGCAGCGCGAAGCGGTCGGCCAAAAACGGCGTGATATCCAACGGCAACGGCTCGTCGTTCACCAATTTGTCCAGCAACACCCCGGTGATGGCCGAGGTCAGGATGCCGGTGCGAAAGTGCCCGCAGGCATTGAGGTAACCCTGCACCCCGGCCATTGGCCCGAGGATCGGCAGCTCATCCGGTGAACCCGGGCGCAAGCCAGCCCAGCAGCGTTTCAGGTTGACCTGGGCCAACTCCGGAATGCAGCGCACCGCACCCTGCACCAGACCGTTGATTTCCGGGTAAGTGGTGCTGACGTCGAAGCCTTTGTCTTCGGTGGTGCTGCCGATCAGGATCTCGCCGTTGTCCTTTTGCGCCATGTAGCAATCGCTGGTGGTCAGGCAGCCGTTGAGTAACTTGGGCATGCGCTCGGTAAGCAGGATCTGGCCTTTCACCGGATTGACCGGAATGCTCAAGCCCGTGGCCATCCGGCTCAACTCGGCAGCCCAGGCGCCGGTGGCATTGATCAGGGTGTCGCAGTTGAACACCCCGGCCTCATCGGTGCGCACGCCCCGGACCCGGGTGCCCTGGTGCAACACGCCGGTGACGTTGGTGTTGAAGTACAGGTCGACGCCGTTCTGCCGCGCGCCCTCGGTGTAGGCATCGGCCAGGCGGAACGGGTTGACCTGGTGATCGCAGAGAAACTCCAGGGCGCCCTGGGCTTCGAGGCTGACGTTGGGTTCGGCAGCACGCAGCGCCGCCTGGTCCAGCCAGCGCACCTGGTCGGCCAGGTGCGGGATGCAGCCGACGATATGCTCGGCGTAGAGGCGGTCCTCATCGTCGTAGATCACAAACTTGAGGCCGGTCTCCTCGAACTTGAAATCCATCCCGTGCAAGCCCTTGAGCTCGCGGTGCAGTTGCGGGTACAGGGCGTTGGATTGCAGGGCGAAGTCGAAGAACGACTGCGGCAGAATATGCGGCGTGCTGGAGTCGACCACCACCGCCGAGCCTGCGGCCTCGCGCTTGCGGTTGGCCGACATCATGCGAAAGAAAATCACCCCGCAGCCCAGGCCCACGGATTCGCCGATGGCCCACAGGCCGCCGGCCGAGGCGCGGGTCGCGTTGCCCGGGCGCTTGGCGTCGATCAGCGCGACCTTCAGGTGCTTGCGCTTGGACAGCTGGTAGGCGCAGGAGGCGCCGATCACGCCGCCGCCAGCAATAATCACGTCGTAGAACTTACTCATGAGTCGAAGCATCCTTGCCAGGTTGGGAAAACGCCGAAAACGGGATCGGGTCCAGGGGGAACCGTGGCCGCAGCCAGCCGACATCCTGGCGGCCAGTGGCCTGGCGCAGGCGGTCGCTGCAATAGCCGACGCACATCCGCCCCTGGCAATCCCCCATGCTGACCCGGGTGCGCATTTTCAGGCTGGCCATGTCCTGGACGCCCTGGGACAGCGCCAGGTCGATGTCGCCCCGGGTCGTGTGCTCGCAACGGCAGATCACGGTATCGGCCGCCGGCAGGCTGGTCTGGCCACTGCCACGCTCGGTGTAGCGGTCGACGGCGGCACGAAAACGCAGAATCGCCGCCAGTTTGTTGAGCAACGCTTGGCGTCGCTGCAAGGCAGCTTCGGTGCCCAGCACGTCGCGCTGGACCAGGATCGACACGGCCGCAATCCGCCCGGCGAGCATGGCGGCCTCGCCCCCGCGAATCCCGCCCATATCACCGGCCAGGTGGATGTGCTGTTCGCTGCTCTGCTGCCAGATATCGGCCGTGGCCCGCAGGTAGCCGTCATCGCTGAAGCCATGCTCCAGGCCCATCTGCTGGCTGAGCTGGGTCCGCGGGATAAACCCATAGCCCACCGCCAGGGTCTGGGCGGCCACCTCCTCGGCCCGGGCCAGGTCCGGCTGCCAATCAGCCGAATACGGCGCGACCTGCACGCTGCTCACCCCGCCCTCGCCCCGCGCCTCGACCACGCCCCATCCATAGCGCAGGCTGATGCGATGCAATTTGAGGTAGGCCAGCATGCTCAGACCGTCGAGAAACAGCTGTGGCTTGTTCAGCAGGGCCAGGCTCTGCTTGGCGATCTTGCCAAAGGCGCTGGCCTCGTAGACCCCCGCCACCGCCACTCCGGCGGCGTGCAGTTGGCAGGCCACCAACGGCAGCAACGGCCCGGTGCCAGCAATCACCACCGGCCCCTGGGGTTTGACCACGCCGCTTTTGATCTGCAATTGCAGGCCGCCCAGCAACATCACCCCGGGCAGGGTCCAGCCGGGGAACGGCACGCTGCGCTCATGGCAACCGGCGGCCAGCAGCAATTGCGGGTAGGCCTGTTCGTACAGTTGCTCGTCGGCGTCGAGCACCATCAACGAACGTGTGGCTTCGGCGCCGATCACCCGGCTGTTGAGGCGCACCTCGATCAGCGGCGCCTGCCGGGCAAAATCACCATGCAGCCGGGCCAGCACTTCACAGTAGCGCGGGCCCAGGTAGTCCAGTTGCACCCCGTCGCGCAGCGGGCCGCGGTAGACCACCCCGCCCAGGCGCGACGCCTCGTCGATCAGGATGCTGCGCACCCCGTGCTCCGCCAGCTCGATGGCCGCCGCCATGCCGGCCGGGCCACCGCCGACAATCACCGGGCACAGGCTCATAGCGCGTGCTCCGGCTGTTCGATGCGGTTGACCGCGGTCTGCACCTGCATCCCCGGCTTGACCAGGGTCTGGCAGGCGCGGCGCTTGTGCCGGCCATCGATCTGCACCAGGCAGCAGTGGCACACGCCCATGCCGCAGTAGGCACCGGCCAATTGTCCATGATCGTTGCGCGCAACCTGGCGCAGCCCCAGGGACTGGATCACGCTGAGCACGGTTTCACCAATGGCCGCGCTGACCGGCTGGCCATTGAGGCTGATGGTCATGTCCGCCTGTTGCAGCGGCTGAATGTCGAAGGTGCGGTCTGTTGGACCCATGAGTTGGTTCATCCATGAAAAGTTAGGGCGGATTGCCAGCTTCATGCCGTGCAGGGTCTTGCCAATGCTCGTCCCGGGCCAGTGTGCGACCCGGGCTCGACAACGCGTCGCCGCTGAACATGCAGGGCTGAAGCGTCGCCAATCTAGAGGGTTTTGCGCGCGCAAGTATTGATCTGCGCCAAGACACGGCGTTGCGAATCTGATGCATCTCCACCCTCCGTCGCCTCCCCCTGTCGCCGCTGCCCAAGGCTCGGGCCGTGTTCGGACGCTGGCCCGGATGAACACCGTGGAGCATCGGGTGGGCCCAGATGCCTTTTCCCACAAACACCAAGGCCGCCACTACGAAGGTAGCGGCGGCCCTGGGATCAGGCGGGTCAGGCCATCAGTGCATGAAGATGGCGATCAGGATAATCACCGGGATCGGTACCCCGAGGAACCACAAGAGTAATGAGCGCATGGGAACTCTCCTTCAATCAGCGAACAGGGGTGGTCAGGTAGGCGTCGGTTTCCAGGTACACCACCGCATCCCGGCGGCGACCGCCAAAGGTGGCTGCCAGGCTGGCGAAGAAGGCACCGCACAGCAGGGCGACAAACATCCACAGCGAGGTCCAGGCCGCGACTTTGGTGGCGGTGTCAGCCGCTTGTTTGGCGGCCAGCTTGGCCTCGTCCACGGCCGCGCGGGTCTTGGCGAACACCTCGTCCACACGACGCTCGGCATCGGCCTGCCTCAGGTTGGTGCGCTGGGCCACCAGTTGCGCCAGGTAGTTGCGATCTTCGGGGGCCAACTGCCCATCGTTGCCCAAGGTGCGGACGAAGATTCGGGTCACGGTGCCCCGGGCCGCGTCATCGCTGACGGCCACGGGGCGATCATCGCGGAACAGGCTGTCGACGAAATAGCCGTAGTCATCGCTGCTGGCGGCACTGCCGGCGACGTGGGTGGCCGCGCTGGCCGCCCCGGAAGCCACGCTGGCACCGGCCTGCACACCACCGCTGACAATGCTGCTGACCGAGCCGACCACCAGGGTCGCGGTCACCAGAGTTGCCACGGCCCAGGCCAGGAAACCATGGGCCGTGTCGCGGAAATAGACCTCGTCACCGTGCAGGTTGGCCCACTTCACCCGCAGGCGACCGGCGATGTAACCACCAAGGCCCGAGGCGAGGATCTGGGTCAATGCCAGCCAGACAATGGTGGAAATGCCCAGGCCCTTGGCACTGATGCCATGGTTGGCCCAGGGCGACACCGCCGAAAAGCCCAGGCCGAAGCCCAGCAGGATCAAAATCAGCGACAGGGCCGCAGCGGCCGCCGCACCGGCGAATATCGCCCCCCAGGACACACCCGAGCGGCTGCTCGACTCATCCACGGCAGGCAGATAGGTATCAGAGGATCTATTCATTGTTGTTCGGCTCCAGGCAGAAAAATGGTGTTACACGTCTCGAAGGGAGAATTGCAGCCACCGTGCCAATCGCTTCAAACAATAAAATCTTTTAAAAACAATAAATTACAAAACAAATAGCGAGCCTGCACCGTGCAATTTGCCAACCGCTGCTTTTACCGGCGGGCGTTCTGCACGGTGCCGTCCATTCATTTGGTCCGGTAGTAGCGATAGACATCGCGCAGCTTGCACCAGGCCAGCCACAGCATCAGCGACAGGAACCACAGCATCATCAGCAGGCTGCTCAGCGCGGTGGCTGGAGGGAGTCCCATGAAGACCAGAATGCCGATCAGCATGGCGCCGTAGGCGGAGCGGCGAAAGTTGAACTTCAACAACAACGCCGGCAGCAGGACGCTGGCCACGGAGGTGAAGAGGATTTTCATGATGAGGGTGATCAGCATCCTCTGGCCGATTGAGCTGCTCAGATGCACGTGCTTCACGATGTAGGGCAGTAACAACGAGAGATGCACTGCCGCATTCAGCACCAGGCACACCAATAACAACAACCCGAGACTTTTGATCCATGGCCACACTTTCATCGGTTCAACCTTGAACGAGAGAAAAAACCCCGCGGATCATAACAGCCCCATCCTCCTCTGGCCGGGCGTGGGCGCGGTGGCGTGTCAGGTATAGGCAAGGCGCAGCGGATGGCCAGCGTCCGAACGCGCCCCGAGCCTGCGGCAGCGGCTAGAGTGCTCTTGGCGCCTTGGGCTGGGCAGTCGCCGCAAGGCCCTGCTGCCAACATGAAAGTTTTTTTAGGAACCTGGCCGCCGTTTATTGGCAAAATGCCGGCCTGTGTCATGAATTCCTTATCAGGTAACCCCAATGACCCGCATTCTGACCATCGAAGACGATGCCGTAACCGCCCGCGAGATCGTGGCCGAACTGAGCAGCCACGGGCTCGACGTGGATTGGGTCGACAACGGCCGCGAAGGCCTGGTGCGCGCGGTCAGCGGCGACTACGACCTGATCACCCTGGACCGCATGCTGCCCGAGCTCGACGGCCTGGCCATCGTCACCACCCTGCGCACCATTGGCGTATCGACGCCGATCCTGATGATCAGCGCCCTCTCCGATGTCGACGAACGGGTACGCGGCCTGCGCGCCGGCGGCGACGACTACCTGACCAAGCCCTTCGCCTCGGACGAAATGGCGGCCCGGGTCGAAGTCCTGCTGCGGCGCAAAAGCACGGTGCGCGAGTTTGAAACCTGCCTGCGAGTGGCCGACCTGGAGCTGAACCTGATCAGCCGCGAAGCCACCCGGGCCGAGCAACTGCTGAGCCTGCTGCCCACCGAGTACAAACTGCTGGAGTTCTTGATGCGCAACACCGGGCAGATCCTGTCGCGGATGATGATTTTCGAAGAGGTCTGGGGCTATCACTTCGACCCCGGCACCAACCTGATCGACGTCCACATCGGCCGCCTGCGCAAGAAGATCGATCCGCCCGGCATGACGCCGCTGATCCGCACGGTGCGAGGTTCGGGCTATGTCATTGCTGAACCCCTCTAAGGGCTGGCGCTCCTCCAGCAGCCGCCTGCTGGCGCTCTACAGTACGCTGTTCGTGGCCTGGAGCTGCCTGCTGCTGGGGGTCATGTACTACGAGGTCTCCGGCTACCTCGAAAGCCTGGCCAAGCATTCGCTGATGCAGCGCCAGCATCTGTTTTCGCGCTTCCAGGGCGACCAGTTGGTGGAGGCCCTGACCACCAGCATGACCTTCGACATGCGCGCCATCGACGCCTATGGCCTGTTCGACGAACAGCGCGGGCACTTGAGCGGGCCGATCCGCGAGATCCCCGAAGACCTGCCCCTGGACGGGCAGATCCACGAACTCAAGGGTTGCATCGACTCCGACGACCCCGACCTGCCCCGCGACAGTTGCGATGCGGTGGCCACCCACACCCAGGACGGTCGCTGGCTGATCCTGGTGCGCGATAACGGCTCGTTGTTCGCGGTCAACCGGATCATCCTCCATGCCTTGCTCTGGGGCGTGTCGCTGACCATCATTCCCGGCGTCGCCGGCTGGCACCTGCTGCGACGCCGTCCGCTGCGACGGATCCGCCAACTGCAGGCCAGCGCCGAAGCCATAGTCGCCGGCGACCTGACCCACCGCCTGCCCTTGTCCAACCGCCGCGACGAACTGGACATGCTGGCCGCCATCGTCAACGCCATGCTCGAACGCATCGAACGCCTGATGCATGAGGTCAAAGGCGTGTGCGACAACATCGCCCATGACCTGCGCACCCCGCTGACCCGCTTGCGCGCCCAGTTGTACCGGATCCAGCAGCAGGCCGCCGACGGCTCACCCGAGGCGTTGCAGATGGATCAGGTGCTGGCCGAGACCGATACGTTGATGGCGCGCTTTCGCGGGTTGCTGCGGATTTCCGAGTTGGAGGATCAACAACGCCGATCCGGGTTCCTGGTGCTGGACCCGGTGCCGCTGCTGCATGAGTTGCACGACTTCTACCTGCCCCTGGCCGAGGAAGGCCAGTTGACCCTGACCCTCGACGTGCCCGACAGCCTGCCCCGACTGACCGGCGACCGCGCCCTGCTGTTCGAGGCGTTGGCCAACCTGCTGAGCAACTCGATCAAGTTCACCCCGCCGGGGGGTGAAGTGATCCTGCGCGGCCTCGACGACGGCGGCAGCCCGCGCCTGGAGGTGCTCGACTCCGGCCCGGGCATTCCACAGGCGGAGCGCAGCGCCGTGTTCCGGCGCTTTTACCGGGTCGACGACAGCAACACCCACGGCGGTTTCGGCCTTGGCCTGTCGATCGTCGCGGCCATCGTCAACCTGCACGGTTTCAAGCTCGAAGTCGGCAGCAGTGAACGCGGCGGCGCCCGGCTCTCCCTGGACTGCCGCCCCAGCCTGATTGTCGACACCTGATCCACCAGGGGCGCCTCTGCCGTGTAAAAAAACCACCCGAGGCCATGGCCGCGCCCGCTACACGATGCCGTCTTCGCGGGCTCTGGCCGGGGTTGGCCGTTGGTCGAGGTCATTACTGTTGAGCTCATAGCGCAGTTCCTCGATCAGCACCGCCACCTGCTCGACGGTTCTCAGGTTCTGCAACTTGAGGCCGCTGACCACCAGGTCGACACGGCCGCTGTCACGGTCGTACAGACGCACGGTCAGCGAGGCTTGGCCATTGAGGCTGCAATCACAGGCCAGGGGCTGGAGGCCGAGCTCCAGCTGCGCGCGCAACTGACTGAGGAGGGGCATGCCCGACAACCTCAGCGACGCCGCAACAGCAGGCCGGCGAGAATCCCGAGCCCGGCCATGATGGCGAGGGTCGTCAGGGGTTTTTCCCGGACAAAATCCGTCGCATTGTCCAGCGCCTCGCCGTAGCGTTGCTGCATCTGGCCCGCCACCTGGCGCGTCGCGCCTGCGGCACGCATCTGCGGGTCATCCATCAGTGCGCCGACTGCGCCCTGGGCCTTGCCCGCGAGTGTGTCCACCGCACCTTTGATCTGTTCGCCACGCATCTTGCATTCCTTCCACTGTGAGAGGGGCGATGCACCTGTGCATCGCTGGCTGACAGACTAAGAAACGCCGACTCGGCGCAGAAGCTCAATTTGCACCGGGCGAACTAGTGCATTTGCACCGGCCACCAGGGTCTGTTGACCTTTGGTGACAGGCCCTAACCCTTGCGCCGCCGCTCTCCGGCGAACAGCCCGCGCTCGCGGGCCCAGACAATCGCCTCGCTACGGCTGTGCACCGCAAGTTTGGAGTACACCGTGGCCACGTGATTGCGCACGGTGTTGGGCGCCAGGTTCAGGCGCGCGGCGATCTCCTTGTCCGCCAGGCCCTCGCAGATCAGCCCCAGCACATCGCGCTCGCGGGCCGTGAGGTCGGTAAAGGAAGCGCTGGCTCGCTGCGCTGGGTGGGTGCTTTTCATGTTGGCCAGTTTTTCGATCAGGGACTGGCTGAACCAGGAAGCGTCCTGCATCACCTCCTCGATCGCCGCGACCAGCTCAAGCTCGGTGCGCTTGCGCTCGGTGATGTCCATCAACACCAGCAGGTAGCACGGGCCGTCCTGGATAATCACGGTGTCGGCCGAGACCACGCAGTCGATCAGCTCCGCACCTTTTTTGCGCACCTTGAGCTCCAGGCCGTTGACGCTGCCAGCCTTTTCCAGGGCCGCGAACAGCTCGGCACAGGACTCACGGCCCTCGATAAAGCCGATCTCCTCCACGGTCTTGCCCAGCAGTTCTTCGCTGGGATAACCGCTGGTGTCGAGAAAGGCTTCGTTGACATCCACCACCAACTGGCTGTCGGCGCTGCAGACCAGGGTCGGCACCGGCGTCAGGCGGAACGACTTGGCGAAGCGCTCTTCGCTCTGGCGCAGCGCCACTTCGATCTTGCGCCGGGGCTCCAGGTCCATGAAGGAAAACAACATGCAGTCTTCGTCGTTGATATCCAGCGGTTGCCCGGCCACGATCACCAGCTTGCTGCCGCCGTCGGGCAGGCGCAGCTCGGCCTGCATCTGCGGGATGGTCGCGCCCTGGTTCAGGCGCTCGATGGCCAGGTCCTTGTTGTCGGCTTCCTCCAGTACATCCAGCTGGTACACCGAGCGCCCGATCACCTGGTCGCGGGCGTAGCCGGTCATTTCCAGAAAGCCCTGGTTGACCTTGATATAGCGCAGGTCGCTGAGGCGGCAGATGACTGCCGGCGCCGGGTTGGCATTGAAGGTTTTTTCAAAGCGCTGCTCGGCGCTGGCCCAGTCGGTGGCATCGCTGAGGATCAACACCAGCGACTCCGGCGCCCCGGCACGGTCGGTGAGGATCATGCTGCGGATGCGATGCACCCAGTGCCGCTCTTCGCCGTCGATCTCGGCCCTGACCTCCACTACCACATCGCTGAACGTCTCGCCGGCCGCGACCCGGCTGATCGGGTAACTGTCTGCCGCCACCGGGTGGTTGTTGCGGTAGCGCAGGGCATAGCGCTCGGCATATTCGCGGGCGTTGGCCCCCAGTTGCTTGACATCGCTGACACCGTGCATGGCCAGGGCAGCCTGGTTGGCCCAGAGAATGGTCTGGTCGACCTCGATCAGAATCACCCCATCGGACAACCCGGAAATAATCTGCTGCAACTGGCGTCGGTTGGTTTCGGTGGCAAGTACGGTTTGGCTCATAGGGGTCGTCTCCGGAAGTGAGCGGCGCGACGTCAGGGCGGGCCGGGACAGGATGCAAGGTACGACCACAGCCCGGCGCCATCGTGCCCAAAAGCCCGGCTTGTAGCCGCTGCCGAGCTCCGCGAGGCTGCGCTGGCCCTGGTCAGGCGCCATCACGGTGCGGCAATGGCTACGCCGGGGGCAGGCCCAGGGCTTTCAGGCGGCGGTAGAGGGTGCGTTCGCTCAGGCCCAGACTTTGGGCCAGTTCGCTGCGGGGCCCGTCGAAGACTTCCAGGGCGTGGGCCAGGCGCTCCAGGTCTTGGCTGCGGCGTCGGCGGCTGATGGCCTCGGCGGGGGGCGGTACAAGCGCATCCGCGCGCAGTTCGCCGGGCAGGTCCTGGACGCGGATCACCCCGTAGTCACTGAACAGGCTCGCGCGCTCCAGGATATTGCGCAATTCACGGATATTGCCCGGATAGGCATACCCCCGCAGGCGTTCCATGGCCTGGGCGTCAACCCGTGGCACTGCGCCCGGCGCCAGGCGTTGCAGCAGGCTGTCGATCAGCAGCGGCAGGTCATCCCGGCGCTCGCGCAGGGCCGGCAGGCGAATCGGAAAGGCGCTGATGCGGTAATACAGATCCTGGCGAAAGGTCCCGGCGGCCACCATGTCCTTGAGCGGCTTGTGGGTCGCCGCCACCAGGCGAAAGTCCGAGTGCACGGTGCGCAGACTGCCCACCGGACGGAAGCTGCCGGACTCGATCAGCCGCAGCAACTTGACCTGCATCGCCAGCGGCACCTCGCCGATTTCATCCAGGAACAAAGTCCCGCCGTGGGCTGCTTCGGCCAGGCCGATCTTGCGTTGCAGGGCCCCGGTGAACGCGCCCTTTTCGTAGCCGAACAGCTCGCTCTCGAGCAACGACTCGGTCAGCCCGGTGCAGTCGACCACCACCAACGGCCCACTGGCGCGCGGGCTGCCGTCATGCAGGGCGCGGGCGAACAGCTCCTTGCCAGTACCCGACTCGCCCTGCAACAACACCGGGATCGGCGCCGGCGCTGCCCGCAGCAGCGCTCTCAAGGCCTCGTTGAAGGCCGGCGAACGCCCCACCAGCCCTTTGCGCTGGGGTTGCACCGACGCCACCGCCAACGAGTTGAGGCGCTCGACATAGGCCACCACGGCCCCGCTGTCACCGATGATCGGCCGCAACTCCACCTCCACATGCTCCGGGCCGCGCGGCGTGTGGTGCACGTGCAGCATGCGCTCCGGCACCCGGCTGTCGTGGGCCTTGCGCATCGGGCAATGCTCGCCGGCCTGGTCGCAGGGCACGGCGAACTGATGGGACACCCGGTAGCACTTGGCGCCGACATGGGGCCGGCCCTCCACGCCGAACTGGCGCTGGTAGGCAGTATTGGCGGCAATGATGTTGTACTGGGTGTCGAGGACGATGGTCGGCTGCGGATCGTGCTCTAGGTAGGACACCAGGGCCGACATCCGGCTGCCGGCGAGGTCGTGGGGCAAGGTGGACATGGCAACTCCTGCGGGGGTGCGTGGCAGCTTAAAACAGCAGGCCGACTTCTGCCACTTACTGCCATTAACTGCCACAAAACTGCCAAAACAATCGGCAGTGACAGCTCGCAGCGCCCCGCGTCTATGCTGCAAGCCATTGAATTGAATGAAACGGCGTGTTGATCCGGCCCTGGGCGTTGGCACGCTTATTGACACCCAAAGGAACGACTGCCCGTTCCGGCCGGCGTCACTTCATCGTCTGGAGAGCAGCATGATCATTGGCACCACCTTGCGTGTAGAAGCCTTTTTCGACCGCGACACCTGGACCATCAGCTACCTGGTGATGGACCAGACGACCCGGCGCTGCGCCCTGATCGACAGCGTGCTCGACTACGACCCCAAGTCCGGGCGCACCCGCACCGAATCCGCCGACCGCCTGATCGAGCGGGTCCGCGAACTGGACGCCGAGGTCGAGTGGATCCTGGAAACCCACGTCCACGCCGACCACCTGTCTGCCGCGGCCTACCTCAAGCAGCGCCTGGGGGCCAAGGTCGCCATCGGCCAGCACATCACCCAGGTGCAGAAAGTGTTCGCCAGCCTGTTCAACGAAGGCCCGGCGTTCGCCCGCGATGGCAGCCAGTTCGACGTGCTGCTGGCCGACGGCGCCGAATTCGCCATCGGTGGCCTCAGCGCCCGCGCCCTGCACACCCCGGGGCACACCCCGGCGTGCATGACCTACCTGGTGCAGGTTGGCGACGAAACCGTGGCCTTTGTCGGCGACACCCTGTTCATGCCCGACTACGGCACCGCACGCTGCGACTTCCCCGGGGCGGATGCGCGAACCCTGTACCGCTCCATCGGCAAGATCCTCGCCCTGGCGCCGCAAACCCGCCTGTTCATGTGCCACGACTACCTGCCCAATGGCCGCGAGTTGCAGTACATGACCACCGTGGCCGAGCAGCGCGCGCACAACATCCATATCCACCAGGGCATCGATGAAGAGGCCTTTGTCAGGATGCGCGAAGCCCGCGACGCGACCCTCGACATGCCGGTACTGATCCTGCCCTCGGTGCAGGTCAACATGCGCAGCGGACAACTGCCTGAGCCCGAGGACAACGGCGTGCGCTACCTGAAGATCCCGCTCAATTCCCTATAACGACTCCACTCACACAGAGGCCTTGCCATGCGCCCTATATCCACCCAGCAGCGGGCCGTCGACGGCAGCCACCAGGTGCTGATCGTTGGCGGCGGCGCAGCGGGCATCGCCGTCGCGTCGAGCCTGATGGCACGCGATGCACAGCTTGACGTGGCGATCATCGACCCCGCCCAGCAGCACTATTACCAGCCCGGCTGGACCCTGGTCGGCGCCGGGGTGTTCAGCGCCCAGTCCACGGTGCGCAGCATGGCCTCGCTGATCCCCAAGGGGGTCAAGTGGATCCAGGCCGCGGTCAGCACCTTCGAGCCCGAGGCCAATGTCCTGGTGCTGGATAACGGCCAGGCCCTGGCCTACGACCAGTTGATCGTCTGCCCCGGCCTGAAGCTCGACTGGGCCGCCATCGACGGCCTCAGCGCCACCCTGGGCAACAACGGCGTGACCTCCAACTACCGCTACGACCTGGCGCCCTACACCTGGCAACAGGTACAACGACTGCAACAGGGCCAGGCCTTGTTCACCCAGCCGCCGATGCCGATCAAGTGCGCCGGCGCGCCGCAAAAAGCCCTGTACCTGTCGTGCGACCACTGGTTGCGCAACGGCCATCTGCCACGGATCCATACCCGCTTCATGAATGCCGGGGCGGTGCTGTTCGGGGTGCCGGACTACGTGCCGGCGCTGATGGAGTACGTGCACAAGTACGCGATCGACCTGGATTTCGGGCACAACCTGGTGGCGGTGGACGGTCCCGGCAAGCGCGCGACCTTTGTCCGGACCTTCGCCGATGGCCGCCAGGACCAACTGGAACGCCGCTTTGACCTGTTGCATGTGGTGCCGCCGCAGACCGCGCCGGACGTTATCCGCGCCAGCCCCCTGGCCGATGTGGCGGGCTGGATCGATGTCGACCCCTACAGCCTGCGCCACACACGCTTTGCCAATGTCCACGGCCTGGGTGATGCCACCAACACCAGCAACGCCAAAACCGCGGCCGCCGCGCGTAAGCAAGCGCCGGTGGTGGCTAATAACGTGCTGGTGGCCCTCAAGCGCCTGCAACGCCTGGCGCAGTACGACGGCTATGGCTCCTGCCCGCTGACGGTGGAACGGGGCAAGATCGTCCTCGCCGAATTCACCTACGGCGGCAAGCTCGCACCGAGCTTCGCCCCCTGGTTGCTGGACGGGCACAAAGCCACGCGCCGCGCCTGGTGGTTGAAGGCGCGGATCCTGCCGCCGCTGTATTGGCGCGGCATGCTCAAGGGCCATGAATGGCTGGCCCGTCCGACCCTGAACACGGACACCCCGCCGGCATGAATGAAGTCACGTTGATCGGCGCCGGCCTGGGGCTGGTGATTGGCGCAATCCTGGCCTTGACCGGGGCCGGTGGCGGGATCCTGGCGGTGCCGTTGCTGGTGTTCGGCCTGGGCCTGAGCATGGTCGAGGCAGCACCGGTTGGCTTGCTGGCGGTGGGCCTGGCGGCCAGCGTCGGTGCCCTGCTCGGCCTGCGCCAGGGCATCGTGCGCTATCGGGCGGCGGGGTTTGTCGCCGGCATTGGCATCCTCCTGACGCCGCTGGGGCTGTGGCTGGCCCATCGCCTGCCGAACGCGCCGCTGGCGCTGCTGTTTAGCCTGGTGCTGCTGTACGCCTGCGGGCGGATTTTCCTCAAGGCCAGCCGCGAACTCAAACACGGCCAGGCCGCACCACGCCCGGCGTTCCTGCCCTGTGTGCTCAACCCGCAGCAAGGCCGCCTGCGCTGGACCCTGCCCTGCGCCCGGGCCCTGACACTGACCGGGATGCTGTCAGGCTTGCTCTCAGGCCTGCTCGGGGTGGGCGGCGGCTTTGTGATCGTGCCGGCCCTGGGCCGCTACACCAACCTGGACAGCAAAAGTATCGTCGCCACCTCGCTGGCAGTGATTGCCCTGGTGTCCACGGGCAGCGTGGTGAGCGCCAGCCTCAGCGGCGTGATGCACTGGGCAGTCGGCGCGCCCTTTGCTCTCGGTGCAGTCGTGGGCCTGATACTGGGTCGGCAGGTCGCCACACACCTGGCAGGCCCCCGGCTGCAACAACTCTTCGCCCTCACCGGCTTTCTCGCCGCCGCCCTGCTGGCCTCGGGCGCCTTGGGCCTGTGGGCGCTATGAACCGCGCCGCTGACAAATCGGCGTGGCTGCACGGGCCGGAACAAACGCCGTGGTGCTTGAGCCAGAACGGGGTGATGGACCAGGACGCTCAACGCGATGCCGCACCAACACGATAAGGAATGAATCCATGCTGATCGATACACTGCACTTTACCCCCTGGTCGTCCCTGGCCGGTGGGGCGCTGATCGGCCTCTCGGCCAGCCTGCTGATCGTTGCCAATGGCCGCATTGCCGGCATCAGCGGTGTGCTCGGCAGCCTGCTGCAACGCGGCAGTGAGGGTTGGGGTGAAAAAGCCATGTTCATCCTCGGGCTGCTGCTGGCGCCACTGCTCTGGGGGCTGTTCCACGTGTTGCCGCTGGCGGAATTCCAGAGCGGTGTACTGGGCCTGGTCAGCGCCGGCCTGTTAGTGGGCGTCGGCACCCGCTATGGCTCCGGCTGCACCAGCGGCCACGGTGTGTGCGGCCTGTCGCGGCTGTCCCCGCGTTCGATCGTCGCCACCCTGAGCTTTATGCTGGCCGGCTTCGCCACGGTCTGGGTGATACGCCATCTGCTGGGGTTGATGCCATGAAAAAACTCAGTGCATTTATCGCCGGCCTGTTGTTCGGCATCGGCCTGTTGCTGGCGGGCATGGCCAACCCGGCCAAGGTCCTAGGGTTTCTTGACATCACCGGGGTTTGGGACCCCTCGCTGGCATGGGTGATGTTCGGCGCCATCGGCGTTGCCTGGATGCCCTTCCATTGGGCCATGAAGCAATCGCACTCGGTGCTCGGCGCAGCGATGCAAATCCCCACTCAACGCACCCTGGACCGACGCCTGATCGGTGGCAGCCTGCTGTTCGGTATCGGCTGGGGCATTGCCGGCATCTGCCCCGGGCCCGGCCTGGTGCTGTTGTTGAGCGGGCATTGGCAAGCCTGGGTGTTCGTATTGGCGATGCTCGCCGGCATGCAGGTGTTCACCAGACTGACCGCAAGCCGACCTTGAACATCCGCTAGGGGGTCAGGTGCGGCGGAATCACCCCGGCATGCAGTTGAAATCCTCGGAACGGGCCAAGGGTTTGCCGTGGCTGTCGAGCAGTTGGGCGCTCACCGATTGGCCCAGGCTCGACTCCACCAGGGTGTAGTGCTCGCCGGCCTTGAAGGCGCTGTAACTGATATGGCCGGTGCAGTCTTCCTGGTTGGCATCACCGGCCGGCTCTTCAAACAGGGTCACGTCCAGGCGATGGGCACCGGGGCGGACCTGGAAGTAGCGGCCATCGTCGATGTTGCGGCCATCCACCCGCTCGGCCAGCAGGTCATTGGGCGCCTCTTCTTGCAGGCCGATCCAGGCCTCGCTGGGGTCGGGCTGGGGCATCGGCCCGGCACACGCCGACAACAATGCCACCAGGCTCAACAACGGGATCAGCAACAACGGTCTACGGGACATAAATAAACACCTCATCAATCATGGGCGCCGGCCCACCCTGAGCCGGCTTCTGCGGCGTGGACTACAGGCAACTGAAGTCCGCGCTATGGGCCAGAGGCCGGCCCTGGGCATCCATCAACACGGCGCTGACTTCCCGTCCCTGGCTCGACGCCTGCAGCTGGTAATGCTCGCCCGCTTTGAAACCGGAGTAGTCCAGACGCCCCTCGCATTCCGGCTGCGCCGAGTTGCCGTTGGCGCCTTGCACCAGGGCCATTTGCAGGCGGTGCGTGCCCGGGCTCACCTGAAAATAACGCCCATCCTCCAAGCGCTTGCCGTCGACGCTGTCGGCCAGCAGATCGTTCGGCGACTCCTGGGTCAGACCGATCCAGGCCTGGCTTGGATCGGCCTTGGGCAACGGCCCGGCGCAGGCCGAAAGCAGGCACACCAGGCCCAGCCCCGGTAGCGACAACAGTGGTTTGAGTGACATGGCGCAGCACCTCGCAAGTGAAAAAACACGGCCCTGGGCGAGCGGGATAAAACGCCTCGCCGGATGGCTATCAAGCTTGTGGGCGTGCCCTGCCCTGAACAAATGAATCCACATGAAAGGATTTTCAGGCCGCGCTTAAATCTTCCTTCATCTTCACGAAAGCCGCGTGTTAGGTGGGTCGCCGCAGTATGCCGAGGTTTGCAATCCCACTCCCTCGGAGGTTTTCGGCATGCTCGGGCTGGTCAAGACCGCACTGCTCAAGCCCTACACGTTTATCGTGCTGGCAATTTTCATCTGCATCATCGGGCCCATGGCGGCCCTGCGTACGCCCACCGATGTCTTCCCCGATATCGGCATCCCGGTGGTGGCGGTGGTCTGGCAGTACAACGGCCTGTCGCCGCAGGCCATGGCCGGGCGCGTGATCTACACCTACGAGCGCTCCCTGAGCACCACGGTCAATGACATCGAGCACATCGAATCGCAGTCGCTGCCGGGCATGGGCATCGTCAAGATCTTCTTCCAGCCTGGTGTCGACATCCGCACCGCCAATGCCCAGGTGACGGCGGTGTCACAAACCGTGCTCAAGCAGATGCCGCCGGGCATCACCCCGCCGCTGATCCTCAACTACAGCGCCTCGACGGTGCCGATCCTGCAGATGGCGTTTTCCAGCCCGACCCTGTCCGAGGCGAAGATCCGCGACCTGGTGCAGAACAATATCCGCCTGCCCCTGAGCTCCCTGCCCGGCCTGGCCATGCCCACCCCCATGGGCGGCAAGCAGCGCCAGATCACCCTCGACCTGGACCCGCAAGCGCTGGCCGCCAAAGGCCTGTCGGCCCAGGACGTGGGCAATGCCCTGGCGGCGCAGAACCAGATCATCCCGGTGGGCACCGCCAAACTGGGGAGCCATGAATACACGGTGCTGCTCAATAACAGCCCGCAGGCCATCGAGGAGCTCAACGACCTGCCGATCAAAACCATAAACGGCGCCCTGATCACCATCGGCCAAGTGGCCCACGTGCGTGACGGCTCGCCGCCGCAGACCAATATCGTGCGCGTGGACGGCCGGCGCGCCGTGCTGATGCCGGCCCTGAAGAACGGCAATATCTCCACCCTGTCAATTGTCGACGGCATTCGCGGGATGCTGCCGCGCATTAATGAAACCCTGCCCCCCTCACTCAAGACGTCGCTGCTGGGGGACGCCTCGGTGTTCGTCAAACAGTCGGTGGGCAGCGTGGCCCTGGAAGGCATCATTGCCGCCCTGCTGACCAGCGCGATGATCCTGCTGTTTCTCGGCAGTTGGCGTTCGACCCTGATCATCGCGGCCTCGATTCCCCTGGCGGTGCTGGCGGCCATTGCCCTGCTGGCCCTCAGCGGCCAGACCCTGAATGTGATGACCCTGGGCGGCCTGGCCCTGGCGGTGGGGATCCTGGTGGACGATGCCACGGTAACCATCGAAAACATCAACTGGCACCTGGAACAGGGCAAGGCGGTCAAGGTGGCGATCCTCGACGGGGCCAAGCAGATCGTCGGCCCGGCCTTTGTTTCCCTGCTGTGCATTTGCATCGTTTTCGTGCCGATGTTCCTGCTGCAAGGCATCGCCGGCTACCTGTTCCGGCCCATGGCCCTCGCGGTGATTTTCGCCATGGCCAGCTCGTTCATTCTCTCGCGGACCCTGGTGCCGACCCTGGCCATGTACCTGCTCAAGCCCCATGTGCCGGAGGCCGGACCTGGGCATCACCCGGAAGATGCCTTCATCAACCATCACGAAGGCGAGCAGCACGCCAAGCCGCGCAACGCCCCGGTGCGTGCTCTGCTGGCCTTCCAGCAAGGGTTCGAGGCCCGCTTCTCCAACGTGCGCGACACCTACCATGGCCTGCTGCACCTGGCCCTGGGCCGGCGCAAGGTGTTTATCCTCGGTTTCCTCGCCTGTGTCCTGGCCTCCTTCGCCCTGCTGCCGAACCTGGGCCAGGACTTCTTCCCGGCCACCGACGCCGGCGCCCTGGCGTTGCACGTCCGGCTGCCCCTGGGCACGCGGATCGAGGAAAGCGCGGCGGCCTTCGACCGCATCGAAGCGCGGATCCGCGAAGTGATCCCAGCCGAGCAACTGGACAGCATCATCGACAACATCGGTATCCCCCTGAGCGGCATCGACATGGCCTACAGCAACAGCGGCACCATCGGCCCCCAGGACGGCGATATCCAGGTCACCCTCAAGCCCGGCCACGCCCCCACTGCCGAGTACGTCAAACAGCTGCGCGAAGCCCTGCCGGAAAGCTTCCCTGGCAGCCACTTCGCCTTTTTGCCGGCGGACATCAGCAGCCAGATCCTCAACTTCGGCGCCCCGGCACCGTTGGACGTGAAAGTCTCCGGGCCCGACGACGCCGCCAACCGCGCCTTCGCCGTGGAACTGGAGCGGCGCCTGCAACATGTGCCAGGCATCGCCGACCTGCGGATCCAGCAGTCCACCGGTTACCCGTCGCTGCAAGTCAAGGTCGACCGCCTGCGGGCCAACGGCCTGGGCATCACCGAGCGTGACGTGACCAACAGCATGGTGGCATCACTGGCCGGCAGCTCCCAGGTGGCGCCGACCTTCTGGCTCAACCCGAAAAACGGCGTGTCCTACTCGATTGTCGCCGCCACCCCGCAGTACCGCCTGGACAGCCTGCCAGCCCTGGAGGCGCTGCCGGTGACCGGCAGCAACGGCCAGTCGCAGATCCTCGGCGGCCTGGCGGATATCTCCCGGGGCGAGAGCCCGGCGGTGGTCAGTCACTACAACATCCAGCCGACCCTGGACCTGTACGCCAACGTGCAAGGGCGCGACCTGGGCGCCGTGGCCCATGACATGCAAAAGGTCCTGGATGACGCCGCCAGCCTGCGGCCCAAAGGCGCCACGGTCAGCCTGCACGGGCAGATCGACGCCCTGCATGAAGCCTTCAGCGGCCTGAGCCTGGGCCTGCTGGCCGCGGTGGTGCTGATCTACCTGCTGATCGTGGTCAACTTCCAGTCCTGGGTCGATCCGTTCGTGATCATCACCGCGCTGCCGGCGGCCCTGGCCGGGATCGTGTGGATGCTGTTTCTCAGCGGTACCTCGTTGTCGGTGCCGGCCCTGACCGGGGCCATCCTGTGCATGGGGGTGGCCACCGCCAACTCGATCCTGGTGGTGAGTTTCTGCCGTGAGCGCCTGGCCGAACACGGCGATGCCCTCAAGGCCGCCCTGGAAGCGGGCTACACCCGCTTTCGCCCGGTGTGCATGACCGCCCTGGCGATGATTATCGGCATGCTGCCCCTGGCCCTTTCCGAGGAGCAGAACGCGCCCCTGGGCCGGGCGGTGATCGGCGGGCTGATCCTCGCCACCGTCGCCACCCTGATCTTTGTCCCCGTGGTCTTCAGCCTGGTCCACGGACGCCTCTCCCATCCCGCTGTTGCTGGAGAAAACACCCATGTCGCCTGAGCACACCCCTTCGCGCAAACGCCTGATGCTGCTGGGCATTGGCGGCCTGACCCTGGCCGCCCTGCTGGTGGCCAACGGTCTGGCCGCACGCACCCGGCATGAGCAGGCCGTGACCGCCTGGACCGAGACCGCAGCCGTGCCCCAGGTGCTGGTGTTCCAGCCGCAGCAGAACGTGCTCGGCGACACCCTGCGCCTGCCGGCGCACCTGGAGGCCTGGAGCAAGGCGCCGATCCACGCCCGGGTCAGCGGCTACCTCAAGGACTGGACCCAGGACATCGGGGCCAAGGTCACGGCCGGGCAAGTGCTGGCCCATGTCGACAGCCCCGACCTGGACCAGCAAGTGGCCCAGACCCGGGCCCGGATGATCCAGGAGCAGGCCAATGCGCGCCTGGCACAGACCACCGCCGAACGCTGGCAAAACCTGTTGGCCAGCCACTCGGTGTCACGCCAGGAAACCGATGAAAAGCGCTCCAACGCCGCAGCCGCCAAGGCCAATGCCGACGCGGCCGGCGCCGACTACGCACGGCTTTCAGCCTTGGAAGACTACAAGACCATTCGCGCGCCATTCGCCGGCACCATCACCGCGCGCCACACCGACATCGGCCAGTTGATCAAGGCTGACAACGACAGCGACCCGGAGCTGTTCGACCTGGCCGACACCCACAAGCTGCGGCTGTATGTACCGATCCCGCAGAACTACGCCAGCGTGATCCACCCCGGGCTGGTGGCCCAACTGACCGTGCCCGAGCACCCCGGCCAGCACTTCAGCGCGCAACTGGTGGGCGACTCCACCGCCATCGACCCGCGCTCCGGCACCCTGCTGGCGCAGTTCGTCGCGGCCAACCCCGAGGGCGCCTTGATGCCCGGCGATTATGCCGAGGCAACCCTGGCGATCCCGGCCGACACCCACGGCGTCAGCATCCCGGCCAGCGCCCTGATCTTCCGCGCCCCGGGTACCCAGGTGGCACTGATCGACAGCTCCCGGCACGTGCACCTGCGCAGCATCCATATCGGCCTCGACCTGGGGGAGCGCCTGGTGATCGACCAGGGCCTCAAGCCCGCCGATCACGTCATCGACAACCCGCCGGACGCGTTGCGCGAAGGCGACCTGGTGCAACTGGCGGACGCCGGAGGTGCCCATGCACCCAAGGCTTAACCCCCTCGCCGCGCTGCTGGTGCTGGCGTTGCACGGCTGCTCGCTGGCGCCCCATTACCAGACGCCCGCCCTCGACCTGCCGGCGCAGTTTCGCGAGCAGACCGCAGACGGCCCCTGGCACCCGGCCCAAGCGCCCCAGGCGCGGGCGGAACATGGGTGGCGGCTGTACCAGGACCCGCGCCTGGACAACCTGCAACAGCGCCTGCTCAAGGCCAACCCCGACCTCGCCGCCGCCCTGGCCCACTACGACGGGGCTCAGGCCTATGCCAGCCAACTGCATGCCGGCTTGTTCCCGCAGATCAGCGACAGTGCCCAACCCTTGCGCCAGCGTCAGTCCGACAACCGTCCGCTGCGGGGCAGCACCCAGCCGTCAATCTACAACAGCAACACCGCGGGGTTTTCCCTGAGCTTGGACCTCGACCTGTGGGGGCGAATTCGTAATCAGGCCGCGGCCGGCGATGCCCAGGCCCAGGCCTCTGGCGATGACCTGGCAGCGGCACGCCTGAGCCTGCAACAACAGTTAGCGAGCCTCTATGTGCAGCTCGATGGCCTGGACGCCCAGAGCCGGATCTTGAGCCGTTCCCTGGAGGATTACGCCCAAGCCCTGCAACTGACCCGCGACCGCTACCAGGGGCAGATCGCCTCGGAACTGGACCTGAGCCGGGCCCAGAGCCAACTGGCCAGCGCCGAAGCGGAACAGGATGAAGTACGGGCGCAACGCAACCTCACCGAACACGCCATCGGCGAACTGGTGGGGGAACCAGCCAGCACCTTCAGCCTCGCCCCCTCGACGCAATTGCTCAGTCTGCCGGCCATTCCCTCGCCACTGCCCAGCACCTTGCTGCAACGGCGACCGGATATCGCGGCGGCGGAACGTCGGGTGTACGCGGCCAATGCCGGTATCGGCGTGGCGCGCGCGGCCTGGTACCCAGACTTCAGCCTGACCGGGCTGCTGGGTGGCCAGACCCAGGGCGCGGGGAATCTGCTGGCGGCGGGCAATCGTTACTGGGCGTTGGGGCCACTGATCAACCTGCCGATTTTCGATGGTGGACGGCTCAGTGCCAATGAGCGATTGGCCCATGCCGAGTTTGAAGAAGCGGCGGCTCATTATCGGAGTCGGGTGCTAAGGGCGGTGCGGGAGGTGGAGGACAACCTGGGGCAATTGCGGGATTTGCGCCAGGAGGCGCTGGATCAGCAGGCGGCTGTCAACGCAGCGCAACATACCCAAGCGTTGGCGATGAACAGCTATCAGGCGGGAGCCGTGAGTTACCTGGACGTGGTGACGGCGCAGACCGCGGCGTTGCAGGCGCAGCGCAGTTTACAGGCGGTGCAGACGCGGGAGTTGCAGGCCAGTGTGGGGTTGGTGGGGGCGTTGGGTGGGGGATGGAAAAGCGGCTGAAACCAGCGGGGGTTATGTGTGCTGAGGAAGCTTTTTGTGGCGAGGGAGCTTGCTCCCGCTGGGCCGGGCTGGCGCTCCAGCGCGCAGCGGTCGTGAAACCTGAGGTTGCGGTCTTCTTGGTGTACATATCCGTTGCTGCGGGCGTCGCGAGTATGGGTTCCGCTCTTACAGCGGCTCACTTTTGAACAGCCGGAATGCCGGCCCAGCCAAAAGTAAGCAAAACGCTCTTGCCCCACCACTCGGTACCTCGCTTAGGCTCGGCATGCTCTCACTCCGGCATTGATCCGTGGGCCGCCGCGCTGGGCCATCCCTGGCCCAGCGCGGCTAACCCGGCGTCCTGCCGGGTTGCCCACGGCTCAATACCTGCGTTCGGCCATCGTGGTTTAACGGGGCGCCTCAGATCAAAATCAAAACCTAGAGCGAGGCGGCCCTCCGGCCGGCCTGGGCTGACACCTGCGCGTCCCGCCCACTCCTAAAATCACCGCGCCTTTATGAGCCAGCGCAGCCTCGTGCCTCGGCAGTGGCTACAGCGCATGCGCACCTTGCTTTTGCTCTGGCTGTTGATCTGCTTTTGATCTTGATCCACCCGCCCCTTCGGCAGGCCGAGTGGAGGTGTTCATCAGGGGATTGGCGCGCAGCGCCCTGAGGGACGCCGGAACGAGGGAACCCGAGCGCAGCGAGGGCCGTACGCTCGGGGCGAGACTTTTTGGTTCCTTTTGTGGCGTTTGACAAAAGGGACTCGCCGTAAGGGCGAAACCCTAAGTGGCCGTTACCGCAGCAACGGATATGCCCCCAAACCACCGGAGAAGCCAGGTCGACACAACCACTAAAACATCACGCTCAACACCCGGTTGCACTGCCCTGCCCCCCCTATAGTTCGCCCTCGCGGCAAAATCCGCGAACGACCTTGGTCGGTCGAGCATAGGAACGCACCTACCTTCAAAACACCCATGTAATCGCTTTTTGTACCAGCGATAAGGTGATGACGGTTGTGCGCGGGACACCTTCAGGTGTGCTGCTGTCCTGTCTCCGGCCAGTCTGTCCGCGTACCACTGCCCTCCTCTTTCAGTCTGCAACAAAGGCGATTGCTCTATTCATAGGAGCTACACCGATGACTGACCATTTCACCCCCGTCGACACCCACGACACCGACCACCCAGTGTTCTACATCAACACCCAGGCCCCCCTGAGCGACCTCGCCAGCAGCGCCGCCCACCGCTTCACCGTAGTGCGCGACCTGATGGACAGCCTCTCCAGCCTGCCATTAAAAGACATCTCCGATTGCGACCTGACCCGCATCACCCGCGACGTGCACCTGCTAACCCGGGAAGGTTGCGCAGTGCTGGAAGTCATTCAATGGCGAGCGGCACAAGAAAGCTGACCCTCGACAAAAAAGCCCATCACGGCGCCTGTACCGGCCAGCGCAGCCTCGTACCTCGGCAGCGGCTACACACGATCTCCATCCGTAGCCGCTGCCGCAGGCTCGGGCGTCCACAGGCTTGGGCAAGCGCTTTTCCTGATAGAAGGCAACAGCAACTTTCTGACCGACCCTATCGATCACAGGGCGCCGAACCACCGTACTGAGTTTGCCGCAGGCAGAAGTAGCCGTTTTTCTTCAGGGTCAGCGGAGCCACGGCACAGGGCAGCACCGTCTGATTGACCTCGATCGACACGCGCTCGCCCTGTAACTCGCGAGCGTCCAGCCTTAGCTCGCAGCTGCCCGCCTGGTGGCCGCCCACGTAGCCGATCGTATCGATCACCCGGTTGTCCAGCTTGATCACCAGGGGGTTCTGCGCCGCCGAACAGGCGGTGATGCTGGGGTAACTGGTCTTGACGCGCAGATGGTTGTCATCGCCGGTGGCCGCAGGGACCAGGGGAATGAACAGCAGCGACATCAGATGGTGGGACGGCGCGGACGTCACCTTCACATAGAGCGGCTCGGGCCCGCAGGCCAGCTTGAACGAGGTGCCCTGGTCATACTTGCCGGTGCTGACGTCCTGCCAACCGCCGAGGCTGTCGGCCTTCCAGTCGTGGCCCCATTTGTAATCGATACAGCCCCCCAGACTCAGGGCCAGGGTCAGACAAAGCGCCATCCTGTGCATAGTCGGCTTCCAGTGCGAGAAATTTTGCCAGTGTACGGCAACCTGAAATATGTCGCCGCTGCCGATCGCCACGGACCGCGTTCAGAGGCTGGCTGTCCGCGACACGCCGCTGTGTTCGGTGTCAGTTGTTGAGGGCCAGCGCTGCCTCGCGCGCTCGACAGCGGCTACAGGTCATCCAACTGACGCACCGAGGCGCTAATCATCACACCTTGGCGAGCCACCGAATTTCGTATTGCGCACGCAGAAATGGCGGCTCTTCTTCAGGGTTGCCGGGGCCACGGCGCAGGGCAGCACGGCTTGATTGACCTCGATCGACAACCGTTCACCCTGTGTCTCTTTAGGCAATATCAGGTCGCACCGGTTATCACCGTACCCGGGTTCCAAGCGGATATCGCGAACCACACGGTTGTCCATCTTCAGGACCAAGGGGCTTTGTGTGAGCGAAGTGCAGGCTTTCAAATCAGGGTGGGAAACGCTGATTTGCACACGGTCGTCGCTGCTTGAGCTGGGAAGAAAGGGGATCATAAATATCGCGAAGATCAACCCTGAATCATTACGCCGCACGGACACGAGCAAAGGGCTGGATCCGCAGGATGCCTTGAGTGTGGCGCTTTCATCCGTATTCGGTATGGTCGAGTCGGTCCAGCCGCCCGGCTGCTCGACTTTCCAACGGTGTCCCCACTTGTAATCAGTACAGCCACCCAGGCTCAACACCAGGGCAAACCCGATTGCCATCCTGCGCATATTCGGCATCCATTCCAGGAAATTTTGCCAGTGTACGGCAACCTGAAATATGTCGTCGCTGCCCTTCGCCATGGGCAGTGTTCGGAGGCTGGGTATCAGCAAATGAGGGCCTCGCGCGCTCGGCAGCGGCTACAGGTGAGTGCTGTAGCCGCTGCCGAAGGCTGCGCTGGCCATTGGCGGCGCCGTTGAGTTATTGCACAGGGCTAGCGACGGTTACCGGCAATGGTGGCGGAGGCCGCCAGCATCGCGCGCAGCAGCACGGCGCAGCCGGCGGCAAGGTCATCGGGCGCGGCGTTTTCGATTTCGTTGTGGCTGATGCCACCCTCGCAAGGCACGAAGATCATCCCCGCCGGGCCCAGTTCGGCAACGAAGATCGCGTCGTGCCCGGCACCGCTGACAATGTCCATATGGGACAGGCCCAAACCCTGGGCCGCGCCGCGTACCGCCGCGATGCAGTCCGGGTCGAAATACAGCGGCGGGAAGTCGGCGGTGGGCGTCAGTTCAAAGCTCAGGCCGTGCTCCTCGCAGGTGCTGTCGATCACTTGCCGCACCTGGTCGATCATCGAGTCCAGGCGCGCCGGTTCCAGGTGGCGGAAATCCAGGGTCATGCGAACTTCGCCCGGGATCACGTTGCGCGAGCCGGGGTAGGCTTGCAGGCAACCAACGGTGCCGCAGGCGTGAGGTTGGTGCCCCAAGGCCGCACGATTCACCGCCGCGACCACCGCCGCCGCGCCGACCAGGGCGTCCTTACGCAGGTGCATCGGAGTCGGCCCGGCGTGGGCTTCCACCCCCCGCAGTTTGAGGTCGAACCACTTCTGGCCGAGGGCGCCCATGACCACGCCGATGGTCTTGCGCTCGTCTTCGAGGATCGGCCCCTGCTCGATATGGGCCTCGAAATAGGCGCCCACCGCGTGCCCACTGACCTTGCGCTGGCCGGCGTAGCCGATGGCGTTCAGGGCCTCGCCGACGCTGACCCCATCGACGTCGGTCTTGGCCAGGGTGTCCTCAAGGGTGAATTTCTCGGCGAACACCCCGGAGCCCATCATGCACGGCGGGAAGCGCGAGCCTTCTTCGTTGGTCCACACCACCACTTCCAGCGGTGCCTCGGTTTCCAGCTTGAGGTCGTTGAGGGTGCGCAGCACCTCGACCCCGGCCAGGACGCCGAAGCAGCCGTCGAACTTGCCGCCGGTGGGCTGGGTGTCGATATGGCTGCCGGTCATCACCGGGGGCAGCCCTGGGTTACGCCCGGGGCGGCGGGCGAAGATGTTGCCGATGCCGTCCACCGTGACCGTGCAACCGGCCTCCTCGCACCAAGTCACGAACAGGTCCCGGGCCTGGCGATCGAGGTCGGTCAGGGCCAGGCGACAGACCCCACCCTTGACCGTGGCGCCGAGCTTGGCCAGTTCCATGAGCGACTGCCACAAGCGGTCGCGGTTGATGTGCTGATGGCTGGATTGCAGAACGTCGACGGCAGCGTTCATGGGGATCTCCTCAGGCTTTTCTGATTGTCTGGGGCGACCCGAGTCCGGGTCGCCTGGGTTTCATGCATCACGGCGAGCCAACAGATGGGGGCTCAAACCGGGGTCTTGGCGGCTACCACCTGGGCAGCGCGCAGGCTGCACAGGCCGTAGTACAGGACGCCGCCCAGGGCCGAACCGGTGAACCAGCCATAGCTGTAGAACCAACTGAACACGTCGCTGCCCAGGGACAGCAGGGTCAGCAGCACCGGCACGGCAAAGGCGATAAAACCGTTCCAGTTCCAGGCCGGGTACACGTCATCGCGGTACAGGCCCGCCAGGTCCAGGCGTTGTTTCTTGATGATGAAATAGTCCACCACCATGATCCCGGCAATCGGCCCCAGCAGGCTGGAATAGCCCAGCAGCCAATTGGAGTACACCGTCTCCAGGCTGACATCGGAGATCAGCAGGCCGAGCTTTTTCAGCAGTTCATGGGCCATCAGGGCCAGGCCCACCAGGCCGGTGAGCAGCACCGCCTTGGTGCGCCCGATCAGCTTCGGCGCCAGGTTCTGGAAGTCGTTGGTGGGCGAGACGATGTTGGCCGCAGTGTTGGTGGACAAGGTGGCAATGATGATCAACGCCATGGCCAGGGCTACCCAGCCCGGGCTCTGGATATGGCCGATCAGGCTCACCGGATCGGAGACGGTCACGCCCACCAGCTTCACCGAGGCGGCGGTCATCACCACGCCCAGGGCGGCGAACAGGAACATGGTCAGCGGCAGGCCGAAAATCTGCCCGAGGATCTGGTCTTTCTGGCTTTTGGCGTAGCGGCTGAAGTCCGGAATGTTCAGCGACAGCGTGGCCCAGAACCCCACCATCGCCGTGAGCCCGGCCATGAAGTAACTGGTGACGCTGGCGCCTTCGGGACGCTTGGGCGGGATCGCCAGCAACTCGCCGAGCGACACATTAGGCAAGGCCCACACCAGCAGCCCGATGCCCACCGCCACCAGCAGCGGCGCGGACAGGGTCTCCAGCCACTTGATCGACTCGGCGCCGCGCAACACCACCCACAGGTTGAGGCTCCAGAAGAGCATGAAGCCGACCACCTCGCCGGTGCCGCCCAGGGCCTTCCAGCCTTCGAAGATCGACCCCAGGAACAGGTGGATCGCCAGCCCGCCGAACATGGTCTGGATGCCGAACCAGCCACAGGCCACCAGGGCCCGGATCAGGCACGGCACGTTGGAGCCGATGATGCCGAACGAGGAGCGCAGCAGCACCGGAAACGGAATGCCGTACTTGGTGCCGGCGAAGGCATTGAGGGTCAGGGGGATCAGCACGATGACGTTGGCCAGCAGGATCGCCAGCAGCGCCTCGCCGACGCTGAGGCCGAAATAGGCGGTCAGTACCCCGCCCAGGGTGTAGGTCGGCACACAGATCGACATGCCGATCCACAGCGCGGTGATGTGCCATTTGTTCCAGGTGCGTTCATGGACCTTGGTCGGGGCGATGTCGTGGTTATAACGGGGGCTGTCGAGTACGTCGCTGCCGGCGTCCAGCTCATACAAGCCTGCGCGCTCGGTCACTTGGGATCTGTTCTGTTGCATGGCCGCTCCACTGTTCTTTTTGATTATTTTTGCTCATCAGGCAGCTGGCGGACGGGACCGCGAGCCGGACGATGGCCGGAGGACTGACGACTTTTAGCGACCGGCCAACCTGTCAGCGGCGGCACTCAATAAGTGTGCCGGATTGTCCATTGAGGGGACTGGGCGATCGGTAAAATCCAGGTAAACAACTGATGTTCATCAGTTTTATTCTTATTAACTATCAAGCCCCGGGCACTTGCCTGTTCACTCAGGCTTACTGTTCGGCAAGTTACCCATTCCATCAGGACTCAATCTGGTGCACTGAAACTTATTGCACACTTTTGCTCAGACCATAAGCCCCCTTCAAGCAGCTGATTTCACATAGGAAATCTTGACCATATTTCGATCCTGTCAAGTGCGTCAAAATGGTGAGGGGCTGCACCATTTTGCAGTTTTTGATATTTATTCTTTTAAATTCAATAACTTAATATAGATATAAGCTTATAAAAAATAATCTTGCTCATTCCTTGAACACCAGCTAGTTTCTATTCCTGACACCGCTGACAGGAATAAACTTGCGCAGCACGCTCGATATAAAACACTTAGAACCGACATAAGTCGGTCATGCCTGCGAGGAACTCGGAATGTCTCTGTTGATCCGTGGCGCCACCGTTATTACCCATGATGAAAGTTATAAAGCCGATGTCTTGTGCGCCGACGGTGTGATCAAGGCCATCGGTAATAACCTGGATATTCCCGCCGGCGTCGACGTGCTCGACGGCAGCGGCCAATATTTGATGCCCGGCGGCATCGACCCCCACACCCATATGCAATTGCCCTTCATGGGCACCGTGGCCAGCGAAGACTTTTTCAGTGGCACGGCGGCGGGTTTGGCGGGGGGGACTACCTCGATCATCGACTTCGTGATTCCCAACCCCCAGCAATCGTTGCTCGAAGCGTTTCACCAGTGGCGTGGCTGGGCCGAAAAGTCAGCATCCGACTACGGGTTTCACGTGGCCATTACCTGGTGGAGCGAACAGGTGCGCGAAGAAATGGCCGATTTGGTGAGCCGGCACGGGGTCAACAGTTTCAAGCATTTCATGGCCTACAAGAACGCGATCATGGCCGCCGACGACACCCTGGTGGCGAGTTTCGAACGCTGCCTGGAACTGGGCGCGGTGCCCACCGTGCATGCCGAGAACGGCGAACTGGTGTATCACCTGCAACGCAAGCTGATGGCCCAGGGCATTACCGGCCCGGAAGCGCACCCGCTGTCGCGGCCCTCGCAAGTCGAAGGCGAAGCCGCCAGCCGCGCCATTCGCATCGCCGAAACCCTGGGCACGCCGCTGTACCTGGTACACGTCTCGACCAAAGAAGCCCTCGACGAAATCACCTATGCCCGCAGTAAAGGCCAACCGGTCTACGGTGAAGTGCTGGCCGGGCACCTGTTGCTCGACGACAGCGTGTACCGGCACCCGGACTGGCAGACCGCCGCCGGTTACGTGATGAGCCCGCCCTTCCGCCCTCGCGGCCACCAGGAGGCGCTGTGGCACGGGCTGCAATCGGGCAACCTGCACACCACCGCCACCGACCACTGCTGCTTCTGCGCCGATCAAAAAGCCGCCGGGCGCGACGACTTCAGCAAGATCCCCAACGGCACCGCCGGTATCGAAGACCGCATGGCCGTGCTCTGGGACGAAGGGGTCAACACGGGCCGCCTGTCGATGCAGGACTTCGTGGCCCTGACCTCCACCAACACCGCAAAAATCTTCAACCTCTACCCACGCAAGGGCGCGATCCGCGTCGGCGCCGATGCCGACCTGGTGCTCTGGGACCCCCAAGGCACGCGCACCATTTCCGCCAAGACCCACCACCAGCAGGTCGACTTCAACATCTTCGAAGGCAAGACCGTGCGCGGCGTGCCGAGCCACACCATCAGCCAGGGCAAGCTGCTGTGGGTCGACGGCGACCTGCGGGCCGAACGCGGCGCCGGGCGCTATGTGGAACGCCCACCCTACCCTGCGGTGTTCGAGCTGTTGAGCAAGCGCGCCGGGGCGAGCAAGGCGACGGCCGTAGAACGCTGAGGTGGCGCGGTGGGGGGAGCCCGTTGCTTTGCGGTTGCTGCGCAACCGAGCGGGAGCACGCTCCCTCGCCACAGCACGCACGCTTACCGCAGCACGTTCGCCAGATCGTTGTGAAACACCAATGCCCGTCAGAGGCAACCGAGAAAAAACCGTGAGGCCTTAACCGTGATCAAGACCTTGAACCACTTGCCCCACCCCACCGCAGACCACGCCACACTGGCCAGTCATTTCACCGATCTGGCGCCGCCGCTGAACGCGCGCCAGGCCCATCTGGAGGCGTCGCGCTGCCTGTATTGCTACGACGCGCCCTGCGTCAATGCGTGCCCCAGCGAGATCGATATCCCGTCGTTTATCCGCAATATCCACACTGATAACGTCCAGGGTGCGGCGCAGAAGATCCTCTCGGCCAATATCCTCGGCGGCAGCTGCGCCCGGGTCTGCCCGACGGAAATCCTCTGCCAGCAGGCCTGCGTGCGTAACAACGCCCAGGAGTGCGCGCCGGTGCTGATCGGCCTGCTGCAACGCTATGCCGTGGACAACGCGCACTTCAGCCAGCACCCGTTCCAACGCGCCGCGCCCAGCGGCAAGCGCATTGCAGTGGTCGGCGCCGGCCCGGCGGGCCTGGCCTGCGCCCACCGCTGCGCCCTGCATGGGCACGAGGTGGTGATTTTCGAGGCCCGGGAAAAAGCCGGCGGCCTCAACGAATACGGGATCGCCAAGTACAAACTGGTGGACGACTTTGCCCAGCGGGAGCTGGAGTTTTTACTCGGCATCGGCGGCATCGAAATCCGCCATGGGCACACGCTCGGTGACAACCTGACCCTGACCGAGCTGCACCAGCAGTTCGACTCGGTGTTTCTCGGCCTCGGCCTGGCCGCCAGCAAACAGCTGGGGCTGGCCCATGAAGACGCGCCGGGGATGCTCGCCGCCACCGACTACATCCGCGAATTGCGCCAGGCCGATGACCTCGGCCAATTGCCGCTGGCGGACCGCTGCATCGTGCTCGGCGCCGGGAATACGGCCATCGATATGGCGGTGCAGATGGCGCGCCTCGGGGCGCGGGATGTGAACCTGGTGTATCGCCGCGGCCTCGAGGAAATGGGTGCCACCGAACATGAGCAGGACATCGCCAAGGCCAATCAGGTGCGGCTCCTGACTTGGGCTGCGCCACTGGAGGTGCTGCTCAATGAACAGGGTCAAGTCAGCGGCATGCGCTTCGCCCGTACCCAACAGGTGGAGGGCCGTTTGCAGACCACCGGCGAGACCTTTGAACTGGCCGCCGACGGGATTTTCAAGGCCATTGGCCAGGCCTTCGACGACACGGCTCTCAGCGACCCCCTGGCTCGGGAATTGAAGCGCGCCGGCGAACGCATCGAGGTCGACGCCCAGCTGCGCACCAGCATTCCCGGGGTCTATGCCGGTGGTGACTGCGTCAGCCTCGACCAGGACCTCACCGTGCAGGCGGTGCAACACGGCAAGCTGGCCGCAGAAGCCATGCATGCCCAACTCATGCTCAATGTGGAGGCTGCGTAAATGGCCGATCTCTCGATTGTCTTTGCCGGTATCAAAGCCCCCAACCCCTTCTGGCTGGCCTCGGCGCCCCCCACCGACAAGGCCTATAACGTGGTGCGCGCGTTCGAAGCCGGCTGGGGTGGCGTAATCTGGAAAACCCTGGGCGAGGACCCGGCGGCGGTCAACGTCTCGTCGCGCTACTCGGCGCATTTCGGACCCAACCGCGAGGTCATGGGCATCAACAATATCGAGCTGATCACCGACCGTTCCCTGGACATCAACCTGCGGGAAATCACCCAGGTGAAAAAGGACTGGCCGGACCGGGCGCTGATTGTGTCGCTGATGGTGCCCTGCGTCGAAGAGTCGTGGAAACGCATTCTGCCGCTGGTGGAAGCCACCGGCGCCGATGGCATCGAGCTGAATTTCGGTTGCCCCCACGGCATGCCGGAACGGGGCATGGGCGCGGCCGTGGGCCAGGTGCCAGAATACGTCGAACAGGTGACCCGCTGGTGCAAGACCTATTGCGCGCTGCCGGTGATCGTCAAGCTCACGCCCAACATCACCGATATCCGCCTCGCGGCCCGGGCGGCCCATCGCGGTGGGGCGGATGCGGTGTCGTTGATCAACACCATCAACTCCATCACCAGCGTCGACCTGGAACGTATGGTGGCCCACCCCATGGTCGGCAACCAGAGCACCCACGGCGGTTATTGCGGTTCGGCGGTCAAGCCGATTGCGCTGAACATGGTCGCGGAAATTGCCCGTGACCCGCAGACCCGGGGGTTGCCGATCTGCGGCATTGGCGGCATTGGCAACTGGCGCGATGCGGCGGAATTCGTGGCCCTGGGCTGCGGTGCGGTGCAGGTGTGCACAGCGGCGATGCTGCATGGGTTTCGGATTGTCGATGAGATGAAAGATGGCCTGTCGCGGTGGATGGACAGCCAGGGCTACAGCAGCCTGCAAGCGTTCTCGGGCAAGGCGGTGGGCAACACCACCGACTGGAAGTACCTGGACATCAACTACCAGGTAATCGCCAAGATCGACCAGGCGGCGTGCATCGGTTGCGGGCGCTGCCACATCGCCTGCGAAGACACCTCGCACCAGGCGATTGCCAGCATCCGCCAGGCTGACGGCACCCATCAATATGAAGTGATCGACGACGAATGCGTGGGCTGCAACCTGTGCCAGATCACCTGCCCGGTGCAAGACTGCATCGAGATGGTGCCCCAGGAAACCGGCAAACCCTTCCTCGACTGGCTGCACGACCCGCGCAACCCGTATCGCGAAGCGGTGTGAGCATGCCAGCCTGCGACAGCAGCTACACCCTGTAGCCGCTGCCGCAGGCTCGGCAGCGGCTACGGAGGTTTCAGGGCTCCAGGCCGATGCCGCGCAGGATGACGCTGGTGACGGTTTGCAGGGCGCGTTCGAATTGCATATCGGAGAGAGGCTGGTGATCGTTGAGGATCATCACCTGGTGGTCGAAGTCGGCGTAGTGCTGGGTCGAGGCCCAGATCATGTACAGCAGGCTTGAGGGTTCCACCGGCAGGATGCGCTTGTCTTCGACCCACTGGCGGATCTTTGCTTCTTTCATTTTTGCCCAGTCATACAGGCTGGCATCCAGCGCTTCGCCGAGGGTCGGCGCGCCGTGGATGATTTCGTTGGCCCAGACTTTCGAACCGTAGGGCCGGCTGCGGGAGTGGTTCATCTTGGCGCGGATGTAGCTGCTGAGGACCACCCGCGGGTCATCGAACATCTCGAAACACAGGGCGTCCTGTTTCCACACTTCCAGCAGGTCGAACAGCACTGCGCTGTACAGCTCGCTCTTGGTGCTGAAGTAGTAATGCAGGTTGGAGCGCGGCAGTTGCACCTCTTCGGCGATGTCGGCCATGGCCGTGCCGCCATAGCCCTTTTCGGCGAAGACTTTCTCGGCAGCGAGGAGAATTTTTTCAACGTTACTGCGGCGGATTTCGATCTTGTGATTGCCCATGAGGGCTCCCTGAAGACAGCGTGGCTCAAGACTAGCATCCGCTCTAGTACGGGGCGAGGTTTACACCCTCGCCACATTCGGCGCAATTGGGTAGGATCGCCCTCCCATTCATGGGCAGAACCTGGCGCAGTGCCCCGTCCAGACGTTGATACGCGACGCGGGCATACGCTCACTCTGCACGAATGCCGGCCCTGCTCTCTCGCCGGCCATCTGTCCTGTTGCCGATGGAATACTCATGACGATTCGCCCCCGCAACGCTGCCGACGACCAGCCGCTTGCCGACCTGTGGCAGCGTTCGGTACGCGCCACCCACGACTTCCTCGCCGAAGACGATATCCAACTGCTCTACCCCCTGGTGCGCGACGCCTACCTGCCGGCCCTCAAGACCTGGCTCTGGCAAAACCCCGATGGCAACCCCGGCGGCTTTATCGCCAGCGCTGGCGACAAGGTGGAAATGCTGTTTATCGAACCGGCACAACGCGGCCAGGGCATCGGCCGCCAGTTGCTGGACTATCTGCGCGCGCAGAACCCCTGCCTCAGCGTCGACGTCAACCAGCAGAACCCCCAGGCTCACGGTTTTTACCGGCGCTACGGCTTCGAAGACGTCGGCCTGTCGCCGACCGATGGCGAGGGCCGGCCCTTTCCAATCATCCATATGCGCCTGGCGCAGGGTTGAAAAACCACCGGCCGGCATTTTTTTCGCCGGCCGCTTTGTGCTCTATTGAGCCCCCGTCGTCTCCCTCAAAGGTCTCCCACGATGTCCCTGAACAAACTCATCACTGCCGGCGCCCTGCTGACTTCCCTGCTGGCCGCCTCCTCGGTGTTTGCCCACGCCCATCTGCAAGGCAGCACCCCGGCCGCCGACAGCGTAGTGACGCCGCCGCAGGCACTGCGCCTGGTGTTCTCCGAAGGCATCGAGGCCAGCTTCACCCAGGTCAGCCTGAGCCGGGACGGTGCGCCGGTGGCACTTAACGGCCTGGCCACCGAAGGCGCGGACAAAAAGACCCTGGTGGTGACCCCAGCGGCACCGCTGGCGGCAGGCACTTACAAGGTCGACTGGCACGCGGTGTCGGTCGACACCCATAAAAGCGCTGGCAGCTACCGCTTCAAGGTCGGCCAGTAATTCATGTCGAGCTTGTTGGTGCTGTGCCGGTTTGTGCATTTCACAATGGTGTTGATGCTGTTCGGGACCTGGGTCTTGGGCCCCCTGCTGCTGGGCCGTGGCGCCAGTCACCCGCTGCTGCATCAGCGCCTGGCGCGCATCAGCAGCGGGCTGACGAGCCTGGCGCTGCTCAGCGGGGTCTGTTGGCTGCTGCTGATCACCGCGAGCATGGCCGGCTCCTGGCCTGCGGCACTGGACCCGGCGACCCTGCAATTGGTCCTGGGCAAGACCTTTTTCGGCCAGGTCTGGAGCTGGCACCTGCTGCTCAACTTCTTGCTGCTGGGGGTACTGCTGAGCCCCCTGCGCACTTGCCTGCCGCTCAAGCTGAGCCTCGCCGCGCTGCTGCTGGCGACCCTGGCCCCAGTGGGCCACGGCGCCATGCTCGATGGTCTGCCGGGCCAGTTGCTGATCCTTAATCAGATCGTGCATTTGAGTTGTGTTGCGGGCTGGCTCGGCGGGCTGATGCTGCTGTCGTTGCTGTTGCTGCAGCCGAACCCCGCCTCGATGGAAGCGGTTTTAAGGCGCTTCAGCGGCGTGGGTTACGCCCTGGTGGCGGGCTTGCTGCTCAGTGGCCTGATCAATGTCCGGGTGTTGACCGGGCACTGGTGGCCGACGCCGCTGTTCAGTGGTTTTGCCCTGATTCTGCTGATCAAGGTGCTGCTGGTGTCGGCCATGCTGGGCCTGGCACTGCTGCATCGCTTGCGCCTACGCGGCTGCGACCGGCGCCTGGGGGCGTTGCGCAACAGCGTGCTGCTGGAGTGGCTGTTGGGGGTGGCGGCGGTGGCCGCCGTTTCTCTGCTGGGCACCCTGCCGCCAATGCAGACGGTGTAAGCCTGGGCCCCTGTTCAGGGCGTGACCGAGGTATCGATACCCACCACCACCGACATCCCCGGGCGCAGGCGCTGGCTTTCGGCCTGGTCCGGGCCCCCTTCAGGTGCGCCCCTTCGAAACCCTGATTGGTCGTTGACAAGCCGACAAAGCGCCGTAAATATTCCGCCCGCATCATACGACAACGCACAACAATAAAACGTAGCCTCCCCTGTGACGACATTCGCCCGTCTGTTTGCCCGTTCGCCCACGCCTCAGACCCTCGCCTTATGCAGCTGCGCCGCCATGACCCTGGCCTTGCCCCTGTGCGGCCAGGCTGAAGGTTTTCTCGACGACAGCAAGGCCACGCTGAACCTGCGCAACGCCTATTTCAATCGCCACTTCACCAACCCCGCCTACCCCCAGGACAAGGCCGAGGAATGGGCCCAGAGCTTCATCCTCGACGCCAAGTCCGGGTTTACCCAGGGCACCGTCGGCTTCGGCCTGGACGTGCAGGGGATGGACTCGGTCAAGCTTGACGGCGGCAAAGGCACCGGCGGCACCCAGTTGCTGCCCCTGGACCGTGACGGGCGTCCAGCCGGCAACTTCGGCCGCCTGGGCGTGGCACTCAAGGCCAAGCTGTCGCAAACCGAATTGAAGGTCGGGGAATGGATGCCGGTGCTGCCGATCCTGCGCTCCGACGATGGGCGCTCACTGCCGCAGACGTTCCGCGGTGGGCAGATCACGTCCAAGGAAATCGACAGCCTGAGCCTCTACGGCGGCCAGTTGCGCGGCAACAGCCCGCGCAACGACTCGAGCCTGGAAGACATGTTCATGCAGGGCAAAACCGCCTTTACCTCGGACCGCTTCAACTTCGGCGGCGGCGAATACACCTTCAACGACAAGCGCACCCAGGTCGGTCTGTGGTACGCCGAGCTGACTGATATCTGTCAGCAGCAGTACCTCAACCTGACCCACACCCAGCCCCTGGGCGACTGGACCCTGGGGCGCCAACCTCGGCTACTTCATCGACAAGGAAGACGGCAGTGCCCTGGCCGGCGACCTCGACAACAAGACCGCGTTCGCCCTGCTCTCGGCCAAATACGGCGGCAGCACCTTTTATGTCGATCTGCAAAAGCTCAGCGGCGCCGGATATTCATCAGTTATCCGCTCTCCCTGCTCTAAAAGCGCGGAAAGGTCCAGAAGAACAGCTGTAGCCGCTGCCGAGGGACGAGGTTGCGCTGGCCCTTGAGTCCGCCGTCATACACCCGGGAGAAATGCGGCGATTTCGAGGGACAGCGTCCGAACGCGGCCCGAGCCCGCGGCAGCGGCTACGGGTAACAAGAGGCCACAGCTTTTTCGCGATCAGGCGTTGACAAAGGCCCCTCCGGATAACGAAACTCCAATCAGTCATACGACAACCTACAACAATTCCAAGCAACGATCATCGATCAGGGTTTTCCATGAACAGCACCCCCTCCCCGCGCAAACCCTTCAATCGCCTGTTGCTCACCGGCGCCGCCGGCGGCCTGGGCCAGGTCCTGCGCGAAAGCCTGCGGCCTTACGCCGAAGTTCTGCGGCTGTCGGATATCGGCGCCATGGCCCCGGCGGCCGGCCCCGAGGAAGAAGTGGTGCACTGCGACCTGGCAGACAAGCAGGCCGTGCATCAGTTGGTCGAAGGCGTCGATGCCATCCTGCACTTTGGCGGGGTTTCGGTGGAACGGCCATTCGAGGAGATTCTCGGGGCCAACATCTGCGGGGTCTTTCACATCTATGAAGCGGCGCGCCGCCATGGGGTGAAACGGGTGATCTTCGCCAGTTCCAACCACGTGATCGGTTTCTACCAGCAGGACCAGACACTCGACGCCCACTCCCCTCGCCGCCCGGACAGCTACTACGGCCTGTCCAAGTCCTACGGCGAAGACATGGCCAGCTTCTACTTCGACCGCTACGGCATCGAGACCGTGAGCATCCGCATCGGCTCCTCGTTCGCCGAACCACAGAACCGCCGGATGATGAGCACCTGGCTCAGCTTCGGCGACCTCACCCAACTCCTCGAATGCGCGCTGTACACGCCGAATGTCCGCCACACCGTGGTATATGGCGTGTCCGACAACCACAACATCTGGTGGGACAACCACCTGGCCAGCGCCTTGGGCTACGTCCCCCGCGACAGCTCCGAAGTGTTCCGGGCCAAGGTCGAGGCCCAGCCGCTGCCGGCTGCCGACGACCCGGCGCGGATCTACCAGGGCGGCGCATTTGTCGCGTCCGGTCCGTTCGACGACTGACCCACAGCACCGCGCATTGCCCCCAACGCCATCAAGGGAACTGAGCCGTCATGCAAGCCGAGTTGATTGTCGATGCACGCAACGCAGTGGGCGAAAGCCCGGTCTGGGTCGCCGAGGAACAGGCGCTGTACTGGGTGGATATTGCCGCCGGTGGCCTGCAACGCTGGAGCGCCCACAGTGGCCAGGTCGATGCCTGGACCGCCCCGCAAATGCTCGCCTGCATCGCCCGCCACAGCGACGGCGGCTGGGTGGCGGGGATGCAGAGCGGGTTCTTTCACCTGCATCCCCACAATGACGGCAGCCTCGACAGCCAGCCCTTGCTGAGCGTGCCCCACGCTCGCCCGGACATGCGCCTGAACGATGGGCGCTGCGATCGCCAGGGACGCTTCTGGGCCGGGAGCATGGTCCTGGACATGGGCGCCAATGCCGCCGCTGGCGCGCTGTATCGCTACCAGGCCGGTCAAACGGGCCCGCTGGCGGCACAACTTCAAGGTTTTATCGTGCCCAACGGCCTGGCTTTCAGTCCCGACGGACAAACGATGTACCTCTCCGACTCCCACCCATTGGTGCAGAAGATCTGGGCCTTCGACTACGACACCGACAGTGGCACACCCACCCATCGCCGGCTGTTCGTCGACATGCAGCGCTTTCTCGGGCGCCCGGATGGCGCTGCGGTGGACGCCGAAGGTTGCTACTGGATCTGCGCCAACGACGCCGGGCTGATTCACCGCTTTACCCCCGACGGCCGCCTGGACCGCTCCCTTGCCGTGCCGGTGAAGAAACCCAGCATGTGCGCCTTTGGCGGCAGCCGCCTGGACACCCTGTTCGTGACCTCGATCCGCCCCGGCAACGAGCTGGCCCCACAGTCCCTGGCCGGAGGCGTGTTTGCCTTGAACCCGGGGGTCAAAGGCCTGGCCGAGCCACTGTTCAAGGGCCTGGCCAACTGACCACTGATCAATCCCGCTCCTCACGATTTACCGCCTCACTGCTCTTTGAATAAAAACAACAAAACGGAGATCCACCATGAATTTCAAACGCACCTTGCTTGTCGTCGCCCTCCCCCTGGCCTTCAGCGTCTCGACCCTGGCCCAGGCCCTGGAAATCAAGTTCGCCGATATCCACCCCGCCGGCTACCCGACCGTGGTCGCCGAAGAAAACATGGGCAAGACCCTGGTCAAGGAAAGCAACGGCCAGTTGACCTTCAAGATGTTCGCCGGCGGCGTGCTCGGTTCCGAGAAGGAAGTGATCGAACAGGCCCAGGTCGGTGCGATCCAGATGGCCCGGGTCAGCCTCGGCATCGTCGGCCCGGTGGTACCGGACGTGAACGTGTTCAACATGCCGTTCGTGTTCCGCGACCAGGCCCATATGCGCAAGATCATCGACGGCGAGATCGGTCAGGAAATCCTCGACAAGATCACCCAGTCCGAATTCAACCTCGTAGCCCTGGCCTGGATGGACGGCGGCACACGCAACCTCTACACCAAGAAGCCAGTGCGCAGCCTGGCCGACCTCAAGGGCATGAAGATCCGTGTGCAGGGCAATCCGATGTTCATCGAAACCATCAACGCCATGGGCGGTAACGGCATTGCGATGGACACCGGCGAAATCTTCAGCGCCCTGCAGACCGGAGTCATCGACGGCGCCGAGAACAATCCGCCGACCATGCTCGAGCACAACCATTACCAGAACGCCAAGTTCTACAGCCTGACCGGGCACCTGATCCTCCCGGAACCGCTGGTGATGTCCAAGACCACCTGGAACAAGCTCACCCCCGAGCAACAGACCCTGGTGACCAAGGCCGCCAAGGCCGCGCAGTTTGAAGAGCGTCAACTGTGGGACGCCAAGTCCGCCAGCAGCGAAGCCAAGCTCAAGGCGGCCGGGGTGGAATTTATCGTGGTCGACAAAAAGCCCTTCTATGACGCCACCGCCGACATTCGCCAGAAGTACGGCGCGCCTTACGCCGAGCTGATGACCCGCATCGAAGCCGTCGAATAACCCTGCGTCTCCTCTTATAGAAGGCCCTGCCGGCCCGCAGCGCTTGCGGGCCGGCCCGGTTACGGTGAAACCCGATGAAGAATCTGTTGCTGCGCCTGAACGACACGCTCTATATGGCCTGCATCTGGGTGGCAGGGCTGTCGATCCTGGCGATTTCCCTGATCATCCCCTGGGGCGTATTCGCCCGTTACATCCTCGGCACCGGCGCCAGTTGGCCGGAGCCCACCGCCATCTTGCTGATGATGGTGTTCACCTTTATCGGCGCCGCCGCCAGCTATCGCGCCGGTGCCCATATGGCGGTGGCGATGCTCACCGACCGCATGCCGGCCCAGGCCAAGACCACGGCCTCGATCGTCTCGCAACTGTTGATGGCCAGCATGTGCCTGTTCATGACCCTTTGGGGCACCAAGCTCTGCCTGTCGACCTGGAACCAGTTCATGAGCGCCCTGCCGACTTTGCGAGTGGGCATTACCTATATGCCGATCCCGGTGGGCGGGTTTCTGACCCTGGTGTTTGTCCTGGAAAAACTCCTGCTGGGCGACCAGAGCCAGCGCCGCGTGGTGCGTTTCGACCTGGTCGAAGAAAATGAAGGGGCCGCATAAATGGACGCGCTGATCCTGTTGGGCAGTTTTATCGGCTTGATCCTGATCGGCATGCCGGTCGCCTACGCGTTGGGGCTGTCGGCGCTGATCGGCGCCTGGTGGATCGATATTCCGTTCCAGGCCCTGATGATTCAGGTAGCTGGGGGCGTCAATAAGTTCTCGCTGCTGGCCATTCCATTCTTCGTCCTGGCCGGGGCGATCATGGCCGAGGGCGGCATGTCGCGACGGCTGGTGGCGTTCGCCGGGGTACTGGTGGGGTTCGTGCGTGGTGGGCTGTCGCTGGTCAACATCATGGCCTCGACTTTTTTCGGCGCGATCTCTGGTTCTTCGGTGGCCGACACCGCGTCGGTGGGCTCGGTGCTGATTCCGGAAATGGAGCGCCGGGGCTACCCCCGGGACTTCTCCACCGCCGTCACCGTCAGCGGCTCGGTGCAGGCCCTGCTGACCCCACCCAGCCATAACTCGGTGCTCTACTCCCTGGCGGCTGGCGGCACGGTGTCGATTGCCTCGCTGTTCATGGCCGGTATCGTGCCGGGGCTGCTGATGAGCGCGAGCCTGATGGTGCTGTGCCTGCTCTTCGCCAAGAAGCGCAACTACCCCAAGGGCGAGGTCATTCCCCTCAAGCAGGCGCTGAAGATCTGCGGTGAAGCCCTGTGGGGCATGATGGCGATGGTGATCATCCTCGGCGGCATTCTGTCCGGGATCTTCACCGCCACCGAATCAGCGGCGATCGCAGTACTGTGGGCGTTTTTCGTCACCATGTTCATCTACCGCGACTACAAATGGCGCGACCTGCCCAAGCTGATGCACCGCACGGTGCGCACCATTTCCATCGTGATGATCCTGATCGCCTTCGCCGCGAGCTTCGGCTACATCATGACCCTGATGCAGATCCCGGCGAAGATCACCACCGCGTTCCTGACCCTGTCGGACAACCGCTACGTGATCCTGATGTGCATCAACGTGATGTTGCTGCTGATCGGCACGGTGATGGACATGGCGCCGCTGATCCTGATCCTGACCCCGATCCTGCTGCCGGTGATTGTCGGCATCGGCGTCGATCCGGTGCAGTTTGGCATGATCATGCTGGTCAACCTGGGCATCGGCCTGATCACGCCGCCGGTGGGTGCGGTGCTGTTTGTCGGTTCGGCAGTGGGCAAGGTCAGTATCGAAAGCACGGTCAAGGCCCTGCTGCCCTTCTACGGAGTTCTGTTGCTGGTGCTGATGGCCGTAACCTACATCCCCGCCCTGTCGTTGTGGCTGCCCAGCCTGGTGCTGTAAACCAGCGTCGCCCGTCGAACGGGCGGCGCTTTACGATCAATCCCTTTGCCCTGGTGTCGCCCGATGCTCCCCACCCTGCTCACCCTTGAAGATGGCATCACCCGCCTGACCCTGGCCCCGGAAATCGGCGCCAGCCTGGTCAACTGGAGCGTGCTGGACAGCGGCCTACCGTTGCTGCGCCACAGCGATGAAACAGCAATCGCCAGCGGCCTGCCGGGCAAGCTCGGCTGCTACGCCCTGGCGCCCTGGTCGAACCGGATCGCCGAAGGCGGCTTTCAATGCCCCGAAGGCTGGCTGGCCCTGGAGGCTAATACCCCGACCGACCCACTGCCGATTCACGGCAGCGCCTGGCAGCAACCCTGGCAGGTGCTGGAGCAACGGCCCGACGAGGTATGGCTGCAACTGGACAGCCGCTCCCCCTTCGCCTACCGCGCCCGACAACGGATCCGCCTCGACCAGGGGCGCCTGAGCATCGATTTGCACGTCACCCACTTGGCCGAACAGCCGGCCTGGCATGGGCTGGGCCTGCATCCCTATTTCCCGCGCAGCGCCCATAGCCGCCTGCAAGCCCGGGCGCGGCAGGTGTGGTATTGCGATGAGTCGCGCCTGCCCACCCAACTGGCTGACCTGCCCGCGTCCTGGGATTTCCAGCAACCCCAGGGCCTGCCGGGGTCTCTGGTGGACAACGGGTTCAGCGGCTGGGATGGCCACTGCCTGATCAGCGAGCCAGAGGCCGGTTACCAACTGCGCTGCCAAGCCAGCGGCTGCGATTACTTCCTGCTCTACTGCCCGCCCGGCAAGGACTTTTTCTGCTTCGAACCGGTCAGCCACCCGGTCAATGCTCACCACCTGCCCGGGCACCCGGGGCTGCGCCTTTTGGAGCAGGGGCAATCCATCGAACTGGGGCTCAGCCTGCACTATCAACCGCTGTAAACCCATCGATGGCTTGACGCCACCGCCTCATGCACGGCAAATAGCACTCTGGCCGCAACCCGCCGCAGCCGTGCACCTTGAGGACCCCAGCGTCATGAAGCCTTTGAGCTTTCGAAAAATGCATGCCAACGGCGATGACTTCGTGATCCTCGACCTTCGCGCACGCCAGCAGACGATCACTGCCCAGATCGTCCGCCAGCTCGGCGACCGCCACCGTGGCATCGGCTTCAACCAATTGGCGGTACTCAGCGACAGCGTTGAGGCCGACGCCCGCCTGACCTTCTGGAATGCCGACGGCACTCCGCTCAGCACCTGCGGCAGTGCCACCCGTGGCGCGGCGGACATGGTGATGCGGGAAACCGGCGCCACCTCAATCGTGCTGCAAACCGAGCGTGGTCTCCTGCACTGTGAACGCCTGGCCGACTATTCCCTGGCGGTGGAAATGGGCGTGCCCCTGTTCGACTGGCAGGACGTGCCCCTGGCGGCCGAACACGACACCCTGGAGTTGCCCATCGAGGGCGCGCCAGCAGCGTGCAGCATGGGCAACCCCCATTGCAGCTTTTTCGTGACCGAGGTCGAGCAGATCGACCTGGCCCGCTTCGGCCCGCCCATGGAGCAGCACCCGCTGTTCCCACAGAAGACCAACGTGCACCTGGTGCAGGTCATCGACCGCCAGACCATCCGCCTGCGCATCTGGGAGCGCAACGGCGCGATTCCATTGGGTTCGGGATCGTGTTCCTGCGCGGCGGCGGTCAACGGCATCCGCCGCGGCTTGCTCGACAGCCCGGTCACGGTGCTGTGCGAGGGTGGACCGGTGAGCGTGACCTGGGATGGCCAGGGCAAGGTGCTACTGGCCGGGGCGGTGCAAAGCGTGTTTTTCGGCACCCTGCTCCTGGAGGCGCGGGAGCAGGGTCATTCCCGTTGAACGCGGCAGGCCCTGAGCTGGAGCCCGCCCGGGCGGTCTACATCCAGCCGAGCCACTTCCACCAGGTGGCGGCAAACACCAGCATCAACAGGTAGCCGACCACGGTCACAATCAAGCCGACCTTGGCGAACTGGCGCGCATTGAAGGTCTCGGTGCCCAAGCACACCATGTTCTGCGGGGCGTTGATCGGCAGGATAAACCCGTAGCTGACCACAAAGCCCAGGAGCATGGTCATGCCCAGGCGGTTGAACTCGCCGGGCAGGGTCTGCAACACCGCGATCAGGATCGGCAGCAAGGCCGAGGTCAGGGCCGTGGCGCTGGCGAAGCCCAGGTGAATCAGAATCAGGAACGCGGCAAGAATCGCGAACACCGCCAGCGCGCCCACCTGATCGAGCCCTGTATGGGCCACCACTTGCCCGCCCAGCCATTGCCCGGCATGGGTGGTGAGCAGCGCCGAACCCAGGCTGATACCGACCCCGAACACAATCACCGTGCCCCAGGGAATCCGTGACTGCACGTCCTTCCAGGTCATGATGCCGATCCGTGGCAGCAGCAGGATCACCAGCCCGGCATAGGTGGTGGAGGTGGTGTCGAAACTGTGCAGCTTGCCCTCGGTGGCCCAGGCCAGCAGCAACAGCAATGACACGCTCAGCAGGCGTTTCTGCGGGCCGGTCATGGGGCCGATGTCGAGCAGGGACTGGGCCACCGCTTCCTTGCCACCAGGGATGCTGTCGGTTTCCGGCGGCAGCAGCTTGAGCACCACCCACACCAGCACCACGGACATGATCAACGCCCAGGGGGCCCCGGCGATCAGCCAGTCGAGCCAGCTCACCCGCTCGCCGAGCATCTTGTCCATAAAGCCCACGGTCAGCAGGTTCTGTGCGGCGGCGGTCTGGATCCCGACGTTCCAGATGCTGGTGCCCTGGGCCACCACGATCATCAGGCCGGCGGCGATATTGGAGCGTTTGTCGACGCCGAACGCGGCGATCACCCCCATCATGATCGGCACCACGCAGGCACTGCGCGCCGTGGCGCTGGGCACCAGCAGGCTGAGGAGGATGGTCACGGCGACCGCCCCCACCAGAATCAGCCGGGTGCTGGTGCCGACCCGGGTCAGGGTAATCAGAGCGATGCGCCGGTCGAGGCCGGTGTGGGTCATGGCGGCGGCAATAAACAACGCGCCGGTGACCAGCGCCAGCGCCGAGTTGGAAAACCCGGTCAGCGCCAGGCTGATGGCCGCCGAACTGCCGTAGATCTGCGTCGGGTCCTGCAGGGTCGGCGCGGTGCCGATCAGGAAGGCCATCAGCGAAGTGATCATGATCGCGCTGGCTTCGTACGACACCGCCTCGCTGATCCACACCACCACCGCGAACGCGAGGATCGCCAGCATCCGCTGCCCTGCCACCGGCAAGTCCGCCGGCAGGGGCAACAGCAATACCGCAACCATCGCCACCAATGCGATCAACAGCCCCACCGGCAAGCGCACCGGTGGCGCAGGGGCTTGGGCAACAGGCGGAGTCATGGGCGGGTCCTTCTCGAAATTGACAGCCTCGCAGCATGCCTGAACCTTCGGCGCGGGGCGTTGATGAAGGTCAAGCACATGGGAAAAACTGACCTCCTTGGCGCATAAAACGCCCTTGGCTAGCGCCTGATTGAACGAATGAAAAAAGAGAAATAATTTTTAACAAATCTACATATTTTTTACCTATTCGAGATCACAGTGACATCACAGAGACAGCGCGTCGAACGTGTGACGGAACCCCTTCCAACCAGCAGGTGCTTTTATGATGACAAGAAATATTAGGCTGACCTCAAGGGCGCTACTGAGCTTCGGCGCCATCTGTCTATTACTGATTGGCATGGGAGGCATCGCACTGTGGAAGATGGGGCAGATCCACGACGCAGCCATCGATTTGCAAACCAACTGGATGCCCAGTGTCCGGCAGGCGACGAAAATCGAATCGGCGACCTTGCGCATTCGCCTGGAAATCCTGCACTTCGCAACGAACGCCCAGCCGCTCAAAGGCGCCTCGCGGGACAAACTCGCCGGCCTGAAATCGACCCTGAACCAGGCGATCCAGGACTACGCACCGCTGGTCTCCAGCAGCAATGAACAAGCCACCTATGAGCGGGTCAAGCAAGGCGCCCAGAACTGGCTGGACAAACTCTCGGTATTGACTGACTCAAACAACTCAAGCAGCGAAGAACAACAGGTCCAGTACCTCAATCAGTTCAGCGTCCCGTTGGCCAATGCCCTGCAAACCACCATTGACGAGTTGATCGATATCAATGAGCGTGGCGCCGCCCAATCGGCAGCCCAGGCCGGCGACCAATTCAACCAGGGCATCACCCTCACCGCAGTGATTATCCTCGCCACGATTTTGCTGACCGTCCTGATTGCCACCCTGTTCACCAAAAGCATCACCCACCCGGTACGCCAGTTGCTGGCCACCACCCAGAAAATCGCTGACGGCGACTTGCGGGCCCAGGTCGAAGTCAGCGGCAACGACGAACTCACCGAGTTGCAGAACTCGACCCAGGCCATGCTCGACAGCCTGAAGTCGACCATCCGTCATATCGCCGACTCCTCGACCCAGTTGGCCTCCGCCGCCGAGGAAATGAGCGCCATCACCCGCGAGTCGAACGCGGGGATCCAGCAGCAGAGCATGGAGACCGAACAGGCTGCCACGGCAGTCAACGAGATGACCGCAGCCGTCGAGGAGGTGGCACGTAACGCGGTCTCTGCCTCACGCTCGACCCAGGACTCGGAGCGTTCGGCAGGCTTGGGCAAGGAACGGGTCGACCAGACCATCCGTTCGATCGAAAAACTCACCGTCACCGTCGAAGGCACCCGGGTCGAAATGGCCGGCCTGGCCCAACAGGCCCAGGACATCACCAAGGTGCTGGACGTGATCCGCGCCATCGCCGAGCAGACCAACCTCCTGGCCCTCAACGCCGCCATCGAAGCCGCACGGGCCGGTGAGCAGGGTCGTGGCTTTGCCGTAGTCGCCGATGAGGTCCGGGCCCTGGCCCACCGCACTCAGCTCTCGACCCAGGAAATCGAACAGATGATCCAGGGCATCCAGGCCGGGTCGAGCAAGGCCATGCTGTCGATGCAGCAAAGCAGCCAGGACGCCAGCGAGACCCTGACCATCGCCCACGAGGCCGGCAGCGCGATCACCCATATCACCCACGCCATCAGCGAGATCAACGAACGCAACCTGATGATCGCCACCGCCTCCGAGGAGCAGGCACAAGTGGCACGCTCGGTGGACCAGAACCTGACCAGCATCCGCGACCTCTCGATGCAAAGCTCGTCGGCCGCCAGCCAGACCTCGATTGCCAGCAGCGAACTGTCCAGCCTGGCGGTCGACCTGAACAAGCTGGTCACGCGGTTTTCCCTCTGATCTGGCGCCAGGAGCCCAATCGCAGTACATTTTTCAAGACCAAGAACGGCATGCAGCTTTAGCAGTCAGTGATCAGGTGCCCGCCTACCGCCGGCGCCTGATGCTCGATGAAGGTGGGGACGCACCATGCTTAAACTCATATCGATTACCCAGCTGCAAATGGGGATGTACATCCATCAGTTCAGTGGTTCATGGCTGGACCACTCCTTCTGGAAAGCCGGCTTTGTGCTCAACAACCCCGATGATTACCAGCGCCTGCAACACTCGAACCTGACCCAGCTGTGGATCGATTCGAGCAAGGGCCTGGACCTGCTGGAACAGGCCACTCCAGCCCCCCTCGACAGCCCACCGGCGAGCAGCACGCCGATTGTGCCGCCCGCCACGCCCCGGGTGGCCATGGACCAGGAGATCCAGCGCGCCCTCAAGCTCTGCGCCCATTCGAAAACAGCGGTGATGGCGATGTTCCAGGAAGTGCGCCTGGGCAATGCCATTGAAATGCAGCAGGCCGAGGCGCTGGTGAGCAGCATCTCCGATTCCCTGTTGCGCCACCCCAATGCCCTGATCAGCCTGGCGCGCCTGAAAAGCGCCGATGACTACACCTACATGCACTCGGTGGCCGTCTGCGCGTTGATGATCGCCGTCTCGCGCCAACTGCAACTGCCCCCGGAGCAGATTCGCCAGGCCGGGATGGCCGGCCTGCTGCACGATGTCGGCAAACTGACCATCCCCGACAGCATCCTCAACAAACCGGCCAAGCTCTCGGACAGCGAGTTCGACCGGGTCAAGAATCACCCGGAAGCCGGTGGCCTGATCCTGCGCCAGAGCAACAACGTCGATGCCCTGGTGCTCGACGTGTGCCTGCACCACCACGAGAAGATCGACGGCAGCGGCTATCCGCACCGTCTGGTGGGCGACCAGATCAGCCTGTTCGCGCAGATGGGCGCGGTGTGCGACGTGTATGACGCGGTGACCTCGAACCGCCCCTACAACCGTGGCTGGAACCCGGCCGAGGCGATCCACCGCATGTCGGGCTGGACCGGGCACTTCGACCAGCGGGTGTTCCAGGCCTTTGTCAAAAGTGTCGGCATCTACCCGGTAGGCTCCCTGGTGCGCCTGCAAAGCGGGCGCCTGGGGATCGTCATGGAGCAGCACCCGAACTCGCTGCTGACGCCGAAGATCAAGGTGTTTTTCTCCACCCGCTCGAACCTGCCGATTCCCCAGACCATCGTCGACCTGGCCCGGGTCCAGGGCCAGGAACGCATCATCGGCCGCGAAGCCCCCGAGGACTGGGACTTCAAGGACATCGACCAGCTCTGGACCGGTGTCAGCGCCTGACGCGGCGGCGCAGAACTGTTCTCAGGCCAGGGTCAGGCCATTGGCCGGCAGCGGCAGCGCGGTCTTGTAGCGCACCTGCTTGAGGGCAAAGCTGGAGCGGATATTGGCCACGCCCGGGACTTTGGTCAGGAAGTCCATCATGAAGCGCTCCAGGGCCTGGATGGTCGGCACCAGCACCCGGATCAGGTAATCCGGGTCGCCCGCCATCAGGTAGCACTCCATCACCTCGGGGCGGTCGGAGATCGCCTCTTCGAACTGCTGCAGCGCCTCTTCCACCTGTTTCTCCAGGCTGACGTGGATAAACACATTGACGTGCAGCCCCAGCAGGTCGGCATCGAGCAGGGTCACTTGCTCGCGGATCAGCCCCAGCTCTTCCATGGCCTTGACCCGATTGAAGCAGGGAGTCGGCGACAGGTTGACCGAACGGGCGAGGTCGGCGTTGGTGATGCGGGCATTCTCCTGAAGGCTGTTGAGAATGCCGATATCGGTACGATCCAGTTTGCGCATGAGACAAAACAACCTGTTTTTTGTGGTTATGAAGATTTTTTATCTGCAAATAACCTAAAGCGCAATGAAACACAGATAAATATTCTCTTTGTCCCGGCCTATGATGTTTGTAGGACAAGATTTCTCTTACCCAGAGAAAGACCGTCAGCTAGCGCGCCCAATACAAGAAATCCACAAGATCGAGCGTAGAAAGCCATGACCCAAGCGTATGAACCGCTACGCCTGCACGTTCCTGAACCCTCAGGTCGTCCCGGCTGCAAGACCGACTTCACCTACCTGCGCCTGAACGACGCAGGCCTGCTGCGCAAACCCCCTATCGACGTTGAACCTGCCGAAACCGCAGACCTGGCCCGTGGCCTGATCCGCGTGCTCGACGATCAGGGCAACGCCCTGGGCGAATGGGCCCAGGACGTGCCCGTGGAGATCCTGCGCAAGGGCATGCGTGCCATGCTCATGACGCGGATCTTCGATAACCGCATGGTGGTCGCCCAGCGCCAGAAAAAAATGTCGTTCTACATGCAGAGCCTTGGCGAAGAAGCCATCGGCAGTGCCCAGGCCCTGGCCCTGAACATCGACGACATGTGCTTCCCCACCTACCGTCAGCAAAGCATCCTGATGGCCCGCGAAGTGCCGCTGGTGGACCTGATCTGCCAACTGCTGTCCAACGAGCGCGATCCGCTCAAGGGCCGCCAATTGCCGATCATGTACTCGGTGCGCGACCACGGTTTCTTTACCATTTCCGGCAACCTGGCCACCCAATTCGTCCAGGGCGTGGGCTGGGGCATGGCCTCGGCGATCAAGGGCGACACTAAAATCGCCTCGGCCTGGATTGGCGACGGCGCCACCGCCGAATCCGACTTCCACACCGCCTTGACCTTCGCCCACGTGTACCGCGCGCCGGTGATCCTCAACGTGGTCAACAACCAGTGGGCGATCTCGACCTTTCAGGCCATCGCCGGTGGCGAAGCGACCACCTTTGCCGGACGCGGCGTGGGGTGCGGCATTGCCTCCCTGCGGGTCGACGGCAACGACTTCATCGCGGTCTACGCCGCCTCCGCCTGGGCCGCCGAACGTGCCCGACGCAACCTCGGCCCGACCCTCATCGAGTGGGTCACCTACCGTGCCGGCCCACACTCCACCTCCGATGACCCGTCCAAGTACCGTCCGGCCGACGACTGGAGCCACTTCCCCCTGGGTGACCCGATCGTGCGCCTCAAGCAGCACCTGATCCGCATCGGCCAGTGGTCGGAAGAAGAGCACAGCGCCGTCAGCGCCGAGCTGGAAGCCCAGGTGATCGCCGCGCAGAAAGAAGCCGAGCAGTACGGCACCCTCGCCGGCGGGCAGACGCCCAGCGCCGCGACCATGTTCGAGGATGTCTACAAGGACATGCCCGAGCACCTCAAGCGCCAACGCCAGCAACTGGGGATCTGACATGAACGATCACAACACCTCTATCCAGTTGGAAACCGCCATGACCACCACCACCATGACCATGATCCAGGCCCTGCGCTCGGCCATGGATGTGATGCTTGAGCGTGACGACAACGTCGTGGTGTTCGGCCAGGACGTGGGCTACTTCGGCGGCGTGTTCCGCTGCACCGAAGGCTTGCAGAACAAATACGGCACCTCGCGGGTGTTCGACGCCCCAATCTCCGAAAGCGGGATCGTCGGCGTGGCGGTGGGCATGGGCGCCTACGGCCTGCGCCCGGTGGCAGAAATCCAGTTTGCCGACTACGTGTACCCAGCCTCGGACCAGATCATCTCCGAGGCGGCACGCCTGCGTTATCGCTCGGCCGGTGAGTTCACCGCGCCCCTGACCCTGCGCATGCCTTGCGGCGGTGGCATCTACGGTGGGCAGACCCACAGCCAGAGCATCGAAGCGGTGTTCACCCAGGTCTGCGGCCTGCGTACCGTGATGCCGTCCAACCCGTACGACGCCAAGGGCCTGCTGATCGCCTCGATCGAAAACGATGACCCGGTGATCTTCCTCGAGCCCAAGCGCCTGTACAACGGCCCGTTCGACGGCCACCACGACCGCCCGGTAACCCCCTGGTCGAAACACCCGGCCGCGCAAGTACCGGACGGCTACTACACGGTGCCGCTGGACGTCGCCGCCATCACCCGCCCGGGCAAGGATGTGACCATCCTCACCTACGGCACCACGGTCTATGTGTCGCAAGTGGCGGCCGAGGAAAGCGGGGTCGACGCCGAAGTCATCGACCTGCGCAGCCTGTGGCCGCTGGACCTGGAAACCATCGTCAACTCGGTGAAGAAAACCCGGCGCTGCGTGATCGTCCACGAAGCCACCCGCACCTGCGGTTTTGGTGCCGAGCTGGTGGCCCTGGTGCAGGAGCACTGCTTCCACTACCTGGAAGCGCCGATCGAACGCGTCACCGGTTGGGACACCCCCTACCCGCACGCGCAAGAGTGGGCGTATTTCCCTGGCCCGTCCCGAGTGGGCGCGGCTTTGCATCGGGTCATGGAGGTCTGAATGGGCACGCACGTTATCAAGATGCCGGACATTGGCGAAGGCATCGCAGAAGTTGAACTTTCGGTCTGGCACGTCAAGGTTGGCGACCTGGTGGTCGAAGACCAGGTCCTGGCCGATGTCATGACCGACAAGGCGATGGTCGACATCCCCTCCCCGGTTCACGGCAAGGTGATTTCCCTGGGCGGTGTGCCCGGCGAAGTGATGGCGGTCGGCAGCATCCTGATCAGCATCGAAGTCGAGGGCGAGGGCAACTTCAAGGCGTCCAGCCAACCGGCGGTGCCCGCCAAGACACCAGCGACTGAACAACCGGCGCCCCAGGCGGCGGCCCCCCAGGTGCAGGCCAAGCCAGCACCCGCCAGTGCTCCCGTCAGCCGCGCAGCCACCCCGGCGCCGGTGGCCCGGGAGGCCGATGAGCGTCCGCTGGCTTCGCCGGCCGTGCGCAAACATGCACTCGATGCCGGGATCCAGCTGCGTCTGGTCCAGGGCAGCGGCCCTGCCGGGCGTATCCTGCATGAAGACCTGGACGCCTACCTGGCCCAGGGTTCCCGTGCGGCCTCGACGCCGGCGGCGTATGCCCAGCGTCACGATGAAGAGCAGATCCCGGTGATCGGCATGCGCCGCAAAATCGCCCAGCGCATGCAGGACGCCACCCAGCGCGCCGCCCACTTCAGCTATGTCGAGGAAATCGATGTCACGGCGGTGGAAGAACTGCGCGCCCACCTCAATGAAAAACACGGCGCCAGCCGCGGCAAACTGACCCTGCTGCCGTTCCTGGTGCGAGCCATGGTCGTGGCCCTGCGTGACTTCCCGCAGATCAATGCGCGCTACGACGACGAAGCCCAGGTCATCACCCGCCTCGGCGCGGTGCATGTCGGGGTCGCGACCCAGAGCGACATTGGCTTGATGGTGCCCGTGGTCAAGCATGCCGAGGCACGCAGCCTGTGGGACAGCGCCGCGGAAATCTCGCGCCTGGCCCACGCCGCGCGCACCGGCAAGGCCGCCCGCGACGAGCTGTCCGGTTCGACCATCACCCTGACCAGCCTCGGCGCCTTGGGCGGGATTGTCAGCACGCCGGTGCTGAACCTGCCGGAAGTGGCGATTGTCGGGGTCAATAAAATCGTCGAGCGGCCCATGGTCATCAAGGGCCAGGTGGTGATTCGCAAGATGATGAACCTCTCCAGCTCGTTCGATCACAGGGTGGTCGATGGCATGGACGCGGCGCAATTCATCCAGGCCATTCGCGGCCTGCTCGAACAACCCGCCACGCTGTTTGTGGACTGACTTTCAGAGGAGCAGGCATGCAACAGACTCTCAATACCCAGCTGCTGATTATCGGCGGCGGCCCTGGCGGTTATGTGGCGGCGATTCGTGCCGGGCAACTGGGCATCTCGACCATTCTGGTCGAAGGCCAGGCGCTTGGCGGCACTTGCCTGAACATTGGCTGCATCCCGTCCAAGGCGCTGATTCATGTCGCCGAACAGTTCCACCAGACCCTGCACCACAGCCAGGGCTCAGCCCTGGGGATCAAGGTTGCGACGCCGACCCTGGACATCGGCCAGAGCGTGCAATGGAAAGACGGCATCGTCGATCGCCTGACCACCGGCGTCGCGGCCCTGCTGAAAAAGCACAAAGTGCAAGTGATCCAGGGCTGGGCCAAGGTAATCGACGGCAAGACCGTGGAGATCGAAGGCGCCAATACCCGTATCCAGTGCGAGCACCTGCTGCTGGCCACAGGCTCCAAAAGCGTCAACCTGCCGATGCTGCCGATCGGTGGACCGATCATTTCCTCCACCGAAGCCCTGGCGCCCAAGGCGGTGCCCAAGCACCTGGTCGTGGTCGGCGGCGGCTATATCGGCCTCGAACTGGGAATTGCCTACCGCAAGCTGGGCGCCGAGGTCAGCGTGGTCGAAGCCCAGGATCGGATCCTGCCGGCCTATGACACGGAATTGACCCAACCGGTGGCTGATTCCCTGAAAAAGCTCGGGCTCAAGCTGTACCTCAAGCACAGCGTCGAAGGCTTCGATACGGCGAAAAACACCCTGCTGGTGCGCGACCCGAAGGGCGAAACCCTGCACCTGGACACCGATCAGGTGCTGGTAGCGGTCGGGCGCAAGCCCAACACCCAGGGCTGGAACCTGGAAGCGCTGAACCTGGAGATGAACGGCGCGGCGGTCAAGATCGACAACCGCTGCCAGACCAGCATGCGCAACGTCTGGGCCATCGGCGACCTCAGTGGCGAGCCGATGCTGGCCCACCGCGCCATGGCCCAGGGCGAAATGGTCGCCGAGCTGATTGCCGGCGAACACCGGGAATTCAACCCGGCTGCGATCCCGGCGGTGTGCTTCACCGACCCGGAACTGGTGGTGGTCGGCAAGACCCCGGACGAAGCCCAGGCCGCAGGCCTGGATTGCATCGTTTCGAGCTTCCCGTTCGCGGCCAACGGGCGGGCCATGACCCTGGAATCCAAAAGCGGCTTCGTACGGGTGGTAGCGCGGCGCGACAATCACTTGATTCTCGGCTGGCAAGCGGTGGGCGTCGGCGTGTCCGAGCTGTCCACGGCTTTCGGCCAGTCCCTGGAAATGGGCGCGCGCCTGGAAGATATTGCCGGCACCATCCACGCCCATCCGACCCTGGGCGAAGCGGTACAGGAAGCGGCGCTGCGGGCCTTGGGACACGCGCTGCATATGTGATGCATGGTTCCTAACGAACACCGCACATCAATCTGCACCTTCTACGGCGCCTATCCTGGCCAGCGCAGCCTAGCGGCAGCGGCTACAAGGTTGGGGATGGGGCCCAAAACGGGGATTTGATCCAGCGTTCCGGACAATGGCGAAACGATTCATGAGCAGGCTATGTTTTTTTGCTCCCCTCCCATCGTCCGGGATGCGGTACACCCCCGGAATGCAGTATTGTTGTGCCCATCCAAAAAAACGTCAGAAACCTTGAGCCGTTCCGGCGGTCGTCAAGTGATAGAGGGTGTCATGGGTAACGAAAGCATCAATTGGGACAAGCTGGGTTTTGACTACATCAAGACAGACAAGCGCTATCTGTCGCACTGGCGTAATGGCGAGTGGGACGCAGGCACCCTGACCGAAGATAACGTGCTGCACATCAGCGAAGGCTCCACGGCCCTTCACTATGGCCAGCAATGCTTCGAAGGCCTGAAGGCCTACCGCTGCAAGGACGGCTCGATCAACCTATTCCGTCCGGACCAGAACGCCCTGCGCATGCAGCGCAGCTGCGCCCGCCTGCTGATGCCGCATGTTTCCACCGAACAGTTCATCGAAGCCTGCAAGGCCGTGGTCAAGGCCAACGAGCGCTTCATTCCGCCTTACGGCACCGGCGGCGCGCTGTACCTGCGTCCGTTCGTGATCGGCGTGGGTGACAACATCGGCGTGCGCACCGCACCCGAGTTCATCTTCTCGATCTTCGCCATTCCGGTCGGCGCCTACTTCAAGGGCGGCCTGACCCCGCACAACTTCCTGATCTCCAGCTTCGACCGTGCAGCGCCTCAAGGCACGGGCGCGGCCAAGGTCGGTGGCAACTACGCCGCCAGCCTGATGCCAGGTTCGGAAGCCAAGAAGAAAAGCTTCGCCGACTGCATCTACCTGGACCCGATGACCCACTCCAAAATCGAAGAAGTCGGCTCGGCCAACTTCTTCGGGATCACCCACGACAACAAGTTCGTCACGCCGAAGTCGCCTTCGGTGCTGCCAGGCATCACTCGCTTGTCGCTGATCGAACTGGCCAAGAGCCGTCTGGGCCTGGAAGTGGTCGAGGGCGACGTGCTGATCGACAAACTGGCTGACTTCAAAGAAGCCGGTGCCTGCGGCACTGCCGCGGTGATCACGCCGATCGGTGGCATCGAGTACAAAGACCAGTTGCACGTGTTCTACAGCGAAAGCGATGTCGGCCCCGTGACCCAGAAGCTCTACAAAGAGCTGACCGGCGTGCAAACCGGCGACGTCGAAGCGCCAGAAGGCTGGATCGTCAAAGTCTGACCTGACGCTGCACCCGACAGGCCCGCCCTTCATCATTGAACGGCGGGCTTTTTGGTTGTTGTTGCGGGGCAATGGCAACGATCTATATGACAAGCATTATCATTAAAGCCCCCCCCTGCCCCGGTATTTCCCCGCCATGCCTTCAAGCGCCCAAGCCAGTGCCTGCGATGTGACCGAGCTGTATCGGCAACAGCACCAGTGGCTGAAAAACTGGCTACGCCTGCGGTTGAACTGCTCCCACAGCGCGGCGGACCTGGCTCAGGACACCTTCCTGCGCCTGTTGAACAAGCCCGAGCCCTTGCAGATCCAGGCCCCCCGCAGCTTCCTGGCCAAGGTCGCGAAAAGCGTACTAAGCAATCACTACCGGCGCCAGAAGCTGGAGCGCGCCTACCTGACCTCGCGCCTGCGGCTGACCGACGACCTGAGCCTGATCCTCGGCAGCCGGGTGATCAATTGGAGCAGCGACACCTCCGACCGCCCATACGGCGGCGACGAAACCAAGGTCAAGCGCGAAGAAAACGGCGTGTTCATCCCTTACGCCGGGGTGGTCTACGACCTCGACGACACCTGGTCGGTGTACGCCAGCTACACCAGCATCTTCAACCCCCAGGCGTCCTGGGTGCGCAGCGAAGACAACAAGCCACTGGAGCCGATGCAGGGCAAGGGATATGAGATCGGCGTCAAGGGCAGCCACTTCGACGGCCGCCTGAACTCCAGCCTGGCGCTGTACAAACTGCAACAGGACAACCTGGCAGCACGACAACGTCTACAGCGCCGAGCAGGACACCACCTCCAGGGGCGTGGAACTGGAGTTCAACGGCGAACTGGCCGAAGGCTGGCAGGCCTCCGCCGGCTACACCTACTCGGTCACCACCGACGCCGATGACCAGCGGATCGTCACCGGCCTGCCGCGCAACAGCTTCAAGACCTTCACCCGCTATCGCCTGCAAGGCCCACTGGACAAGCTGACCGTGGGCGGCGGGGTCAACTGGCAGAGCAAGGTCGGCGGCGACCTGCACACCTTCACCCAAGGCAGCTACGCGGTGACCAACCTGATGGCGCGCTACGACATCAGCCGCAACCTCAGTGCCTCCGTTAACGTCAACAACCTGTTCGATCGCACCTACTACAGCAACGCCGGCTCCTACGGTAACTACGGCGCGCCGCGCAACCTGATGACCAGCTTCAAGTACAACTTCTGACCCGCAGCGATCGGCAGCGCGCCCAACGTGCCACCGGACATGAAAAAACCCGCCTTTCGCAGCTGCGATCGGCGGGCTTTTTTATGGCGCCGTGGCCTCAGACCACGGTCAGTTGATGGTTGGCGAGCAAGGTGGCGAGGTCCGTGTGGACGTTCTGCAGGGTGACCAGGGTTGCACTGCTGTAGGTGCTGCCGCTGCCGTCGCGGTCGATGCTGATCACCGTGTTGGCTCCGCTCTGGGTCACTTGCAGGTAGCTGCCGATATTGCCGGCACCGGCGCCCAGGGTGGCGACACCGCCCTGGTAACTGGCGCTGCCATCGCCGCTGTAGCCCACCAGCAAAGCATGCACGTCCAGACGTTGGGTGCCGGCGGTGCCCTCCCAGGTGCCGACCTTGAAGCCGTTGACGATGTCACTGCCATTGCCCCCGGTGTTATTGGCCGAGGCGCCGGCCAGCACGTTGTACAGCAGGGTGTCGTGGCCGCCGTGGGTCAGGTTGAAGGTGTCGTTGCCGCCCCGCCCTTCGAAGGTGTTGTCAGTGCCGCTGTCGGTGAAGGTGTCATTGCCCGAGCCCCCGGCCAGGCCTTCGATGCTCTTGAAGGTCGCAGTGTTGAAACCGGTGTTCTGCGCCGCGCTGTTGCTCAGGTCGATGGTCAGCGCGGTGCTGCCCGCCAGCTTGTAGTCAACGATGTCGGTGCCGGCGGTGCTGCTCCAGACCGGGGTGCCGGCGATGGTTTCCCAGCCGCCCGAGCCGCTGTAGGTGTTGGTACCGGCCCCGGCGAAGAAGGTGTCGTCATACCCGGTGCCGACAAAGGTACCGGTGGTGCTGTCGGCACTGGCATCCGCCACCAGTACGTAGCCGTGGGTCGCCGCGCCCGGGGCCAGGCCGGTCCAGGTGCTGTTGACGGTGGTGCCGCCGCCGACTCCGGCGACCCCGGTGATGCTGCCTTGGCTGCCGTCGATGCCGACAATCGCCGCCTTGACCAGCACCGCGGTGTAGGTCATGGCCGGGTTCAGGCCATAGAAGTCGACGATGCCGCGATTGTCGGTGGTGCCGTAGCCGTACTGGCCATTGAGGACCCGGGTCTCCACCAAGTTGCCGCTGCTGTCGTAGAGGTTGACGGTCTGCGAGACATAGGTGTTGTGCCCCGCCGGGTCTTCGATCTTCAGGTGCAGGCTGGTGCCGGCGGCGATCACGTTGGGGTTGACCACCATGACGTCCTGGCCGTTGGCGTTGATCAGCAGGTCCTGGGCGCCGTCGTAGTTGAAGTCGGCCACCACCGCACCAGTGATCGAGGTGGCGGTGGCCACGCTGCTCACGCTCATCAGGGTGCGGCTGAAGGTCGGCGCGGCACCGATGCTGGCCGTGGTGTTCTGCCAGTATTCGTAGCTGGTCTGCAGCGCCAGGGTGGTGCTATCGGTGCCGTTGTCGCTGAACTCGAAGACATCCAGCTTGCCGTCACCATTCCAGTCGGTGTTGACGCTGATCCCGCCCGTCAAAGTGCTGCTGCCCAGGGTCGTGGCCAGGCTGAAGTTACCCGTGCCATCGCTGGTGTAGACGCTGCTGGCGGCGGTTCCAGTGCTGGTCTGGCCGAGGAACAGGTCGAGTTTGCCGTCGCCATTGAAGTCAGCAACGTTCATGCTCTGGGTGCCGTCGGGGTAGCTGGTGGCGGTCGAGGCGTTGGTGTGGTAGAGCACGTTGGCCACGGTTTTCAGGGTTCCCGCTAGCGTACTGGCGGACAGCGCCGACACCAGGCCGGTGCTGCTGGTGAGCAATACCGTGAGGTTGTTCACCGTGCCGCCGAAGCCACCCCAGAACTGCCCGAGCAGGTCGACCCGACCATCGCCATTGAGGTCGAACGCGCCGACATCCTCGTTGATATTGCCATTGCTGACATTCCCGGTCAGCGGGTCGCTGTTGCTGCCCAGGTCATAGCTGGTGAAGGTGCTGTTCTTGTTGTTCAGCGCATAGACCCCGGAGTTGTCGTTGTACTTGTCGCCGCTGACCAGGTCGATGTAGCCGTCATTGTTCAGGTCGATGCCGACCTGCCCGCCCCACCACACCAGCGAACCATAGGTGTAGTTGAGCAAGGTGAAGCTGGTGCCGTTGCCATTGTTGATGAAGGCGTTGTTGCCCTGGCCGGTTAGAGCCTGCTCGGTCATCACCGACAAGTTGCCGCTGCGGTTGATATCCAGCAATTGCACGCTGCTGACTTTACCCAACTGCCCGGTGCCGGAGCCTTCGGTGTAGAGCAAGGTGCCCCTGAAGTTGTTGATATTGCTGCCATTGCTGGCGAGCTGGGTGTAGAGGCTGGTGGCATTGAAGTAGTCGAACAGGCCGTCGTTATTGACATCGCCCACGGCCATGCCAAAGGCGCTGATGTTCGAAGTTTCCCCGGTGACCTTGGTGGTGCCGGCGATCGCTGCCTGAACCGTCAGTTCATTGCTGCTGCGGTCCTGGACCGCCACCGAGCCAGCGCTGTTGAACAGCGCCGCGACCACCTCATAGGTGCCACTGCTCAGCGCATTGGCGGCGGGCACCTGGACATACCAGGTGTTGTTCGTGGGGTCGACCACCACCGCGCCGGTGGCCGAGCTGTAGGTCACGCCGTTGATCAGCACCTCCAGGTACGCGCCACTGGCCAGCGCGTAAGGCAGGGTGCCGCTGACGATCGGCGTGCTGTCGAGGACGCTCTGGGTATTGACCCCGACCGCCGCCCCGGCGCTTGCCGAAGCCAGCAGCAACTGGTTGTTGCCGAGCAAGGTGGCGAGGTCGGTGACCACGCCGCTGAGGGTCAGCAGGGTATTGCCGGCGGCAAAGGTGCCGCTGCCCGTCAGGTCGACGGCCACGTAGCTGTTGCTGCCGTCGTTGCTCACGCTCAGGTAGTTGTTCAGGGCCTGGGAGGCCGTGTCGAGCACGAACTTGCCGCTGATGGTGTCCTTGTAGACATAGGCAGTGCCGGTGTAGCCGGACAGCAGGCCGCTCAGGTCGATCACATCGGCGGCGGCGGTGCTGGCCAGATTGCCGACCACGAAGCCGGTCGCGGTGTCGCTGCCATTGCCGCCCGTGGCATTGCTGCTGTTGAGCAGGTTGTACACCAGGGTGGTATGCCCGCCCGTGCCGCCGAGAATAAACATATCGTTACCACCGCGGCCCTCGAACAGGTTATTGACCAGGGCCGTGGTGCTGGCGGTCAGGGTGTCGTTGCCGGAACCGCCGCGAATGCCCTCGATGCCGGTAAAGGTCGCAGTATTGAAACCGGTGCCTTGGGCGGTCGCGGTATTGAGGTTGACGGTGATCGCGGTACTGCCGGCCAAGGCAAAGTCGACCACGTCCTCGCCGCCGGTGGCGCTCCACACCGGGGTGCCGAAGCGCGCATTGCTCCAGCCACCGGAACCGTTGTAGATATCAGTGCCGGCGGTGGCGAAAAAGGTGTCGTTGTAACTGGTGCCGATAAAGTTGCCATTGGCGTTATTGCTCCCGCTCTCCGCCGACAGGATGTAGGCATTACCGGCCGCGCCAGCGGTCAGCCCGGTCCAACTGGCGTTGACCAGTTCGATGCTGTTGCCGCCCTCACTGCTCAGCCCTCCCACATCCGAAGACACCCCGCCCTGGTTGCGCAGCATCACCAGGGTGTAGGTCTGGCTGACGCTCAAGCCATAGAAGTTGACGATCGACGAGCTGTCGTTGCTGTTACTGCCCGACTGCGGGTTGAGCATCTGCGTGCTCACCAGCTTGCCGTTGGAATCGTACAACTGCACGGTGTTGCCGTAGTAGCTGGTGAGGCCATTGGCATCGAGGATGCGCACATGCAGGCTGCTGCCGTACTGCACCACGTTGGTGTTCTGCACCCAGCGCGCGTTGGTGTTGCCGGTGCTGAAGTAGATCAGGTCCACCGCGCCGTCCCAGTTGTAGTCGGCGGCGACCGCACCGGTGACGTTGCTGACGGCGGCGGCCAGGGCGCTGGTGGCAAAGGCGCTGCCATTGCCATTGTTGGTGTAGAGGTTGATCGACGAGGCCGCCGCGCCGATGTTCGGCAGCTCGATCACGTCCATGGCGCCGTCATGGTTCCAGTCCACCGCCAGCGAGGCACCGCCGTTCAGGGAGTCGCCGAACCCCAGCGGGTTGCCGCCCAGGCTGCCGGCCTGGTTGTTGAAGTACAGGCGGCTCTCGTTGGCGGTCGCCGTGGTGCCATCGGAACCGATGAGGCCGGAGTTGAGGTACAGGTCCATGTAACCGTCGCCATCGAAGTCGGCCCAGGTCATGGAAATGCCCTGGCTGTTCTCCACCGGGCTGGCGAACACGCCGGGCAGGGTCGCGGTGACACTGAGGCTGCCGGTGCCAGCGTTGGTCAGTACGCTCAGGGTGTTGTTGCCGGAATAGGCCGGGTTGTTCTGGTGGAACACCAGGTCCACCGTGCCGTTGTTGTTGATATCGACCCCGGAAATCTGCACGTAGGGCTGCCCGGTAACGGACGATGCGCCGCCCGAGGTCGGGCTCTGCACGAAGTTGCTGTCCTTGCTGTACACCCCCGCATTGTTGACCAGCAGTTGCGAGTCGATACCGCCCAAGGTCGAGGCGTCTCCCGGAAGGGCGGCGTCGCCATAGGCCAGGTCGACGTAACCGTCGCCGGTCTTGTCGTAGGCGACCACCGAACCGTGCCCGACGTAGACATTGCCGCTGGCGCCGCTGATTTGGAAGGCGGTGTAGGTCGTGCCGTTGTAGGTCCAGGACTGCTGGCCGTCGGGGTAGTTGAAGTCGACGCCCAGGACATCCATGAAGCCATCGCGGTTGTAATCGACAAAGGTCACGTTGTTGACCGAGGTGGCGGTCGTGCCGGTGACCAGGGAGGTGTTGCTGTAAGTGGTCAGGCCCGTGGCGCTGTACACCGACAGGTTGCTGTAGAAGGTCCACAGCCCATTGGTGCCGAGGGTGTAGGCCGTGCCCTTGTTCTCCGTGTCGCCTGCGGTGTTGGCACCGCCCCAGCCGGTCAGGGCGGCGGCGGCATGGTCGTTGACACTGACCACATCGACCTCGGTGCTGCCACTCAGGCGCGAGCGGTTGCCCGCGGCGTCCACCTGCATCAGGGCCAGGCGATAGGAGCCAGTCGCCAGGCCGCTGGTGCTCAGGCTCCAGCTGCCGTCGGCGGCGACGGTGGCGCTGCCCAGCACGCTGTCGATGCCTTCGGAGTAGACCCCGTCGTTGTTCACATCGTTGACCAGCACCACGCTGTCGCCGGCGCTGCCGGTGCGGCTTTGCGCGCTGGTGAAGGTCAAGGAGGTGTTGGTGGTCACATGGTCGCCCACCACTCCGCTGTCGTAGGCGCTGCCCAGTTGCGGCGCCAGCAGGCTTTGCACCGGCGCCACGGTGTCGACGTTGACCAGTTGCGAGGCGGTGACGCTGCCGATGTTGCCGGCCAGGTTGAAGCTGCGCAGTTGGTAGGTGACGGCGCTGGTGTGGCTGACCGGGTCGAGGTAGCTCCAGGTGTGGGTGCCGGTGTTGAACGTGGTGGCATTCCAGGTCACGCCGCCGTCGCTGCTGATTTGCAGCACGTCAGTGGCCAGCAGCGTGCCGCTGTAGGTGCCGGACACGGTGAGCGAGGTATCGCGTGTGCTCAGGTCGCTGTTGGTGGCGGTATTGGTGGTACTGGCGGTGCCGCTGGACAGCGCCGCGCTGGTGTCGGTGCTGACGCTGGAGATGGCCAGCGCGGTGACCGCCGGGCCGGTGGTGGACACCAGCACTGCCTGGGTGGCTGAGGCGCTGGCATTACCGGCGCTGTCCACCACCCGCGCGGCAAAGGTATAGCTGCCGGCGGCCAGGGTGTTGCCGGTGTTGTCCAACTGGTAGGTGGTGCCGCTGAGCAGCGTCGCGGTCTGCCAGGTGGATCCGCCGTTGAGGGAGATCTGCACCGACTCGCCGCTGCCCAGGGTGCCGCTGAGGACGGCGCTGACCAGCAGCGTCTGGTCATTGGTGATGAAGTCGCTGGCGCTGGTACCGGCATCCTGGCTGATGGCACTGATGGTTGCGCTGGCGGTCGGCGCCACGCTGTCGATCACCAGGCTCTGGCTGGTCAGGTTACCGATGTTGCCCGCCGCATCGACTACCCGCGCCTGCACGCTGTAGGTGCCGTCCGCCATGCTGTTGGCGCTGTTGTTGAAGGTCCAGGTGTTGCCCGTGGTACTGGCGGCCTGCCAGGTGCTGCCGCCGTTGAGGCTGACCTGCACGCTGTCGTTGGCCCCCAGGGCCGCGCCCAGGGTGCCGCTGAACACCAGGTTGTGGCTGGCGGTGATGAAGTCGCTGCTGCTGGCACCACTGTCCGGGCTGACGCTGGCGATGAGGATGCTCTGGGTCGGACTGGCGGTGTCGATGAGCAGCGTCTGGTTGGCGGTCAGGCCGACGTTGCCGGCGCTATCGAACACCCGCACCTTGATGTTGTAGTTGCCATCGGACAAGGCACTGCCGGTGTAGTCGTAGGTCCAGGTGGTGCCGGACACGCTGGCCACCAGGTAGGTGCTGCCCCCGTCGATGCTGAACTGCACGCCCTCGCCCGCCGCCAGCGGCGCGCTGAGGGTGCCCTGGAACAGCAAGGTGTTGTCGCTGGTGATGTAGTCAGTAGCGCTGCTGCCGGTGTCGCTGGTGATCGACCCGATGCTGATGCTGGCGGTGGGCGCGACGCTGTCGACGACCACGCTCTGGCTGGCGCTGTTGCCAACGTTACCGGCACTGTCGATCACCTGGGCGACCACGCTGTAGCTGCCGTTGGCCAGGCTGGTGGCGGTGTTGTCGTAGCTCCAGGTACTGCCACTGACCGTCGCCGCATGCCAGGTCGTGCCACCATCCAGGCTGATGCGTACGCTTTCGCCGCTGCCCAGGGCCGAACTCAGGCCGCCACTGAACACCAGGGTGGTATCGCTGGTGTTGAAATCGCTGCTGCTGGTGCCGGTGTCCTGGCTGATGCTGGCGATGCTGATGCTCTGGGTCGGGGCGCTGGTGTCCACCACCAGGATCTGGTTGGCGGTGGCGCCCTGGTTGCCGGCACCGTCCACCACCCGGGCCTTGAGGTTGTAGACCCCATCGGCCAGCGTATTGGCGCTGTTATCGTAGCTCCAGCTGCTGCCGCTGACGGTGGCGTTGAGCCAGGTAGTACCGCCATCCAGGCTGACCTGGGCGATATCCCCGGCGGCCAGCGTGGTGCCCAGGGTGCCGCTGAGCAGCAGGGTGTTGTCGCTGGTAACGAAGTCGCCGCTGGTACCGGTATCGCTGCTGACTGCCGCAATGGTGATGGTTTCACTGAGCGCGGGCGCGGTGGTGTCCACCGTCAGGGCAAACACCGCCGAGGTGGTCCCCTTGTTGCCGGCGCTGTCGACAATCGCCGCCGTGTAGCTATAGGCGCCTTCGGCCAGGGTGCCGATCTGATAGGACCAGGTGCCGCCGCTGACGCTGGCGTTGCCGAGCAAGGTGGCGCCCTGGAAGATCTGCACCACCTCGCCGGCCTGCAGGCCGCTGACCGTGCCGTTGAGCTGTGGCGTGGTGTCGTTGGTACTGGTGCCGTTGCCGAAGTTGCCCACCTGCTGCAGCACGTTGTCGGTGTAGTTGCTCACGGCCACGCTGTTGCCGCTGGTGGGGGCGCTGGTGTCGATCACCACCGCCTGGGTGTTGCTCAGGCCGGCGTTGCCGGCCGTGTCCACCACCCGCGCCTGGAAGGTGTAGCTGCCGTCGGCCAGGGGGCTTCCCGTGGCGTCGTAGCGATAGGTGCTGCCCCCCAGCAGGCTCGCGGTGTTCCAGGTGGCACCATTGTCCAGGGAGATCTGCAGGCTCTCGCCGCTGCCCAGGCTGCCGCTCAGGGTGGCGTTGACCAGCAGGGTGTTGTCGCAGGTGATGAAGTCAGTGGCGCTGGAGCCGGTGTCGCTGCTGATGGCGGCGATGGTGGCGGTGGCGGTCGGCGCCAGGCTGTCCACCAGCAGCCCATGGCTGACCGGCACGCCGCTGTTGCCGGCGCTGTCGATGATCCGCGCCTGCAGGGTGTAATTACCATCGGCCAGAGCGTTGACGCTGTTGTCATAGCTCCAGCTGGTGCCGCTGGTGGTGGCGCCCAGCCAGGTAGCGCCGCCGTCCAGGCTCACCTGCACACTCTCGCCGCTGGCCAGGGCGCTGCCCAAGGCGCCGCCCAACACCAGACGGTTGGCCGAGGTGATGAAGTCGCTGGCACTGGCGCCAGTGTCCGGGTTGAGGCTGTTCAGGCTGATGCTCTGGACCGGGGCGCTGCTGTCGATCACCACCTGCTGGCTGCTGATCACCCCGGGGTTGCCGGCGGCGTCCACCACCCGTGCCTGGAAGCTGTAGGTGCCATCGGCCAGGCTGGTGCCGCTGTTGTCGAACTGATAGGTGCTACCACTGAGCAGGCTGGCGGTGTGCCAGGTACTGCCGTTGTCGGTGGAGATCTGCAACTGGTCGCCACTGCCCAGTGTCCCGGACAGGCTGGCGTTGATCAGCAGGGTGTGGTCGCTGGTGATGTAGTCGCTGGCGCTGGCTCCGGTGTCGCTGCTGATGGCACTGATGCTGGCGCTGGCGCTGGGGCCGCTGGTGTCGATCAGCACGTTCTGCGTGCTCACCGCACCGCTGTTGCCGGCGGCGTCCACCACCCGGGTCTGGAAGCTATAGCTGCCATCGGCCAGGGCATTCGCCGTAGCGTCGTACTGGTAGGTGCTGCCGCTGAGCAAACCGCTGTTGTGCCAGGTGGCCCCGCCATCGATGGAAATCTGCAGCGTCTCGCCGCTGGCCAGGGTGCCGCTCAGGTTGGCGTTGACCAGCAGGGTGTTGTCATTGGTGACGAAATCCGTCGCGCTGCTGCCGCTGTCGGTGCTGATGGCACTGATGCTGCTGGTGGCCAGCGGTGCACTGCTGTCGATGAGCAGCGTCTGGTTGGCGGTCTGGCCGATGTTGCCGGCGATGTCCACCACCCGGGCCAGCAACATGTAGCTGCCATCGGCCATGGAATTACCGCTGTTGTCATAGCTCCAAGTGGTGCCGCTGACACTGGCGCTGACCCAGGTCAGGCCGGCATCCAGGCTCAGTTGCACGCCCTCCCCCGCCGCCAGCGCGGTGCCCAGGGTGCCGCTGATGAACAGAGTGTGATCGCTGGTAGTGAAGTCGCTGGCACTGCTGCCGGTGTCGCTGTTGATGGCGGTAATGGCGATGGTTTCGCTGGCCGCCGGGGCGCTGGTGTCGATGCGAATGGTTTCGGTGGTGGTCTGCTCGACGTTGCCGAAGTCGTCGATGATCCGCGCCTGCACGACATAGGCGCCGTCGGCCAGGGTCTGCGCGGTGTTGTCGTAGCTCCAGGTGGTGCCACTGTGGGTGCCGGTGTGCCAGCTGGTCCCGCCGTCCAGGCTGACCTCCACCCGCTGGTTGGCCGCCAGTGGCGAGCCCAGGACGCCACCGATGATCAGGGTCGGGTCGTTGGTCACGAAGTCCAGGGAACTCAGGCCGCTGTCGTCGGTGATGGCGAGGATTTCGATCAGGTTGCCCACCGGCGCAGTGCTGTCGATGACCACCGTCTGGCTGTCGCTGCTGCCGACGTTGCCCGCCGTGTCGATAACCCGCGCCACCACGTTGTAGCTGCCGTCGGCCAGGACATTGGCGGTGTTGTCGTAGGTCCAGCCGGCACCACTGACTTCCGTGGCGTTCCAGGTCAGGCCGCCATCAAGGCTGATTTGCACGCTTTCGCCGGTGGGCAGGTTGCTGTTGAGGGTGCCGAAGAAAATCAGCGTGTTGTCGTTGGTCAGGAAGTCGCTGCCGCTGGTCCCGCTGTCCTGGGAGATCGAATCGATGCTGACCAGCGCCGTCGGCGCGGTGGTATCAACCACCAGGCTGTGGCTGGTGCTCTGGCCGATGTTGCCCGCGGCATCCACCACCCGGGCCTGCAGGTTGTAGTTGCCATCGGCCAGCGGGTTGGCGCTGTTGTCGTAGCTCCAGCCAGTGCCACTGACACTGGCATTGAGCCAGGTCGCACCGCCGTCCAGGCTCAGTTGCACGCCTTCGCCGCTGGCCAGCGCAGTACCCAGGCTGCCGCTGATCAACAGGGTGTTGTCGCTGGTGATGAAGTCACTGGCGCTGCTGCCGCTGTCGTTGTTGATGGCGGTAATGGCCAGGGTTTCGCTGGCGCTCGGGGCCGTGGTGTCCAGGGTCAGGCTGAAGTTGGCGGAAACGGTACCCAGGTTGCCGGCACTGTCGACGATCACCGCGTGATAGGTGCTGCTGCCTTCGCTCAGGCCGCTCAGCTGGTAGCTCCAGGTGCCGGCGCTGACGCTGGCACTGCCGAGCAAGGTGCTGCCCTGGTAGACCTGCACGGTGTCGCCGCTGTTCAGGCCGCTGACCGTACCGTTGAGCAAGGGGGTGGCGTCGTTGGTGCTGCTGCCGTCACCGAAGTTGCCCACCTGGGGCGCGACATTGTCGCTGTAGCTGGTGATCGCCAGGCTGTTGCCGCTGGTGGGCGGCGTGGTGTCCACCACCAGGGCCTGGCTGGCCAGGCTGCCGACGTTGCCGGCCAGGTCAATCACCCGCGCCTGCAGGGTGTAGCTGCCATCGGCCAGCACATTGGCGCTGTTGTCGTAGCTCCACTGGGTGCCGCTGGTGCTGGCCGCCAGCCAGGTAGTGCCGCCGTCAAGGCTCAGCTGGACCGACTCGCCAGTGCCCAGCGCGGCCCCCAGGGTGCCGCTGAACAGCAGCGTCGGGTCACGCGTGATGAAGTCGCTGGAGCTGCTGCCCGTGTCCTGGGTAATGCCCGCAAAACTGATACTGGCGGTCGGCGAACTGGTGTCGATCTGCACATCCTGGCTGGCGACCGGGCCTTTGTTGCCGGCGGCGTCGAGCACCCAGACCTGGGTCTGGTAGATGCCGTCGGCCAGCACGGTGCCAGTCAGGTCCAGGCTCCAGGTGTTGCCGACGACGGTGGCGGTAAGCGAGCTGGGGCTGCCATTGAGCCCGATCTGCACCGATTCGCCAGCCCCCAGGGGGGCACTCAGGGTGCCGCTGAGCACCAGGGTGTTGTCGGCGGTGATGAAGTCGCTGGCGCTGGCACCGGTGTCGTTGCTGACGCTGCTGACCACCGCCAGTTGGGTCGGCGCCTGGGTGTCCAGCGTCAGGCTGAACGCCGCCGACTGCGTGCCGCTGTTGCCCGCCGCATCGCTGATGACCGCGTGATAGCTGTAGCTGCCCTCGGCCAGGGTGGGCAACGCATAGGTCCAACTGCCGCCCGTGACCGTGGCATTGCCCAGCAGCGTGGTGCCTTGATATATCTGCACGCTGTCGCCGCCGTTGAGCCCGCTGACGGTGCCGTTGAGCACTGGCGTGGTGTCGTTGGTACTGCTGCCGTCGCCAAAGTTGCCCACCTGTGGCGCCGCATCGTCGGTGTAGCTGCCGATGCTCACGCTGTTGCCGGCCAGCGGCGCGGCGGTGTCCACCACCAGGGTCTGGCTGGCCATCGGGCTGCTGTTGCCGGCGGTGTCGGCGACCCGTGCGGCCAGTTGATAGACACCATCGGCCAGCACCTGGCTGCTGTTATCCAGGGCGTAGGTGGTGCCGCTCACCAGGCTTGCCACTCGCCAGGTGCTGCCGCCATCCAGGCTGACCTGCACCTGTTCATTGCTGGCCAGGGTGCCACTGAGGTTGACGCTGATGACCAGGGTATTGTCGGCGGTGATGAAGTCGCCGGCGCTGCTGCCGGTATCGCTGCTGACACCGCTGATACTGACCGTGGCGGTGGGCGCCAGGCTGTCGATCTGCACTATCTGGCTGGCGACCTGGCCGATGTTGCCGGCGGCATCGATCACCTGCACCTGCACGTTGTAGCTGCCGTCGGCCAGGATTTGCGAGGTATTGTCGTAGCTCCAGCCGGTCCCGGCCACGGACACGTTGTTCCAACTGCTGCCGCCGTCGATGCTGATCTGCACCCCTTCGCCCGCCGTCAGCGGCGCTCCGAGGCTGCCACTGAACAGCAACTGGCGGTCGTCGGTAATGAAATCGCTGGGGCTCTGGCCGCTGTCGCGGGTAATCGCCAGGATCGCAATGCTTTCACCGACTGCGGGCGGCGTGGTGTCGACCACCAGCGTCTGGCTGCTGACCTGGCCGATGTTGCCGGCAATGTCGATCACTTGCACCTGTACGTTGTAGCTGCCATCGGCCAGGACCTGGGCGGTATTGTCGTAGCTCCAACTGGTGCCGATGGTGCTCGCGGTGAGCCAGGTCACGCCGTTGTCCAGGCTGATCTGTACCGATTCATTGGCCAGCAGCGGCGCCCCCAGGGTGCCGTGGAACACCAGGGTCGTATCACTGGTATTGAAGTCCGTGGCGCTGGCGCCCGTGTCATTGTTGATGGAGGTAATCTGCACGGTTTCGCTGGGGCTAGGGGCGGTGCTGTCGATCACCAGATTCTGGTTGGTGCTCTGCCCGACGTTGCCGGCCAGGTCGATCACCCGTACCTGCACCGTGTAGTTGCCATCGGGCAACGATTGGCCGGTGCCGTCATAGCTCCAACTGGTGCCGGAGACCAGCGCGTCATGCCAGGTAGCGCCACCATCGGTGCTCAGTTGCACCCCTTCGTCGCTCGGCAGCACCATGCCCAGGCTGCCGCGGTAGAGCAAGGTGTGGTCGTTGGTGATGAAGTCGCTGGCGCTGCTGCCGGAATCGCGGGTGATCGAGTCGATGCTGACGGTGGCGCCCGCGGCAGGCGCGGTGATGTCGATCACCAGGTTCTGGCTGGCGCTCTGACCGAGGTTACCGGCGGCATCGATCACCTGGGCCAGCAGGCTGTAGCTGCCGTCGGCCAGGGCAATGGCGCTGTGGTCGTAGCTCCAGAGGGAGCCGCTGACCGTCGCCGTCTGCCAGGTGGCGCCGCCATCGAGGCTGATGCGCACCCCCTCTCCCGCCGCCAGGACGCTGCCCAGGCTGCCGTTGATCACCAAGCTGTTATCGCTGGTGATGAAGTCGCTGCTGCTGGCGCCGCTGTCGCTGACAATCGAATTGATGGCAATGGTTTCGCTGGCGAGCGGCGCCGTGGTATCGATCACCACGCTCTGGCTGGCGGTCTGACCGATATTGCCGGCGCTATCGATCACCTGGACCTGCACGGTATAGGTGCCATCGGCCAAGTTGCTGGCGCTGTTGTCGTAGCTCCAGCTGCTGCCACTGACGGCGGCCGCGTGCCAGGTCGTGCCGCCGTCCAGGCTCAGGCGCACGCCCTCGCCCGCCGCCAGGACGCTGCCCAGGCTGCCGTTGAACACCAGGCTGGTGTCGTTGGTGATGAAGTCGCTGCTACTGCTGCCACTGTCGTTGGTGATTGCGTCCAGGCTGACGGTTTCAGTGGCGGCCGGTGGCGTGCTGTCGATGATCAGGATCTGGCTGTCGCTCTGGCCGATATTGCCCGCGGCATCGATCACCTGGACCCGCACATCGTATGTGCCGTCGGCCAGGGCATTGGCGCTGTTGTTGAAGCTCCAAGCAGTACCGCTGACCACCACCGGGCTCCAGGAAACGCCGCCATCGAGGCTGATGCGTACGGTTTCATCCACCCCCAGCGCGGCGCCCAGGCCGCCGTTGAACAGCAACTGGTTGTCGCTGGTGATGAAATCGCTGGCACTGGCTCCGGTGTCCGTGACGATCGACACGATGGTCACGGTTTGACTGGCCGAGGGCGGCGTGGTGTCGACCACCAGCAGTTGGCTGGCGATCTGGCCGATGTTGCCGGCGGTATCGATCACCTGGACCAGCAGGTTGTAGGTGCCATCGGCCAGGGTGTTCGCGGTGTGGTCGTAGCTCCAGGTGGCGCCGCTGACGCTCGCGCCATGCCAGGTACTGCCACCGTCCAGGCTGATGCGCACGCCCTCGCCCGCCGCCAAGGCGCTGCCCAGGCTGCCGTTGAAGATCAGGGTGTTGTCGCTGGTGACGAAGTCACTGCTACTGCTGCCGCTGTCGGTGGTAATCGAGGCAATGGCGATGGTTTCGCTGGCGGCCGGTGCAGTGCTGTCGATCACCAGGGCCTGGCTGGCGCTCTGGCCGACGTTGCCGGCCTGATCGATCACCCGCGCCTGGATCGTATAGCTGGCGTCGGGCAGCGGCTGGCCGCTGCCGTCATAACTCCAGACGGTGCCGGAGACCGTCGCATCGTGCCATGACGCCCCGCCATCGAGGCTCAACTGCACCCCCTCGCCGCTGGCCAGGGGAATGGCCAGGCTGCCGTGAAACAACAGCCCATGCTCGCTGGTGATGAAATCGCTGGCGCTGCTACCGGTGTCGAGGGTGATGCTGGTGATGGCAAGGGTCTCGCTGGCCAGCGGTGCCTGGGTATCGATCACCAGCACCTGGCTGGCGCTCTGGCCAAGATTGCCGGCGGCGTCGATCACCTGGGCCTGCACGCTGTAGGTGCCATCGGCCAGGGAGTTCGCGGTGTTGTCGTAACTCCAGCTGGTGCCGCTGACCACGGCGTTCTGCCAGGTGGTGCCGCCGTCCAGGCTGATGCGCACGCCCTCGCCGGCGGCCAGGGCGCTGCCCAGGCTGCCGTTGAACTGCAGGGTGCTGTCGCTGGTGATGAAGTCACTGCTACTGCTGCCGCTGTCCGTGGTAATCGAGGCAATGACGATGGTTTCGCTGGCCGCCGGTGGGGTGCTGTCGATGACCACGTTCTGGCTGGCGCTTTGGCCAAGATTGCCGGCGGTGTCGATCACCTGGACTTGCACGGTGTAGGTGCCGTCGGCCAGGGAGTTTGCGCTGTTGTCGTAACTCCACGTGGTACCGCTGACTGCGGCGGCCTGCCAGGTTGTTCCACCATCCAGGCTGATGCGCACGCCCTCGCTGGCGGCCAGGGTGCTACCCAGGCTGCCGTTGAAGATCAGGGTGTGGTCGCTGGTGATGAAGTCACTGCTACTGCTGCCGCTGTCCGTGGTAATCGAGGCAATGGCGATGGTTTCGCTGGCCGCCGGTGGGGTGCTGTCGATGACCACGTTCTGGCTGGCGCTTTGGCCAAGATTGCCGGCGGTGTCGATGACCTGGACTTGCACGGTGTAGGTGCCATCGGCCAGGGGGGTTGCGGTGTTGTCGTAGCTCCAAGTGGTGCCGCTGACCACGGCGGTTTGCCAAGTTGTTCCACCATCCAGGCTGATGCGTACACCCTCGCCCGCCGCCAGGGTGCTACCCAGGCTGCCGTTGAAGATCAGGGTGTTGTCGCTGGTGATGAAGTCGCTGCTGCTGGCGCCGCTGTCGCTGGTGATGGACGCGATGGTGAGGGTTTCGCTGGCAGCCGGTGGCGTGCTGTCGATCACCACGCTCTGACTGGCGCTTTGGCCGACATTGCCGGCGGTGTCGATGACCTGGACCTGTACGTTGTAGGTGCCATCAACCAGGGTGTTCGCCGTGTTGTCGTAGCTCCAGCTGGTGCCGCTGACCGTGGCGGCTTGCCAGGTTGTTCCACCATCCAGGCTGATGCGCACGCCCTCGCTGGCGGCCAGGGTGCTACCCAGGCTGCCGTTGAAGATCAGGGTGTTGTCGCTGGTGATGAAGTCACTGCTACTGCTGCCGCTGTCCGTGGTAATCGAGGCAATGGCGATGGTTTCGCTGGCAGCGGGTGGTGTGCTGTCGATCACCACGCTCTGGCTGGCGCTCTGGCCGAGATTGCCGGCAGCGTCGATGACCTGGACCTGCACGTTGTAGGTGCCATCGGCCAGGGTGTTCACGGTGTTGTCATAACTCCAGCTGGTGCCGCTGACCACAGCGGTCTGCCAGGTGGTACCACCATCCAGGCTGATGCGCACACCCTCGCCCGCGGCCAGGGCGCTGCCCAGGCTGCCATTGAAGATCAAGGTGTTGTCGCTGGTGATGAAATCACTGCTGCTGGCACCGCTGTCGCTGGTGATGGACGCGATGGTGAGGGTTTCGCTGGCCGCCGGTGGCGTGCTGTCGATGACCACGTTCTGGCTAGCGCTCTGGCCGATATTGCCAGCGGTATCGAGCACCTGGACCTGCACGCTGTAGGTGCCATCGGCCAGGGTGTTCGCCGTGTTGTCGTAGCTCCAAGTGGTGCCGCTGACCGAAGCGGTCTGCCAGGTCGCACCGCCGTCCAGGCTGATGCGCACGCCCTCGCCCGCCGACAGGCTGCTGCCCAGGCTGCCATTGAAGATCAGGGTGTTGTCACTGGTGATGAAGTCGCTGCTGCTGGCACCGCTGTCGCTGGTCACGCCCTCGATGGCGATGCTTTGCCCGGGGAGCGCCGTGTCGATCACCATCTGTTGGCTGGCCGTTTGCCCGACCGTGCCTGCGGCGTTGATCACCTGCACTTGCAGGGTGTAGGTGCCGTCGGCCAGGACGTTCGCCGTGTTGTCATAACTCCAGGTGGTACCGCTGACACTGGCGACCTGCCAGGTCAGCCCACCGTCCAGGCTGATGCGCACCCCTTCGCCGGCCGCCAGGGGCGCGCCCAGGCTGCCGTTGAAGAGCAGCGTATTGTCGTTGGTGATGAAGTCCGTGCTATCGCTGCCCCGGTCCTGGCTGATGGCGTCGAGGGTGATGGTCTCGCTGGCACTGGGCGCGGAGGTGTCGATCACCACGGTCTGGGTGCCGGCCAGGCTGGCGTTGCCCGCCACGTTGATGACCCGTGCGGCGAACTGATAGCTGCCGTCGGCCAGGGTGCTGGCGCTGTTGTCGAAGGCATAGGTGCTGCCGCTGACCAGCGTGGCGTCGTGCCAGCTGACGCCACCGTCCACGGAGATCTGCACTTTGTCACCCAGGCCGGGGCTCAGTGTGCCGGTCAGGGTCGCGCTCACCACTAGGCTGGAGTCGTTGGTCAGGTAGTCGCTGGCGCTGCTGCCGGTGTCCTGTGTCACCCCGCTGATGGCCGCAGTCGCCAGCGGCAGGATGGTGTTGATATAGGGCGTGAGGGTGGACGGGCCGAGGTTGCCGGCGGCGTCCGTGGCTGCAGCGCTCAAGGGGCCGCTGATCTGCGGTGTGCCGGAGGTGGTGCTGTAATGCCCGCTGGCATCGACCAGGGCGCTGCTGGTGCTGCCGTCGGGATAGGTGATGGTCACCGTACTGCCGGCTTCCGCGCTGCCGGAGACGTTCAAGGTACCGTCGGGGTTGGCGCTGACGACCTGGGTCGGCGCCAGGGGCGGCGTGCTGTCAGTAAAGCTGCCGGCGGTCGCGGTGCTGCTGTTGCCGGCCGCGTCGGTAGCCATGACCGAGACGCTGCCGCTGGTTTGTACGGTGTTCGAAGCGCTGCTGTAGTGCCCCGTTGCATCGGCCACTACGCTGCTGGTCGTGCCGTCGGGATAGGTCACGCTGACCGTACTGCCTGGCTCGGCGCTGCCGCTGACGGTCAGGGTGCCGTCGGGGTTGCTGGTGACGGTCTGGCTGGGCGCGAGCGGCGCGCTGGTGTCGGTATAGCTGCCGCTCGTGGCAGTACTGACGTTGCCCGCCGGGTCGGTGGCGGTGGTGCTCACCGCGCCGCTGGTCTGTGGGCTGGCGGAGGTAGTGCTGTACTGCCCGCTGGCATCGGCCACCACCGTGCTGGTCGTGCCGTCGGGGTAGGTCACGCTGACGGTGCTGCCCGGTTCGGCGCTGCCGCTGACGGTCAGGGTGCCGTCGGGGTTGCTGGTGACGGTCTGACTGGGCGCCAGGGGTGCGCTGGTGTCGGTATAGCCGCCGGTGCTGGCGGTACTGACGTTGCCCGCCGGGTCGGTGGCCGTGGTGCTCACCGCACCGCTGGTTTGCGGGCTGGCGGAGCTGACGCTGTACTGCCCGCTGGCATCGGCCACCACAGTACCGGTCGTGCCGTCGGGGTAGGTCACGCTGACGGTGCTGCCCGGTTCGGCGCTGCCGCTGACGGTCAGGGTGCCGTCGGGATTGCTGGTGACGGTCTGAGTGGGCGCCAGCGGAGCGCTGGTGTCGGTATAGCTGCCACTCGTGGTGGTACTGACGTTGCCCGCCGGGTCGGTGGCGCTGGTGCTCACCGCGCCGCTGGTCTGCGGGCTGGCGGAGGTCAGGCTGTATTGCCCGCTGGCATCGGCCACCACGCTGCCGGTGGTGCCGTCAGGGTAGGTCACACTCACGGTGCTGCCCGGCTCGGCGCTGCCACTGACGGTCAGGGTGCCATTGGGGTTGCTGGTGACGCTCTGGCTGGGCGCCAGGGGCGCGCTGGTGTCGGTATAGCCACCAGTACTGGCGGTACTGACGTTGCCCGCCGGGTCGGTGGCCGTGGTGCTCACCACGCCGCTGGTCTGCGGGCTGGCGGAGGTCAGGCTGTATTGCCCGCTGGCATCGGCCACCACGCTGCCGGTGGTGCCGTCAGGGTACGTCACACTCACGGTGCTGCCCGGCTCGGCGCTGCCACTGACGGTCAGGGTGCCATTGGGGTTGCTGGTGACGCTCTGGCTGGGCGCCAGGGGCGCGCTGGTGTCGGTATAGCCACCAGTACTGGCGGTACTGACGTTGCCCGCCGGGTCGGTGGCCGTGGTGCTCACCGTGCCGCTGGTCTGCGGGCTGGCGGAGCTGACACTGTACTGCCCAGTGGCATCGGCCACCACGCTGCCGGTGGTGCCGTCAGGGTACGTCACACTGACGGTGCTGCCAGGCTCGGCGCTGCCGCTGACGGTCAGGGTGCCGTCGGGATTGCTGGTAACGCTCTGGCTGGGCGCTAGGGGTGCGCTGGTATCGGTATAACCGCCGGTACTGGCGGTACTGACGTTGCCCGCCGGGTCGGTGGCGGTGGTGGTCACAGATCCGCTGGTCTGCGGGCTGGCGGAGGTAGTGCTGTACTGCCCAGTGGCATCGGCCACCACCGTGCTGGTCGTGCCATCGGGGTAGGTCACGCTCACCGTGCTGCCCGGCTCGGCGCTGCCACTGACGGTCAGGGTGCCGTCGGGGTTGCTGGTAACGGTCTGGCTGGGCGCCAGTGGCGCGCTGGTGTCGGTATAGCTGCCGCCGTTGGTGGTACTGACGTTGCCCGCCGGGTCGGTGGCGCTGGTGCTCACCGCGCCGCTGGTCTGCGGACTGGCGGAGGTAGTGCTGTACTGCCCGCTGGCATCGGCCACCACAGTACCGGTCGTGCCGTCGGGGTAGGTCACGCTGACCGTGCTGCCCGGTTCGGCATTGCCGCTGACGGTCAGGGTGCCGTTGGGGTTGCTGGTGACGGTCTGGCTGGGCGCGAGCGGCGCGCTGGTGTCGGTGTAAACGCTGGAGCTCGAAGTACTGGTATTGCCCGAAACATCGGTGGCGCTGACAGCCACGCTGCCACTGGTCTGTGGCGCACTGGATTGAGTGCTGTAATGCCCGGACGCATCGGCGATCGCGGTGCTTGAAGTGCCGTCGGCATAGGTGACCTGCACCGTGCTGCCGGGTTCGGCGGTGCCGCTGACGGTCAGCGTGCCATCAGGATTGGCGGCAATGCTTGTGCTGGGGGGCGATGGCGCGGTGGAGTCGGCAAACCCGACCGTGGTCGAGGCACTGGAATGCCCACTGGTGTCGGTACTTTGGGCACTGACCAGGCCTGTTGGCTGATTGGGCGCGGACCTCAGGCTGAAGTGACCATCGCTGCCCACCAGAACCTGGCCGGTGCTGCCATCCGGGTAGGTCACCTGTACCGTGCTGCCGGCCGGGGCATTGCCCGTCAGCGTCAGGCTGCCATCGGCGTTATGTTGCACCTCGAAGGTCGGTGCCGCGGGGTTGTCCGAGCTCAGCGCCGGGGGGGTACTCTTTTTGTTGCTATTGAGCTTGCCCAGCCCAGCGACCCCAGCCCCGGCCAATGCCACCCCACCCACAATCCAGGCCAGGGTCGACAGATCGAAATGGGCGTAAACCATCAACGGATCGATGGAGTCGATCGGCACAAAGCGCGCACTGGTCAGGCCATCGTCGACGGCCTCCATCAACGACAATTGTTTATCGTCCTTCAGCACCAACTGGTTTTGCTGGGGGCCTTGTGCGGAGAAAAAGCCTTGAACCGTGATCACTTCCCCTGACGCCAGGGTCACACTCAGGGTGTCGCCTTGACGCACGACATGCTGAATATCGCCACGCTTGCCCGTTATTTGAACAATCGAAGGGCCGTGCAGTGACACTGTCTGGCCTTGGACGGGGATCGATTGTTGAGTGGCTTTATCGATAATTGAAATTGATGCATTCACAATGTTTACCCCAAATAGCAGAACCAAACAGCACTAAAACTTGAGGTAAAAATAGCAACGCCATCAGCATCCGCCGAAACGTTGACAATTGTTCACAAACTCAAAAACAACCCACACACTCTCAAAAAATAAAATCTAACAAGCCATATAAAATTTAAATTTTTTTGAACCCCACCGATAATTAAAAAACATAATTCCATTATCCCCTTCAGTGCAAACTGTGCCGAAATCGCCTAGAAAAACACGAAATTCACGCTAGACAGCACACACTTAAAGGCCCAAAGACCACGGCCCGCCAAGGCTACACGCGAATTGTCAACAATTGACACATACCCAGTATTACTTAGAACAAGTGCTAGCCTCGTATTTATCGCGATAAGCAATTACCCACCTATCGCAGTAAAAACACTGACTAGGCACAGGTAATAAAAAGTCCCACCCCAGCGCCCCCTCCCACAAAAACACTCACCGGCTCTTTACCTTCGCCAACTAACCGCCCTCTTTCCACGTGGCATAGAAAAGTGCGCATTTTAGTTACTGAAAAGGATGTTGAACTATATGCAAAAGCTGAACTGTTGGCCGATCGGCTTATTACTGGTTACTGCCTGCGGCTGTATTGCTCAGGCGCGGGAAGCGAACCTGCCCTGGCTCTCGCAGGAGGCCTCAGCACCTAGGCCGACTACAAGGGCACAACAGTTGGCAGATGAACTGGGTCAAAATTTTAATAGCTCCTCCCCCATCACTGACACGCCCCTGCAACAAGGGCCCTTGGGCCTGCGCGAAGCGGTATCGATCGCGGTCGCTCGTCATCCATCCATCACCTCCGCCGTCGCGAGCATCGCCCAACAGCAAGGGCAAGTCGATTACGCCAAGGCCGGCTACTACCCGAAAATCAACGCGGGAGTGAACTCCGGGCGAGTCAACGTTTATGGCTACGGCCAGGTGGTAACGGTTTCGCTGTCGCAGATGTTGCACGACTTCGGCAAGGTCGAAGGTTCCGTAACCCAAGCCCAGGGTCAGGTGTACAAACAACAGGCGCTGCTGCTTAAGCAAGTCGACAGCATCGCCGGACAAACCGCCGAAGCCGTACTTGAGGTGCACCGGCAACAGAGCCTGCTACAAATTGCCCGCGATCAGGTGAAGGCCGTCCAGGACGTACTGAAGCGAGTCAAGTTACGTGCAGATTCCGGCCTGACGGCACAATCGGACTTTATCCAGGCCACCACCCGACTGCAGAGCGCCCAGGCCAATAGCCAGCAAGTCAGCGCCTCACTCAATCAATGGCGCGCGCGGCTAAAAACTCTGTTGGGCGCTGCGTTACCGGCCCGTGTGGCTGATCTGCCAGCCGACCTGGAGCATGCGGCCCAGCTCGACAGCCCACCCGACTATGCCCTGCTGCCCGATGTGCTGGCAGCCGAGGCGGATCGTCGCTCGGCCGCGGGGCAACTGCAAAACGCCAAGGCCCAGCGCTATCCGACCCTGGCCCTGGAGGCCACGGCCAACCAGGCGCTCAGCGGTACCAACCCGAACAACGGGATCCGCCACGGCAGCTACAACACCCTGTCCCTGACCGGCTCCATGGCGCTGTACGAAGGGGGCGCAGTCTCGGCCCAGGTGCGCGGAGCCAACGCTGCCATCGAGCATGCCGAATCGACCATCAACGAAAGCCGCCTGACGGCCGAAGACGCCCTGCTGCGCGCCCATGAACTGGCGGTCGGCGCCCGGGCCAGGCTTGGCATCCTCGCGCAACGCATGGCCAGCATGAGTGAGACCCGCGCGCTGTACCGCGAGCAATACAGCGTCGGCACCCGCTCGGTACTCGACCTGCTCAACGCAGAGCAGGAGGTCTACCAGGCCGCCGCCGACCAGGAAACCGCGCGCCATGATTTCTGGCTGGGCCTGATCACCTACATCGGCGCCACGGGCCGCAGTCGCCAGGCCTATGGCCTGGACTCCCCTCCTACTGAACAGGTCGAGACCCAACCATGAACAACGCCACAGCGTATCAACCCTGGCTGGAGGCCATGCTCAACATTGCCCGGTTCTACCGCATGGACGTCTCCGAAGAAACCGTGCGCGTCTCCCTTGCCTGGGAGCAAGGCAACGACCCGGATGCGGTGCTGCGGCGCATGGCCGGGCAAATGGGCTTGATCCTGCGGTTCGAGGCGTTCTCCGAAGCGGCGCTTGACCCCTGGCGCCTGCCACTGGCGGTGGAACTCGACGACGGGCAGGTGGCGATCATCGACAAGGCAGACACCGCCGGCAACCTCAGCGTGTTGAAAAGCGGCGAGCAGGGCCTGTTCATCAACCTGCGGGTCGGCCAGTTGCGCGAGCGCGCCGTGCGGGTGGCCATCCTGCGGCCGGAATCATCAGTGGCCGATGCCCGGGTCGACGACTACATCAAGCCCTACAGCCCGGACTGGTTCTGGCGCATCGCCCTGCGCGACTGGAAGCGTTATGGCGACGTGTTGCTGGCAGCGACGGTGGCCAACGTTCTGGCCCTTGCCGGGGTGATTTTTTCCATGCAGATCTACGACCGTGTGATACCCGCCCAGTCGGAGCCGACCTTGTGGGTCCTGTTTATCGGAGTGCTGCTGGCGATTGGCTTCGAGTTCCTGTTGCGCATGGCCCGCTCACGGGTCGCCGATATGATCGGCAAGCGTGCAGACCTGAAGATCACCGACCAGGTCTTCGGTCACGCGCTGCGCCTGCGCAATGATGTCCGCTCCAAGTCCACCGGAACCTTCATCGCACAGATTCGCGAGCTGGAGCAGGTGCGCGAACTGATCACCTCGACCACCCTCGGCGCCGTCACCGACCTGCCCTTTGTCCTGCTGTTCCTGGTGATCCTCTACCTCACCGGCGGGCCCCTGGTGTATGTCGCCCTGGGTGCCCTACCGCTGCTGATCCTGCCCGGGCTGCTGGTGCAAAAACCCCTGGCCCGACTCTCGGCCGAGGGCATGCGCGAAGCGGCGCTGCGCAACGCCTTGCTGGTGGAAGCGGTGCAAGGTATCGAAGACATCAAGCTGCTGCGCGCCGAGCCTCGTTTTCAGAATCAGTGGAACCAGATGCACGCCGTCGCGGCGGATATCGCCATCAAGCAACGGCACCTGACCAACCTGCTGCTGACCTGGACCCAGGAGCTGCAAAGCCTGGTGTACGTCACGGTGTTGCTGGCCGGCTGCTACCTGGTGATGCGCGGTGAAATGACCACTGGCGCCCTGGTCGGTTCCTCGATCCTGGCCTCGCGGATGATGGCGCCCCTGGCGCAGATTTCCGGGATCTTCGCCCGCTGGCAACAAGCCCGCGTCGCCCGCCTGGGCCTGGACGAACTGATGAAACGCCCGGTGGACCAGCCCGAACGCTCACGGCGCGTGCACCGCCCCCTGCTGCGCGGGCGCTTTACCCTCAAGGACGTGCAGTTTCGCTACAGCGAAAAGGACAAGCAGCCAGCACTGGATATTCAACACCTGAGCATCCACGCCGGTGAGCGCGTGGCCATTCTCGGGCGCAACGGCGCCGGCAAATCGAGTTTGCTGCAATTACTCGCCGGCCTGCACTTGCCGCAACACGGGAACGTGGTCCTGGACGGCCTGGAACTGACCCAGATCGACCCAGCGGATGTGCGCCGTGATATCGGCTTGCTGACCCAGAACTCACGGCTGTTTTTTGGCTCGATCCGCGACAACCTGACCCTCGGCCGGCCCATGGCCAGCGACGCCGAAATCCTCAGGGCCCTGTCCCTGAGTGGCGCCCTGGCGCTGGTGCAATCCCAAGAAGGCGGTCTGGATTATCTGATTCTGGAGGGTGGCATCGGCCTGTCCGGTGGCCAGAAACAAGCCCTGCTTCTGGCCCGAACGCTGCTGCGCGAACCCAATACCCTACTGCTCGACGAACCCACCGCCACCCTCGACGAAATCAGCGAACGCCAGGTGCTGGAACAACTCACGCCCTGGCTCGACGGCCGCACGCTGGTGGTGGCCACCCATCGCCTCGCGGTGCTGCAGTGGGTCGATCGGGTGCTGGTGATCGACGCTGGGCGCATCGTCATGGATGGCACCAAGGAACAGGTGCTGGCCCACTTCGGTAATCAATGACTGTCTTAACTTCCCCTGTGCGAGCGAACCTCTACCATGCCTCACTCAATGCCGATCGGACCGCATCAGATCGATCCCCCCAAACCCTCCCCCCACCTCACCGACACCCTACAGGCGGACGGCTTCAATCGGTCCGAGCAGGAGCTGCCGGGGGCTTCGCGGTTGATTGCCTGCCTAGCGCTGGCTGTGTTGGCGTTCAGCCTGTGGGCCTGGTATTTCGAGATCGACGAAGTGTCCAGCGGCACCGGTAAAGTGATCGCCTCCTCCAAGGAGCAACTGATCCAGTCCCTGGAGGGCGGCGTGCTCGCCAGCTTGAGCGTGCGAGAGGGGCAGATCGTCAGCAAGGGCGAGGTGCTGGCGCGGCTGGACCCGATCCGGATCGAGTCGGCCGTCGAAGAGAGCGCCTCGCGCGGTCGCGCCGCCCAGGCCACCGCCGCGCGCCTGACCGCCGAGGTCAACGACACACCCTTACAGTTCTCGCCCGAGGTCATGGCCGAACCCAGCCTGGTCGCCGCCGAAACCGCGCTCTATCACTCGCGCCGCGAAAGCCTGGATAAATCCCTGGAGGGGCTCGACGAGTCTATGCAACTGATCCGCAGCGAACTGCAACTGACCACACCCCTGGTCGCCCAGGGCGCCGCCAGCGCGGTGGAAGTGCTGCGCCTCAAGCGCCAGCTCAACGAACTGCAGAATCACTACACCGATACCCAGAGCCAGTACCTGGTCAAGGCGCGCGAGGAACTGGCCAAGGCCAACGCCGACATCGAAGCCCAGGAATCGGTGACCCGTGGGCGCACCGACTCACTGAACCACCTGACCTTCACCTCACCGGTGCGGGGCGTGATCAAAGACATCGAGATCAATACCGTGGGCGGGGTCATCCCACCCAATGGCCAGTTGATGCGGATCGTGCCGCTGGATGAGCGCTTGCAAGTTGAAGTACGTATCTCGCCTCGTGACATCGCTTATATCTACCCTGGGCAAGCAGCGAGTGTAAAAATCTCGGCGTATGACTATTCGATTTATGGCGGGCTATCAGGAAAGGTCATATTCATTTCACCCGACACTTTGCAGGACGATGTACATCGCGATGTCTACTACTACCGGGTGCACATACTGACCGACAGCGACTCATTATTGGACAAATCTGGAAAGCCCTTACCCATCGTACCGGGCATGATCGCCACGGTGGACATTCGTACCGGCAGGAAAAACGTGCTCTCTTACTTGATCAAACCATTCAACAAGGCGCAGGAAGCACTAAGAGAACGCTAGAAAGTTCAAACTTTTTGACATTTAACGACAGGGGATTCTGAGCAATTGTCAACTTGCCAAACAGCCGAAAATTAAACACATAACATGGAGTACATCCCCCCTTAACACAGTGAACTCAAACATGTTGGCCCAGGGTCGATTCTGGCGAGTCCTGAGGATGTTCATTCTGCGGACAGCCCATATCCCGCACCACTTTGGCAAGGCCCCGCTCCCCCTCGAGCGAGGCAAACGAGTGAGTTCTCCGCCCCCTGCTACCGATGCCGAGTGTGGGCCGCAGCCGCACCTGCGGCTTCCCAGCCTGAGCCCGGGCGATTCGCTGACGCTCGCACAGTTGCTTCACACTCGCCGCGGCGCCCATCCCAACCGGGTCATGACCGGCTACGCCGGACGCATGGGCCCGCCGCAACGTGAGGAAATGGGGCCGATAACCCGTGAGCTGGAAGCCGCACGGATACTTGCCCGATCACCTGCCGCCGCGGACCTGCTCAACGTTCGCATGCAGGTGCGCAGCGACATCTTGAACCCGTCTCCCTCCGCCAGCAGCTCAACAGCGCCGCTGGCACCAAGGCGTTGAAGACTGCCCCCCGTCAGACATCCAGCGCTTCGAGCCGATAGCCGTAGCCATAGACGGTGCTCAGCACCCAACCGTACTCGGATGTCAGCTTCAGTTTGCTGCGCACGCGGTAGATATGGGTGTCCAGGGTCCGAGACGACAGCACTTCATCACGCATCCACAGGTGTTCATACAGATAGCTGCGCGACAGGGGCCGGCCCTGATTACGAAATAGCAGCAGCGCCAGGTTGAACTCACGCAGGGTCAAGGCCACCGGGATACCGCCCACACAGACCAGCCCCTCATGCACGTTGAAATGCAGGTTGCCGAAGGTCACCGCCCCTTCATTGCGCCCTTTTTCAACCTGGCGCTGGCGCAACACGTTGTTCAATCGCGCAAGCAGCTCGGCTTGGCGAAAGGGTTTGCTGATGTACTCATCGGCGCCCGCATTCAAAGCCTGGACCACGTCACGTTCGGCACTGCGAGAGGTCACCATGATCACCGGGGGCTCCGGTTGCAGGTGCTCCCTGATCCATAACAGCAACTGCAGCCCGCTGACTTCGGCGGCTTGCCAATCGAGGATGACCAGGTCAAAGGTCTCGCGTTTAAGCCGGCGCAACAGATCCTGACTGTTTGAAAACGCGGTACAGAGGGGTGAACTACCGTCAGACAAACTGTTGGAACTCAGCGCCTCGTGCAACCGCTCAAGCTCCAGCGGTTGATTATCGAGAATGGCAATGCGCATGACGTAATACTCCGGGTCGACAGTGTGGCACCAACTCAAGCTCGGACC